>Ga0335085_10007394_pt1 | contig 17059 bp, 4 predicted proteins | sample Lox_Sample_45_FD_206712 | JGI IMG/M metagenome (GOLD analysis project Ga0335085, IMG submission 206712) | Soil microbial communities from Loxahatchee National Wildlife Refuge, Florida, United States - Lox_Sample_4.5 | ecosystem: Environmental > Terrestrial > Soil > Wetlands | place: USA: Florida...
TGGACGGCCTGCACGAGTTCCGATTTTGGGTGCCAACGGCCTTTGGTGCCAACTTGGTACCGCTGAATATTCGGTCGACAGACTCTTTCGGCACAAGATCAGGCACTGGCTTGCCCATGTGAAGATTCTATGGCCGGAGTGCTCGGCCGACATCTCGGAAGATGGGCGCTTTCTCGTGGTTCAATCTTCGCGAAAAGCCGCCGCTGTTCGGCCGGTGGAAAGGCTGGTGCTCGCGTGAGGTTTTCCACGGCATTTTGGTTACGCCTATCGGGCCTATTGGCTTGCTTCGCCAAGCGTAGGAGCCATGCTCATATCCAGGGCTCCTCCGCATTCCAAGCACCCCTAGCAGTGAAGCCGACCCGGCCCGGAGGTTCGACGCAAGGCAGCACGGAGGCCTCCGCTTCGCCACGCGAGGGAGTTTGCCAGCAGAATTGTGTGAGAGCCTGGGCGGCGGCCCGGCTGGAGCGAAGTCGATCAACCGCATGGAGGCTGGTGGTCTTGGGACTCATAGCCTCACCGGCCTTTGCCCTAATCCTGCTGGGCCGCGGTCAGCTTGGGCCGAATACCAGACGTGCTGCGCTTCGCGGCCCCTTCGATGGTGAGCGAGCCTTTGCCGATCTGGAGAAGCTGGTGAGCTTTGGTCCTCGGCCTTCGGGCTCCCAAGCATTGGAGCGTGCCCGTACCTTTATCATTGCGGAACTCAACGCGAACGGCGTGACGGTTGGACTGGACAAATTTGTCGCGATGACACCCCTGGGCGCGATTCCAATAACGAACGTCGTCGCCAAGATCCCGGGCGCCAGTCCGTTGACCATTATTATCGGCGGTCACTACGACACCAAGCACATGACCACACGGTTCGTTGGCGCGAACGACGGAGGATCGAGCGCGGCTTTCCTACTTGAACTTGCACGTGTCCTTGCCAGAAAGCGAAATGGGCTCACATATTGGCTCGTGTTCTTCGACGGGGAGGAAGCCTTGCAGCGCTGGTCGGCGACCGACGGACTTTACGGAAGTCGTCACTTCGCTCAGGAACTGGCGTTTCAGCACCTGAAGGGCCGAGTCAAGGCCGTGATTGTGGTTGATATGATCGCCGACCGTCACCTTGATATTCAACGCGAGGCGCGGTCGACACCCTGGCTGGCCGAGCTTGTCGTTAGGCAAGCTCAGCGCTTCGGCTATGGACACCAGTTCGTCGACAGTTCAAAGGCCGTTGACGACGACCACCTACCGTTCCTAGGCCTTGGCATTCCGGCCATCGACATCATCGATCTCGATTACGGTCCCTTGAACGCCTACTGGCACACGCGTTTCGATACTGTGGACAAATGCAGCACAGGCAGTCTTGCGATCGTTGGGAATACGGTCCTCAGCGCCCTAGACGCATTCGAAAGCGGATTGAAAGCGCCAGACTCCCTGATGTCAAAGAATCCACGCACGAAGAGCCACAACTCTGCCGTCAAGCCGAAATCTGAATTAATTAGCTCGTCAACCGAATAAAGACACACAGCCGGCAAACTCGCTCGCTGCCCTGCCCCCATTCTCCATGTACAACCGGTGCCTGTATAGCAGTCACAGTCAACAGTGATGATGGTCACACCGTCGCTGATATTGCCGGATCAGAATGCCGGTATTCAGACACGGATGAAATTCTGGGACTCGGTGTTCCTGCTGCGAGGCGTGAAATGCCGCTGGCAGATCAAAAGAACACGCGACCAGTATGCAGAGCTGATTTCTTCCGCTCGGTAAGGCTCTCCCCAAGCGAAAGAACGTACGCCACAAATGAATGTCGCTGCGCAGCTCCTTATTTTTTCGGAGATTCCCTCTCTGCAAGGCTTGTCGATCATGCCCCTGCTCTTATTGTACGGACCGGTCGCGAAGACGGCGCGCCCAGCAAAGACAGGCCGCACTGAAAGCGGTGAAATGCCATGCGCTCGACCGAGAAGGCGCAGGATCAATTGCCATCTGAACCGAAGCAGGCTGCTCCCTCCATCTCCCTGCCCAAGGGCGGCGGAGCCATTCGCGGCATTGGCGAGAAGTTCTCAGCCAGTCCTGTAACCGGGACAGGCTCGATGAGCGTTCCCATCGCGACCAGCCCCGGGCGATCTGGCTTCGGACCCCAACTCTCTCTTACGTACGACTCCGGCGCCGGCAATGGACCGTTCGGCTTCGGCTGGAGCCTCTCGCTCCCTTGCATCACGCGCAAGACCGACAAAGGACTGCCGAGGTATGACGACGCTGACGAATCCGACGTGTTCATTCTGTCGGGGGCCGAAGACCTGGTCCCAGTGTTCGAGCAAGACGGCAAGGGCAATTGGGTGCTGAAGCCGGACGGACAGCGCGAGTTCGATGAGGATCGTGACGGCTATTGTGTCCGACGATATCGCCCGCGGGTCGAAGGGCTGTTCGCCCGCATAGAGCGTTGGACCAACAACACCACAGGTGATGTGCACTGGCGGTCGATCTCGAAGGACAACGTTCTGACAGTGTATGGTCGAGACGGCACGTCACGCATTGTCGATCCCGGCGACTCCAATCACGTTTTTAGCTGGCTGATCTGTGAGAGCTATGACGATAAGGGCAACGCGATCGTCTATCAGTACGTGCCTGAGGACGATACCGGCGTCAACCGCTCCAGCGCCAATGAAACAAATCCAAATCGGGTTCGCACCGCCAACCGCTACCTGAAGCGCATCAAATACGGGAACCAAACCCCGCTCTTGATCGACTCAACTTTGCCCAGCTTCCGGACCTCTCACCTCCATGCACCGGACTTCACTGCAGACGGGGCAGATGCCCAATGGAAATGGATGTTCGAGGTAGTGTTTGACTACGGTGAGGGCCACTACGCAGCCGATCCTCCGAACGAGCAGGGCCAGCAGTTTGTAACAACGCAGCTCAATGCGCCCGACGGCGCTAAATGGCCAGTCCGCCAGGACCCCTTTTCCAGCTACCGCGCCGGTTTCGAAGTTCGCACCTATCGCCTCTGCCGCCGGGTCTTGATGTTTCATCATTTCAAGGACGAACTCGGAGTGGATGATTACCTGGTGCGGTCCACTGAATTTACGTACTCCGAATCGCCGATCGCTTCGTTCATCACCAGCGTTACTCAGTCCGGATACGTTCTGTGTGACGGTGGGAAGTATCTCAAGAAATCACTCCCGCCGATTGACTTTGAATACAGCGACGCCGAAATCGACGATACCGTCCGGAAGATTGACGCTGAGAGCCTCGAGAACCTGCCCTCGGGGGTAGACGGCTCTCGTTACCAGTGGCTGGACCTGGATGGCGAGGGCATCTCAGGCGTGCTCACCGAGCAGGGCGGCGCTTGGTTCTACAAGGGACGCCTGAGCCCTCCCGATGGTGACGGCGACGACGGCTTAGATGGACACCTGCCGCCCTTCGCACCTCTTGAGCTGGTTGCCAAAAAGCCAGACGCAATGTTGGGGGCGGGCGGAGTACAGTTGATGGACTTGGCTGGAGACGGCCAACTGGACGTTGTCCAGTTCAGCGGACCGGCGCCAGGTTTCTACGAGCGTACCGAGGATCAGGACTGGGAGCCGTTCAAAGCCTTCCGCTCTCTGCCGCAAATCGCGTGGAACGATCCCAACCTCAGGTTTGTCGATCTCAACGGGGACGGCCACGCCGATGTTCTCATCACGGAAGCAGACGTCTTCACTTGGTACCCGTCGCTTGCCGAGGACGGATTCGACCAGGCCGAGCGAGTGTTGCAGCCTGTTGACGAGGAAAAGGGGCCGCGACTGCTCTTCGCAGACGGCACCGAGTCGATTTATCTGGCCGACCTAAGCGGCGACGGGCTCACCGATATCGCTCGCATCCGCTACGGTGAGGTCTGTTATTGGCCCAATCTGGGCTACGGCAAATTCGGCGCCAAGGTGACAATGGACGCGTCTCCTCGATTTGACGCCCCAGATCTCTTCGATCAGAAGCGCATTCGGTTAGCGGACATCGATGGCTCAGGCACCACGGACATCATTTACCTCGGGACCAAAGGTGTAGCAATCTACCGCAACGAGTGCGGCAATGGCTGGAGTGACCCCGAGTACCTGCAGAGCTTTCCTGCGATCGACAACCTCTCATCGGTTGTGGTAACAGACCTCCGCGGCAATGGAACGGCCTGTCTTGTCTGGTCGTCATCCTTGCCGGGTGATGCCCGACGGCCCATGCGCTATATCGATCTTATGGGAGGGCAAAAACCCCATCTTCTGACTGATTCCGCCAATAATCTCGGAGCCGAAACCAAGGTTCAGTACGCCTCTTCCACCAAGTTCTACCTGAAAGACAAAGCGGACGGCACACCCTGGGTGACACGTCTGCCATTCCCAGTTCACGTCGTGGAACGGGTGGAGACCTACGATTGGATCAGCCGGAATTACTTCGTCACGCGATACGCCTACCATCACGGCTTCTTTGACGGGTTCGAGCGGGAATTCCGCGGTTTCGGGATGGTCGAGCAATGGGACACCGAAGAATTCGACGTTCTCACCTCCGGCAAAAGCTTCCCCGAACCAGCCAACAACCTCGCTGCCGCGTCCCATGTGCCGCCCGTGCATACAAAAACCTGGTTTCATACAGGCGCCTGGGTGAACGAAGACACAATCAGCCAGCACATGGCCCATGAGTACTTTGGCGCTCCGGCCGAAAGTGACCCGGACTTCAAGGAGAAATGGGAGAACTTTGAAAGCACACTGTTGCCTGATACGGTACCGCCGGCGGGTACCCGCATGGCAGACGGCGCTCGTACCCAATGCTCGTTCACCGGCGATGAGCAACGCGAGGCTGTCCGCGCACTGAAAGGCAGTATCTTGCGGCAGGAAATTTACGCGGATGACGCCGGCGATAAGACGAATCTGCCCTACAGCGTCTCGGAGCGCAATTACACCATCGAGTGCTTCCAACCACAGGATGGTAATCGCCACGCTGTGTTTTTCGCCCACCCTCGCGAGACGATTGACTACCACTACGAGCGCAATGCCGATGACCCGCGCATCAGTCATGCGCTCACGCTCGAGGTCGACCCCTTCGGTGACGTTCTGACCTCGGCAGCAATAGCCTACGGCCGTCGTTCGGATGCCTCGCGGAAGGACTACGACGAACAGCGGCTAATTGAGATCACCTGCACAGAGAATCAGGTCACGAATCCAATCGACGGCGACGCCTACCCCGACGCTTACCGCACACCCCTTGCTGCGCAGGCGTGCACGTATGAATTGCGCAAACCGGAACAAGAAAAGAGCACCACGGAGCCTACCACGCTCTACCGTTTCGATGACCTTTTGGGATATGTCAAGCAATCCGGAGACGGTCAACACGACGTTAACTACGAGGACATTCAATTCGTGGCCGCGAAACAGGCTGCCGCGATTGATTCGAAGGAACGCGATAAGTACTTCCGTCGTCTCACTGAGCAGGGCCGCACGCTTTATCGCAAAGACGACCTCACCGGTCCCTTGCCGCTCGGCTCGGCTGATCCGCTAGCCCTTCCGGGCGAGACTTACAAGCTCGCGTTCACCTCGGGCATGCTTGCCGCTGTCTATCAGCGCAAACGGTCCGATGGAACGTACGAGGACCTGCTGCCCGATCCAGCAGCCGTCTTATCGCTACCTGGCGGCGACCACGGCGAGAAAGGGGGCTATCTTGACCTGGATAAGGACGGCGGTTGGTGGGTCCCCTCCGGCCGCACGTTCTATATTGGCGATCCTGCCGCATTTGCCGATGCGGAGCTGACCGAGGCGGTAGGCCATTTCTTTCTCCCCCGACGTTTCGAAGACCCCTTTGGGAACAGAACCATCGTCGACTACACGTACGATCTCCTGCTCGCGCGCACTGAGGACGCGCTGCACAACGCGGTGACCGCCGAGAGCGACTATCGAGTGCTCCAGCCCAAGTTGGTCACCGATCCCAATGGCAACCAGTCAGCGGTCGCCTTTGACGCGCTCGGCATGGTCGTGGGCACGGCCGTTATGGGTAAGAAAGAGGAACCCGATGGCCAGGCTAAGGGCGATTCACTCCACGGGTTTGTGCCCGACCTGCCACAGAACGAGGTCGATAACTTCCTCAATGCCAGCGACCCGCATGTGCCCGCGACCACACGGCTGGGCAACGCCACGACGCGCATTATTTACGACCTTGACTGCTACACGGCGAATCGGCAACCCGCCTTTGCCGCCACGCTTGCACGCGAGACGCACGTAAGTGACCTCCAGGCGGGCGAGACGAAGATCCAGATCAGCTTCAGTTATTCGGACGGCTTTGGCCGGGAGATTCAGAAGAAGATCCAGGCTGAGCCCGGGCCGGTGGTAGCAGGCGGGCCGGACGTGAGTCCACGCTGGGTGGGCAGCGGTTGGATCGTCTTCAATAACAAGGGCAAGCCGGTTCGTCAGTTTGAGCCTTTCTTCTCTGACACGCACAAGTTCGAGTTTGATGTGCGCATCGGCGTCAGCCCGATACTTTTCTATGATCCCCTGGAACGCGTTGTTGGCACGCTCCATCCCGATCACACCTACGAGAAGGTAGTCTTCGATCCTTGGCAGCAGACCACCTGGGACGTAAGCGACACGCTAAATATCAATACCCCCTTCGACCCGCGAACGCCCGACACGCTCCCTGACTACACGCTCAGTCCCGCAGATGACCCTGATGTCGGCGACTTCTTCCGCCGACTTCCATCGGACGACTATTTGCCGACGTGGTTCAATGTGCGCATGGATCCAGCCAAAGCTCTGGTAAAGTGGCCGGATAAGGACGCCAACGGACCGCTTCCCGACAACGCCTCCATCCGCGCTGCGGAGAAAGACGCTGCTGAAAAGGCCGCGCGCCATGTTGACACGCCGACCACAGCCCATCTCGACACCCTCGGACGGACCTTTCTCACAGTTGCAGACAATGGCGTCGACGATCAGGGCCAGCCGGAACTCTATGAAACTCGGCTCGAACTGGATATCGAGAACAATCAGCGGGAGGTGACAGACGCACTCGGCCGCATCGTCATGCGATACGACTACGACATGCTGACCAACCGGATTCATCAAGCCAGCATGGAAGCGGGCGAGCGCTGGATGCTCTACGACGTGACTGGCAAACCAATTCGAGCCTGGGACAGCCGCGGATTCGTCCGCCGCATGACGTATGACGAACTGCGCCGCCCCACGGCTTTGTACGTCACAGAGAGCGGTACGGAGCGTCTCGCCGAACAAACCACTTATGGCGAAGGCCAGGGAAACGCCAAGAATCACCGTACTCGCGTCTATCAGGTATTCGACGCTGCGGGAATCGTGGCCAGCATAACATACGACTTCAAGGGGAACCTAACCGAGAGCCGGCGGGACTTGTTGCCGACGTATAAGCAGGGAGTGGACTGGCGCCAGAGCCCCGCCGCCACTGACGGCACGTTCACCAGTAGCACCACCTATGACGCGCTTAACCGTCCCCTGACGCTCACCACGCCAGACAAGGGCGTCACCCGCCACACCTACAACGAGGCAAACCTACTCGAATCGGTGGATGTCAACCTGCGTGGAGAAACGCAGTCAGGTCAACCCGTATGGACGCCGTTCGTGGTCAACGTGGACTACAACGCTAAAGGCCAACGGAAGTTGATCGAGTATGGGTGTGGAGCAGGAGGAGGGCGCCTGGGAGTAACCACCACATATGACTACGACAGAGATACCTTCCGCCTAACCCATTTGAACACGACGCGTCCCGCCGGCCTGAACGGTGCGGCGTCACAGATTTTTGCGGATCCCTCTGTCGTACAGAACCTCCGCTACACCTACGACCCGGCAGGCAATATCACGCGCATTCAAGATCGTGCACTGAAGACCGCGTTCTACGCCGGACAACAGGTAGATCCAGTCTGTAGCTACTCTTACGATCCAATCTACCGCCTCATCGAAGCTAAAGGTCGCGAACAGATCGCGCAGACGGCGCTCGATTTCAATCCGCCCGACACTCGCCGCGACTACCCGTTTGTGGGGCTGAGGGTGAACCCTAACGACCTGCAAGCGATGCGCAAGTACAGCGAACAATACGAGTACGACGCCGTCGGCAACTTCGAATTGCTGCGCCATATCGCGACGAACGGCAGTTGGACGCGCACTTACGAGTACGAGGCTGACAGCCTGATCGAAGCCAGTAAGAAGAGTAATCGGTTGACGTCAACAACCGTCGGTAACAGTGCCAACTTCGCTGAGACATACAGCTACTCGGACTCAGCGGGAACCGACATTCATGGCTGCATGACCTCCATCAACGACATGAAGATGGATTGGGACTTCAAAGACCAGTTACAGCAGGTGGGCCTTGGGGGCGGGGGCACAGCTTATTACGTCTATGACGCCGCCGGCCAGCGTGTCCGTAAAGTGATCGAATCACATGATGGAAGCCGCCACAAGGAGCGCGTCTACGTCGGCGCGTTTGAGGTCTACCGCGAGTACAACGGGAAGGCGGCTCCCACCCTGGAGCGCGAGTCGCTGCATGTGATGGACGATAAACAGTGGATCGCCCTAATCGAGACCCAAACCATCCCGAACGGCAATCCGGTCAATGATCCCGTCCCGCTGCAACGCTACCAGCTCGGCAACCACCTCGACTCCGCGAGCGTGGAACTGGCGGAAGACGGGGCGCTCATATCTTATGAGGAATACCATCCGTACGGCACCACAGCCTTCCAGGCTGGGCGGACCGCAGCCGAGCTGGGTCTGAAGCGTTACCGATACACAGGTAAGGAGAGAGATGAAGAGAACGGATTGAACTACCACGGCGCGCGTTATTACGCCTCTTGGCTGGCGCGCTGGATATCACCTGATCCCTGGCTGATAGCGTCACAACGCTTCGACGTCGGCCCCACGGGACAATCGCACGCCGTAAGCCAAAACCTTAACGAAGACGTGGACTGGCCGCCAGATCGCGAATCGGCGTTCGCGTATGCCAAATGCAATCCCACTATATTCCTGGATCGCAGCGGACAGAAGGCCAGCTCATGGAAGCAGTTCGTTGTGCGCGGTGCAGCGGTCTTCACGGCACTTTACAAGGCGTTCGTTCCGGTGGGTGATCCCTATGGACCGCCAAGACAAGCGGCGCAGGATCCAGAGAGGATAGAAAAGACCAACCTTCCGCAGGCGCGTCAGTCTCCAAGCGCTGGACCGAGCCCCCCGCCACCAGATCCGCGATCCCCTAAGCCTAGTCCCACTATCCCGAAGGGCGAACCGCTCGAACTCACGCCCAGTCCCTCTAGTCCAAAGGCTATAAGGCCGCGTCCGCAGGCCCCGCGCCCGGAGGCCACACGGCAGAACAGACCAAGTACCCGGAATCGGGGTTTCGCGGGGGCAGGTTTTTTGGGTGGTATGGCGGCGACGCTCGTGCTAGGACTGCTTGTTAGCAAAATCGTTAGATCGGAACAGGCTCAGCAGAATCTCACTGAGCTGTTATCCGGTGGCGTAGGTGCTGTCACTGAATGGGTAGGCGATGTCGGTGGCTACCAGAATTTGCTAGCGATCAGCGGAGCAACGGCAACGGCCATCAGAGTAGGCACCGGTCCGCTGCTGAAAGGAGCGTTAGCCGCGGCTGGGGAAGCAGCTGGCGGTACAGCGAAGGTACTCTTGGCTGCGGCGGGAGCAGGTACAGAGATAGCCGTTGCCGGTGGGGCCGTTGCGGCCGCGGCCGGATCGGTGGGATGGGCCGTAGAAGACACTCGCAGAAGCTTAAAAGGCGAACAGACAATGACCGACACAGCCGTGCAAGTGTGGGGCAAGTATGGAGTTGTGAAGACCTTGAGCCTGCTGTGGTAATACCAGGCCTAAACGGTTCGATTTACATGTTAAACCTGAAGGCGGGTCATTGCGCAATTCGATATGGCGGGGCCGAGGATGTCCATGTTCAGGGCGCACGACGGGCAAGGAGCGCAGGTATGTGGAAAACCTCGAAACAGGGAGCAGACAACCACGAGAGCCATGCCGCTGCCCCGGACCCAGCTCTAAGTATATTCATAGCGTCCGCGTCAGAGGGGCTCGAAGTCGCCACCGCCCTCCGCGATGCTCTTCAGTCCAACAAGGGTTTCGAAGCCCGAGTCTGGAACGAAACCACGGTCAAGCCCAGCATGACTTTCATCGAGGCGCTTGAGGCTGAACTTGATCAATGCGATTTTGCCGTGCTGGCGATGACGCCCGACGACAGGGTCATCAGTCGCGGCAAATCCTCCATGGCGCCGCGCGACAACGTTCTATTCGAGATCGGCTTATTCACGGGGCGAATCGGGCGGGAACGAACCTATTTCGTCTTCGACAAGGCTCGCGACCCGAAAATTCCCACGGATCTGCTGGGCGTCACGCCAGCCTGCTACGGCAGGATCGAAGGAAAGAGTTTAAGCGAGTCTGTCATCGGCGCCTGTGTCCTCATGGCCAAGCGAATGAAAGAACTGGGAGAGCGACAGAAGTACAGCGCAGAGGAGAAATCTGAGATTCGGACTGTGAGGGAGTTTTGCGGGCGCATCGCCGGGATATGGTGGCAGCAAATGACCTCAGACGATGAGGTGAGGCTCTCGCTATTTCGGATTACACCAGACAACGGAATGCACACGGTGCAGATGGAAGGCGACTCGTTTGATCGCGAAGGCGACTTGGTCGCGCATTGGCGCAGCGTCGCTGCAGGTGTTCGAGCGAGCGACAAAACCCTGTTCTACTCCTGGCAAGGCCAGCATCCCACCTCTGCGCCCGGCAAGGATTTCGAGGGCTTCGGGCAGTTTACTTTCAAACCGTCACCCAACCGCTACTCGCGCGGAGACGGTTTATTCGCGGACGTGCAGATTGGGAAGAAGGCCGTTGTCTGGAAGTCGGTCGAAATCGGCCGAATCGAGCCTGAGGATGAGAATGGAATTGATCGCGTCATGCGCGAAGGCAGCCGCAGCGAAAAGGCGTGCGTGGCGCGGGAACTGTCAGAGCGGCTCGAACACGGGCTTGTAGCCCGAGGCGCTCGAGGCTAGTCGCTTTGTGGCTGGAGTTGAACGGAGGCAGAGATATGCCTCAGCAGTCGGTCTTCTACTACACTGCCCGCGATGTGCGAGCAGGCCCACTTGCAGGGAGCTTTTAGCTACGCCGCACCGGCATAGCCGGCGGAAAGGAGAACAAGGATGGCCAATAACTTAGGTCGCGATCAACTTAGCTGGACGCCTGACATTTGGGCCGACATCGACAAAGCAGTCCTTGCTGAGGTCGGTTCGATTCGGGTGGTCCAAAAGGTGTTCAACAGCACACACGTTCCGAACGCAACCAATGTACCAGCAGATCAGCTAGACGAGGACGCGATGACGATTGACGAGGGAGCAACCAAGCCCCTTATTGAAATCTCGGTCGAGTTCTCGCTCACGCAGGGCCAAGTCGACAACGAAGCAACTCTGCACACCGGAAGGACCCTGGCGATGCTGGCGGGCAAAACGATTGCTTCGGTGGAAGACGCGCTGCTTCTGCAGGGGACAAATCATCCCAAGCTGGCGAAGAACGTCAGCGTCGTCAATGAGAATTCGGCGGAACATGGTCTCTTCGGAGTGGCGAGTGGCCCCGCCATATCGGTGAAGCCTCTACCGTCGACGAGTGGTACTCCCACCGTGTACGGCGGGAACCTGTTCGCAGCCGTGACTCAGGGCATGGGGCATTTGACCCAGAATGGCCAGCCCGGTCCGTACGCGCTGATCCTGGAATCGAGTGTGTACGCGGACGCCTTTTCACCGATGGCGTCAACTTTGGCAACAACAGCCGACCGACTGACCCCGCTGTTGACCGGAGGGTTTTACGGCACAGGAGCAATGCCTGCGAGAACGGGGCTACTAACGTCACTGGGCGGCCAGCCAACCACGATTTATGTCGCCCAGGACCCGACTACAGCGTATACCCAGGAGAACAAAGACGGAAGCCATCTCTTTCGTGTGTTCGAGCGCGTGCAATTCGTCGCACGCCACAAGACAGCATTTGTGAATCTGGCGTTCAAGGCTGCGGCGGCTGCGGCAAAGCGCTAAACGCTGATTTTCTTTCGAGACTCTCGTCGAGGTTCCTGCGTTGCAGGAGCGGGCTTAAGTGTCGCCGCAGGGCGGAGGTGTCATCATGACCACGATCAACGTGTCGGTAGGTGCATACGGGGAAGAAGTTAAGGCACTTCAGCAACAACTGCAGCTTCAGGGCTACGATGTGTCGTCCAGCGAGGTTGAACGCTCGTATTTCGGACCGAGCACGCGTGCGGCACTGCTACGCTGGCAGAAGGACCACCAGTTATCGCTGACCGGCCTTCTGGACGGCCCAACTTCCGCATCTCTCGCCACGGCGGCCCATCGTGTGACTGGGGTCTCAGCGACTGTTGCAAACGTCCAAGATAGCAAAGAGACGGCTTTCAAGACCCCCACCCGTGGGCTACCGCCTCCCTCGCGCGCCGCGACGGGAGGCAATGGAGCAAAGGTCGACACTGCCCCCAGAAGCGTGCCTTCTCTCACTGCGCAGCCAACCCCTTCTGCCGTACCTGCTTCTGGCGAGGCTCCAGTTCTGAAGTCCGAGTACGAACAGGTGTTTGAGAAGGTCCAGCCGCTATTAGCAAAGAGCACCGGTTCCCCCACCGTATCCAAAGAGGAGATCAGTTCCTTAAGCCAGCAAACCTCGATCGATGCGCGGAAGATTGACTGGCTGTCGCAAAGCCAGAGCCTTGCCGAGGGGAACAAGAAGCTTGCGACTTTCTATTACGCGATACTCTCGCAAAATCTCCCGGCCGATCCTGCTGCCCTGTTAAGCCGCAGCCGTGACTCGGTAATTCGGGCATTGCAGATAGCGACAGCGACCCGCAAGATTCCCACATTAAAGCCTGAAGAGATCACTGACATATTCGATAACCAACTGCCGAAACAAAGAGCGGAGAATCTACTGAGGCCTGCAGTGGCTGGCCAGCAGGCCACTCTCGGCGATTTGTTGCGGACCATACCCAAGTCGCTGGGCGACGATTGTGTCCGAGCAGTCGCTGATTTGATCGCGCAGAACGGCATCAATTTCGCCAAGCTTCCGGGCCAACTGAAAGAGTCCGGACTCGACCAGAGTCAAGCCGTCACCGTTGAACGCACACTGCGTCTCGGCGATGTCACAATGCGCAACACAGGATTGATGGCACACCTCCAAGGGGCGCTGGGCGACGACCAAGACGCTTCACTAAAGCCACTGACCGCAATCGGCCGCGACCAGTGGATCGACTTGGCGTACGCCTGCGGCACACCACCAACAAGCGACTTGAGTCCAGAGGCTTACGCTACGGCAGTTGAGGCCACTCTGGACTCTCTTCACCCGACTGAGATGCTATCGGCGCGCCTCGTGAGCGGCGATTTGGTGGTTAACGAACCTGGCTTCAAGGATCTTGCCGCGTTCTTCAAGGCAAATCCAACCTTCGACATTCTCAACTCAAGCGTCGAGACATTCATGCAGCAGGCGTCGCTAGCGGACGGAGGAAACAAAGAACAGCTCGTTAGCGCTCTGCTCCGATTGCAGAGAGTGAAGAAGCTCTCCACAACCTGGGATGAAGCAGGCGTCCTGCTGAATACGGGATTTGGATCGGCGCTGGACGTGGTTCATTTCGGGAGAGACCGACTCACAAAGTGCCTTGCCGGCCAAGTAAGCTCGGACCGAGCCAACGTTATCTATCAAAGCGCACAAGCGATGCATGACATGGGGCTGGCACTAATGTCCCGAATGCTGCCGCGATTCTCACCTACTCCGGTGCCGGCAATGGAATCGGCAACACGCGTAAAGGACTTGTCGGCCGCAAAGGACTCTCCGACGCTGCAGCAACTGTTTGGCTCTCTCGATTACTGCGCGTGCGACCCGGATCAGTCGGTGTTGAGTCCGGCCGCCTATTTCGTGGATCTACTGCACTTTCTTGATCCCTATCAGGACGGCAAGAGCGTGCTCAGGTCTTTGCTGGAGACGGCCAGAGGAGGGGGGCAAGATTTCATGCCCAGGCGTCCCGATCTCATTGATTTGCAATTGTCCAAAGAAAATGCTGAAACGGAACTGCCCTATATCGATTTGGTTTTAGAGATCCTGGAGAATGCTGTTGCCCTTCCAGTTAAGCTCGCTCTTCCACCGGGAATGAGCGGAGAGGCAGTTCTTCAGGCTGCTCTGACTGCAGAAACAAAAGGAGCCGCCCCGGTTCTTCCGGCTGGAATTACAGACCAGTTGCAGAAGACCTCGCTCGACATAATTGGTCCCGATCTCAAGGTTTCAAAAGAAACAAGTCGACAGGCTGAGCTAACTCCCTCCGACGGGTCCGATCCGTGGATCATCAGCGACGAACGGCGGCGCTGGACTCTGCACAACCTTGCGGGAGGATTCCAGGCGGGAATACCTGGAAAACTTCTGCAGAAGCTCGAAGTCCCTGAATCTGCATTCCCGAAACTGCTGAAGGAGCTTGCTGAACGCATACTCCCGGACCGGCTGAAAACTCAAATCGAAGCTCTACTCAACCAAAACGCAAAATGGCGTCATGCGCATATTTGTGACTATCAAATCATTGCGATGGGAGGGGGCAGCACGAAGGTCGAAAGTGGCACGCAGACTGCAACTCGCTGGAAGATCATCTGCCAACTTGGTGTTGATGTCACGGTCAAACACAATGGGAAGCAGGGTGTGGTCGGTTGGAAGGCGGCTGCCGGCCAAGATGTCAAGAAGGCTTACTCGGCGCAGGCGTATGGAGCCACAGTGGCAGGTCTGAGCCAGGGGAGGATCACAGGGCCTCTCAGTGCGTTCTTCCAGGGCGATTCCTACAAGGCCAAGCCGGGCACCGTAGCAGGTTCGTGGGCGATTCGCACCGAGCCAGTTGAGGTGCTACTCGTCTATCAATCGGACGAGCTGAAGATTGCCGCTCTGACTTATCAAACGCTGGGAGACAGCGAAGACCTGAAAGCTTGTCCTCAGAATCAAAATCCTATCGCGTACGAAGTCCTACGGTCGGCCACTTTCCCCTGGTCTTTGCCGTTCAACCTGCCACTGGAGTCAGTGCGCGCCTGCCTGGATCGCATAGGCGTGAACCGCCGGAAGCTCATCGAGTTGACCAAACCCGACACCTTTCTCAACGACAACGCCTGGGCCCGCGAGGTGTTAGGCATTTCTAAAGAAGAATCGGACCTCATCACCGAGAATGACGCAGCTTCTGAGAAGCTCTGGTCCAATTGGGGATTGAACGTCCTACGCTCTAAGTTGGAACCCGGCGACACGGATCACACCTCGATTTTTGATGCTTCAGCTGACAACAGTTGCGACGCTCTTGTTTCGGGGAGCCCCCTCGAGGTGCTTTCCAGAGTATCCGTGATTCTTCAACAGGCCAGAATTGGGTACGACGACTTGCGGAAGATTCTGGGCACGAGTTTTGTTGGCGGATCTGCGCTAATAATCACGCCCTTGAACGAATGTTGCCCGTGCAAGATGAACGTCTATGGTCTAACCGCGGACCATTTGGACAAGATGCACAGATTCATTCGACTTTGGCGCAGGCTGGGATGGCAGGTTGATGAACTGGATATGGCACTTGATGCGTTCAGGCCCACGGTTCGTCAGCCTGTCGGCACTGCCGAGTCAACCCGCGCGAAGAAGTTCGCGCCTTTTTCTTCTGCGACTGCCGCCGAAGTTGCGGAACTCCCGGGCCGGAACATCCCTGTCATGAGTGAGGTACCCGGTCCACCTGACATTACTCCCGATGTGCTGGTTTCTCTGGCCCATCTCAAGCGTTTGCACGAACTCCTGGACCTGCCAATAAAGCTGCTCACAACTTGGTGGGGAGATGGACGCGAACTGCTGTATCACCGGTTTGCTTTTCCAACAGAACCTCAGCCAAAGTCATTCTACGAGCAGCGGTTCCTTTGCTCACCGGTACAGGGTCGTCCTGACCCAGACTTTGCGCTCAATGACGATCAGGCCGATTTGTGTGCCAGCGCAAACACGAAGAGCCTCAGTGGGAAAGCCCAAGCCATATCGGCTGCACTCGGGATCCGGCAGGCTGATTTCAATGCGTTGTTGCCCCAATTAACGAGTTGGTTCGGGATCGAGGACAAGCTTACGCTTGGCAATCTCTACTTTCTCTGGCGCGTCGTTGGACTCAGCCGAGCACTAGGCCTCACGGGAGCCGAGTTCATCGGCATCTTGTCGCTTCTGCCTTTCACACCTTTTGATAGCACCTTGGCAATGAATCAGTTTTGCGATACTGCGACTTTCATACAACACTCGGGATTCAGCGTGGAAGAACTTAGCTATGTGATTCGAGATGAAGCTACTGCTGGTTTGCCGATGTCCTTGAGCGATGTTCAGGTTGCTCAGATGCTTAGCAGTATCCGGTCTGCTGTTCAGGCCAAGCTCGCTTCGATAGATCAGCAACTGCGTGACCGCATGAAGAAGTGCCTTGGCCCAACCATTCTGCGCCAGATGACAACGGCCGAGACGGTACAAGCAGATGCGGCAGTCTTGGCGATTGAGCTGGCCTCTGGGGATACTCTGTCGAGTGTCTCTGCGAATATAACCCTGCCGGCCAAGGGACTGAACGGGTCAAGCGTCGTCTGGTCGTCCAGCAACCAGCACGTCATCGCCGACAACGGGACGGTCCATCGGCCGGATGCGAACGCCGCGAACGCGAGCATTATTCTGACCGCCAGTCTTTCCAGCAGCGACGGAAGCGCCTCCGGCGCAAGAACATTCTTGCTGACTGTTCCCCGGCAGTTGACCATCGCCGAGATGGTGCAAGCGGATGCGGCCATCATTTCGATCGGCTTTGCACCTGGTGATAATCCGTCCAGCGTCACCGCCTCTCTCACCTTGCCGGGAACAGGGCAACTGTACGGATCGGAGATTGAGTGGTCCTCCGAGCCGAACGTCATCGGCAGCGATGGGACAGTGAATCGGCCGGACCAGAACGCCGCCAACGCCACCGTTATTCTGACCGCCACTGTTTCCAGCAGCGACAAAAGCTCCAGCTGTACCAAGACGTTCTCGTTGGTTGTTCTCCGGCAGTTGACCATCGCCGAGATGGTGCA
>Ga0335085_10007395_pt1 | contig 17059 bp, 21 predicted proteins | sample Lox_Sample_45_FD_206712 | JGI IMG/M metagenome (GOLD analysis project Ga0335085, IMG submission 206712) | Soil microbial communities from Loxahatchee National Wildlife Refuge, Florida, United States - Lox_Sample_4.5 | ecosystem: Environmental > Terrestrial > Soil > Wetlands | place: USA...
AGGCCGGCGAGCGCGCCCAAGCGGCGATCGTAACACTAGGCCGCCACTAATGTCCTTCCGTCATGGCCGGCGATCGTCAGCTCGACGATCGCTCCGGGCGCGGCGGGCGTTGCCAGCTTGACCGGCGTGAACTGCTCGGTGCGGCCCTGCTCTCCTGATTCGACCAGCACGCGCCGCCTGGCGCCAATCTCGGCATCGAGATGGCGGCACAGTGCCGCCGCGCCGCGCTCGCGCAAGCGCCGCGCGCGTTCCTTGACGACCGGGCGGGGCAGTTGCGGCATTCGCGCCGCGGGCGTGCCCGGCCGCGCCGAGAACGGAAACACGTGCAGCTGCGTCAGTCCGCAATCACCGACCAGGGCGAGCGAGTTGTCGAACATCGCCTCCGTCTCGGTCGGAAAGCCGGCGATGACGTCGGCGCCGAACACGATGTCCGGCCGCAGCCGCCGCAACGTATCGCAGAACGCGATCGCGTCTGCCCGCGAATGCCGGCGCTTCATGCGCTTGAGGATGAGGTCGTCGCCGGCCTGCAGCGACAGATGCAGGTGCGGCATCAATCGCGGGTCGTGCGCGAAGGCGTCGATCAGATCGCGGTCGGCCTCGACCGAATCGATCGATGACAGCCGCAGCCGCTTGAGTTCCGGCACGTGCTTGAGGATTTGCTTGACCAGCACGCCGAGCTTCGGCGCGCCCGGCAGATCGGCGCCATAGCTTGTGATGTCGACGCCCGTGAGCACGACCTCGCCATAGCCGTTGGCGGCCAGGCGCCGCACGTCGGCGACCACGCCGCCCATCGGCACCGAGCGCGAATTGCCGCGGCCATACGGAATGACGCAGAAAGTGCAGCGGTGATCGCAGCCGTTCTGCACCTGGACGAACGCGCGGGCGCGGCCGGAAAAGCCCGCGATCAGGTGCGCAGCCGTCTGCCTCACCGCCATGATGTCGTTGACGATCGTCTTGGGCGCGGCGTCCACGCCGAAAGCTGCGCGCACATCCATCCATGCGGCGGCGCTGAGCTTCTCCGAATTGCCGACTACGCGATCGGTCTCGGCCATGGCGGCGAAGGTTTGCGGCTCGATCTGAGCCGCACAACCAGTGACGACGATCTTCGTCTGCGGCCGCGCCCGCCGCAGCGATCGGATCGCCTGGCGAGCCTGGCGCACTGCCTCCGCGGTGACGGCGCAGGTATTGACCACGACCGTATCGCTCAAGCCTGTGCGCTCCGCCTCGCGGCGGATCACTTCCGACTCCGCGGCATTGAGCCGGCAGCCGAAGGTGATGACGTCGACGCTCATCGCCTATGCCGCTCCGGCGGCGGCGAGCAGAGCGGCATCGAAACGACCCTTGTGCTCGTATTCGACCGGCCCGGTCATGAGGACGTGATCGTCGCTGTCGCGCCATTCGATGGCGAGGTCGCCGCCCGGCAAGGTTACCGTCACGTTGCGGCCGGTACGGCCGAGGCGCGCCGCGGCGACGGCAACCGCGCAGGCCGCCGAGCCGCAAGCCTTGGTCAGCCCGGCGCCGCGCTCCCAGGTACGGATCGCAATGCGATCGCGCGCCAAAACTTTCGCCAGCGTGATATTGGCGCGCTCGGGAAACAGCGGGTGATGTTCCAGAACCGGACCGATCCTGCGCAGATCGTAGGCGTCCGGATCCTCGACCCAGAAGATTGCGTGCGGATTGCCCATGTTCACCACGGACGGCGAACTCAGCGCCGGGGCGCCGGGCGCCTCGAAGCGAAGCTCGATGGCCCGCGTATCCGGCATTGCCTTCGCCAGTGGAATCTCGTCCCAACCCAGGCGCGGCGCTCCCATGTCCACCGTGAACAATCCGTTGCCCGCACTCCGGCAGGAGACGAGGCCGGCCGCCGTCTCGAAGTTCAGATCGGGTTTGCCGCTCTCGGCGCTCACCAGCGACGCCACGCAGCGCATGCCGTTGCCGCAGGTGCCGGCTTCCGATCCGTCGCTGTTATAAATCCTGATTGACGCATCGGCACTGGTATTGGCCGGATACAGCGCCATGAGCTGGTCGTAAGGCTCCTGGCGCGCCGCGGCCCGGGCCTCCTCGGCTGCGATCGGGCCCGGCGCACGCCGCAGGTCGACGATCACGATCTCGTTGCCGAGACCGTTCATCTTGATGAAATCCCTGCCGGCCAGCGTGCCCATGATAAAGCCCGGATATGAAGGACTTATATGAGGACTCGCGTGCGCGCCAGTATCCGTAGCGTGGTCGGAGCGGCCGCGTTAGGATTCTGCTAAACTGGACTGGCCGCGAGGTCGAGCGAGGCCCATGCGCCGGCGCTGATGGGGGACCGTGAATGCTGTGTCGCGTTGCGCTCTATGTCGGATTGGCGGCCGCGTCGCTCTGGGCCGGGCCGCAGCCTTCGTGGGCGCAACAGCAGGACCAATCCCCCCCAGGCGCCGCGACCAAACCCGAGGCCGCGCCAGCGGCGCCCGCCGCAAGCCCGCCGGCTACGGAAGCGGCGCCTGCGCCGCCGGCCCCCGGCGCCGCGCCGAGCACAACAAAACCCGCGCCCAGTGCCGCCGCCGAGCCGAGCGATCCGTTTGGCGCGGATACGACGCTGACGGCAAAGCCGATCGTGTACATGAAAGGCGTCGGCAACTGGGACAGCGCCTTGGCAACCATCACCGGCTCGCTCAAGAAGCTCAAAGCCTATATCGACAAGCAAGGTCTCAAGGCCGACGGCGAGCCGATGACCATCTTTACCTCGACCGATGACACCGGTTTCCAGTATCGGGCGGCAATTCCCATCGCCGAGGCGCCAAAGAACCCGCCGCACGGCGAGATTTCCTTCGGCATGTCACCCGAAGGCCATGCGCTCAAATTCGTCCATCACGGGTCCTATGACGGATTGGACAATACCTACGAGGCGATCACCAATTATCTCGACGAACGCCGCCTCGAAGCCAAGGATATGTTCATCGAGCAATATGTTACCGATCCGCTGACCACCAACTCCGAGCATCTGGTGGTCAACGTATTGGTGATGGTGAAATAGCCGGGCGCGACGCTACAATTCCCATACTTCGCCCGGCTGCAACGTGCGGAATCGCTCGGCCGGAACCCCGGTGACCTGCAACGCGTCCGCCAGCGCGATCGGCGGCGCGTCGATCGCCTCGTCGGTGAGCTGGAACGTGCCGTAATGGTGGCCGAGCGCCAGCTCGGCACCGCAATCGACGAAGGCCTGCACCGACTCGGCCGGGTTCATGTGCTGGTCGCGCATGAACCAGCGCGGCTCGTAGGCCCCGATCGGCAGGATGGCGAGCGCGAGGCGGCCGTGCCGCTCGCGGGCAGCACGGAAGTGCCGGCCGTCGCCGTAGCCGGAATCGGCGACGAAATAGATGCGGCCGCGCGGGGTGTCGATGACGAACGACGCCCACAGCATCATGTTGCGATCGAACAGGCTGCGCGCCGACCAATGCCGCGACGGCAGCAGCGTCACCGCAATTCCTCCGCCGAGTTCGACGCGATCGTCCCAGTCGTAGGCTTCGGCCGCAATCGCCGGATCGCGCTTGCGCATGATGGCGTCGTTGCCGAGCGGCGTGATGACACGGGGGCGATGGGCGGCGGCAAGACGCGACAGCGTCGGGAGATCGAGATGATCGTAATGGGCGTGCGATACCAGCACGACATCGACTGGCGGCAAGTCGGCGAACGCGATGCCCGGATCATTGACCCGCTTCGGCCCGGCAAAGCCGACGGGCGACGCGCGCTGCGACCAGACCGGATCGAACAGCATGTTGAGACCGGCTGTTTGAATGAGGAAGCTGGCGTGGCCGACATACGAAATGCGCCAAGCCGCGCCGTCCACCCGCGGCGGCGGCCGGTCGGCGAAAGGCGACGGCGCCCGGGCCGGCCATTTCGCCTTGGTGCCGCGCCAATGACGGTCCACCAGCCACCGCAGCAAATCGGTTTGCGGCTTCGGCGGTACGCCATGGCGGTCGAAAAACCGCTCGCCGTCGAAATGATCGGAGACAGGACCCGTGTAATAGCGCGACATTCGTGCAGGATATAACCTAACTTGACCGTCAGGTGGCCGCGCGGTTGACGCAAGCGCGTGGCGGACCTATTTTCCAGCCGCTCTCGCAAGAGACAGAATGTGAATGACTGCTGACCGGCCCCGAGAGGCCGGAGGCAACCGCCCGACAGCGCGATGCGCCCTCGGGCGATTTCGTGCTTCGCCCTCTCCCCGTTTACGGGGAGAGGTAAAAGGAAAACGATGTTCGACAGTCTTTCCGAGCGTTTGAATGGGGTCCTCGACCGCCTGACCCGGCGCGGCGCGCTGTCGGAGGCGGATGTGGATGCGGCGCTGACCGAAGTGCGGCGCGCGCTGATCGAGGCCGACGTCGCGCTCGACGTCGCGCGCGCTTTCGCCGAGGAAGCCAAGAAGCGCGCGGTCGGCGTCGAAGTCATCAAGTCGGTCACGCCCGGACAGCTGGTCGTGAAGATCGTGCACGATCAGCTGGTGGAAACCTTGGGCTCGCAGGCCGAGCCGATCGACCTTAATGCCCCTGCTCCGGTTGCGATCATGACGGTCGGCCTGCAGGGCTCGGGCAAAACCACCACCACGGCGAAAATCGGCAAGCGCCTGGCCGAAACGCTCAAGCGCAAAGTGCTGATGGCCTCCCTCGATACCCGCCGGCCGGCGGCGATGGAGCAGCTCGCAGTGCTCGGCCGGCAGGTCGGCATCGATACGCTGCCGATCGTCGCCGGCCAGACGCCGGTGCAGATCGCAACGCGCGCGCTGCAGGCGGGGCGCCTGGGCGGCTACGATGTGGTGCTGCTCGACACCGCCGGCCGCCTCACCCTGGACGAAGCGATGATGAACGAGGCGGCCGAGGTGCGCCGCGCCGCCTCCCCGCACGAGGTGCTGTTGGTCGCCGATGCGCTGACCGGCCAGGACGCGGTCAATCTGGCGCGCAGCTTCAACGAACGCGTCGGGCTGACCGGCATCGTGCTGACCCGCGTCGATGGCGACGGCCGCGGTGGCGCCGCGTTGTCGATGCGCGCCGTAACCGGCAAGCCGATTAAGCTCATAGGCACCGGTGAAAAGCTCGACGCGCTTGAGGATTTCGATCCGGCGCGCATTGCCGGCCGCATCCTCGGCATGGGCGACATCGTCGCGCTGGTGGAAAAGGCCCGGGCCACCATCGACGCCGAAAAGGCCGCACGCGCCGTCGAGAAGATGCGCAAAGGCGCCTTCGATCTCGCCGATCTGCGCGAGCAGCTCGCGCAGATGAAGAACATGGGCGGCATGAGCGGCTTGATGGGAATGCTGCCCGGCGTTGCCAAGATCAAAAATCAGATTGCGGAGAAGAATCTCGACGACAGGCTCCTCAAGCGGCAGATGGCGATCATCGATTCGATGACGCCGCAGGAGCGGCGCAATCCCGACCTCTTGAAGGCGAGCCGCAAGCGGCGGATCGCGGCCGGCTCCGGCACGAAGCCGGAAGACATCAATCGGCTTCTGAAAATGCACCGCACCATGGCCGACATGATGAAGGCGATGGGCGGTGCCAAGCGCGGACCCATGGCCGGCCTTGCCAGCATGCTCGGGCTCGGCGGCGGCATGCCGAGCGCGGAAGAGATGGCAAAGCTCGCGGCGAAAATGCCGGGCGGGCTGCCTGCCGGCATGCCTGGCGCGGGCGCTTTGCCGGCGGACTTCCCGGGTTTGCCGGGGACACTTCCAGGCCTCGGTCCTAAACTTCCGGGTGGACTGCCGCGCGGGTTTCCCGGTTTCGGAAAGAAGAAATGATATTGACGCAGCAGCACGACGTCGCCGATCTGCGCGGCCGCATCCGCAAGGAAAACGGCAAAACCGCCGTCGTTGCGAAGGGCCGCGTCCTCATCATCGAAAGTCTTTGACCGCCTCGAACGAAAGCAAAGGAAACCAAAATGCCCGTTGTGATCCGCATGGCCCGCGCCGGAACCAAGAAGCGGCCGTTCTATCACGTCGTCGTCGCCGACAGCCGCAGCCCCCGCGACGGCCGCTTCATCGAGCGGCTCGGCTATTTCAATCCGCTGTTGCCCAAAGATAAGACCGAACGCCTGAAGCTCGACATGGACAAGGTCAAGGCCTGGATCGCCAAGGGCGCGCAGCCGTCGGACCGCGTGATGCGGTTTCTCGACGCCGCCGGCGTGATGAAGCGGCCGAAACGCAGCAATCCGGAGAAGGCGGTTCCGCGCAAAGAACGCAAGGCCAAGGAAGAGGCCGCCAAAGCTGCGGCCGCCGCCGCTCCCGCTGCCGGCGCGGCGCCGCCGGCCGCCTAACCGGCGCGAGCGATGGCGGGCCGGCGCATCTGCCTCGGCCAGATCGGCGCCGCCCACGGCGTCGGCGGCGAGGTGCGGCTGCGCTCGTTCACCTCCGATCCGCAGGCCATCGCCGCCTACGGCCCGCTCGAAACCGAGGACGGCCGCTTATTGGAGATCGAGGCGCTGCGGCCGGCCAAGGACTATTTCGTGGCGCGGCTTGCGGGAATTCGCGACCGCAACGCGGCGGCGCGCCTGACCAACGTCAAGCTCTATGTGCCGCGCGAACGGCTGCCCGAGCCCAGCGACGCCGATGAATTCTATCACGCGGACCTCATCGGCCTCGCCGTCGTCGACGTCCGCGGTCGGTCTCGCGGCACCGTCGTCGCCGTTCACAATTTCGGCGCCGGCGATCTGATCGAGGTGCAGCTCGCCGGCAGCAGCAAGACGGAGTTCTTTCCGTTCAACATGACCAGCGTGCCGGCGGTGGACGTGGCCGCGGGGCGGATCGTGGTCGATATGCCCAACGGCGCGCTGGCACCGGCTCTCCTCGCGGCGGACGGCGGGGCGGTAAAGCCGAGCCGGCGACGGTCCACTCGCTCCCGCACCGGGAGAGGGTGAGGAGAGCGCGCGATGTGGCGCATCAGCGTGCTGACCATCTTCCCGGAGGTTTTCCCCGGGCCCTTGGCTGCGAGCCTTGCCGGCAAGGCGCTCGCCGCGGGCGCGTGGTCGCTCGACGTCGTCGACATACGCACGTTTGCGACCGACAAGCACCGCACTGTCGACGATACGCCGGCCGGCGGCGGCCCCGGAATGGTGATGAAAGCCGACGTGCTGGGCCGCGCCATCGACGCCACCGCGACCGATGAGCGGCCGCGGCTGCTCCTTTCGCCGCGCGGGGTGCCGCTGACGCAAGCGCGGGTCGAGACGCTGGCCGGCGGGCCCGGCGCGGTTCTGCTATGCGGCCGGTTCGAAGGCATCGACGAGCGCGTCATCGCCGCGCGCGGCCTGGAAGAAGTATCGATCGGCGATTATGTGCTGTCCGGCGGCGAGATCGCGGCCATGGTGCTGATCGACGCCTGCGTGCGGCTTATCCCCGGAGTCATGGGCGCTGCGGCCTCGGGCGAAGAGGAGAGCTTTGCCGACGGCCTCCTGGAATATCCGCACTATACGCGGCCGCAGAATTGGGAAGGCCGATCGATCCCGGACGTGCTCCTATCCGGCGATCACGGCAGGATCGCCGCCTGGCGCCGGGCCGAAGCCGAAAGGCTGACCCGGGAACGCCGGCCCGACCTCTGGGCGGCCTTTTTGCAGCGTGTGCGGGCCGGATCGCGGACGGAATGACGAGAAGGTGACAAATCCGGCGCGGTAGCGTAGAAGCTCGCCCAACCCGCTTAGCCCGGCTTAAGACCGCGCCTGCAGTGCAGCCGATGCGCAGCTTTTGGAGACAATTGCCATGAACCTGATCAAGCAGATCGAAAACGAGCAGGTGGCGAAGCTTTCGGCCGGCAAGGACATTCCCAACTTCCAGCCGGGCGACACGGTCATCGTCAACGTCAAGATCGTCGAGGGCGACCGCAGCCGCGTCCAGGCCTACGAAGGCGTCTGCATCGGCCGTTCCGGTTCGGGCCTGAACGAGAATTTTACGGTGCGCAAGATTTCCTACGGCGAAGGCGTCGAGCGGGTGTTTCCGCTGTACTCGCCGATGATCGACTCGATCAAGCTGGTGCGCCGCGGCCAGGTGCGCCGCGCCAAGCTGTATTATCTGCGCGGCCGGCGCGGCAAGTCGGCCCGCATCGTCGAGCGGCAGGATCGCGGCGCGCAGGGCGAGGCCGCCGCAGCAGGCAAGGCGGCGGAGTGATCATGGCCACGCCGCGTACGCTCTACGACAAGATCTGGGAAGATCATTTGGTCGACGAGGAGCCGGACGGCACCTGCCTCATCTATATCGACCGGCATCTCGTTCATGAGGTGACAAGCCCGCAGGCTTTCGAGGGATTGCGGCTCGCCGGCCGCAAGGTGCACGCGCCCGACAAAACGCTGTGCGTCGTCGATCACAACGTGCCGACGACCGACCGGCATCAGAAGAATCCCGATCCGGAAAGCGAGGCGCAGATCGCCTATCTCGCCGAGAACGCCAAGCTGTTCGGGCTGGAATATTTCAACGAGTTCGATAAGCGCCAGGGCATCGTCCACATCATCGGGCCGGAGCAGGGCTTTACGCTGCCCGGCGTGACGCTCGTCTGCGGCGACAGCCACACCGGCACGCATGGCGCCTTCGGCGCGCTCGCCTACGGCATCGGCACCTCCGAGGTCGAGCACGTGCTGGCGACCCAGACGCTGATCCAGAAGAAGTCGAAGAACATGCGCGCGGTCGTCGACGGCAAGCTGCCCGAAGGCGTCACCGCCAAGGACATCATCCTCGCCATTATCGGCGAGATCGGCACCGCCGGCGGCACCGGCTACGCGCTCGAATATGCCGGCGAAGCGATCCGTTCGCTGTCGATGGAAGGCCGCATGACCGTCTGCAACATGTCGGTCGAAGCCGGCGCCAAGGCGGGCTTCATCGCGCCCGACGACAAGGCCTATGCTTATCTGAAGGATCGTCCGAAGACGCCGAAGGGCAAGGCCTGGGACGAGGCGAGGCGCTATTGGGAAACGCTTCATTCCGACGACGGCGCCCATTTCGACCGCGAGATCAGGATCGATGCGGCGAAGCTGCCGCCGCTGGTGACCTGGGGCACCAATCCGGAGCAGGTAGTGTCCGTGACCGGCCGGGTGCCGCGCCTGGAAGACATCACCGACGCCCACAAGCGCGAGGCTGCGGAGCGCTCGCTCGCCTATATGGGCTTAAAGGGCGGCGAGAAAATCTCCGACATCGCCATCGATCGCGTCTTCATCGGCTCGTGCACCAACGGCCGCATCGAGGATTTGCGCGCCGCCGCCCGCATCGTCGACGGCAAGAAGGTGCACGCCAACGTCAAGAACGCCATGATCGTTCCGGGCTCCGGCCTCGTGAAAGCGCAGGCCGAGGCGGAAGGGCTCGACCGGATTTTCCTGCAAGCGGGCTTCGAGTGGCGCGAGCCGGGCTGCTCCATGTGTCTCGCCATGAACCCGGATAAGCTTGCGCCCGGCGAGCGCTGCGCCTCGACCTCGAACCGCAACTTCGAGGGCCGCCAAGGCTACAAAGGCCGCACCCACCTAGTCTCGCCGGCGATGGCTGCCGCGGCCGCGATCACCGGACATTTCGTCGACGTAAGGGAATGGCACTAGCGCCGCCGCGTGGCGGTCATTCCGTCTTGCCAAGCCCGTCCGGTCGAGGCGTGCGGATCATCCCCGCACCCACCAGCAATGCTTTTGCGGGAACAGCACCGGGCCGCTCGGGCGGTCTTGGATCACGTACCAGCTCGTGCAGCGCCGGAAGAGCGGGCGCCGCGGATTGACCTCGATGCGCGGCCCGGACGACTTCGACATATAGGGCCCGTTCGGGAGCGGCGTCGGCTGTTGGGCGCGTGCGGCCGCGGCGAGACCAACCATCGAGACCATTGCGAGGACCGCAACCGCAGCGCGCGACCAGACAGGCATGGCAGTTCCGTTTCCGCTTCCTCGAACTTCCCGCAAGGCAATCGGCCGGTCAATCGCATTTCGTTGGTGGGGCGACAGGAAGCGATCGGGCACAGCCGGTCGCAGCCTAGCCTCCGCGGGCCGCCGGCTCCTCGCAAGGGCGATGGGCGCGCCGCCGCGAAATCTGCGCTACAAGAGGCCATGCTCGATCCCGCATCCGATCCGCTCGCCTGGCGGCCGATCAAGGCGCCTTCGCTCGCCGACCTCGAGGTCCTCGCCGGCGACATCTTTCGGCATCTGCCGCGAAGGTTTCGCGACCTGTGCGCCGACCTGGTGATCCAGGTGGACGATTTTCCGAGCGACGAGGTTCTCGATCGGATGGGCGCGGAAACCGATTTCGATCTGCTCGGCCTGTTCCAGGGCGTCGGCCTGCCGTTTCGGTCCGAGAGCGCGCCGGTGCAGATGCCGAACATGATCTGGCTGTACCGACGGCCGATCCTGGATTATTGGGCGGAGCACGATGAAGCTCTCGGCGCGCTGGTCAGGCATGTGCTGGTGCACGAGATCGGCCATCATTTCGGCCTCTCCGACGCCGACATGGCGGCAATCGAGCGATCGGCGGAAGAGACCAAAGGAGCACTGTCATGAAAGTGGACGGCGCGTGCCATTGCGGCTTCATCACGGTCGAGGCCGAAGTCGATCCGGCGCGGGTGACGATCTGTCACTGCACCGACTGCCAGACCGGCACCGGCTCGGCGTTTCGCGTGTCGGTTCCGGCCGCGGGTGCGACATTCAAGATGACCGGCCAGCCGACGCTCTACGAAAAGACGGCGGAAAGCGGCAACCGGCGCGCGCAGGCGTTTTGCCCGCGCTGCGGCTCGCCGATCTATTCGACCACGCCCGGCGCCGGTGCGAAGGAATCCTACATGCTGCGGGTCGGCATCCTGCGCCAGCGCAACCAACTGGCGCCCGGACAGCAGATCTGGTTTCGCTCGGCGCAACCCTGGGTCACGCGGCTTGGCGACCTGCCGAAGACCGAGACGCAGCAGGGCACCGCGCACCTGCGCTGACGCGGCCGCAGCCGTCGCACCGGATGACGACGAACGTTCGCTCGAAACAGGGACCACGGCCATGAAGGTGACGGTATTTCGCTCCCGGTTGCGGCCCGGAGCGCGGGACGAATACCTGGCGCTGGTGCGCCGCATGATCGAGCTTGCCGAAACCATGCCGGGCTACATCTCGCACAAGGACTTTTCCGCCGAGGACGGCGAGCGGGTGACCATCGTCGAATTCGCCAACGAAGAGGGCTTGCGCGCCTGGCGCACCAATCCCGAGCACCGCGCCGCGCAGAAGCTGGCGCGGGAAAAGTATTATTCCGAGTATCATATCCAGGTCTGCACGCTGGACCGGGAGTCGAAGTTCAGGACGGCCGAGGCCGCCGCCGGGCCGGGTTGACCGGAGCGCGGCGACGCGCCATGTACCTCGGCAAGCAAGCCGGTTTTCAGGTCAGGCAAGGCAACATGGAAAAGTTCACCGTGCTCGAAGGCGTCGCGGCGCCGCTGAAGATGATCAATGTCGACACCGACATGATCATCCCCAAGCAATACCTGAAAACCATCAAGCGCACCGGCCTCGGCAAGGGTCTTTTCGCCGAAAAACGCTATCGCGACGACGGCAGTGAGAATCCCGATTTCGTGCTCAACAAGCCGGCCTACCGCAAGGCGAAAATCCTGGTCGCCGGCGACAATTTCGGCTGCGGCTCCTCGCGCGAGCACGCGCCCTGGGCGCTCAGGGATTTCGGCATCACCTGCGTGATCTCGACCTCGTTCGGCGACATTTTCTACAACAACTGCTTCAAGAACGGCATCCTGCCGGTGCAGGTGTCGCCGCCGGACCTGGAAAAGCTGTTCGACGACGCCGAGCGCGGCGCCAACGCGACGCTGACCGTCGATCTGGAAAAGCAGGAAATCCGCGGCCCGGACGGCGGCGTGATCAAGTTCGAGATCGACGGGCATCGCAAGCATTGCCTGCTCCACGGCCTCGACGACATCGGGCTGACCATGGTCAAGGCCGGCAAGATCGAGAGCTTCGAAGACAAGGCGAAAGCGTCAAGGCCCTGGGTGTGAGACGGAGTCGGGGCATCTCTTTCGCCCGTCATTGCCGGGCTTGACCCGGCAATCCATTTCATTTCTCGTCCGCGGGATCGCCGGTAAGGCCCGGTGATGACGACACAGCATGACCGCAGCCATCTCCATCACGCACCTGAACAAGACCTATGCGTCGGGCTTCCAGGCGCTCGACGACATCAATCTCGACATCCGCCACGGCGAGATCTTCGCGCTGCTCGGACCGAACGGCGCCGGCAAGACCACGCTGATCTCGATCGTTTGCGGCATCGTCAAGCCGACCAGCGGCCGCGTTCTGGTGGACGGCCATGACATTCTCGCCGACTACCGCGTCACCCGGTCGCTGATCGGTCTGGTGCCGCAGGAAATCTCGACCGACATGTTCTCGTCGGTGTGGACCACGGTTTCGTTCAGCCGCGGCCTGTTCGGCAAGCCGGCCGATCCCGCCTATATCGAGAAGGTGCTCAAGGACCTGGCGCTCTGGGACAAGAAGGACAGCCGGATCATGACTCTGTCCGGCGGCATGAAGCGCCGCCTGATGATCGCCAAGGCGCTGTCGCACGAGCCGCGCATCCTGTTCCTCGACGAGCCGACCGCCGGCGTCGACGTCGAACTGCGCCAGGGCATGTGGGATATGGTCCGGCGGCTGCGCGCCGCCGGCGTGACCATCATCCTGACCACGCACTACATCGAAGAAGCCGAGCAGATGGCCGACCGGATCGGCGTGATCAACAAGGGCGAGCTGATCGTGGTCGAGAGCAAAGCCGAGCTGATGCGCAAGCTCGGCCGGAAACACCTGACGCTGGAACTGCAGCGGCCGATTGCCGCCGTGCCGCCGGCGCTGGCCAAGCACCGCCTCACGCTCGCCGACGACGGCCACAAGCTCATCTACGACTACGATACCCAGCGCGAGCATACCGGCGTCACCGATCTCCTCGACGACCTGCGCCGCGCCGGATTGCACTTCAAGGATCTGGTGACGACGGAGAGTTCTTTGGAGGACATTTTTGTCGGCCTGGTCAGGCAGGAGCCATGAACCTTCACGCCGTCGGCGCGATCTACCGCTTCGAGATGGCGCGCACGCGGCGCACCTGGCTGCAGAGCATCCTGGCGCCGGTGATCTCGACGTCGCTCTACTTCGTCGTCTTCGGCGCCGCCATCGGCGCGCGCATGAACTCATTCGACGGTGTCGCCTACGGCGCGTTCATCGTGCCCGGGCTGATGATGCTGATGCTGCTCACCCAGAGCGTCAGCAATGCCGCCATCGGCATCTACTTTCCGCGCTTCTCCGGCACGATCTACGAAATTCTGTCGGCGCCGGCGTCGGCTTTCGAGATCGTGCTCGGTTATGTCGGCGCCGCGGCGACCAAATCGATCGTGCTCGGCCTGATCATTCTGGCGACGTCGGCGCTGTTCGTGCCGATCCGCATTGCCCATCCGGCCTGGATGCTGGCCTTCCTGGTGTTGACCGCCGTCAGTTTCAGCCTGCTCGGCTTCATCCTGGGAATTTGGGCCGACAGCATCGACAAGCTGCAGGTCGTGCCGCTCCTCATCATCACGCCGCTGACATTCCTCGGCGGCACGTTCTATTCGACCAGCATTCTGCCGCCGGTGTGGCGTACCGTGACGCTGTTCAACCCGATCGTCTATCTGATCTCAGGCTTCCGCTGGAGCTTCTTCGGCGTCGCCGACGTCAATATCGAGATCAGCGCGGCGGCGATCCTGTGCTTCCTCGCCGTTTGCCTCGCCATCGTCTGGTGGATTTTCAAGACCGGCTATCGGCTGAAAGCCTGACCCGGCTCCTCGTCGTTGCGAGCCAGCCCAAGCCTGCTATGCCTGCGCGATCGCATCGGCGATCGCGACCGTCCGCCGCGCCATATCGGCATGCAGCCGCTCGACCATGCGGCCGTCGACCTGGATGACGCCTTTGCCTTGGTTCTCCGGCAGATCAAACGCCGCGATGATCTTGCGCGCCGACGACACTTCTTCTGCGGTCGGCGAGAAAGCCTCGTTGCAGGTCGCGATCTGCTGCGGGTGGATGAGGGTTTTGCCGTCGAAGCCGAGATCGCGCCCCTGCAGGCACTCGGCGGCAAACCCTTCGGCGTTGCCGAGCTCGTTGTAGACGCCGTCGAGAATGTCGAGGCCGTAGGCGCGGGCCGCGGCGACGCAATTCATCAGCCACGGCAGCATCGGCGCCCGGCCCGGCACCAGGCGAGCGCGCGTATCCTTGGCGAGGTCGTTGGTGCCCATGACAAAGCCCGACAGCCGCGTCACGGGGTCGGCCGCGGCCGCGGCAATATCGCGGGCGTTGAGCATGGCGAGCGGCGTCTCCATCATCGCCCAGACGCGGATGTGCTCCTCCTTGCCGACGCCGACCAGATGTCTGCCGACCTCGCGGAGCTGTTCGGGCGTCGAGACCTTCGGCACCAGGATCGCGTCGGGCCCGGCGGCGGCGACCGCAAGATCGTCGCGCCACCACCCGCTATCGAGGCCGTTGATCCGCACCAGCACCTCGCGATTGCCGAAGCCGCCCTGTTGCAGCGCCTGGACGATCAGTTCGCGCGCCTTGGCCTTGGCGTCCGGGGCGACCGCGTCCTCGAGATCGAAGATGACGGCGTCGACCGGCAACTCGCGCGCCTTCTCCATGGCGCGCGCATTGGAGCCGGGCATGTACAGGACGCTGCGCCGCGGGCGGAAATGCATCGCTGGTTCCTTGCTCGATCTGGTAAGCTGGCGATCTTGCAGGCGGCGTGCCAAATGTCCATGCGCCGGTCGCTGCCAGAAGCGGGCTCCCAGCATGCCGTTCCCGCCACGTCTCGTCGAAGGTTACCGCTCGTTTCTCCACGGTCGGCTCCCCCGCGAGCAGGACCGCTACCGCGAACTTGCGGAAAGCGGGCAGTCGCCCGAAGTGATGGTGATCGGCTGTTGCGATTCCCGGGTTTCGCCGGAAGTCATCTTCGATGCTCGCCCGGGGGAGCTGTTCGTGGTGCGCAACGTCGCCAACATCGTGCCGCCTTATGCGCCCGACGGGCAGGCGCACGGCGTTTCGGCGGCGCTCGAATTCGGCATCGCCGCGCTCAAGATCAGGCACATCGTCGTGCTCGGTCACGCCCATTGCGGCGGGGTGAAGGCTTTCGCCGAGAAGGCCGCGCCGCTGTCGCCGGGGGATTTCATCGGCCGGTGGATGCGGCTGATGACGCCAGCGGCCGAGAAAGTCGGGACGTCCGACCGCATGACCTGGCGCGATTATCTCACACGGCTCGAACAGGCCAACGTCGCCAACAGCCTCGACAACCTCAAGACCTTTCCACGCCTGCGATCCTTGATCGAGCGCGGCGAGGTGGCGATCCACGGCGCCTATTTCGGCGTCGCCACCGGCCAGCTCTCGGTCCGCGACGAAACGACCGGCGAATTCCTGCCGGTCGATTCAAGCCATGCGATCGGCGTCAGCGCCGTCGGCGGACGCGGCTCGCCGGGTTGAACGCCGCGGCCAAAGCCGCGCTGCGCCGACGCCGCGATCAGTGCCGCGGGTCCGATTGCGCCGCCAGTTCCTTGAGCTTGGTGCGGATCGGACCGAACGGCCCGAGCTTGTGTTGGATAGGATTGAAACCATCCGCGTACGGTCCGTAGGGCGTGTCCACCGGCTTCTGCAATCGATTGGGATAGTCTTTGGCGAGATCGGCCTTGTGCGGTCGCTGCTGGCTGATGACGAAGCCGGCGACATCGTAGGCGTCGTCGTCGCTCAGCTCCGGAGCTGCGAAAGTAGTGCCGAACGGCATGTTGTTCTTGATGAAGGCCGCAGCCTTGAGCAGGCGGCCCATGCCGGCGGCGTCGTTGAAGCTGTCGGGCCCCCAGAGCGGCGGGTATTGGTAGCCGGCCCCGGTCGCGGCCCGCTGTCCGCCGCCGTCTGGGCCATGGCAGGTGGTGCAGACCCGGGCGTAGATCTGTTTGCCACGGTCGAGATCGGCGGCGCGTCCCGGTTCTTTGATCGCGAGCGTGCCGGCGCCCGTCAATTTGGCGCCATCGGGAACGCCGGTGGACAGCCATCTCATGAAAGCGAGATACGCTTTCATTTCGCGGCTCGCCAGCGGCAGGGTGCGGCCATTCATGCTGCGCGCGAGGCAGCCGTTGATGCGGTCCTCGAGCGTGCCGACTTCGCCCTCGCGCGCGCGGTACTGCGGAAATTGGCCCCACACGCCGGCCAGCGGCATCGCATAGGGCTGCGTGCCGGCTTTGAGATGACAGCTTTGGCAATCGAGATTGTTGCCGGCATATCGCCGCGCCGGATCGGCCACGGTCGGGCCGATCTGATTGGCGGTCGTCGTGAACAGTGCATGGCCGTATTGAACGAGCCTGCCGAACGCATCGCCGTTGATTTGCTCGATATCAGGCGGCTTCCATTGGGTCAGATCGATCTTGGCGATGTCCGTCGTGCCGCCGGCATCTGCCGAGACGAACGCGATCGCAATCATCGCAACGGCGATGAAGGCGGTTCTCGTACTCAGGGCAAGAAACAGGCCGAGAACGGGCCGCCGCGCGTGTGGCATGCGATGAACACATCGTATCGGCAAGGGAGAGTCTTCGCGCGGCAATGGTAGCAGGCTGCCAGGGCGATCGCCATCAGCGAGCCCTGAAGCTAACCCCGCGGCAGACCGGAGGGCGTCGTCGGCGCCTTGCTCAAATCGCCGCCGGCAAGCACCGCGTCCTGGCTGAACACCGTGCGCGGCAAGTCGAGTGCTATCTCGCGGCCGTCGCGTTTTGGCGCGATGACCGGACGTGCATTCAAATACTTCTGCAATGCCTCGTGGATGGATATCGGCAGGACTTCGGCCTCATGCGTGCCGCGATGGCGGCAGACGACGTCCAACGGCTCGCCTTCGCGTTCGCACCCGGCGATCATGTATCGTTCATCGTCCACGACTTCGCGGCCGTTGATGCGGATCGACACGACCCGCTGACCGTAATTGGCCCGTGCGTTGAAGACGAACGCCAAGCCGGAAGCCCGCGGTCCCCAGCCACCGTTAAGCTTCATCGGGTTGTGCGAATAGACCATCTCCAGCTCGTTTTCGAGATAGTCCCGCAATTCCTTGCCTGTTACCCAA
>Ga0335085_10007397_pt1 | contig 17055 bp, 14 predicted proteins | sample Lox_Sample_45_FD_206712 | JGI IMG/M metagenome (GOLD analysis project Ga0335085, IMG submission 206712) | Soil microbial communities from Loxahatchee National Wildlife Refuge, Florida, United States - Lox_Sample_4.5 | ecosystem: Environmental > Terrestrial > Soil > Wetlands | place: USA...
CGCTTTGAAAATGATAATTTCGGGCCGATATTCGCCGATGTGTCCTTCTTCAAATCTCACGGGATGGATCTGGCGTCGTCGAACAATCCTTTCGGGACGATGCCGATCACAGACCAAGCTTCTGCGGATAATTCAAGCGGCGGGGACGTATTGGGCGATGGGAACAACCTCTCCGGATCATCCAATTCGTTCCCTTCTTTTGACGGGACTCTCTCCGGCGATATTCCGGGCTCCCTGTCCGGAGAGATCAGCGGGACGACCGGAGGCAGTGTCGATATCGTTTTAAGCGGCCAACTGGACACGGTCTCCGCGGTCCCCCTTCCGGATGCCGACTGGCTGTTTGCCACCGGCCTCGCGGGATGGATCGTTCTTGCAAACCATCGAACGTGGATTCGGAAGTTGGGCCAAATAAAATCATCTTCATGAGGGCGTGCGGGTAAATTATAACGGAGGAATGGGATGAAGATCATTTTGGTGGTCGGGGCCCGGCCCAATTTCATGAAGATCGCGCCGATCCTGGAGGCGATCGAACACCACAACGGAAAAGGGCGTCGTCCCCAAATAGATCCGATTTTATTGCATACCGGACAACATTATGATCAAGCGATGTCGCAGTCCTTTTTCGAGGATCTCGGTATTCCTCGCCCCGACATCAACCTGGAGGTCGGTTCGGGTGGCCATGCGGAGCAGACCGGAAAAGTGATGATGGCCTTCGAGCCGGTCTTGGAGCGGGAGCGGCCCGACCTGGTTTTAGTGGTCGGGGATGTCAATTCAACCATGGCCTGCACCATCGCCGCAAAGAAACTCAATATCGCCGTGGCGCATGTGGAAGCGGGGCTACGGAGCGGCGATATGACCATGCCGGAGGAGATCAACCGGAAAGTGACGGATGCGATTGCGGATTACCTTTTTACCACGGATCGCATTGCGGGCGCCCATCTGGAAAAAGAGGGCGTTCCGAACGGGCGGATTTTTTTCGTGGGCAACGTTATGATCGATACGCTGGTCAAACATCGGGAAAGAGCAAAACAGTCGACCGTTCTGGAAACCCTCGGGTTAATGAATGGAGAGGGTCTCCATCCCTATGCGGTGGTGACACTTCATCGGCCCTCCAACGTGGATGATTCCGAAACCCTGGGCCGGATTTGCGAGACCTTGCAGGAAATATCCCTTCGCCTTCCGGTCATCTTTCCCTGTCATCCCCGTACACGGGCTCGGATGGATCAGTTCGGACTGGGGGGATTCTTCGATGGAGAAAAGTCACGGATAAGATTGATTTCGCCTCTTAGCTATTTGGATTTTCTCCAGCTCAATTCCCATGCGAGCGTGATCCTGACGGACAGCGGGGGGATTCAGGAAGAGGCGACGATCCTCGGCGTCCCCTGTCTTACGCTTCGGGAGAATACCGAGCGGCCCATTACGGTGAGTCAGGGAAGCAACCGGCTGGTGGGCAACACCAAAGAGACGATTCTGAAAGGCTTTGAATGGGCGATGGGGCCGGCTGCCCGCGCAGTCGTACGGCCGGAAAAGTGGGACGGACAGGCGGCCGAACGCATCGTTGAGCGCTTGGCCCGGATCGGCCGGATGGGATCGGCAGGGTTCGGTGAGGAAAGGCCTGTCGAATCGGTGACGCATAGCGCCGTGGTCTTGTCGGGTCATGTAGTCAAAACTTCAAACGAACTTTCCAGCCATGAATCCCGGAAGTCAAATATTTTATCTTTTCCGCTCCGGAAAAATTAACCTGCAGCTTACATCCGCTTAACGGCCTTATAACAAGAGGAGAGCATGATCGGGCTCTGAATTCGAGGGTGCGTTCGTGCTCGAACTGCGTTATCAGTATACAGGGTCGATATGCAGACCGTGGCCATCATTCAGAGAAGCTCTCTCCGGATCAAACGGGATGAACATCACGGGTAAAAGAAGAAAACGATAAACAGGAAACAGCGATGAAATTTACGGTCATCTCTCATGCCGGGTTGTATGTCGAGCACAATGACGGCTCGGTGCTCATCGATCCGTGGATCGTCGGGAGTTGCTACTGGCGATCGTGGTGGAATTTCCCCGAAGTCTCCATCGATCCGGAATCGCTCAAACCGCAGCATATTTACCTGACGCACATTCACTGGGATCATTTTCACGGCCCGTCGCTGAAAAAATTCAGCCGCAATACTTCCATCCTGATACCGCGGGACCGATATGACCGGATGAAGCGCGATTTGAATTCAATGGGTTTCACGAATGTCCGTGAAATCCCGGACGGTTCCGCGTACCGGTTGTCGGAGGATTTTTATTTGACTCCCTATCTGTTTGGAATCTTCACGGACTCCGCCGTTGTCTTATCCTCCCGCCGGGTGACGATGCTCAACGCCAACGATTGCAAAATTCTCGGCCGGCCGCTGCAAAGGCTCCTGGCAGACCATCCGAAGATCGATTTCGTGTTTAGAAGTCACAGCTCGGCCAATGCGCGGCTCTGTCACGAGTATCTGGACGCCCCCAATGAAAAATTGGACGACCGGGAGCGATACATGAGCTCATTCTGCCATTTTATAAAGGCCACGCAACCGACTCACGCCGTTCCTTTTGCCAGCAATCACTGCCACCTGCACAAGGACACGTTCCGCTTCAATGATTGGATCGTCTCGCCCATCGACGTGATGGACTATTATGAAAAATATCGGTTGTCCAATCAGTTGGCCGCCGACCTGAAGATCATGCTGCCGGGAAGCCAATGGGACGAAGACCGGGGGTTTGACCTGGTGAACCCCGCCTCTTTTTTTGATGATAGACAGAGCCAAATCAAAGAATATCGGAACCGCCGGACTAAAACGCTCTCCGCATTTTACGCGAAGGAGGAAAAAATCGGCGTGACGACGAAGGACATGGAAAAGTTTTTTCTCCCATTGTTTGCGGATTTGAACCGGCTGTTTCGATTCCCGTTCAGGGGGAAGACGATCTATATCAAGTCGATCAACCCGGGCGGCGGGAAAAGTTGGAAATTGGACCTCTGGAGAAAAACGATTTCTGAGTGTGATGAGGCCGAGTTTGGGAACGGTAATATTCAACTCATCTACCCGTCCCTCGTGCTGCTGTGGTCGTTGAAACTGAACATGTTTAGTCATGCGGGAATCAGCAAGCGGGCTCTCTACCGGGCGGAGCGACGGTTTATGAAATTCCTCATCGTGTTTGAACTCTATCTGAAATTGCGTGAATACGAGTATCTTCCGTTGAGGACCGTCTTGTCACCCCGCAGCCTCGCCTGTTGGTTCCGGCGCTGGAGAGAACTGCTGGTATTTGGTCGAGTGTTTTATCTCCGCTTCCTCGGGAGACACTCGATGGTCGAGATCGAACAGCAATTGCTGGCCGTCAAGCAGAAATAGACAGGTTCATGATTCGGCAAACGGCGAAAACAAGGTGGATGTGCGGTCTGATCGGCGGGTTGATTTTCTTCGCCACCACCGTTGAGGGTCCGGAGGCAGCGAAAGCGCAGACCCCGTGTGCCAAAGACTGCACGTTCAATGGAAAGACCACGGTTGACGACCTTATCACCAAACAGCCGCTGACCGATGTGCGTGCGTTCGGGGCCAAGGGCGACGGCGCGAACGACGACACCGCCGCCATTCAGGCCGCGCTGAATTTCGCGGAGGGTGTTCATGGGATCGTCTTTTTTCCCCACGGCGCCTATAAAATAACTTCACCCCTCAAAGTGGCGCCGAACGTCCACATCGAGGGGATGGGGGTGGGTTTCGGCTCGGTGATCCTCCCGTTCAACAGCGCGGGGATCTCGATCCGGGGGGCGGACCTGAAGAAATACAACAGCATGGGGTTTCGAAACAGGATCAGGGGCGTTACGATCGTGATGAAAAATGCGCATCCGTTTCCGGCGATCGTGATCGACTCGGCCTATACGTTGAAACTGGAGGATCTGTTTGTGATCGATGCCGGAGAAGGTGGCGGCATTACAATCGCAATGGCGAACCATGTTACGGTGGCGGATGTCAGCGTCTATGGCGAGAATAAGGGGGCCGGGATCAGCATCATCGATTCCGACGTGAAGCTGTACAATATGGACATTGAGGGGTTTCGCGACGGCCTGGTGGTACAGGGCGATCACGGCGTGCATGTCCTCGGCGGGTATATCGAGCGGAACGGAGAATACGCGATCAAATTCCAGGGCGCCAGCTTCAATACCGTTATCGGCGCGCTTGCGGCGGCGGGGTGGAAGGGGGCCTCGGTGATCGGCTTCCTGGCCGGGTCGCACAACAACACCGTCATCGGCAGCAGCCTGAACGGGCTCGGGGGCGAGGCGACCCTGGTGCAGGATGACGCCTCGAGGAACAACGTGGTGATCAACTCCGACGTGAGGGGAGGGGTCAAGCAGGGGGCCACGACCCTCGCGGTCTGGAACGCCTTCGGAGGGGGCCCGCCTCCATGAAAACCGTGAAAAGGTCATAAACCGCATGGGAGCCCTCATTGTCTTCGGTATGATTGCCATTCAGGTGATTCTGGCGCTCGTCTCTCCAGTGTTTTTGGTGGATCTGTCTTTGCTCACGGGCGTCTGGCCGATGTCGTTCGGGCCCGACGATATGCTGAACACGGCCTTTGGACGGTTCGACGTCAGTTCGCTCCGCTTGCTCGGCCTCTGGCTTGCGATCACCTTGGTGATTCTGCTGCGATTTGGCCAGGGCTGGGACTATACGATTCGGTACCGCTGGCACCTCTTCTTCCTGCTCTTCTGCGTGCTGTCGCTTTCGTGGGCGCCGAGCCTGGCCTATGGCGTCCGGATGCTGGCCAAATTGAGCGCCCCATTTCTGTTCTTGGTTTTCGTCCAGATTGTCATCACGACGCGGGCCCAGCTCAAGCGGATGGAACGGCTGATGCTGATCGCGGGGGTGAGCATGCTCGTATTGGCCGTGCTCTCGAAGCTGGTCGGTTGGGAACAGAATCCGGTGGGCCTGACGATCCCTGCCACCGCTCCGTCACTCTTCTCGGCCTTCCTGATTACGATCGCGATGCTGACGATCAGCCGGATGAAGTATGACGGCGTGACGGCCAATCTGGCGCTGTTCCTGCTGTTGGCGGCTGGTGTACTGGCGGCATTCACGAGAATAACGATTGCGGCCCTCTTTGTCTCGGCCTCGGTGGTCTTGTTCTACGTCGGGCGGAGCGTCCAGAGATTCATCCTCCCGATGGCGGGGCTGATCGGACTGCCGACCCTCTTTCTGTTCAGCGAGACCTTCAAAAACCGGATGTTCTTCGGCGCGGGAAATATCGGCGCGGAAACATTGCTCACAGACCCGGGGCAGGCCATGAGCCATCTGCACGGGTCGGGCCGTTTCGGGGCCTGGTCCATTGTCCTGACCAAATTTTTCGACCCCAGTCCGGTCATCGGGTCCGGCGTCGGTACGACGCAGAATTTCTTCTATTCGCAGAACACACACGGCCTTGGTGTTATCCACTCTGAGTATGTTCGATTGTTGGCGGAGGTAGGCGTCGTCGGGTTGACGCTTTTTGTGTTCGCCGCAGGCGCCTATTTCCTCCGGCTCATGGACACTTATCGGCGCGCGCCCACGTCGGACGCCGGGAAATATGCGGCCGCCGCCATCGGGAGCTTGGTCGCCTATCTGATTTTCATGGCCACGGACAACGGGATCGATTACGTCAACGGCTTCGGGATCTATGTGTTCACGCTGGTTGCGATGAGCGAAAAAGCCAGGGAGCTGGAGACGGCCGATGCCCGGCGATCCCCCGAGCCCGGCCCGGTTGAGCACCTTGAAACCCAATGGACAAGCCCGAAGCCTCAGATGACCCCGGCGACGGCCTCTTTCTTTCCCTATCACACAAGAATAGAGGGAAGGACCAAGGGGAGTATTTAGAAGAATGTTGAAAAACCGAGTGCACGCTCTTCCGCCTGCTCAGGATGGATGGGCCGCTTAGGACCGGAATGTCGAACCAGGAAGAATCCTTTACTATCTCCCTGTTAGAAGGTTTGAGCCGTCTTCATGAGGATGAGGAAATTATAAAATGTGCGGAATTGCCGGGCTGATTGCCCGCGAACCTCTACTGCCGGAGCACTTCGACCGGCTCGCCCGAATGAGCAAGGCCATGGTGCATCGCGGGCCCGACGGCGAGGGCCACTTTCACAACTCGCACATCGCGCTTGTCATGCGCCGCTTGAGCGTCATCGACATCGCCCACGGATGGCAGCCGCTTCACAATGAGGACAAGACGCTCACGTTGATCGCCAATGGAGAAATTTACAACTACGTCGAGTTGCGGGCCCAGCTTCAAGCGCGGGGCCATCGATTTGCAACCGGAAGCGACTGCGAAGTCATCTTACATTTGTATGAGGAATATGGCCGTGACTGCGTGCATCACTTGCGGGGCATGTTTGCGTTTGCGTTGTGGGACGATCGGATAAAACGTCTGATCCTCGTCAGGGACCGGATGGGCGAAAAGCCCCTCTACCTGTTCCACCAGAACGAAACGCTGGTTTTCGGCTCCGAATTGAAGACCCTTCTAAGCTCGAAACTCGTTCCGTTTGAGTTGGACCCCCATGCCGTCGATCTGTATTTTCATTTTAATTACGTGCCTGAGCCGCTAACCCCTTTGCGGCATCTCCGCAAACTGCCGGCGGCCCATATGCTAACGGTTAACCTTAATCCTTGGACAGTGGAGGAGACCCCGTACTGGAGCATGGACGATGTCGCCCCCCGCGCCGGCGATCCCATCGAGGTCATCCGAGCCGAATTGGAGAAGGTCGGCGAACTCGTCGTGCGGTCCGACGTGCCGGTCGGCGTTGCGCTCAGCGGCGGGTTGGACTCCGGCGCCATCGCGGCCATCGCCGCGAAGAAATATCCCGGTCAAATGCACGCGTTCAGCGTCGGTTATTCCGGAAGGCCCCACCACGACGAGCGAGACGACGCGAAGGACTTGGCGGATCATTTGGGCATGCCGTTTCACAGCGTCGAAATTGCCGAAGACTGGATGGTGCAATTCTTTCCGGAGCTGGTGTACTGGTGCGACGATCCGATCGCCGATCTCTCCGGTTTCGGGTACTACGCCGTGATGAACGCGGCCCGGCAGGCGGGGGTTCCGGTTGTGCTCCAGGGACAAGGAGGCGACGAACTGTTCTGGGGTTATCCATGGACGGCTCAGGCGGCGAAAGAATCGTTCCGAAAGGCCACCCTTCCGGTCGGGGGCCAACCCAGATTACAAGACTATTTCAAGGTGCAGTGGCTTCCGCAAACATGGTCGAAGCGCGGGTTATGGAATTGGGGCACTTCGGTCGCCGGTCTGTGGACATCTTGGGAATCCTTCCAGCGTGACCGTGACAGTCGCCCCGAGCAGGCGGTCTTCTATGACTTGAAGCCGGACTTCCGAATCGCGCGCCGCTGTATGACGAACTGGTATGCATCCAAGTTTGTCGAGTCGCTCGGAGCCGCAACGCCCTATGCCCCCTTTACGGTCGCGCGACCCTGGCCGCGACCCGACATCCTGCTCACCCGCTTGGTCTGTTCGACCTATCTGTTGGAAAACGGCATGGCGCAGGGAGATCGTCTCGGAATGGCCTCCTCGGTCGAGCTACGCCTGCCGCTCGTCGACTACCGGCTGGTGGAAACCGTGATCGGGCTCCGCAAGGCGCAACCGGATTATCATTTACCTCCCAAAGCGTGGTTCAAGGCAGCCCTCAAGGGCATCTTGCCGGACCGGGTGCTCAACCGTCCGAAACAGGGCTTTCATCCTCCGGTCAAAGCGTGGCACCGCGCACTGTTTGCAAAGTATGGACCACTTCTGAATGACGGGTATCTTGTCCGGGCGGGAGTGTTCAAGCCGGATGCCGCGCGAACATTGGCGAGAGGGCCCTTTGACCTGGGAGCGGTGGTGCCTCCGTCTTACAAAGCCCTGGTGTTGGAGATGTGGTGCAGACGCTTTCTCGGTGCCGGATGACGCCGAAAGCTATGATGATCGCGTTACGTGGGGCCGAATCACGCCCGATGCGGACCGTGTGCATCCCGCAGCGCCGGCCGACCGCGTGGGGCAGGGGGGAGTATGCCATTGCCCGTTGATCGCTGCGACGCCTCGGCGAAACAGCCTAGCGCGGCCGGAGCGGCGAACCGCGGTCTGCGCGCCAGGATACTGCGCGGCGCCGGCTACATGGCGATGCGCCAGGCGGCCGGCGTCGTTCTCGGGTTCGGCGGCGTCTTGCTGCTGACGCGAGCCATCGGACCGGCCGACTATGGTCTGTACGCCGCGGCGGTCGGTCTGTTTGCATACGTCCAGGGTCTTTGCCATTGGGGCATCCAGCTTCAACTGGTGCGCCGTGCGGCCGAGCCCTCACGCGTCGAGTACGATCTCGCCGCGACCGCGCTGCTCGTACTGGCTCTGGCAGGCGCGGGTCTGGCGCTACTCCTGCTGCCGCTGCTGGCCGCCTGGATGCGGCTGGCCGCCGACAGCGCGGTGGTCGCGACGGTGCTGATATCGTTGCCGCTGGGGCAGGTTGCGCAGGTTCCGTTGGCGCGATTGGAGCGGGATCTCGATTATCGGACCGTCGCGTCGATCGAGCTGTTGGGCCAGATGTCCTATTACGTCGTGGGGTTGCCGCTCGCGTTCGGGGGGTTCGGTCCTTGGTCCCCGGTTATCGGTTGGTGGGCACAGCAGCTCATCGTATTGGTGCTGGCCTGCCGCGGAGCACGATACGTTCCGCGCTGGTACTGGAACGGTGGTCAGGCGCGGATGCTGCTCTCGTCCGGCCTACGCATCTCGGCCGCGTATTGGCTCTGGAATCTGCGCTACCTGGTGAACCCCTTGATCGTCGGGCGCTATGCCGGGCCCGAGGCGGTGGGTTTCGTCGCCCTGGCATCCCGATTGGCGGAGGGCCTGAGCTTCGTGAAGGCCGCGACGTGGCGCATCGGTGTCGCCGCTCTGGCGCGGTTCCAGCACGACCGGTCCCGCGTCGCCCGGGCCGTAGCGCATGGGATGGGGCTCCAGGTGTTAGCGGTCGGGCCGATGCTGGCGCTCTTCGGTGCGGTCGGCGCGTGGGTCGTGCCGCTATTGATCGGCGATCGCTGGGCCCCGGTGTTCCTCGTGTTTCCGTTCGTGGCGCTTGGTGCGCTGGTGAATGCGGCCTTCACGCTTCACACGGCAGCGTTGGTAACCCTGGGGAAGAATCGGGAGCTGGCGCTATTTCACCTGGCGCATGCGATGCTCCTTGCCATTACGGCCTTGGTGTTCGTGCCCAGGATCGGGTTGCTGGGGTACGGCGTGGCGGAGATCGTCGCGCTCGCCGGGTATGGCGTCGCGCATGCCGCCGTGGTGCGTGTCGCCGGGCCGCTCGATTACCGTATTGCATTGACCTGGCTCGTGGCGATTGGCTCCACGCTGTTCGCGCCGCGGTACGGCGCTTTATGCTTACTCGGACTCGTCGTGATCGCGCTATCCCCGGCGAGTTACACGGCGCTGGCGACGTACGCGCGCGAGTTGCGGCAAGCATCCTAGAATCCTGAGGGCGACGATGACAGCGACGACAGACCACGCGCCGACGATCACGATTTGCATACCGACCTTTCGCCGGCCGCAGTTACTCGCCGATCTGTTGCGCCGTCTGGCCGGACAGGAGCTCCCAAGCGAAGCCTGCCTTGAGCTGCTGGTCGTAGACAATGATGCGGCCCGCTCGGCCGAACCGGTCGTGACCGGGTTCGGTCGTGATACCCCTTATGTCGTGCGTTACGTCTGCGAACCGGTTCGGGGGTATGCTCGGGTACGCAACCGCCTGATCGATGAGGCAAGCGGCCGTTGGCTCGCATGCATTGACGACGATGAGTGGCCCGAGCCTGGCTGGCTGCAGGCGTTGTTACGCGCCTGGACCGAGCACCGACCGGACGTGGTGTTCGGAACGGTCCTGGACCGGTATGACAGCCCACCGCCGGCCTGGCTGCGCGAACTGGATGCCGTACGGCGGGCGCCGATGTCCGGAACAATGACCGCCGCTCAAGTCATGAGCGGCAACTATTTCTGCGAGAAGGCGCTGTTCAGTCGCTTCAATGTACGCTACTCCGAGGCATTCAATGGCGGTGGCGAGGACAGCGATCTGTTTTTGCGGCTCGAAAGCCTTGGAGCGCGCTTCATCGGTTGTCCGGATGCCATTGTATGGCACCGGTTGCCGCCAGCGCGAGTAACACTGCGCGCGCTCATGGCGCGCGCCTATCGAAACGGGCGCATCAATGCCCGCACCCGAGGGGGGCAGGAGGCGCGCGTCCGCTTGCGTTTTTTCGTCCAGGCCACGCTCAAGGCGCTGCTGCTGATGGGGCTGATACCCGTGGCGCTCGTGGCAGGGCGAAGCCGCGGGGCCTTGTTCGCTCTCCGGTGGACGGCGACCCTGGGTATGGCATCCGGCGCGCTCGAAACGCTTCGTCGGACGAAGCACTGATGGAGAAGATTGTGCACGTGATCAAACAACGTACCGAAGAGGCTGCGCTCATGATCCCGAACGCCGTGACCGTTGGGCGGCGCGAGGCCGGCTCGCGTCCGATGCGGACCGTGTCGATCATCCAACGCGAGATTCCGCATTACCGCGTTCCATTTTTCTCGCAGCTGAGCGCACAGGGCGAGCGGGAAGGATTTCGGATCACGGTTTTCAGCGCCGCCGACCCGGGGCCTCCATGGAATGAATTTCGCCACCGGACGCTGCATTCGCGGTTCGTCGGACCGGGAAACGGCGGCCTCTGGCTCCAGGGCCTGACTGAAGCGGTGACCGGTTCGGACATCATCGTGGCGCCGCAGGAATTACAATGCCTCAATGTCCCGTATCTCTGGGCCCGACGAAGGAAGGTGTGCCGGTCGTGGATCTGGTGGTGGCACGGGTATAACTTCCAAGCCGCGCAGCGCGCATCATGGTCGCTGGCCGTCAATGAGTCGGCGAAGCGATTCATGACAAGACATGCCGACGGCCTCATCACCTACACCGAGAGCGGAGCCGACTATTGGCGCAGGAACGGCATGCCGGTCGAGCGGGTCAGACCCTATTACAACACGATCGATGTGGAGGGCATTCGAGGTGCCGCTTCGAAGGTGAGCGAGGAAGAGCTTGCAGAGGCCAGGGCGACTCTGGAACTCGGCCGCGCGCGTGTGCTGTTGTTTTCTGGCCGGCTGTATGCCGAGAAGCGGGTCGATTTCCTCTTGCGGGCTTTCGGTTTGCTGCAGCAGGGTGAGCCCGACGCGGCCTTGTTGATCATCGGAGACGGTCCCGAACGGAAAAAGCTCGAGGGCTTGCGCGAGGAGCTGAAATTGCGACGGGTTCACTTTCTCGGCGCGTGCACCGACCCGGGACGGCTGGGCGTCTATTTCCGGCTGGCGGAACTGCTGGTGATCCCGGGGTTGGTCGGGCTGGCGATTGTCCATGGATATGCCTTCGGGCTGCCTCTGATCACGACCGACTATCCCGGGCACAGCCCGGAAATCGAATATCTGACGCTTGAGACCGGCGTCATGACGAAGCAGAATATCGAGGCGTATGCGGCCGTCATTGAAACACTCCTGAAATCGCCGGATCAACTGAAACTGATGCGTGCTGCCGCCATACGGGCGGGAGACAGGCTGGGTCTTGCTCCGTCTGTCGCGCGTTTCCTGATGGCGATCCGTCATTTCTCAGGTTACGATCGTAACGAGAGAGGAGGCTAGTTGGATGTGGAGCGTGTTTAAGAAACCGGCCGAGGCGTTCTTTAGAGTCCTGCGTTACTATCCGACCACGCTGAATGGTCTGAGGTTCAAGTGCGACCCGGATCATGTCAGTTTCTGGCGGCTCGCGTCCAGGAACGGGTGGGAGCCCCACTCGCTGCAGATCCTTTCTCAATTCCTGAAAAAAGACTCGGTGTTCGCCGATATCGGGACGTGGATTGGACCGACATCGATCTATGCCGCGAAACACTGCGGCACCGTATACAGTTTCGAACCGGATTGGGTCGCATACAAGTATCTCTTGTGGAACATCGAGCTCAACAAACTTCATAATGTGGTGCCGTTCAATATTGCGCTGGCCGAGGAAGAGAAGCTCCAGTGGATGTCCTGTTTTTACGACGGTTCTCGGGGAAACAGCACGACAAGCCTCTTGCGGACCCCCAAACCGGGGGAAGGCGTAAATGCCCTCTGCATGCGCTGGCAAACATGGCTCGACATCTGTAAGCCTCCCAGAATCGACATGATGAAGATCGATATCGAGGGAGGAGAGTTTGTCTTGCTTCCGATGTTGAGGGACTACTTCGCATCGCACAAGCCGGTGGTCTATCTCTCGACGCACGCACCTTATCTCGACAAAGATCGACGCAAAAAAGAAATGGCGCAACTTCGAGACATCATGTCTCTCTATCGTCAGTGTCTAGGCGAAGACCTGAAGCCGGTCCGTCTCGACGATCTGACCGGGGATGAGGCGCTCAATTCTTTCAGGTCCTATGTATTTGTCGACTGACAATCATCTTGAACGAGGCGTATCGGTGGCCGGCTCCAGTCCACAGCCGAAAGTGTCCGTCCTGATCACCGCGTACAACGCGGAATCCTATATCCGCGCCTCCGTAGACGCGGCGCTCGCCCAGACGTATTCGAATTTTGAGGTGATCGTGGTGGATGACGGGTCGTCGGATAAGACCGGCGATATTTGCTCGACCGTCGAGGATATCAGGTTTCGGTATTTTTCAAGAGAAAGGCTTGGGCGGGCACGGGCCTTGAATGAAGGCATTGCGGCGGCGGACGGCGAGTACATCGCGATCAACGATGCAGATGACTTGAGTTTTCCATGCCGGCTGGAATGCTCGGTGAACTTTGCGCGGTGGCACCCGGATCTCGCTTTCCTGGGTACGGAGTACATTCGAACATCGGTGTTCCATGAGCAGATCCCGGCGGAAGCACTTTCGATCTGCAGGGAGGTCGCCCCGAATCACGGGCGGTGGCTAAGTCCCGCAACGGTGTACAGGCGCAGCGTGTTCGTCAACTCGACGTTGCTCTATCCCAAATCGATTTGGCAGCGGGTCGGAGGATATGACGAACACCTGCCGCTCAGCGAGGATTACGATTTTCAACTGCGCGCTTTGCAATACGGCAAGGCGGTCCTTTTGCCCTGTCGCACGGTTTTCTGGTATGCCAATCCTGAAAGCTACTTCAAGCAAAAGAGCAGGCGGGAACAGGTGGAAACGATCAAGTTCATCAGGCGGAGGGCGCACCCCTTGCTGAACCTTCCTCTCTGGCTGCGTTTCTACCATCCGATATGGAGAGTGACGTCCAGATGCACGCATGCGTTTCCTCAATTGCTTACGGTCGTCAATGGCATCAGGACGGTCAGGACAAAACCCCGGTTGATGAAATGAAGCGGTTCGATGAACCGGAGCTGCTCGTGTGACGTGGATGAGATGGACGAAGTTTCGTGATCATCATGCAATATGGTGAAAATGGTGAAACATGATGGTTGATTCGGTTGTGCTGCTTCTAAGCATGTATTCAAATTAGATGATGGAGGCATGATGGTTCGAAAAACACTCCACCTGTTTGTTCACTGTGTGACATGGGTCAAACGGCGACAGCGGGTACGAACCGATACCGGTCCGGTGAAGGTCAATCTCGGGGCCGGATTATGCGTCGCCCCGGGGTGGATGCACGTTGATGGCGGTGTGTACGCCATGTGCTCGACATGGCCGACTTCCGTGTTGCGCTGGGTGTACAGGAACTCGGACGCTCGAAACAGCCACTCGGAAGAGGACTATTTGCGTATCCTGCGGCAACACCGGTTTGTGCACCACGGGCTCGAGTATGGCGTGCCGTATGGGGATGGGACCGTCGATTTCATCTACTCATCCCACATGCTCGAACATCTTTTCAAAAATGATGCGGCATGGTTGCTTCGTGACGCCTATCGGGTGCTCAAGTCGGGCGGACGCATCCGGATCGCAATTCCGGATCTCGAATACGCCCTGACGCTTTATCGACAAGGCGCAAAGGAACAAGCGCTGGAGTTCTTCTTCAGCGACAGTCGGGCCGGCTACCTGAACCAGCATCATTATATGTATGACTTCGAACTGCTGAGCCGGCTCCTGGCAACGGCCGGGTTCGTCGGGATCGAGCGGTGCGTGTTCCGGAAGGGAGAAGTCCCGGACCTGGAAATCCTGGACAACCGGCCGGAGGAATCCCTTTTCGTCGAGGCGAGAAAATGACGGTGCCGAATGAAGGGCAGAAGAAGATTCTCAATATAAAAAAGGATACGAATTTTGTGGCTGTTAAACCAACCCTCCTGCTCATCGGACCTACCCCGCCTCCTTATCACGGCGTCGCGGTTGCCACACAGGCCCTTTTGGAATCTGACCTGCCTGCGCGATTTCACGTCGCGCACCTCGATCTCGCGGACAGGCGCGGAATTCAGCATGTCGATCGCCCGGATTTCCATGACGTCGTCCTTTTTATCCGACAATGGGTCCGAATGGTCGCGAAACTAGTTTATCACCGTCCGGATCTAGTTTATATTCCGATTTCGCAATCCACTGTGGGTTTTCTTCGAGACAGCCTGTTTTTTTGGCCGTCCCGCCTGATGGGAAGCCGGGTCGTGTTACACCTCCACGGCGGAAATTTCAGGGCTTGGTATGAGAGCCGCGGAGATAGCATGAAGGCCTATGTCAGAAGCGTGCTGAAACGGACCGCGCGGATGGTCATCCTTGGAGATTCCTTGAAAGGGCTGTTTGACGGGTTGATGCCCTCCCGGCGGATCGCAGTGGTCCCGAACGGCATTGAATGGCCTACCAGCCCGTCCCCCGAGCGCCGGGCGTCTCGAACGGGCCCCTATCGGGTCCTCTATGTAGGGACGCTCAGTCGTCAGAAGGGTGCGCTGGTCTTGTTGGAGGCGATCCTTTCGGTGAAAAAGGTTTGCCACGATATTGAATTTGTTTTAGCCGGCCCGTGGTTGACCGAATCGGATCGGCGAGATGCAGAGGCGTTCATGGCGCGGACCGGCCTCACGGAGGGTCTGTATTTTCCCGGCCTCGTGGAGGGAGAAGCCAAGCGAGAATTATTTGAAACCGCGGACCTGTTTGTTTTCCCCGCCGTGCAACAAGAGGGCCAGCCGCTGGTCGTCATAGAAGCCATGGCCGCGGGTTTACCGATTCTATATACCAACCGGGGTTGTCTCCGCGAGACCGTGGTCGATCACGAGCAAGGGCTGGAAATCGAAATCGGCGACCCCGAAGATCTTTCGCGGAAGATTCTCTGGATGGCGGACCATCCGGAGGAAATCAAAAGGATGGGCGCCAACAGCCGGCGGCGCTACGAGGAGCTTTACACCGCCTCGCGTTTTATCCGAAACATGAGCGACGTTTTCGATCACGTCTTACAAAGGCAGGAAGATGAGAAGATCGGATAATACAGCCGATTTCTTTGAACGGACCGCTGCCGAATTCGCTGCGAACTATCGCAGTTCCCCTGAGTTTCTCGAGCGCCGGGAGGTCTGGCGATGTGCCATTGAAAAGAACCTGCCGCGGTCCGGACATCCATTATTGTGTCTTGATCTCGGATGCGGAGACGGGTCCCTCAGCCGGTTCCTTGCAAAGAGGGGTTTCAAAACGGTAGGCATCGATCAAAGCGAAGCGATGCTCTCCATTGCACGTCATAAAGCGGTCGAGCACGAGATTGAAGGATACACCGAGTACATCCGCGCCTCTCTCCCCCTGTCGGGCGACCTTGAAAGGCGCTATCTGAATTCAGCCCATGTCATCTTGTGTTCGAGTGTTTTAGAGTACCTCGCCAACCCGGAAGACGTTCTGGGCCAGTTCGACCGGATCTTGGCCCCTGGCGGAGTACTGTTGATCTCGTTCCCAAACCGGTTTTCCTTCTACCGGGTCTGTGAACAGACCCTAAGCGGTATTCTGAAGTATACGGACTCTTATGTTCGACACCAACGCTACCCCTTAACCCTCCCGCATGTTAAGCAGGTACTGAACCGTATCGGGTTTACAATGATCGATGAAACCTTCTTTGCTCTCCCCTTTCAGCGTTACACGGAATGGCTGTTCGGCAGCCATCGTGGGAACCGAGTGGCGACCATGGTGCTGCTCGTTGCTAAAAAACTGGAATAGTCAGTTTCCCGTACATCAAATGACCCGAATTGACAAGAGTTAACATAGATTTTACATGACCTTGATTAAGCCGTGATTGACAGCATGATAAATTTCCCTCCGTGAAAGACGCGGTGTCGCGTTCACTCCATTTTTCGTTGTGTGTCTTTAATCATCGATCCCTATGAAGCAGATCGTTCAATATTATCGAACCGGCCTGTTGAAGGTCGATCAGCTTCCCGCTCCGACCTTGCGCCCCAGAGGCGTTTTGGTGGCCAATCGCTTTTCTTTGATCAGCGCCGGAACGGAGAAATCCACCGTACAAATGGCGCAAAAAAGCTTGATGGGCAAGGCCGTCGAACGGCCGGAGCTGGTTCGGAAGATGCTGAATCAAGTCCGGAAAAACGGCCTGGTTGAAACGGTAAGGATGGCCTTCGATCGGCTCGATTCTCCGGCCGCACTCGGGTACAGCTGTGCCGGCGTTGTACTTGGTGTGGGGGAAAATTCGAACGGGTTTTCGGTGGGCGAGGGCGTAGCCTGCGCAGGCCAGAATTATGCCTCGCATGCCGAGGTCGTTTACGTGCCCAAGAATCTCTGCGTTAAAATTCCGTCCGGAGTTGATTTTGAGGACGCCTCATTTGTGGCCCTGGGGGCGATCGCGCTTCAGGGGGTCCGCCAGGCCGAGCCGGGTCTGGGGGATCGAGTGGCGGTGATCGGTCTTGGGCTCTTGGGTCAGATCACCGTCCAGATCTTAAAGGCTTCGGGATGCCTCGTGCTGGCTTCGGATCCGGATTGGAAGAAGCTCGATATGGCCAAGACCTTCGGTGCGGACGCGGTGGCGGTTCCCGAAGAGTTAGACGAAGCCGCGGCCGCTTTTTCATGCGGATATGGCGTCGATATCGTGCTGATCACGGCCGCCACGAAGGAGAACGGTCCGATCGAGGTCGCCGGAGAGATTTCTCGAAAGAAAGGCCGC
>Ga0335085_10007398_pt1 | contig 17055 bp, 14 predicted proteins | sample Lox_Sample_45_FD_206712 | JGI IMG/M metagenome (GOLD analysis project Ga0335085, IMG submission 206712) | Soil microbial communities from Loxahatchee National Wildlife Refuge, Florida, United States - Lox_Sample_4.5 | ecosystem: Environmental > Terrestrial > Soil > Wetlands | place: USA...
TTATGTCGGCCGGCCGTCGCCGCTGTATTTCGCCGAGCGGCTGACCGATTACTGCAAGGGCGCCAAAATCTACTTCAAACGCGAAGAGCTCAACCACACCGGCGCGCACAAGGTGAACAACGTGCTCGGCCAGATCATGCTGGCCAAGCGCATGGGCAAGACCCGCATCATCGCCGAGACCGGCGCCGGCATGCATGGCGTCGCCACCGCGACGCTCTGCGCCAAGTTCGGGCTGCCCTGCATCGTCTATATGGGCGAGATCGACGTCGAGCGGCAAAAGCCGAACGTGCTGCGCATGAAGATGCTCGGCGCGGAAGTGCGCGGCGTCACTTCCGGCTCGCGCACGCTGAAAGACGCCATGAACGAGGCGCTGCGCGACTGGGTCACCAATGTCGCCGATACGTTCTATTGCATCGGCACAGTGGCCGGCCCGCATCCTTATCCCGCGATGGTGCGCGATTTCCAATGCATCATCGGCCGCGAGACGCGCGAACAGATGCAGGCCGCCGAAGGCCGCCTGCCGGATTCCTTGATCGCCTGCATCGGCGGCGGCTCCAACGCCATGGGCCTTTTTCACCCCTTCCTCGACGAACGCTCAATCGAGATCTACGGCGTCGAAGCCGCCGGCCACGGTCTGCCCAGCGGCCAGCACGCGGCCTCCGTCGCCGGCGGGCGGCCCGGCGTGCTGCACGGCAACCGCACCTACCTTTTGATGGACGACGACGGGCAAATCACCGAGGCGCATTCGATTTCCGCCGGCCTCGACTATCCCGGTATCGGCCCCGAGCACGCCTGGCTCAATGACATGGGACGTGTGAAATTCCTGTCGGCGACCGACGACGAGGCGGTGGCGGCGTTCCAATTGTGCAGCAAGCTCGAAGGCATCATCCCGGCGCTCGAGCCGGCGCACGCGCTCGCGCGCGTTTTCGATCTGGCGCCGACCAAGCCGAAGGATCACCTCATGGTGGTCAATCTGTCGGGCCGCGGCGACAAGGACCTGGCGAGCGTCGAAGCGTTTTTGGAAAGCAAGAAGAAATGACGACGCGCATCGACCGGCGCTTTGCTGCGCTCAAAGCCGAAGGCCGCGCTGCGCTGGTGACCTTCACCATGGCCGGCGATCCCGACTACGAGACCTCGCTCGCCATCGCCAAGGCGTTGCCCAAGGCCGGCGCCGACATGATCGAGCTCGGCATGCCGTTCACCGATCCGATGGCGGACGGCCCGGCGATCCAGGCCGCCGGCGTGCGCGCGTTGAACGCCGGCCAGAATATGAAGAAGACGCTGGCGCTGGTGCGCGAGTTCCGCAAAGGAGACGACGCGACGCCGATCGTGCTGATGGGCTACTACAATCCGATCTACATCTACGGCGTCGACAAGTTTCTCGCCGATGCCAAGGCGGCCGGCGTCGATGGCCTGATCGTGGTCGACCTGCCGCCCGAGGAAGACGACGAACTGTGTCTGCCGACGCTGAAGGCCGGCCTCAACTTCATCCGCCTCGCCACACCGACCACCGACGACAAGCGCCTGCCGGCCGTGCTCAATAACACGTCTGGTTTTGTCTACTACGTCTCGATCACCGGCATCACCGGTGCTGCGGCGCCCGATGCAAGCAAAGTCACAACCGCGGTCGCACGCATCAAGCGCCACACCAAGCTGCCGGTTGCGGTCGGCTTCGGCGTCAAGACCGCCGAGCATGCCCGCGCCATCGCCTCGGGTGCCGACGGTGTCGTCGTGGGCTCGGCGCTGGTCGAGGCGTTGCGGCAAAGCCTCGATAAAGGTGGCAAAGCCGGCCCGGATACCGTCAAAGCGGTCACGTCGCTGGTTTCCGCATTGGCCGACGGTGTGCGTTCGGCTCGGCGCGTCGCCGCCGAGTAGCGGTTATAATTCTGCCGAATAGGGCCTATATAGGCGAAGCATGAACTGGATCACCAACGTCGTCCGCCCCAAGATTCGCAGCCTGCTGCGCCGCGAGACGCCGGAAAATCTCTGGATCAAGTGTCCGGAGACCGGCCAGCTCGTTTTCTACAAGGACGTCGAGGCCAACCAGTTCGTCATCCCGTCGTCCAACTACCACATGCGCATTTCGGCGACGGCGCGGCTGAAGCAGATGTTCGACGGCGGGACCTGGATCGACATCGGCGTGCCGGATGTGACGGTCGATCCGCTCAAGTTCCGCGACGAGCGCCGTTACGCCGACCGGCTGAAGGATGCCAAGACCAAGACCGGCTTGAACGATGCGGTGAAGCTGGGGCTCGGCAAGCTTGACGGTCTGCCGGTGGTGATCGCGGTGCAGGATTTCGATTTCATGGGCGGCTCGCTCGGCATGGCGGCGGGCGAAGCCGTGATCAAGGGCCTGGAGACCGCGGTGCAGAAGTCGACACCCTTCATCATGTTCGCGGCCTCCGGCGGCGCCCGCATGCAGGAAGGCATTCTGTCGCTGATGCAATTGCCGCGCACCACGGCGGCGGTGCAGATGCTGCGCGAGGCGAAGAAACCCTACATCGTGGTGCTGACCAATCCGACCACCGGCGGCGTCACCGCCTCTTACGCGATGCTGGGCGACGTGCAGATCGCCGAGCCCGGCGCGCTGATCGGCTTTGCCGGCCCGCGCGTGATCGAGCAGACCATCCGCGAAAAATTGCCGGAAGGCTTCCAGCGTGCCGAATATCTGTCCGAGCACGGCATGGTCGACATGGTCGTGCACCGGCACAAATTGCGCGAGACGCTATCCGACCTGTGCCGGCTGTTGACCAAGGCGCCGGTGACCGGCGCGCAGCCGCAACTGCCGGTTCCGGCGCACGCGTGAGTTCGCTGCTATGACGCCGCCGGTTGACGCGATCGTCGCGCGGCTCGCCGCATTGCATCCCAAGCGGATCGACCTGTCGCTCGAGCGCATCGAGCGGCTGCTCGCCGCGCTCGGTCATCCCGAGCGGAAGCTGCCGCCGGCGATCCACGTCGCCGGCACCAACGGCAAGGGCTCGACTGTCGCCTTCATGCGCGCAATCCTCGAAGCCGCCGGCAAGCGCGTGCATGTCTATTCCTCCCCGCATCTGGTGCGCTTTAACGAACGCTACCGGCTCAATGGCGCCTTGGTGAGCGACGAGGAACTCAGTGCGACGTTGGAAGAATGCGAACGCGTCAATGGCGGCGAGCCCATCACCGTGTTCGAAATCACCACGGCGGTCGGCATGATGCTGTTCGCGCGCCATCCGGCCGACGTGCTGCTCTTGGAGGTCGGACTCGGCGGTCGCCTCGATGCGACGAATGTCATCGAGCACCCGTTGGCGACGATCGTCACCCGCATCGCCATTGATCACACCGACTTCCTCGGGGGTACCATCGAGAAGATCGCGGCGGAAAAAGCCGGCATCCTCAAGCGCGGGACGCCGGCGATCATCGCCGCACAGCCGCGCGACGCACTTGCCGTGATCGAGCGGCACGCGGCGCGCCTCAAGGTGCCATTGAAGATCGCCGGGGAGGATTGGACCGCGACCGAAGAACGCGGCCGGTTGGTCTATCAGGACGAAACCGGCCTGCTCGACCTGCCGGCGCCGAAACTTTACGGCCGCCATCAGTTCGAAAATGCGGGATTGGCGATCGCGGCTTTGCGCACCATCAAGCCGCTGAAGATCGCGCCGGCTGCCTACGAGGCCGGTATGACCAAGGCCGATTGGCCGGCGCGGCTGCAGCGGCTGACGCAAGGGCGGCTCGTGGAGCTTGCGCCGCCGGGCAGTGAGCTGTGGCTTGATGGCGGCCATAATCCCGACGGCGGCCGCGCCATCGCGGCGGCGCTTGCCGATCTCGAGGAGCGCGTATCGCGGCCGCTGGTGCTGATTGTCGGCATGCTGGCGAGCAAGGACAGCGCCGGCTTCCTCGGCAACTTCACCGGGCTGGCGCGCCGCTTGATCGCAGTGCCGGTGCCGGGCGCGGAGAAGGGACTGACAGCCGAGGCCGTGGCGGATACCGCGCGCGCCATCGGCCTGGCGGCGACCAGTCGCGATAACTTAGAGGAGGCGCTCGACGCCGCGCGCAAGCTCGATCTCGATCCGCCGCCGCGGATTGTCATTACGGGCTCGCTCTATCTCGCCGGCGAGGTGCTGCGCGAGAACGGCACGCTGCCGGCCTGAAATGAAAACGGCCGGCAAGGATGCCGGCCGTTTCCAATCAAATTCTTGGCCGCGGTCAGACCGAACCGCTGATCCACTGCTGCAGCTTCTGTTTCGGCGCCGCGCCGACCTGGCGCGAGGCGATCTCGCCGTTCTTGAACAGCATCAGCGTCGGGATCGACATGATGCCGTATTTCGCCGCGGTACCCGGGTTCTCGTCGACATTGAGCTTGACGATCTTGACCTTGTCGCCGAGTTGGCCGGCAATTTCTTCCAGCGCCGGCGCGATCATGCGGCAGGGGCCGCACCATTCCGCCCAAAAATCGACGACGACCGGTTCGGCCGATTTCAACACGTCCGATTCGAAGCTTGCGTCCGACGTTTTGCCAACGGCCATGGGAATTACCTCGTGTGGATTGTGAGCGGAGAATCGCGGCGAATAATTGCGAGGGCAGGAACCTATGAACGCGATCCGAAAGCGTCAAGGCGCTATCGCGCGGACGTGACCTGCGCCAGGGCCGCGTCCAGCGCTTCAGCGGAAAGCTCCATCAGATCAGGGACTTCTGTCCAGACCAGCGCGGCGCGCACGGATTTTTCCGGGTACAATTTGGTGAGCACGGCGCGGTACAGCGCGAGCTGGCGGACGTAACTTGGCGGCACGTTCTCGATTCGCCGCGGCGCCGGCCGGTTGGTCTTGAAATCGGCAATCAGAACAGCATCTTGCGTCACCGCGAGACGGTCGACCTGGCCGGAGACGCGGATGATTTCATGACCGAGGTTCAGCTTGCCGACGATGGGCACCTCGGCGCGGCTGCCAGGGTCGAACAGCGCGGCAAAGCGCGGATGACGCAGCAGAACATCCACTTCTTCTTCAATTTCTCTGCGCAGATGTTCCGCTAAAACTTTCCCTGATCGCGCCAGAAATTCTTGCGCCGCTTGCGGCCGTCTGTCGGCGGCGATATCGGGCAGGGATTGCAGCAGCCGGTGGGTGAGCGAGCCGCGCATGAGCGCCGCGGCGCGCGAGCCGCCCTTGGCGCGGCCCGCCGCTTCCTCGTCGCTCGACGGCGTTACCGTGCGTACGCCAGCGATGACGGAACTCGCACCGGCGCGCAGCCAATCCGGCTCGGCTGGCGGCGCGGCCGCTTGTGCCGGCGACGCCGCCACGGCCTCGATCGGCGCACCCTTGCTGAAGCGCCAGACCTTGCCGCCGTCGGCGTCCGTTTCCTCGCTCGACAACGGCTTGAGCGCGTCGCTGACCAGCTCGTACCAGCAGCCGGCCGGAATCTTGTTCACACCCTTGACGCCGCAGACCACCAGCCGCTCGGCGGCGCGGGTGAGGCCGACATAGAGCAGACGTCGGTATTCGTCGCGCGCCGCGTCGAGCGCCTCGCTGCGCGCCGCCGCCATCGGTCCGGTGTCCTTGTCCTTGGCGGCGTTCCAAATCAGCGCTTTCGAATCCGGCGGCGCGCCGGCGATCGGCGCCGTCAACAGGCGCGGCGGCAGGCCCTCCGGCCGCAAAGTCGTCGCGTCGATCAGGATGACGTTCTTCGCTTCCAGGCCCTTGGCGCCGTGCACGGTCATGACGCGCACCTCGTCGCGCGCGATCTCCATGTCGCGCTTGACCTCGCTTTGTGCGGCGCGCAGCCAGCTGAGGAAGCCCTGCAGCGACGGCGTCTGGCGCTGCTCGTAGACCAGCGCGAGGTTGAGGAATTCGTCGAGCGGATCGGCCGCCTCAATGCCGAGCCGCGCCAGCAGGCGCGCGCGGCCTTGGCCGGCGCCGAGCACGTGCGCGTAGAAGGCAAAGGGCGTCAGCGCGCGCGCCTGGCGCGCCAACTCGTCGAGCGCGGCGCTGGCGGCCGCAAGCTGCGGATCGGCGCCGGCCTTCGCCCGCAACGCAGTGCGCAGCGACGTGGTACGGCCGTAAGCCAGGGCAAAAAGCTGCTCCTCGCTGAGGCCGAACAGCGGGCTCTTGAGCACGGTCGCCAGCGCCAGGTCGTCGTCCGGCAGCAGCAGCGCGTCGCCGAGCACCAGCAGATCCATGATGGCGATGTGCTCGGTCAGGGTGAGGCGGTCGGCGCCGGCGACTTCGATTCGTTCGCGTTTGAGCGCGCGGATCACCGCCTCGAAGGCGGCCCCGCGCTGCCGCACCAGAATGAGGACGTCGCGCGGCCGCACGCCCTGGCCGGTCCACGTCTTCACGGTGCGCGCTATCTTGGCCGCGAGCTTCACCGAGGGCGTCACCTCGCTCGCCATGTCGAATGGCGCGTCCCAGCCCTCCTTGCCCTCTTCCTTGGGATCTGTCGCGATCAGATCCCAGATTTCGACGTGACCGGGCGCGTCGCGATAGACCGCCTGATGGACGGTCTTGACGCGGTCGTGGCTCAGACCCTGGAACGCTTCTTCGCGCGCGAACACGGTATCGACTGCCTGGAGTACCACCGGGCTCGAGCGGAATGAATATTCCAGCCGTTCCTGGACCAAGGCGGAATTGAATTCGGCAAAGCGCGCCGCGAAGTAGCGGCGGGTTTCGTCGAAGGCGAGCGGGGCCGCGCCTTGAAACGAGAAAATCGACTGCTTCTCGTCGCCGACCGCGAACACCGTGCGGCGCACATTGTCGCGGGCGCCGCCCGGCAGGAACTCATCGACGATGGTCTTGATGATGGCCCACTGCTTGGGGCTCGTATCCTGCGCCTCGTCGATCAGCACGTGGTTGATGCCGAGATCAAGTTTGTAAAGCACCCAGGCGGCGGAGGACCGCTCGAACAATCCGAGCGTCTTGTCGATCAGATCGTCATAGTCGAGCAGGCCGCGTCGGTCCTTCTCGCGCCGGTAACGTTCAATGACCGCTGAGGCGACGGTGATCAGCGCCGCGCTGCGGTCGCGGGCCGCGATCGCCATCTCGCGGGCGACGAGCGCGCAGACGCGATCCTGTTCGGCGAGCAGACGCTCGTTGAGCGCCGCATTGGCCTTGGCGAATTTTGCGGTGAGGACGCTTTTGCGCCGCGTCAGGTTCGCGGTGCAGAAGATTTGCCGGTACGCCGCGATTGCCTCACGGCCACTCGCTTTGCGCGCCGCTTCGAGAGCATCGGCAATGTCACGGTCGCTTTGCTTGTCGCTCTCGGCAAGCACGGCGGCGATCGTCGGCCATTCGCTCTGCGGGATGAGCGAGCCGGCGAAGTATTCGGCGTCGACCGCGGCCATGCTGTCGCCGGGCGCGAGGCCGAACAGGCGCGTCAGCTCGTCGATCGCCGGCTGCACGCCGCCGGCGCGTTCGGTCCAGGCGGTGAGCCGGTCGCGCTTGCCGATGGTCTCGGCGATGACTTCCTTGAAGGTGATGTCGGCGGCGGCGACGACGGCGTCGGTCAGGGCGCGGCCGAGCGGGCTCTCCGGATGGGAAGCGCCTTCCAGAATGACCTCGAGCGTCAACTGGCCGAGCAACTGCGCGGTGGTCGGCTCGTCCAGCACGGCGAAGCGCGCCGCGACGTCGGCCTCGAACGGGAACTGGTGCAAGAGCCGGGTGCAGAAGGCGTGGATGGTCTGCACTTTGAGGCCGCCCGGCGTCTCCAGCGCGCTGGCGAAAAGGCGGCGCGCGCGGGCGCGTTGCCCCGGCGTCGGCGGCGATCCCGTCGCCTGCCTGATTTCCTTGTCGAGCGCCTCGTCGTCGAGGCCCGCCCATTGCGCCAGCGTGGCGAAGACGCGCGTCGCCATGTTGGCGGCCGCCGCTTTGGTGAAAGTGATGCAGAGGATCTTTGCCGGGTCCTCGCCGCGCAGCAGCAGGCCGACGATCCGCTGCACCAGCACGTGGGTCTTGCCGGAGCCGGCATTGGCCGAGACGAAGACCGAGCGCTCGGGATCGGCGGCGGCGATCTGCCGCTTCAGCACGGCCTCGGGAATGGTGTTGGCGGCGCTCATGACGGCGCCCCCGGTATTTCATATTCGCTTTCGCCGCCCGAAGCGGCCCATTCCTTGACGCGCGCCAGATGGTCGTAGTCGCCGTAAGCCTTCTGCCACATCGGATGCACCAGCGAGCGATACGGCTCGCCGTCGATGAGAAACCGCGCGGCAATACCGGCGAGCCGCGCTCGGGCGATGTCGGCAAACGAATCCGGCGAACCCTTGCTCCCGAAGTCGATGATCTTCAACTCGCCGGGCGGTTCGCCGCCTTTCAGGCGCACATAGGCGATCTCTTCGACCGAGCCCGGCGCAAGGCCGTGCTTTTCAAAACCGCCGCCGCGCAGGATGGCGGCTTCCAAAGTGAGCTGCGGGGCGAGGCCGGTACGCACCTGCGGCTCGGTCGGTGGCGCGCCGGTCTTGTAGTCGAGAATGGCGTAGCGGCCGTCGGCGCGCCGCTCGATGCGATCGGCGCGCGCGGTCAGGGTGAAGGTCGTCGGACCGATCGGAATCGCCAGGCGTCCGTCGATCTCGACGAAGAGTTTGTCGAGCGAGGCGCGGCGCCCGCGCTCCCAACCCGCAAGCCAGCCGGCGATGCGGAGGAAGCGCGTCCACCAGAAAGCCTGCGCTTCCTCGTAGTCGCGCAACGGCTCGAATTGCCGCGCGCCGATATCGCGCAAGGCGCCGGCGATATCGGCGGGCAGCGCGTCGGGAAAGGCCTTGCCGAATTCGCCGATGGCGTCGTGGATGAAGGTGCCGCGGTCGGCGGCGCCCGGCGGCGTATCGACCGCATCGAGCGGCATCAGCCGCAACACGTGCTTGGCGTAAATCGTGTAGGGATCGCGCAGCCAATGCTCGATCTCGGTGACGCTGAGCTGCTTCGGCCTTGCATCGGGCGGCGGCACCGGCGCCGGCCGCTCGACCGGCTTCACCTGCGCCGGATGATCGAGCGCGCGGGCGTAATCGAGATAGACAGTGCCGCGCGCGACCACCGCTTTCCAACGCGACTCGCCGGCAAGCGCGGCGATGCGCTGCACGAAGCGCGACGCGACCGTCGGCGAGCCGGCGACCTTGGCGGCCCGCGCAAGGATCACTTCTTCGGCGCCCAGGCCCTGCGCAAAGTCGTGTGCGGCAAGTCCGATGCGCCGCTCCGGCGGGTCGAGGCCGAGCTCGGCGCGCATCGGCCGCGACAGCCAGGGGTCGCTGCGGGTTTCGGGCGGCCATGTACCCTCGTTGAGGCCGCCGAGCACCACACGCTGGAACGTCTGCAGGCGCGCCTCCAGCGGACCGAAGATGCGCAGGCGCACGTCCGGCGTCTCCGGGCGGCGCACCATGCGCTCGGCAATGGTGGCGTGAAAAATTTCGGCGTAGTCACCCTGCGCGATCGCGATGGCGGCGGCGGTCGGGCTTTCGCCTAAGTCCTCGAAGGCCCGCATCAGCGCCGCGCCGTCGTTGCCGGCAAAGGCGGCGACCTCGCCTTTGCCATCGCGACCGAGTCCGGACATCACCGCGCTGTGGCACTTGGCGAGTTCGGCGAGCGAATGCGCGCCCGGCTTGAGCCGTTCCAGCGGCGCCAGCGCGGCGCCAAGCCGGGCGATGAGTTCGGCGGCGACGTCAAATTTATCGTCGTCGATCAGCCCGCGGGGGTCGCTGCGGTGCAATTCGGCGCGATTGGCGCGGAACGTCGAGAGCGCCTGGCCGAGCGCGTCGCTGCCGGGTCGCGGACGCGGGCCGCGCAGCAGCGCGCGCTCCAGCGTCGCGACGGCGGAATTGTGCGCATTTTCCTTGGCGCCGAGGCGCAGCAGCGGATGTTTGAGCAGCGCTAGCAGCGTCGTCGGGGCGAGGCCGCCGAGCGCGGCTTCGGCGGCAAGGCGCGCGAAGATGCCCGCCGGGGTGTCGGCGAGCGGGTCGCCGCCGGAATCGTCGGCCTTGACCTGCCAGCGCTCCAGTGCGGCGACGACGCGGCGTGCCAGCGCCCGGTCGGGTGTGACCAAAGCGGCGGTCTTGTCCGGCGATTGCAGTGTCTCGCGCAGTGCGACGGCAATGGCGAGCGCCTCGTCCTCGGCATTGGCGGCTTCGATCAGCGCGAGCGACGCCAGCGCGCGATCGGCGGCGACGGCAAAGTCCTTCGTGTTCGTGCGCGCCGGCCAGCGGTCGCTGGTCGCGGCAGGGCGCAGCGCTTCCGAGACCAGGCGCTCGCGGCCATGGGCGGCGGGCGGCACGAGTTCGACGACATCGGCGCGGGCGATGCCGATGCGGTCGAGTAGAGCATGCATGGCGAATTGTGCGTGACCGGCCACCGGCGCGCCGTCATGCGTCTTGTCGTCGGCGTCGCCGGCAATCGCCGCCCAGGAGGCGTCGTCGAGATCGGTGTCGAGACCGGGCAGCACCACGGCGCCGTGCGGCAGCTTGGCGATGGTGGCGAGCAGCTTGGCGGTCGCCGGCATCGAGCCGGTGGAGCCGGCGGCGAGCACCGGCGCGGTGCTGGAGGCGAGACGCTTGGCCTCGGCCTCGATCAGCAGGTCGCGCCGCTCGGCGGCTTCGACGGCATCGAGTTCTTTCAGCCGCGCCGGCCAATAGTCGCGCGCGATCTTGAGGAAATCGAGCGCGATCTGCCAATAGCGGTCGAGCGCGTCGGGCACGAGCTTGTCGAGCTTGGCCCATGGCACCTGGCGCGTGATCATATCGTCGATCAAGCGGGCGAGGTCGTCGGCCAGATCGAGCGCCGCGGACGGCGTGCCGGCGATCAGCGGCGAGCCTTGCTCCGGCGCAATGCGCTCGGCCCATTGCGATATGAGCTGCGCAAGAAGAAGCCGGCGTTCGAGCGGCGCGAGGGTGGCCGGCAGCTTGAGCGCCTCTTGCGCCAGCGCGCCGGTGGCCGCTTCGGCGAAAGCGATCTCGTCGTCGTCCAGATCGCCGAGCGCGACGATGCGCGGCAATATGGCGGCGTCGGCTTTCAGTTCGGTGAGGAAGGCGTCGCGGGCAAGCCGGCAGGCCCGCCGCGTCGGCAGATAGAGCGTCAGTTGCGCGAGTTCCAAGGGATCGCCGCTCGGCGGGAAGCCGGGCACCACCTTGCCGGCGCGCAACGCTTCGATCAGCGCCGGCAGAAACGGTGCCGATGCGGGAATGGTGAAGACGTTGGCTTTGACGGGCGGCATGGCCGAATCATACACGCTTCCACGTGTCCGCGTTCAAGCCGTGCTGGCGCGGATGGCGTTTTCGGCGAGCGCGATGGCGTCGGGTGTGCCGACGTGCATCCACAAGCCTTCGAGCCGCAAGCCGTGCAGACGGCCGGCGTCGGCGGCGCGGCCAAACAGATCGGTCAGCGGGAACTCGCCTTGCGGCGCGTCCTTGAACAGCGCGGGCGCGAGGATCGCGGCGCCGGCAAAGACGAAGGGCGCGACCTCGCGCTCGGCGCGGCGGTGCAGCCGGCCGTCCGATGTCATGGTGAAGTCGCCGCGCCCGGCATAGCCGATGCTGCCGCTGGTCGGCGCCAGCAGCAGCAGCGCGTCCATGGCGGCGGCATCGAAGCCTTCGGCGAGTCGCGCCAGGTTCGGCTTGACGCCGTCGACCCAGATCGAGTCGGAATTAACATGGAAGAATGGCGCGTCGCCCAGCAAAGGCAGCGCCTTGACAACGGCGCCGCCGGTGCCGAGCAGAATGCCGCGCTCGTCGGAGATCAGGATCTGCGGCCGTGTCCGCGACCTGAGATGGCGTTCGAGCTGGTCGGCGAAATGATGCACGTTGACCACCGCGCGCTCTACGCCGGCATCCGTCAGGCGGTCGAGCACATGATCGATCAGCGGCTTGCCGCCGACCTCGACCATGGGCTTCGGCATCTTGTCGGTGAGCGGCCGCATGCGGGTGCCGAGGCCGGCCGAGAGCACCATCGCGCGCGTGGGTGTGGTCATGCGTCAAATCGATTTCAGCGACGGCACGTTGACGCGGTACCAGGAGGCGAGCGGCGCCAGCGCCGGGTGCGCCAGGGCGCGCTGCAGGTAGGTCCATACGCGGGGCATGTGACGCAAGTATTGCGGCTTGCCGTCGCGCTTGTCGAGACGGGCGAAGATGCCGAGGATTTTCGAGGCGCGCTGCGCCGCCATGGTGGCGTAGAGCTGCGCGAAGCCCGGCGCGTCGAACGTGGGCTCGTCCTTGAGCCGCGCGCGGACGTAGCGCGACAAGAGCCCGATCTCCATCAGCTCCGGTACGTCGACGCGGGCGTCCTGCGCCAGCGAGGCGAGATCGTAGGCGGCGGGGCCCAGCACCGCGTCCTGGAAGTCGAGCAAGCCGACGCGCGCGACGCCCTGACGCTGCGGCAGCCACAGCAGATTGGGCGAATGAAAATCGCGCAGCACCCAGACCGGCGGTGCGGCGAGCGCCGGCTTGAGCGCCTCGTGCCACAGCTCGACATAGGCGTCGCGCCTGTCGCCCGCGAGCTTGACGCCGAGGCGCGGCAGATACCAGTCGATCAGCAGCTCCGCTTCGATGAGAAACGCGTCGAGGTCGTAGCGCGGCACCATATAAGTGACGCCCGCTTCGACCGGCAGCAGGTCGGGCATCGGCTGGCGGTGCAGCGCGGCGAGCAGATCGGTCGCCGCCTCGTAGCGGTCCTCGATCGGCGCCGGCGGCTCGCCCGCGACCACCAGTTCGTCGCCGAGGTCCTCGAGGACCGCCAGCCCGGTGCTGCGGTCGACGGCGAAGATCGCCGGCGCGGAAAAGCCGCGCGCGCGCAACGCCTGCGCCATCGCGACGAACGGCGTCACATTGTCGGCGAGATGGGCGATGGCGCTGTACGGCTTGCCCTCGCGCACCGCGGGGCCGTCCGGGCGCTGCGGCGAATTCATCAGGATGTAGCTCGCCCCCTCGCGCGTCAGCCGCTCGTAGGTGCGCGTCGAGGCGTCGCCTTGCATGAACTGCCGCACCGCGCCGCCGAAGCCGGAGCGCGACAGGAACATGCGGATCGCGGCGATGCGCTGGACCCGCGCGGCGAAGGCGCCGTGGCCGGTGACGCGCGCATGGCGGTAGGTCGGCCCCTGCTGCGGCAGCAGCGTGAAGGCGATGTCGAGCCGGTCGCGGGGCAGCGCCGATGCGGCGCGGTCCGGCCACTCGATCAGCGTCACCGCATCGGGCGCAATGTCGTCGAAGCCGAGCTCGGCGAGCTCGGACGGCCCCGACAACCGGTAGAAATCGGCATGGACCAAGGTGAAGCGCGGCAGCTCGTAGGCCTGCATCAGGGTGAAGGTCGGGCTCGGCACTTCGACCGTTTGATCGCCGGCGAGGTGACGGATCAGCGCGCGCGCGAAGCTGGTCTTGCCGGCGCCGAGGTCGCCCGACAGCGTTACCGCATCGCCGGGGCGCAGCGCCTCGGCGACGTCCACCATCAGCCGCCGCGTCGCCTCCTCGTCGGCGAGGGTGACCGTGAAGCTGTAGGTGCCGGGGATGGCCATCGAATCGTCCGTCAGGAGGCCGTCTTTTATAGTCATAAAAGGCCGCCGCTCGCAGCTTGCCCCGATGGGCCGGGCACCGCTAGCGTGCCGGCCATGAAAAAAACCCTCGGCAAGCTCCCCGCCGACGCCTTCGGCATGCTCGAACTGCCGGCGCTGCCGGACGGCGTCGTCGATGGCTTCCGCGCGCTCGGCGATCTCACCGGCATGGCATCCGACGCCATGGACGAACTCGGGATCGTCGGCGCCATCCCCTCGAGCGTGCTCAAGCCCACCGATCCGGGCGCGCGCATTGTCGGCCGCGCGCTGACGCTCATGAACGTGCCGGCGGAGGCAAGCGTGGCAGACAATGTCGCCACGGGTATCTCCGGCATGGCGGAGATCGAGGCGCACAATCTCGCCGAGCCGGGCGACGTGCTGGTGGTGCAGGGTGTCGATCAGGTCTCCAACATGGGCGGCATGTCGGCCTCGATCGGCCACCGACAAGGGCAGATCGGCGCCATCGTCGACGGCGCCGTGCGCGACATCGACCATGGCCGCGACATCGGCTACGCGATCTGGTCGCGCAGTGTCAGCCCGCGCACCGGCAAGTGGCGCCTGAAGACCGTCGCGGTGAACAAGCCGGTCACCGTGTGCGGCGTCGCGGTCGCGCCGGGCGACCTGGTGCTCGCCGACGAGATCGGCGTCTGCTTCATCCCGCGCGGCCGCGCCGCCGAAGTGCTGGCGCGCGTCAAGCAGATCGCCGAAAACGAGAAGGTGCGCACCGCCAAGATCGCAGCCGGCGTGCCGGTGAAGGATCTGTTGCCGGGAAAGAAATAACGCGATGAGATTTTAGCGCGGATCCATCGAAGCGGACGAACGCCTTGCTTCGGCCTTAACGTTACTTGGTGAGGTTACCGAGCGGATCGGATCGCCGCGCCGAACGCGCGTGGCTATAGATATTAGCCAAGGCAGTCTGTGCGATAAGGGAGAGCGTCATGTTGCGACGATTTATTGTCACCATTGCCACTGTTGCCGCGCTCGGTATCTCGTTCGGCGCGACCAATGCCTCGGCCAAAGACGGCCACCCGGCTTGGTATGGCCACGGGCATCGGCACGTGGTCGGACACCATCACGGGTATAGAGTTGGGTACCACGGCCTTTACGGCGTCCGGTACCATGGCGGGTATGGATATCGCGCCGGGTACCGCGTTGGATACTATGGCGGCTACGGAATCGGATACCACGGCGGCTACGGCGGCGGATGCTGCGGCGGCTTCAACGAATGTCGTGGCTTGTTCGGCTGCGGAGGTTGGGGCCTCCAGCCTGTCCACGACTATCACTATGGCTGCGGTGCCGGCCCGCATTACGGCTACTGAGCTGGCGCCGCTTCGGCGAACTGACCGTACGGTTGCAAAAGGGGCATCGCAAGCTGCCCCTTTTTTGCTTTGCGCTTGACTGAACGATTTGGCTGTGAGGCTTGCTCCGTCCGCAGGGGACGCGGAGCTCAACTGCGCTTCATGTAATTGCGCAAATAGGCGTCGTTGTTGTCGGTCTTGCTTTTCGATTCGCCGCGGAACGGCCGGCTCGTCATCCTCGTTTCGTAGTCGAGGCCGTGGCTGCGGCAGTAGTAGCGATGCTCGATGACCTTCTGCGAATCGCCCTCGCGTCGCGCGGTGATCACCTCGATGCCGATCGGCGCCATCTTCTGGCATTCGCCGCAGCGGATCAGCTCGGAGCGATAGACGCTCCGGGTCACGCCAGGTTCGCTCAACGCTATTTTTCCGATCAGCTCGCGCATGGACCCTCGCCTCGTGATGCCTGACACGGTATCGCAGGGCTTGTTTTGACCGAGGGGCGTCAATTCTTCGTTTCCGCAATGAGGCGGTTTGTCTAAAATTGCGGCGTTAATCGAATATTCGCCCTGATCGCTGCGCGGCCGGTCACTCCGCCTTGATGTCGAGCTTCTTCAGCATCGCCTGCCAATAGGGGAATTCCTTGTCGAGGCGGGCCTTGAAGGCGGCGCTGCCCAAGGTGCCGTGCATGCCCTGGGTGGCAAAGCGCTCCTTGACGTCGGGCTGCGCCACGACCTCGAACAATGCTTTCTCCAATTTGTCGCGCACCGCGGCGGGCGTGCCGGCCGGCAGAAACACGCCGTACCAGTTCTCCATCACCACGTCGGGAAGCCCAAGTTCGGCGGTGGTCGGCACGTCGGGCAGAAGCGGCGAGCGCTCTTTACCGTAGATCGCGAGCGCCTTGACCTTGCCGGCTTTGACCAGGGGCAGCAGCACCGGGAAGTCGGCATTGAGCATGTCGATCTGCCCGCCCATCAGGTCGCTGAGCGCGGGCGCGGCGCCGCGATAGGGCACGTGCGCGACCTTCAAGCCGGCCGCGGAATTGAGCAACTCGCCCGCGATATTCATGGTCGTGCCGGGACCGGCCGAGCCGTAGGCCATGGCCTGACCGGCTTTCGCCTTGGCGACCAGTTCCTTCAGCGTCGTGGCGCCGGACTTTGGTCCGATCACCAGGAGCGTCGGCACGGCGCCGACCAGCATCACAGGCTCGAAACCTTTCACCGGGTCGTAGCCATGCGGCGGGCGCAACGCCGGGCTGATCACCTGCGAGCCCAGGCTGGCGAGCAGGATGGTTTTGCCGTCGGGCGCCGCGCGCGCCACCGTCTCCGAGCCGATGGCGCCGCCGGCGCCGCCTTTGTCCTCGACGATGACGTCGGCGCCGAGCAGCGGCGAGAGCCCGTGCGCCAGGACGCGCGCCCATTGATCGACCGGGCCGCCGGCAGCGAAGGGCACGATGATCTTGACAGTGTCGGCGAGCGCCGGCGTGCTCGCGGCAAGCGCCGCGGCGCAGAGCAGGGTCTTCAAAAGCTTCATGTCGATTGTCCCCACATGGACGCGCGCCTCAGTCCGCGATCCGGCGGCGATGACGAGTGTGCCGCCGCTGCGCCACAGCGGCCAGCTCCGGCCGGGTGAACACGCTCCTGCAGGCGGGGCTGAGCCGCCGCATGTTTTGCTCGAGACATTGCTGCACCCGCGTCGCATCGGGGATCGCCGCTCCACAGAGCCGGAACGCGTCCGGCGTGCAGGCGTCGGCGTCTGCCTGTGTGTAGGCGGCGGCCGATAGCGGCGCCATCATCGCAAGGCAGAATGCGACCGCGCACAGATTGCGCATGAATGTCCCCCGGGCCAGCCCGGCGATCACTTATGCGTAAAATTGCTCGCGAAGCAAACGCCGCGGCGTCTGGCGATGGGGACTTCGTCTCGCGGCCAGTGCTCAATAATCGGTGCGCCGATACTGCTGACGGTCGATGACCGCGGAATCGGCGGCATTGGCCGGACGGCTGAACACGATCTTGCAGGCCGGGCTGAGTTGCTGCTTGTTTTCGGCGAGGCAATGCGCCACGCGCGCCTCATCGGGAATGGCGGCCTGGCACAGCCGCATGGCGTCGCCGCTGCAGGCGTTGGCATCCTGTTGCGTATATGCGGGCGCGGGCAGCGGCGCTATGATCGCGGCGAAAAGAGCGATGGCGCATGGCTTGAGCATGGCGGCATACTCCCTGGGTCGCCTCATCAACCGCCGCTGCAGAGATTGGTTCCTGAAACCAGGCGGATAGCTATCTC
>Ga0335085_10007399_pt1 | contig 17055 bp, 19 predicted proteins | sample Lox_Sample_45_FD_206712 | JGI IMG/M metagenome (GOLD analysis project Ga0335085, IMG submission 206712) | Soil microbial communities from Loxahatchee National Wildlife Refuge, Florida, United States - Lox_Sample_4.5 | ecosystem: Environmental > Terrestrial > Soil > Wetlands | place: USA...
CCTCCTCAACGGCGGCTTTTTCGCCTGCGATCACGATCTGGCCCGGCGCGTTATAATTGGCCGGCGCCACCACCCCCAACGACGAGGCCGCCCGGCAGATCTCCGCCACGGCCGACCGTTCCATGCCGAGGACGGCGCACACCAGCCCTCGCCCCGCTTCAACCGCCTCCTGCATATAGCGACCCCGATTGCGGACCAACGCCACGGCATCCTCAAACCCCAGCCCGCCGGCGGACAGCACGGCCGTGTACTCTCCCAGGCTGTGCCCCGCCACGGCGGAGGGCCGAATGCCCGCTCTCCCCAGCAGACGGAGCGCGATCGCGCTGACCGTCAACAGCGCCGGCTGGGTGTACTCCGTGAGATTGAGCTGCTCGACCGGTCCCTGCAGGCACAACGCGGCCAGGTCGTACCCGAGCACAGACCCGGCCTTGTCGAACATCGCCTTCGCATCCGGCTCGCGCTCGTAGAACTCCTGCCCCATCCCGACGGCCTGCGAACCCTGGCCGGGAAAGATGAAGGCCACCCCCGGAGTCATAGCGCTACCATATGCGTGAATTTCGACCGAGTTGTCAACTGAAAACTACCCCTCTTTCGGTGCAGGGAACATGGGCTAAGTCGTTAATCTACAACAAATTCGCCGCCGTCAACGCAGATCACGTTGCCGGTGACCCATTGCGCCTTGGGTTGGGCCAGCAACCCGATGGCCTCAGCCACGTCCCGGGGCGTCGTGAGCCTCCCGGACGGGTTCTTCGCCTGCGCCATTTGGATCATGCGGTCGGACCCGGGGATCTTGCGCAAGGCCGGGGTGTCGGTCACGCCCGCCATGACGGCATTGACCGTGATCCCGTGGGGAGCCAGTTCGAGTGTCAACTGCCGCACATGCGACTCCAGCGCCGATTTCGCCGCGGACACGGCGCCGTAGGTTTTCCACACGCGGGCGCCGCCCGCGCTGGTCATGGCGAAGATCCGCCCCCCGGCGCCCATCACCTTGCGCTGGACCAGGTCTTGCGTCCAGTACACGAGGCTGTTCGCCATCACGTCCAGCGTCATGTCCATCTGGGCTTTGGTCAAGGACTCCGGCTCGCTCTCCGTGATGAAGGGCTTCAGCGTCCCGAAGGCCAGAGAATGCAGCATGACACGAATGGGCGCCCCCGCGCCCTGCCCGCCGGCCCGCGCCTGGAACGCATCCAGCACTTCCCGGCGCTTGTCGGGATCGGCCGCATTGACGTTGAAGAAGAGGGCTTCCCGGCCTTTGCTCTTGATCTCACCGACAATCCGGTCGACGTTGGCCATCGTCGACTTGCGGTCCAGATGGACGCCCAGGATATGCATGCCGAGCCCCGCCAGTTCCAACGAGACGGCCTCCCCGAATCCGCTGGAAGCCCCGAGAATCAGCGCCCATGTGCCTTCTAACGACTGCGTCTGCGTTGCCACATCCGTTCTCCCTGCTGAGTTACCACTTCACCACGGCCGACGCCCACGTCAGGCCCGACCCGAAGGCCACCATGAGAATGCGGCTGCCCGGGACGACCCGGCCCGCCCTGACCGCTTCGTCCAGCGCCAGCGGGATCGACGCCGCCGAGGTGTTCCCGTAGCGATCGATGTTCAGCACGACCCGCTCCTTCTTCATGCCCAGCCGCTCCATCACCGCCTTCACGATCCGCACGTTGGCCTGGTGGGGAATGAACAGGTCCACGTCGTCGACGTCCAGCTTGTTGGCCTCCAGGGCCTCCCGGGCCGTCGCCTCCAGGGTTCGGACGGCCACCTTGAAGGTTTCATTCCCTTTCATCTTGACGAACTGCTGCCGGTCCGCCAGCATCGCGGCCGAGGCCGGCAGACGCGACCCCCCACCCGGCACGCACACCAGATCCCAGAGATCCCCGTCGGAATGCAGATGGGTGGACAGGATGCCCCGCTCGTCGTCCGACGGTTCGATCAGGACCGCCCCGGCCCCATCCCCGAAGAGGATGCAGGTGCCGCGGTCCGTCCAGTCGATCATCGAGGACATCACCTCCGTGCCCACGACCAGCGCCTTGCGGCACGTGCCGGACCGGACGTAGAGATCGGCCACCGACAACCCGTAGAGAAATCCGGAACAGGCGGCCGCCAGATCGAAGGCGATCGCGCGGGACGCCTTCAGATTCCGCTGGATGAGGCAGGCCGTGGAGGGCAGCGGCATGTCGGGCGTGCAGGTGGCGACGAGCAGCAAATCCAGGTCCGCGGCATCCCACCCGCCGGCCGCGAGCGCCGCGCGGGACGCGTCGGTGCCCAGGTCGGAACTCGCCACGCCTTCGTCCACGACCCGCCGCTCGCGAATGCCGGTCCGCTCGACGATCCAGTCGTCGGACGTGGCGACCATGCGCTCGAGGTCGGCGTTCCGGAGCACGCGCCGGGGCACCGCCGAACCGGTCGCCGCGATGCGGGCCTTCATCGATCGGCGTCCTTGGGCTTGTCTCCGAGGAGCGCCACGCTCTCCTCGATGTCCCGCTGGATGTGCTCGTTGACCCGCCCGTCGAAGATGTCCTTGGCCACGCGGATCGCGTTCTTGATGGCGCGGCCGGAAGAGCGGCCGTGGCTGATGATGCAGATGCCGTTGACGCCGAGCAGCGCCGCGCCGCCGATCTCCGCGTAATCCAGGCGCCGCCTGAACCGGCCGAACGCCGGCTTCAGCAAGGCATACCCGAACCGGCTCAGCATGGACTCGGCGGCGATTTCCTTGATGAGCATTTTCTTGAGGGCCGCCGACACGCCCTCGATGATCTTGAGCGCCACGTTGCCCATAAAGCCGTCGCAGACGACCACGTCGGCCGCGCCGGTGAAGATGTCGCGGCCTTCGACGTTGCCCACGAAATTCAGGGGGCTTTCCTTCAGGCGCTTGAAGGTCTCCTTGGTGACCTCGTTGCCCTTGGTGTCCTCCTCGCCGATGCTGAGCAGCCCGATCGTCGGGTGGGCCTTGTTCAGCACAGACTGGGCGTACTCGTGGCCCATCAGGGCGAACTGGGTCAGATGGTGGGCGGTGCAGTCCACGGTGGCGCCCACGTCCAGGACAATCGTGTGGCCCGTCAGCGTGGGAATCAGCGTCGCGATCGCCGGCCGCTCCACGCCTTTGAGCACCCCCAGCAGGAAAAATGCCGTGACCACCGTGGCGCCGGTGTTGCCGGCGCTGACGATGGCGACCGCTTCGCCATTTTTGACCAGCTCCGTGCCGACCCAGATGGAGGAGTCGCGTTTCTTGCGGACGACCTGCGACGGCTGCTCGTGCATCTCGACGCGTTGCGAGGCATGGTGCAGGGTCAGGCCCGGGAGGTCTTGCAGGCCCTGCCGGCGCAACTCCTCCCGGAGGAGCACTTCGTCGCCCACGAGGACGACTTCGACTCCGTACTCACGGATGGCGAGCGCGGCGCCCTCGACCTCGGAGGCCGGAGCGTGATCGCCACCCATAGCGTCCAGCGCAATTCTCATGTCGAGCGCAGCCCTCGCGTCAGGCTTCTTCGACTGCGATGACTTCCTGTCCCTTGTACGTCCCGCACGTCAGGCAGGTGTAATGCGGCAGCTTCGGCTGGTGGCACTGGGGACAGATGGACAGGCCTCCCGGACGGATCTTGACCTTGGCCGTCCGCCGCTTGTCGCGACGGGCCTTGGAGTGCTTATGTTTGGGATTCGGCATAATTTATTTCCCCTTCAAGTGTTGACGTAAAACCGCCCACCGGGGGTCGGGCGGGGGCGCACACGCACACGCCCCCTTGTTGAGATCCTGCCCGCACTGGGCACACAACCCCCGGCAATCAGCCCGGCACTGGGGGTTGAACGGCACGGCCAGAAGCACTTCCTCCCGGACCAGATCGTCCAGGACAATGACGTCGTCCCGGTAGTAGTAATCCTCCGCTTCCTCCGGCGGCATCGGATGCTCGCCCAAGGGCAACTCCGGCGGCGGCACGAACTGCGTCGAGACGGGGATGTCCAGCGCGCCGGGAAACTCACGCAGACACCGCACACACTCGAAGGCGACCGGCACCGTGATCCGACCGGCGGCCGTGACCGCCTGCGCCGCCCTGCTCAAGAAGACGTCGACCGCAATGGGCTCCAGAAAACGGACGCCGTCGACGCGCAGGTCGAGCGCGGCCGGATCTTCCTTGACCGACAGGCTCAGCCCCTCTTCCGGGATCTCAGAGACCTTGACCTGAGCCATAGGTCCCTCCTCGCGCCGGGCTTACCGCTCCTCCGCAAACGCCACGAGCGCGATCGTTCTCGCCCGTTTGATGGCGATCGTCAATTCGCGCTGGTGCCCCAGACAGTTTCCCGACATCCGGCGGGGAATGATCCGGCCCCGCTCGGTCAGGAAATTACGGATCAAGCCGATGTCCTTGTAATCGATGGCGATCTTGTCGTGGCAAAACCGGCAGACGCGCCGGCGCTGGAAATATCGTCCTCGTTCCACGTTCATTTCTCCTCAAATCGGTTCGTCGGATTCGTAGTGCGGCGCGTCGTCGACGGGTTCTTTCGCAGAACTCTCCCCGCCGTGCTGCTCCTGACGCTTCGACAGGAAGCGGATGTTCTCCGCCACCACCTCGTGCTTCGTGACTTTCTGGCCGTCTTTGGTTTCGAACTTCCGCATCTGCAGACGTCCTTCGACCAACGCCCCGTTGCCTTTGCTCAGGTATTGGCCGCAGGTCTCCGCCTGCTTGCCGAACACGACGACGTCGACGAAGCACACCTCTTCCTTCATCTCCTCGCCTTGCCGATACTTGCGGTTGACCGCCAACCCGAAGTTGGCGACCGGCGTGCCGCTGGGGGCGTACCGGATTTCGGGATCCCGGGTCAGATTGCCCATCAGGATGATCTTATTGAACCCCGCCATGCTCCGGCTCCTTGGCGGGCTCGGCGCCGGGCGCGCGCAACCCACGTTCGTCGACTTTCACGGTCAGGAATTTCAGCGTGGCGTCGTCCAGGCGGAACAACCGCTCGACTTCGGAGACCACGGCCCCGCCTCCCCGATAGTTGAGCTGCACGTAGACACCCTTCTTTTCCTGTTTGATCTCATAGGCCAGCTTCTTTTTCCCCCAACTGGCAAGATTCTCGACGGACCCGCCGGCCTTTTCGACGGTGGCCTTGACCTTTTCCAAAACCTTGGGAATGTCCTCATCGGGCAGCGAGGGACGCAGGATGAAGATAGACTCGTAGAGCTGTGGCATACTGACTATGTCCTCCTCATGGATATAAAGCCCCGGAACCGGGTCCGGAGCAAGGGATCAGCAAAAGCGGCTCACGGTAACACAGCGCCTTCATCAGAATCAAGATTGGGCGCAATCAGACATTGAACCGGAAAAACATCACATCGCCGTCCTTGATGACGTACTCGCGTCCTTCCAGGCGGAATAATCCCTTCTCCTTCACGCCCGCTTCGTTCCCGCAGGCGATGAGATCATCGTAATGATAGACTTCGGCCCGGATGAACCCCCGTTCCATATCGGAATGGATTTTCCCGGCGGCCTGAGCGGCTTTCGTCCCTTCCCGGATCGTCCAGGCGCGTGATTCCGTCTCCCCGGCGGTGAAGAACGTGATCAGGCCGAGGAGGTCATACGCCGTCCGGACCAGCCGGACCAGCCCGCCTTCCCCGATGCCGAGTTCCCGAAGATAGTCGGCCCGGTCGTCGGGCGCCAGTGTGGACACCTCCGCTTCGATGCTCCCGGCGATCGTCACGGCGCGCGCCCCGCGGGCCCGGGCCAGTTCCGCGACCCGGCGCACGGCCGGCGTCTCTTCCCGGCCTTCCCCGACGTTGACGGCGAACACCATGGGCTTGGCCGTCAGAAGCTGGTATTCGCGCAACCAGGCCTGCTCCGCGGCGGAGCCCGTCCCGCTGCCCAGCCATTCACCTTTCCCCAACCGCTCGACGAGCCCGCCGAGGAACGCCATCTCCTGGGCGGCTCCGGCTTCGCCGGCCCGCACCTTCTTTTCGAGCTTTTCCTTGCGGCGCTCGAGCGTCTGCAGGTCGGCGAGCATCAACTCGGTCTCGATCAGACCGATGTCGCGTTCGGGGTCCACCTCGCCCACCACATGCATCACGTCGGCATTCTCAAAGCACCGGACCACGTGCACCAGGGCGTCGGCCTCGCGGATCTGGCTCAGGAACTGATTCCCGAGCCCCTCACCCACGCTCGAGCCCTGCACGAGCCCGGCGATGTCGCGGAACTCGATCGCCGTCGGCGTGGTCTTCTTTGAGTGGAAGATTTGCGTGAGCCGCGTCAGCCGTTCATCCGAAACCACCGCCACGCCGACATTGGCCTCGACGGTGGAAAACGGATAATTGGCGACCATCGCCTTTCCGCCCGTCAAGGCGTTAAAGATCGTGGACTTCCCGACGTTGGGCAGGCCGATGATGCCGCAGTTTAAAGCCATCGTGTCACTCTACAAGTTGTATGCGTGGACCGGAAAAACGCGGCCGGCTTACTTGGAGGGCACGCAATTGAATCGGTTCATGGCTGCCATCACTCCTTCGGCAATCCAGCACTCCAGAGCCCCGACCGCCTGCTGAACCGCTTCCTCAAGAACCGTCCGCTCACGTGACGGCATGGACGCCAGGACATAGTCCGCAGGGTCCTCGCCCGCAAGGGGACGCCCGACCCCTATCTTGAGCCTGGCGAATCGGTCGGAGCCCAGTGCGTCGATGATGGAGAGCACCCCGTTGTGGCCGCCGCCGCCCCCTCGGGATTTGATACGCAGGCGGCCGGGGTCGAGGTCGAGATCGTCATGGACGACGATCATCTCGCTGAGATCCAGGCCAAGATCGCCGACGAGGGTCGCAACGACCGGCCCGCTCCGGTTCATGTAGGTCTGCGGCTTGACCAGGGTGATCGCGTGACCGGCCACGCGTCCGTGGGCCGTGGAGGCCTCACCGTGCCGCCTGAACTTCAGTCCGGCCCCGGCGGCCAGGGCTTCCACCACGAGAAAGCCTGCATTGTGCCGGGTCTCGACATACGCCTGACCAGGATTGCCGAGGCCGACGATCAATTTCACCCGCCCACCCCAGGCGTGCCAAGACACGCCCCTTCCCGGTCGCAACGCTACTTCTTCTTCTCCCCTTTGGCTTCCTTCCCTTCCTTCTTCGCCTCTCCCTTGGCAGCATCGGCGGCAGGCGCAGCGGCCCCGGCAGGCGCAGCGGCTCCCGGCTTCGCGCCCGGAGCGGCGGCGGCCTCTTCAGCGCCCTCTTCCTCCTTGCCCTTCCCGATCACCTCAGGCTCGGCCGCACCCTCACCGGCCGGCGTCGTCGACAGCAGCGCCTCCAGTTTCGCTTCGGAGATCGGAGCGGCGATGCTGACGACCATCATATCGGGGGCATCGAGAATGCGGATGCCGGCAGGGACCGGCACTTCCTTGACATGGATTCCCTGATTGATCTTGAGGTTGCTCGGATCCACCGTGATATGCGCCGGAATCTGGCCCGGCAGACACTCGACATGCAGCTCGCGCATGTTGTGCTGCAGGAGACCGCCCTCGGCCACGCCCACCGGAGTCCCTTCGGTCACGGCCACCGGCACGCGGACGCGGACCGGCTTGTTCATGGCCACCTCGAACAGGTCGGCGTGCAGGAGCGCCCCCGTGATGGGGTCGAGCTGATAGTCCCGCAGCATCGCAGTCCGCTTCATGTCCTTCCCGCCCTTGGCGAAGCTCAGGTTGAGCAGGGAATTGGACCCGGAGTCCGAATGGAGCACTTTGCGGATTTCGGCGGGATCCACCGTCAGGGCGATGCACTCCCCCTGCCCGTACAGGATTCCCGGAATCTTTCCCTGACGCCGCAAGGTCCGGGCCACGCCCTTGCCGACCGCCTCGCGGGTTTCCACTTTCACGTCAAACTGCATGGCACACCTCTTCCTTGGAACACACCGGCGTTAAATAAACAGCGAACTGACGGACTCTTCTTCATGGATGCGTTTGATGGCTTCTCCCAGCAACGGCGCCACCGAGAGCACCCGCAACTTGGGGCACGTCCGCTCCTTCCCGTTGAGCGGGATGGTATTGGTCACAATGACCTCCTCCAGCTTCGAGGCGTTCAACCGCTCCAAGGCCGGCCCCGACAGCACCGCATGGGTACAGGCCGTCCAGACACGGCGCGCGCCGTGATCCGCACAGGCCTTGGCGCCTTGGGCGATGGTCCCCGCCGTGTCGATCATGTCGTCCAGCAAGAGCGCGTCGCGGCCGGACACGTCTCCGACGATGTGCATGACCTGGGACTCATTGGGACCTTCCCGCCGCTTGTCGATAATCGCCAAGTTGGCCTGCAGCCGCTTGGCGAAGGCGCGGGCGCGCTCGACGCCTCCCGCGTCGGGCGAGACCACGACGAGATCCTGTCCGCCCCGCTTCTCGACATACTCCAATAAGACCGGCGCCGCATAGAGATGGTCCACGGGGACATTGAAGAATCCCTGTATCTGCCCGGCGTGCAGGTCCATCGTGAGCACCCGGTCGGCACCCGCCGTCGCGATAAGATCCGCGACTAGTTTGGCGGAAATCGGCACGCGGGGCTGCTCTTTCCGGTCCTGGCGGCCATACCCGTAATAGGGGATGACGGCCGTGATGCGGTACGCCGAAGACCGTTTGAGCGCATCGAGCAGGAGCAACAGCTCCATCAAGTGCTTGTTGACGGGATCGCAGATCGACTGGAACAGAAAGACGTCCTTGCCGCGCACGTTCTCGTTGACCTGCACCCGGATCTCGCTGTCGCTGAAGGTCGACACCAGGGCGTTCCCCTGCTCGACCTTGAGGTAATCGCAAATCTCTTTGACGAGCGCCGGGTTGGAGTTCCCGGCAAACACCTTCAATTCGTGCACCTACAATCTCCTTGCTGGGGACAAGTGCCGGCGTTCAGCCACGGAGGGAAACGTGTCAATTTAATCCATCGTTCTTCAGATTGTCAACCGCGCGGCGCCGCCACCGGCTGTCCCTGCGTCCTGGTCACCCACGTTCGCCAGCCGGGACGCCGGTCCAGTCCTTCAGCCGCCGAACGGGCCGATCGTTCGTCGGCAAAGACGCCGAAGACGGTCGAGCCGCTGCCGGCGAGCATGGCGGCGTCCGCCCCGCGCGCGCCGAGCAACAGCCGAATCTCCCCTAGAACCGGGTACTCGGCCTCCATCACCGGAGCAAAATCGTTCCCGACCAGCGGGAGCAAATCGGGCCACTTCACCACGGGCGGCTGTCCCATGACCGGGTTGGGTTCAAACAGCGGCAGCCGAGCCGCCGGTGCGCTCCGATTCGCGCGAGCCGCCGCCAGCTTCCCGTAGGCCCAGGCGGTCGGAATCGCAATGCCCGGATTGACCAGCAGGAGCCAGCGCTCTCCCTCCACATGAAGCGGGGAGACCAACTCGCCCCGCCCTTCGACCAGCGCCGTCGGCCCATAAAAGAAAAAGGGGACGTCGCTGCCGATCTCTTTCCCGACCGCGGCCATGTCGGCTCTGGACCAACCGGTCTCCAGCAAGGTGGCCACCGCCCGGATGGTCGCAGCCGCATCGCTGCTGCCGCCGCCGACCCCGGCCGCCACCGGCAACCGCTTGCGCACGATGAGCCGGAGTCCCTGGCGCCGCCCCAACCGCGCCAGTGCGCATTCCGCCGCCCGGTAGGCCAGGTTTGTGGAGTCGGTCGGCAGGTCGGCGCCCTCACACGTCATCCGGATGCCGGCGGCGCCGTTGGTTTCCGCGATCACCGTGTCGGAGAGGTCGAACGCCTGCATCACCGACCACACGTTGTGATAGGAATCCGGCCGGCGATCCAGCACGCGGAGGATGAGGTTGACCTTCCCGGGCGCCGCCACTTCAATCGCGCGGCTAGTCACCCTCGTCGCCCTCCCCCTCTTCCGGGTCGGCACCCGCGCCATTCCCGGTCTTGATCTCGTATTTATCCAGGCGATACCGGAGGGATCGCGCGTTGAGCTTCAGCAGGCGGGCGGCCTCTTTTTTTACGCCCCCGCTGCGCTCCAGCGCCTTGACCAGCAGCTCCCGCTCGATGCCGTCGATCAGGCGCTCCAGATCGAGTCCCTCGGACGGAATGTCGGCCGGCACCTGCTGGTCGGCGCCACGGGAAGGCTCCCGCAGCCATTGGGCCACATCGTCCACGGTGATTTCCGGCCCCGCCGCCAGCGCCACAACCCGTTCCAACACATTCTCCAATTCGCGGACGTTTCCCCGCCATTCATTCCGCTGGAGCGCCTGCATGGCCGCCGGGGCCACCGTCAGGGCGGGTTTATTGGCTTTCCGGCCGAAGACGGCCAGGAAATGCTGCACCAGCAGGGGGATATCCACGGAATGAGCGCGCAGCGGCGGGAGCGTGAGCGGAATCACATTCAGGCGGTAGTACAGATCTTCGCGGAATGTCCCCCTGGCCACCGCTTTGGGGAGATCTTTGTTCGTCGCGGCGATGATGCGCACATCCACCTTGATGTCCCGGGTTCCCCCCACCCGGCGGAATTCCGGCGTCTGGAGCACCCGCAGCAATTTGACCTGTATGCCCAGCGGCGCCTCCCCGATCTCGTCGAGGAAGAGCGTGCCGCCGTCGGCCACTTCGAAGAGCCCTTCCTTGTTGGATACGGCGCCGGTGAAGGACCCCCGCATATGCCCGAAGAGCTCGCTCTCCAGCAGTGGCTCCGGCAAGGCGCCGCAGTTCACGGTTACGAAGGGACGCTCCCGGCGCGGGCTGCTGTCATGGATGGCCCGCGCGACCAACTCCTTGCCGGTGCCGCTCTCTCCATAAATTAGAACGGTGCCGGAATTGTCCGACACCCGCTTGATCAGATCGAAGACTTTTCGCATCGGTTCGCTGGTGCCGACGATATTTTTGAATTCGGCCCGCTCCTTTAATTCCCGCTTCAGGAAGCGGTTTTCCATCACGAGACGCTGGGCTTCCAACGCCATCCGGATCTTCCAGACCACGTACCCGTTGTCCCCCCAGGGTTTGGGCAGGACGTCGAAGGCGCCGAGGTCCATCGCCTCGACACCGACGGCCAGGTTGGCAAACGCCGTGAGCACGATGACGCTGGTATCGGGTGCGACCTCTTTGACGGCCCGGAGGACGTCCATACCCTGGAGGCGGCCGGGCATCTTCAGGTCCGTGATCACAAGATTGAAATTATCGGCCTTGAGGAGTTGGAGCGCTTCCTGTCCGTCCGTCGCCGCGACGACGCCGTACCCTTCGGCCTTGATGAACGCGAGCAGGGTCTCGCGGATGAGCCGCTCGTCCTCGACGATGAGGATTCTGACGGACGCCGGCGACGTCACTTGGCCGTCACCCCGACTGAGGGAAGCGTCAGCCGTATGCGGGTTCCCGTGCCCGGCACGCTTTCCACCTGCACGCGCCCGCGGTGATCTTCCATGATCCGGTGGACCAGCGACAGCCCGAGCCCGGTCCCCGCCTCCTTGGTCGTGAAGAACGGATCGAAAATCTTATCGCGGTACTCCGCGGGAATACCCGGGCCGGTATCCTCAAAGACGATTTCGATCGCCTCGCTGTCCCCTCCGACGCCTCTCCCCGATGCCCAATCCGTCGAAACCGTCAGGGTCCCGCCGCTCGACATCGCTTGACAGGCGTTCAACCCCAGGTTCCAACAGACCTGCTGCATCTGGTCACGATCCAGAAGGGCCGTGATGCTTTCCGGCGCCAGCCGCCGGACGAACCGGATCTTGCCGCCGTATTCCGGGGCTTGCTCCAGCATGCGCACCGTGTCGCTGACCAACTCGTTGACGTCGCACTCCTTGAGATTGAGCTGGCGCGGACGGGCGTACTGCAGAAAATCCGAGACGATCCCGTTCAACCGTTCGGTCTCGCGCAGGGCCAGATCCAGCAGCGGGCGCTTGTCATCGGACGGCTGCAGTTCCTTCCTGAGCACCTGCATCGACCCGGACAGCGCGGCGAGCGGGTTGCGGATTTCATGCGCCATGCCCGCCGACACTTCGCCGATCTTGGCCAGCCATTGCCGGCGGCGGTTCTCCTCTTCCATCCGCTTTTGAAGGCTGATGTCCCGGAACACGCCGACCAGGCCGATGGGGACCCCTTGCTCGTCATAGAGCGTCGACAGGTTCATGCCGAGAAGAATCCGCCGGCCGTCCTTTCTGGCGCTCACCTCCTCGATCCCGCCCGGCAGTTTCTCGGCCTGCAGGTGGTCCTGCGCGTAGTCCGGCCAGGCAAACACGTCCCACCAGAAACGGTTCCGGACCTCCCCCTTGGCGTACCCCATGACCGCCTCGGCCTTCCGGTTGAAGGAGGTGACCCGGCCTTCCGAATCCGTGGTAAACACGCCGCTGTCGATGCTTTCCAGGATGAAACGGTGGATCTCCTGCAGTTCGGTCAGGTCGCGGGCTTTTTTCTCAAGCCGTTCCGCGAGCGTGCCGCTCAGGTAGCCCATCATGAGAAACCCGAGGACGTTGATGGACAGGTTGTAGAAGATTTCGGGGACGGGAAGGTCCGTCACCCGCGGCAGCGAGAGCAACGGAAACATCTCGTAGGTGGAACGATAGTACTGGACGTCCACGATCGCGCCGTAGAGGATGCCGGCCAGTGAGGCCGCCACCAGGCCGCCTTTGCGGGCCAGCAACGCGCTCGCGGCCGTGATCGAAATGATATAGAGCAGCGAGAACGGACTTTCCACCCCCCCGGTCAGCGCCACCAGCGCGGTTTCAAACAGGATATCCCCTCCGATCTGGACATAGGCGAAGAGGGCAAGCCGCTCGGTTCGCTTGATGAGAACGCTATATAGGATGGTGAGAAGGTAGGTCGCGACGATCAGGCCGTAATAGGCCGGAATGGACTGGGTGCTCTTGCCGATCTGAAAATAAATCAAGACGCCCAGGGTCAGGGTCACGACCGCGACCCTGATACCCATGAGCCACTTGAGCTTATCCCGGAGGGCTTCCATGCATTGCGCCGAGCCGCACCTGCGCCTTAGCCGACGACCGAGGCCATCTTGAAGATAGGCAGGTACATCGCGATCACGATGAACCCGATCACCGTCCCCAGGAACACCATCAGCATGGGCTCCAGGAGCGCGGTCAGCGCCCCGACCGCCGCATCCACCTCTTCATCGTAGAAATCGGCGATCTTGCCCAGCATCGCATCAAGCGCGCCGGTGGCCTCGCCCACATTGATCATCTGGACGACCATGGGCGGGAACACGCCGGTTGTGCCCAGCGGCTCCGACAACGATTTGCCCTCGCCCACGCTGGTCCGCGCGCTCATGATCGCGTTCTCCACTATCTTGTTCCCGGCGATCCGAGCCACGATTTCCAGCCCTTCCATGATCGGCACGCCGCTTTGCAGCAGCGTCCCAAAGGTGCGGGTAAACTGCGCGACCGCGATTTTGCGGATCAGGTCCCCCGCCACAGGCAGCTTGAGCATCAACGCATCGATTTGAAGCTTGCCGGGCGCCGTCGCGTAATATTTCTTGAGCGCATAGAGGCCGCCGCCCGCCGCGATGATCATGAGGACAATGTACTTCTGCATGAACTCGCTGACGCCCATCACGAACAGGGTCGGCCCCGGCAGCTGGCCGCCGAACTCCGTGAACATCTTGGCGAAGATCGGAATCACGAAGACCAACAGCACCGACACCACGATGACGGCGACGCTCACGATGGCCGCCGGGTAGACCATGGCCGATTTGATCTGGCCCTTCAATTTCGCCGCCTTCTCCAGCTGCGCCGCGAGGCGAATCAACGTGGTATCGAGCGCGCCGCCGACTTCACCGGCCTGCACCATGTTGCAGTAGAGGCCGCTGAAGACTTTGGGCTGTTTCTTGAGAGCGTCGGCGAACGTGGTGCCCGATTCCACGTCCATCTTGACCTCGCCGATCAGCTTGCCGAAGGTCTTGTTATCGCACTGGGTAGAGAGAATTTCCAGGCACTGGACAAGCGGGAGTCCCGCCCCGATCATGGTCGCGAACTGGCGGGTGAAGATGACGATGTCCTTGTCGGTGATCTTCTGCTTCTTCTCGCCGAAGGCGGACTTCTTTTTCTTCTCCTCGATCGTGGTGACGGTGACGCCCTGGGAACGCAGCTGGTCAATCGCCGTGGTACGGTCAGCGGCTTCGATATCTGCCGTGACGGACTTGCCCCCGCGGGCCTTCCCTGCATATGCGAAGACGGGCATGCAGTCACCTCGTGTGGTCGGTTGTAGCCTGAGCCTTACTCGACAACGGAGACGCCTTCGACTTCGGACATCGTCGTGACTCCCTGCGCGACCTTGAGGTGGCCGCTCATCCTGATGTTCCGGACGCCTTCCTCAGTCGCAATCTTCTTCAGTTCGTCCGTCGACGCGCCGCGGAGAATCCCCGTCCGAATATTTTCCGTGATGGGCATCATTTGATAGAGCGCAACGCGTCCCTTGTACCCCTTGTTGTTGCACTTGTCGCAGCCCTTTCCCTTCATGGGCGTAGCGCCGGCGATGTCTGCGTCGGTCATGCCCCATTTTTTCAGCACCTCGGGGGTGGCGCTCGCATCCGGTTCCTTGCAGCCCCCGCAGATGCGCCGGCAGAGGCGTTGGGCGATGACCAGGATCACGGAAGAGGCGACTAGGAACGGTTCGATGCCCATATTCAGGAGACGATTGATGGTGGCCGGCGCATCGTTGGTGTGCAGTGAGGCCATGACCAAGTGGCCGGTCATCGCGGCCTTGATCGCAATCTCCCCCGTTTCGAAATCCCGGATCTCGCCGATGAGAATGATGTCGGGGTCCTGGCGGAGGAAGGACTTCAAGGCCGCCGGGAAGGTCAGCCCGATGTCCGGCTGGACCAGCACCTGATTGATCCCCATGAAGTTGAACTCGACCGGGTCCTCGGCCGTGGAAATATTCACGTCGACGGTGTTGACGGCCTGCAGGCACGAATAGAGAGTCACGGTCTTGCCGCTCCCGGTCGGCCCCGTGACAAGCAGCATCCCGTACGGAGCCGCCAGCGCGGCATTGAGATCCGCTGCCTGCTTCGGGTCGAAGCCGAGCTTGTCCTTGTCCACCTGGATGTTGGACTTGTCCAAAAGCCGGAGACAGCCTTTTTCGCCGAAGAGGGTGGGCAGGATCGACACGCGGAAGTCGATATCCTTTTTGGGGCCCAGTTTCAGCTTGATGCGGCCGTCCTGGGGCAGCCGCCGTTCGGCGATGTCCAGCTTTGCCATGATCTTGATGCGGGAGATAATCGCGTTCCGCACTTTCAACGGCAGATTCATGACCGTCTGCAGGTCGCCGTCGACCCGGTACCGGATGCGGAAGACGGTCTCGTAAGGCTCGATGTGGATGTCGCTGGCCCCCACCTTCATGGCATTCACCAAAATGCCGTTCACCAGCTTCACGATCGGGGCCTCAACCTCGCCGATTATCCCCTGGTCCTGCTCGGTCTCCGCCACTTCGACCGAGTCAAGAGCATCGCCAACGGTCTTGTCGAAGTCCTCGACGTCCACCACCGGACCCTCTTGGGCCTGGCCGAGGCCGGCCAGCTCATCGCCTTCGCCCGCATCCGAGATCGTGTAGTCCTTGGCTTGCAGGATGGACTTGGCAGCGCCGGCGGCATCCGGGGAAGCGGCGGCCCCGCCTCCATAGTATTTCTTGATCGTCTCGATGAGCGAGGTCTCGGCGGCGATAACGGGCTCGATCGTATAGTTGGTGCGGAACTTGAGGTCGTCGAGCACGAAAATGTTTGTGGGGTCGAGCATGGCCACCGTCAGCGTGGCGCCGACCCGCCTCAACGGCAGCACCAGATGCTTCTTGACCAACTCCAACGGCACAAGCTTGATGATGGCGGGGTCGATGTTCTGGTACATCTTCAGGTCGACGGCCGCCACCCGGTACTGCTGAGCGAGGAACTGGAGGAGCTTATCCTCCGGCACATACCCCATCTTGACCAGCGTACTGCCCAGCCGGCTGGCGCCTTTGGACGCCTTCACGGTCGCCAGCGCTTCATTGAGTTGCTGCTCGGTGATGAGCTTCGCGTCAACGAGTAACTTGCCGATTTTGTCAGCGACAACAGCCATAGCCCTTACTCCGTCTTGTGGTAATGGTTAAACCGAGAAAAAGCCCCCGATAAACATAGGGAAAGAGTGTACTGTGTCATGCCGCCCTTGTCAAACGCGGGAGGCGATCGAAACCGCCGTGCGCCGGTGCCCGGCCCGTCAAACCAGGTCAGGGTGGTAGGCGCGGATGCCGCGATAGACGTACTGCAAACCCGAGGCGATGGTCAGCGTCAACATAAGCGCCAGCAGCGGCGTCAGCTGGTAGACGTCCTTCTGGAGCGCAATGAGCGCCAGCGCCAGGACGAGATACGACAATTGAACCAGCGTCGTGCCCTTGCCGAGGGCGGTCGGCACCACCTCGATCGGCGTCTGTGTCACATGCAGAAGCAAGGTGCCGGCCACAATGATGAGGTCCCGGCTGACGACCACGATCGCCACCCAACCCGGCACGAGATGGAGAACCGACAGCGTCACGAACGCCGAGGTCAACAGCAGCTTGTCGGCCAAAGGGTCCAGGTAGGCGCCGAGTTTCGTGCGCTGGTCCGCCATCCGGGCGATGACCCCGTCCAGAATGTCCGTGACTCCGGCAACCAGCAGCGTCCAGAGCGCCCAATCGTAATGTCCATAGGTGAGAAACCCTATGAAAAATGGGATCAGGAGAATACGGAGCATCGTCAGGGAATTGGGAAGATTCATAGGCTCCTGAAAAATGTAACTTACCAGACGCTCCGAATGAATTCTAGGAAAACATTCCGGCCGCGTCAATCGCGGAGGCGTCGCCCACGATTCCTTGACAATCTCCGTAAGGCTGCGATAAAGTGTGCTTTCTGGATGATTTTCAGACATCACGGACGTTTCAATTTGTATGCAGATCACGATCAACGGGAAGCCTGAACATACCCCCGGGGGAACCATTCTGGAGATTCTCAAGGCCAAAGACGTGAGCCCCCAAATGGTCGCTGTCGAACTCAATTCGAAGATCCTGGAGCGTGACGAATTGGCCCACACCGTAGTCAAAGACGGCGATGCGATCGAGCTGCTCTTCTACATGGGCGGAGGTCGCTGAGTGTTCCGTGCCTCG
>Ga0335085_10007400_pt1 | contig 17054 bp, 18 predicted proteins | sample Lox_Sample_45_FD_206712 | JGI IMG/M metagenome (GOLD analysis project Ga0335085, IMG submission 206712) | Soil microbial communities from Loxahatchee National Wildlife Refuge, Florida, United States - Lox_Sample_4.5 | ecosystem: Environmental > Terrestrial > Soil > Wetlands | place: USA...
TCGTCTTCACGGGCGGCACGATCGCGGGCTTCAACACCGACAAGGAGATCGTCGCCGGGATCGACGCACGCGTCGTCTGCCTGATCGGCGCCGGCGGCTCGGCCGCGGCGCTCCTGCCGGGGCTGCATGGCGAGGTGCGGCAGTTCTCCCGCCGCGCCGCGTGGCCGCCGGACGCGGGCGGCTGCGACCTGATCGTCAACGCGACCCCGGTCAGGGACGAGCTCCTCGTCGAGCCGCACGCGGGCCAGACCGTCGTCGACCTCGCGTACGCGGCGGACGCCGGGGACACCGCGCTCGTCGCCGCCGCGCGCGCCGCCGGTTGCGACGTCGTCGACGGCCGCGAGGCGCTCGTCCGGCAGGGCGCGGCGAGCTTCGAGCGCTGGACCGGCGTCGCTGCGCCGGTCGCCGTCATGCGCGCCGCTTTAGGGTTACCCGCGTGACGCTCGAGCTCGCAACGGCGGGCGAGTCGCACGGGCCGGCGCTCGTCGCGATCGTCTCTGGCCTCCCGGCCGGGCTCGTCCTCGACCGGGCGGCGATCGACGCCGACCTCCGGCGCCGCCAGCAGGGCTACGGCCGCTCCCCGCGGCAGCAGATCGAGACGGACGAGGTCGAGGTGCTCGCCGGGCTCCGACAGGGACGGACCCTCGGCACGCCGCTCGCGCTCGTCGTCCGCAACCGCGACCACAAGAACTGGACGCACGGGATGAGCCCGTGGCCGCCCGAGGGCGAGCCGACAGGGAAGGGGACGAAGGCGGTGACGCTGCCGCGGCCGGGCCACGCCGACCTCGCCGGCGTCCAGAAGTACGGGCTCTCCGACGTGCGCGACGCGCTCGAGCGCGCGTCCGCGCGGCACACCGCCGTCCATGTCGCCGCCGGCGCCGTTGCGAAGGCGCTCCTTGCCGGGATCGGGATCGAGGTGCGCGGGACGGCGCTGCCGCAGGCGGGCGCGGATCCCGCCGCCGTCGACGCCGCGCGGGCCGACCGCGACACGCTCGGCGGCGTCGTCGAGGTGCGCGCGCAGGGCGTCCCGCCGGGGCTCGGCTCGTATGCGCGCCGCGAGGACCGTCTCGACGCGCGGCTCGCGGCGGCGCTCGCGGGGATCCAGGCGGTGAAGGGCGTCGAGGTCGGGGACGGGTTCGCGCTCGCCGGGCTCCGCGGCTCGGAGGCGCACGACGAGATCGTCCGCGACGAGCACGGGCTGCACCGCACGACGAACCGCGCCGGTGGAATCGAGGGCGGCATGTCGAACGGCGAGGAGATCGTCGTCCGCGCGGCGATGAAGCCGCTGCCGACGCTGATGAAGCCGCTCGCGTCGGTCGACCTCGACACGGGCGAGGCGGCGCAGGCGCTCGTCGAGCGGAGCGACGTCTCGGCGGTCGAGGCGCTCGCGGTCGTCGCCGAGGCGGCGGTCGCGTGGGAGCTCGCGCGCGCCGCCCGGGAGAAGTTCGGCGGCGACGCGCTCGCGGACTTCGTCGGCGCGTGGCAGGCCTACCTCGGGCGGATCGAGTGGCGCCGCCGCTGACCCGCCACATCGTCCTCGTCGGCTTCATGGGCGCCGGCAAGTCGACGCTCGCGGACGAGGCGGCCGTGCTGACCGGGTTCGCGGTGCACGACCTCGACGAGTCGATCGAGCACGCCGTCGGCGACATCGCGTCGTTCTTCAAGGAGCACGGCGAGCCGGCGTTCCGCGAGCTCGAGGAGGAGGAGACGCTGTGGGCGCTGCTCGAGGCGCCGCCGAGCGTGCTCGCCCTCGGCGGCGGCGCGGTCACCTCGGCGGCGGTGCGCGAGGGGTTGCGCGTGCGCGCGATCACGCTCTGGGTCGACACCGACGTCGACACGTGCTGGGAGCGGGCCCGCGGCTCCGACCGGCCGCTCGCGCAGGACGAGGCGGAGTTCCGGCGGCTGTTCGAGGAGCGGCGCGCGATCTATTCCGAGGTGGCGGACGCGGTCGTGCACGACGCGCACGACGTCGTCCTCGCGGCGGCGGGGATCCACGTCGAGCGCGGCGCGATCCACCGGCTCGGCGAGCTCGTGCCGGGCGACGGCGCCGTCGCGCTCGTCTCCGACCCGACCGTGGCCGGCATCCACGGCGCCGACGCGCAGCTCGCGCTGGGGCGGCGGCTGGCCCAGGTGCACGAGCTGCCGCCGGGCGAGGAGGCGAAGACGCTCGCGGCGCTCGACCGCCTCTGGCAGGAGCTCCGGCTCGACCGGCGCGGGACGATCGTCGCGCTCGGCGGCGGCTGCACGACTGACGCGGCCGGGTTCGCCGCGGCCGCGTACCTGCGCGGCGTCGCGTGGGCGCCGGTCCCGTCGAGCCTCGTCGCGCAGGTCGACGCGGCGATCGGCGGCAAGACGGCGATCGACCTGCCGCAGGGCAAGAACCTCGTCGGCGCCTTCCACTGGCCGGCGGCGACGCTCATCGACCCGGAGCTCCTCGACACGCTGCCCGAGGCGCAGCGGCGCGAGGGGATGAGCGAGGTCGTGAAGACGGGGCTCCTCGCCGGCGAGGCGCTGTGGGAGCTCCCCGACGACGACCTCGTCCGCCGCTGCGCCGCGTTCAAGGCGGCCCTCTGCCTCCGCGACCCGCTCGACACGGGCGAGCGCGCGATCCTCAACCTCGGCCACACGTTCGCGCACGCGCTCGAGGCGGGCGCGCAGTTCCAGCACGTGACGCACGGCGAGGCGGTCGGGCTCGGGTTGCTCGCCGCGCTCCGGCTCTCCGGCCGCGATCCCGCGCCGGTCGAGGAGATCCTCGCCCCGGCGAAGGTGCGCGTCGACCGCGAGCGCGCGTGGGAGGCGATGCACCGCGACAAGAAGGCCGTCGGCGGTGAGCTCCGGCTCGTCCTCCTCGGCGACGACGGGCCGCGCTGGGACGTCGCCGTCCCCGCCGACGACGTGCGCCGCGAGCTCGACGCGCTCATCGAGGGGTAGAGTCGCGCGCGTGCGCATCCTCGTCGTCAACGGCGTCAACCTCAACATCATCGGCCGGCGCGACCCGACGCTCTACGGCGGTCTGACCATCTCCGAGCTCGAGGGCCGCATCTACGAGTGGGGCCGCGCGATGGAGCTGACGGTGCAGTGCCGGCAGACGAACGACGAGGGCGAGTTCATCCACTGGTGCCACGACGCGTACGAGACCGTCGACGGCGTCATCGTCAACCCCGGCGCCTGGACGCACTACGCGTGGTCGATCCGCGACGCGCTCGAGCCGCTCACCGTCCCGATCGTCGAGGTGCATCTCTCGAACGTCGACGAGCGGGAGGAGTGGCGGCGCGTGTCGGTGATCCGCGACGTCGTCTCGGCGCGGTTCGTCGGGCACGGGCCCGACGGCTACCGCCTGGCGCTCGAATACCTGAAGGAGCACGCGTGAACGACCGGATCGCCCGCCTGCGGGAGTCGCTCGAGGAGCCGCTCCTCGTCACGAACCCGACGAACGTCTTCTATCTCGTCGGCTTCCAGAGCTCGAACACCGTGCTGCTCGTCGACGGCGAGCGCGTGCAGCTGTTCACGGACTTCCGCTATCTCGAGGCGGCGCGCGCCGTCGAGGGCGTCGAGGTCGTGCAGACGCAGCGGGCGATCCTCGGGGACCTCGCCGGGCGGCTGTCGGGACCGGTCGGCGTCGAGGCGGCGACGCTCTCGTACGCGCAGGTGGAGACGCTGCGCGGCGGCGCGGTCGAGGTCGTGCCGCACGTCGGGCTCGTCGAGCGGCTGCGCGCGGTGAAGGACGCATCGGAGCTCGAGGCGATCCGGCGCGCCTGCCGGATCACGGACCGCGTCTACGAGAAGCTCGGCGACCTGCGCTTCATCGGACGGACGGAGCGCGACGTCTCCTGGGACGTGACGCGGCTGTTCCACGAGGAGGGCGGGGAGGGACTCGCGTTCGAGACGATCGTCGGCTCCGGGCCGACCGGGTCGCGCCCGCACGCGCGCGCCGGCGACCGCGAGATCGGTCGTTGCGAGCTCGTCGTCATCGACGCGGGCTGCACCGTCGGCGGGTACGCGTCGGACTACACGCGGACGTTCTCGACCGGGCCGGTCGACGAGGAGGCGCGCGAGGCGTACGCCGTCGTGCTCGCGGCGCAGGAGACGGCGCTCGAGACGATCCGGGCCGGCCTGCCGGCGATCGAGGTCGACGGCGCCGCGCGGCGCGTGATCGAGGAGAGCCGGTTCGCGGGCATGTTCGGGCACGGGCTCGGGCACGGGCTCGGGCTCGACGTGCACGAGGACCCGAAGATGTCGACCGAGACGACCGACGTGCTCGCGGCCGGGAACGTCGTCACGGTCGAGCCGGGCGTCTACGTCGAGGGCCGTTTCGGCGTGCGGATCGAGGATGACGTCGTCGTCACCGCCGGGGGGATCGAGAACCTGACCGGCTTCACGAAGGACCTGCTGGACGTCAGCTGAGATGGAGCAGCGCGTCAGCCTCGTCACCCTCGGCGTCGCCGACCTCGCCCGCGCCCGGCGCTTCTACGAGGCACTCGGCTGGACGACGCGCGCCGCGCCGGAGGACGACATCGTCTTCTTCCAGGCGGGCGGGATGGTCGTCGCGCTGTGGGACCGGGAGCAGCTGGCGACCGACAGCGGCGTCGAGGACGGCGGCGGCTGGAGCGGCGTCACGCTCGCGCACAACGTCCGCTCGCCGGTGGAGGTCGACGCGGTGCTCGCCGCCGCCGGGGCCGCGGGCGCGCGGATCGTCCGCTTCGGCGCCGCGACGTTCTGGGGCGGCTACTCCGGCGCGTTCGTCGACCCCGAAGGCCACCCCTGGGAGGTCGCGCACAACCCGCACTGGACGCTCGCCGAGGACGGCTCGGTGGCCCTTGGTTCCTGAGCCCGTCGCTACCGGCATCGCTACACTGGCCCGCCGATGGCCGACATGGTCGACACGAACAGCTTCAAGAACGGGATGCACATCGAGCTCGACGGCAAGGTCTGGCGCATCGTCGAGTTCCAGCACGTGAAGCCCGGCAAGGGCGGCGCCTTCGTCCGCACGAAGCTCAAGAGCCTCGACGCGGGCGCGGTCGTCGACCGCACCTTCCGCGCCGGCGAGAAGTTCCCGCGCGTGCACACCGAGGTCAAGAACGTCCAGTACCTCTACGACGACGGCTCCGAGGTGCACTTCATGGACTCGGAGACGTACGAGCAGTTCGCCGTCCCGCACGGCGAGCTTGAGGAAGAGCTCCCGTTCATGCAGCCGAACGCAACGGTGCAGGTGCTCGCAGTCAACGGCAAGCCGTCCGGCGTGCAGCTCCCCGCGTCGGTCGAGCTCGAGGTGACCGAGACGGAGCCCGGCGTGAAGGGCGACACCGTCTCGAACGTGACGAAGCCGGCGACGCTCGAGACCGGCGCCGTCGTCCAGGTGCCGCTGTTCGTGAACGTGGGCGACCGCCTCAAGGTCGACCCACGCGAGAAGCGCTACATCTCGCGTGCGTAGCGCGCACGGTCGCGGCTCCTCGATCCGGCTGTTCGTCGTCGCCTGTCTCGCCGCCGCGGCGCTCGCGACGATCGGCGGCGTGCTCTTCTACGCGATCCACGGCGGCACGACGCTGACCCGCGCGCTCGCGTACGGCTTCTGGGTCGCGGCGACGCTGATGCTCCTCGCGACGGCCGTCTCCGGGAGCCGCTGGCTCGCGCGGCGCGGGCTCCCGCAGGTCGACGGCTGGGTCTTCGTCACCGCCGCGTTCGTCCTGACCGGGATCGGCGCGGTCGTGGACGCGCTCGGCTCGGCGTAGCCCGGGCCAGGGTAAGGTCCCGTCCGTGCCGAAGCTCGCCGACACGACCATCCGCCTGCTCGGCCAGGAGCCGTTGGCGGGGCGGATGCCGACCGCGGACCAGCTCGAGCTCGCGGGGATCCTCGACACCGCCGGCTTCGCCTATCTCGAGGTCTCGGGCGGCGGCGTCTTCGACGCCGCGGTCAAGCGCGGGGTCGAGAGCCCGTGGGAGCGGATCCGCGCGCTGAAGGCCCGGACGACGACGCCGCTCGGGCTCGCGCTGCGCGGGCGCTTCCTCGTCGGCTCGCGGCCGGTCGACGCCGACTTCGCCCGCCGCTTCGTCGCCTCCGCCGCCGAGAACGGGATCGACGTCTTCCGGCTCCACGACCCGCTGAACGACGTCTCGAACCTCCGCGAGGCGGCCGAAGCGGTCGTCGCCGCCGAGCGCGACTTCGAGGCGGGGCTCGTCTACAGCCCGGGCCGCACCGGCGAGATCGACACGCTGATCGAGCGCGCGCGCCGCCTCCCGGAGCTCGGCGCCGTCCGCGTCCTGCTCCACGACCCGACGGGCTCGCTCCAGCCGCACAAGGCGGAGAGCCTCGTCGGCGCGCTCGGCGAGGCGAGCGGGCTCCCGGTCGGCATCTACATGCAGGGCGCCGGCGGCACCGCGCTCGCCTCGACGCTCGCGGCCGCACGCGCGGGCGCGCAGCTGATCGCGTGCGCGATCTACCCGCTCGCACTCTCGCTCCACCGCGTCTCCGGCGAGGCGCTCGCCGAGGCGCTGGCCGGGATGGGGCTCGACCCCGGCGTCGACGTGGCGACGCTGTGGGAGGCGTCGGACCTCGTCGACGAGCACATCGGCGACGAGCCGGTGGCGCCGCTCTCGCCGCGGATCGCGGTGCGCGCGGCCGAGCACGACGTGCCCGCGAGCCTCGTCGCCGGCGTCGACGCGACGCTCCGCGCGCAGGACGCCGCCGACCGGCTCGAGGAGGTGCTCGAGGAGCTCGACCGGATCCGCGCCGAGGCCGGGTGGCCGCCGCTCGCCGCGCCGATCGGCCAGGTGCTCGCCTCGCAGGCGCTCCTCAACGTCCTCTCCGCGAGCCGCTACCTCACCGTCGTCGACGAGCTGCGCTCGCTCCTCTCCGGCCACTTCGGCACGCCGCCGGGGCCGATCGACCCCGTCGTCCAGCGCGCCGTCGCGCTGACCGCGGACCCCGAGACCGAGGAGAACGTTGCGCCGCCGCTCCAGGAGCTGCGCGAGCAGGCCGAGGGCGTCGCCGCGAGCGAGGAGGAGCTGCTCCTGCTCGGCCTCTTCGGCGACGACGCCGAGCTCCTGCTCCGCTCGATCCGGAACCGGGCGAGCCGCGAGCAGGACGGCCTCGCCGCGATCGAGGAGGCGCGGGCGGAGCGGATCCGCGAGCTCGTGCGCATCGTCGAGGAGTCCGGGATCGGCGAGATCACGATCGAGGAGGACGGGATGCGCGTGACCGTGCGCTCGACCGCGGAGGCGCCGGCCGGCGTCCCGTCGGACGCCCCGCTCGCGCTGCCCGAGCCCGGGCCGGCTGCGCCGCTCGAGAGGCGCCCGAACGGCTTCGTGCGGGTCGAGGCGCCGATGGTCGGGACGTTCTACCGCGCCCCGCAGCCGGACGCGCCGCCGTTCGTCGAGGAGGGCGACGTCGTCGCGCCGGGCCAGACGCTCTGCATCCTCGAGGCGATGAAGCTGATGAACGAGGTGAAGGCCGAGCTCGAGGCGGTCGTCCGCCGCGTCCACGTCGAGAACGCGGAGCCCGTCGAGTTCGGGCAAGTCCTCTTCGACCTGGAACCGCTGGCGCGGCCGCTCGACGCCGTCTGATGTTCAGCCGCGTCCTCGTAGCCAACCGCGGCGAGATCGCCGTGCGCGTGATCCGCGCGCTCCACGAGCTCGGGATCGAGGCGGTCGCGGTCTACTCGACCGCCGACGCCGACGCGCTCCACGTGCGGCTCGCGGACCGCGCGGTGCGGATCGGGCCGCCGCCCGCGTCGGAGAGCTACCTCTCGATCCCGGCGATCGTCGCCGCCGCGACGACGACCGGCTGCGAGGCGGTGCATCCCGGCTACGGCTTCCTGTCGGAGAACGACGCCTTCGTGCACGCGTGCGAGGAGCACGACCTCGTCTTCGTCGGGCCGCCGGCGGACGTGATGGCCCGGATGAGCGACAAGGCGCAGGCGAAGGCGGAGATGCGCGCCGCCGGCGTCCCGCTCCTCCCGGGGACCGAAGGCACCGCGAGCGCGGCCGCCGCGCGCGCCGCCGCGGACGAGCTCGGCTATCCGGTGCTGCTGAAGGCGGCGGCGGGCGGCGGCGGCCGCGGCATGCGGCTCGTCACGAGCGCCGCCGAGCTGGACGACGCGTACGCGCGCGCGTCCGCCGAGGCGGAGGCCGCGTTCGCCGACGGAACGCTCTACGTCGAGAAGGCGATCGCGCCGGCGCGGCACGTCGAGATCCAGGTCATGTGCGACGACCACGGCGGCGTCCTCACCTGCGGCGAGCGCGAGTGCTCGATCCAGCGCCGCCACCAGAAGCTCGTCGAGGAGTCGCCGTCGCCGGCGCTCGATGCCGCGCTCCGCGAGGAGATGGAGGCGGCCGCGGAGCGCGCGTGCCGCCACATCGGCTACCGGAACGCCGGCACCTTCGAGTTCCTCGTCGGCCCCGACGGGTCGTTCTCCTTCATCGAGCTGAACGCGCGCCTGCAGGTCGAGCACCCCGTCACCGAGGCGGTGACCGGGCTCGACCTCGTGCGCGAGCAGCTCCGCATCGCCGCCGGCGGCCGGCTGCCGCTCACGGGCCGCGCGCCGCGCTCCGGCCACGCGATCGAGGTGCGGATCAACGCGGAGGACCCGCGGCGCGGCTTCGCGCCGGCGCCGGGGATCGTCGGCCGCTTCCGCCCGCCGCTCGGCCCCGGCGTCCGCGTCGACACCTTCGTCGAGGACGGCTCCGCGATCCCGCCACACTACGACTCGCTGCTCGCGAAGGTCATCGTCCACGACGAGACGCGCGACGCGGCGATCGCGCGCGCGCTGCGCGCGCTCGGGGAGCTCGAGGTGCTCGGCGTGCCGACGACGCGCGACGCGGCGCTCGACATCCTCGCGAGCGACGAGTTCCGGAGCGGCGACTACTCGACGTCGTTCCTCGAGGAGGCGGGCGCACGGCTGCCCGCGCTCGCGGGGGCGCCCGCATGAGCCTCGTCGTCTCCGACGACGGCGGCAGCGTGACCGTCACGGACGCGGCGCTCTCGCAGATCGTCGTGCAGGCGGCGGAGGCGGTCGAGGGCGCGCGCGTGCGCCGCCAGCGCCGGCACCTCGAGATCGCGATCGCCGACGGCCGCGCGAGCGTCGAGCTCGAGCTCGCGGTCGCGTACGGGCGCGTGCTGCCGGACGTCGCCCGCGACGTGCAGCGCGGCGTCGCCGACGCGCTCACGCGCATGTGCGGTCTCGAGGTCGACGCGGTCGACGTCGCGATCGAGGAGCTCGACCGCCCGTGAGCCCGGAGATCAGCCGCCGCGAGGCGCGCCGCGCCGCCGTCGTCATGCTCTACCAGTGGGACGTGACGGAGAAGCCGCTCGGCTCCCTCTACGAGGGCGAGGTCGACGAGTACACGCGCCGCCTCGCCGACGCGGTCTCGGCGCACGCGCCGGAGCTCGACGCGCGCATCACCGCCGCCGCCGACGAGTGGACGGCGGACCGCCTCGGCGCCGTCGAGCGCAACGTCCTCCGCGTCGCGATCGAGGAGCTCGACGAGGGCGAGGTTCCGCAGGCGGTCGTCCTCGACGAGGCGGTGACGCTTGCGAAACGGTATGCATCCGACGACGCTGGAAGACTCGTCAACGGCATTCTCGGCAGGATCGTGAAGGAGGAGGTCGCGTGAGCAGCACCGGCGACGACTCGCTGAGCAGGGCGGAGGAGCTGCTCGCGCGGCTGGAGGCGGCGCGCGCCGAGCTCGAGCAGCTGTCGGAGCAGGAGAACGCGTCGCCGGAGCGCGCGCTCGAGATCCTCAACGAGCTGTCGGAGCTGGCGAAGGCGGTCGAGGAGGAGCTGGAGCGCGCGAAGCGCGCCGCGGAGGCGGATGCCGCACAGTCCTGACGAGCTGCGCGCGCTCGTGGACGAGCGGCTCGAGGAGCTGCGGCTCTGGCCGCAGCTGCACGGGCAGGCCGAGTCGGTGCGGTATGCGCTGCTCGTCGGCGGCAAGCGCGTGCGCCCGGTGATCTGCCTCGCGACGGCGGAGGCGGCGGGGGCGAGCGCGGAGCTCGCGCTGCCGGCCGCGTGCGCGCTCGAGCTGGTGCACACGTTCTCGCTCGTCCACGACGACCTTCCGGCCCTCGACGACGACGAGGAGCGGCGCGGGCAGCCGTCGACCTGGAAGCGCTACGGCGAGGCGCTCGGGATCCTCGCCGGCGACGCGCTCCTGGCCGAGGCGTTCCGGCTCGCGACGTCGTACGAGACGCCGCGGGTCGCGCACGAGCTCGCGGAGGCGACGCTCGGGATGATCGGCGGCCAGTACCTCGACGTCACCGGCACCGCGTCCGACGAGGCGACGCTCCACCGGCTGAAGACCGGCTGCCTGTTCGCGGCGTCGGTCGGGCTCGCCCTCTGGGCGGCCGGCGTGCCGGAGGCGGCGCAGGAGCCGTGGCGCGCCTTCGGCGACGAGCTCGGGCTCCTCTTCCAGATCGTGGACGACATCCTCGACGGCGACGGCACCGTGCTCTCCCACGGCGTCGACGGCGCCCGCACGCTCGCGGACGAGGCCGCCGACCGCGCGCGCACACGGCTCGAGGCGATCGGCGCCGACACGTCCATACTCCGCGAGATCGTGGACGGGCTGGCGGTGAGAACGGCGTGAGCACGCCCGAGAAGCGCAGCTGGCTGCCGCTCGGGATCCTCGGCGCGGCGCAGTTCGTGATGGTGCTCGACTCGAGCGTCATGAACGTCTCGATCTCGCAGATCGTCGCCGACCTGCACACGACGATCCAGGGCGTGCAGACCGCGATCACGATGTACACGCTCGTGATGGCGGCGTTCATGCTCGTCGGCGCGAAGCTCGGCGACATGTACGGCCGCGACCGGATCTTCGCGATCGGGCTCGCCGTCTACGCGTGCGGGTCGCTGACGACGGCGCTCAGCCCGAACCTCGCGGTGCTCCTGTTCGGCTGGTCGCTCGTGGAGGGGATCGGCGCCGTGATGGTGATCCCGGCGATCGCCGCGCTGATCGCCTCGAACTACGAGGGAAAGCAGCGCGCGCTCGCATACGGCGTGATCGGCGGCGTGGCCGGCGCGGCGATCGCGGCCGGGCCGCTGATCGGCGGCTGGGTGACGACGGAGTTCAGCTGGCGCTACGTGTTCGCCGGCGAGGTCGTGATCGTGATCGTCGTGCTCCTCTTCCGGAGACGGATGACCCCGGCGCCGCCCGCGGAGCACAAGCCGAAGCTCGACGTCGTCGGCGCGACGCTCTCCGCGATCGGCCTCGGGCTGGCCGTGTTCGGGATCCTGATGAGCAGCACGTGGGGCTGGATCACGCCGAAGCAGTCGCCGTCGATCGGCGGGCACGAGCTGACGCCGTTCGGCTTCTCGCTCGTCCCGTTCCTCATCTTCGGCGGGCTCGTCTTCATGGCGCTGTTCAAGTCCTGGGAGGACCGTCGCGAGAAGCAGGGCAAGGACGTGCTGCTGAGCCGCGGGCTGGCGCGGATCCCGCCGCTCGCCGCCGGGCTCGAGACGCTCGGGACGATGCAGCTCGTCCTGCTCGGGACGTTCTTCGTGCTGCCGGTGTACCTCCAGGTCGTGCTCGGGCTCGACGCGTTCGAGACGGGCAAGCGGCTGTTCCCGATGTCGATCTCGATGCTGATCGCGGCGCTCGCGGGGCCGCGGCTCGCCACCCGGTTCGCGCCGAAGCGGGTCTGCCGGGCCGGGCTCGGCGCGATGACGCTCGCGGCGGTCGTCCTGATGGGGACGATCGACGTGACGCTCCACGGGACGACGTTCGCGCTGTCGCTGATCCTGTTCGGGATCGGCGCGGGGCTGCTCATGTCGCAGGTCGGCAACGTGATCATGTCCTCGGCGCCGCCGGAGCAGGCGAACGAGGCGGGCGGCCTCCAGGGGACGGCGCAGAACCTCGGCGCGTCGCTCGGCACCGCGCTGATCGGCGCGATCCTCCTCACCTCGCTGACCGCGAGCTTCGTCTCACGCGTCTCCGAGAACCCCGCGCTGCCGCAGGACGTGCGCACGAGCATCACGCAGCAGGCCGAGAAGGGGATCGACATCGTCCCGGTCGAGCAGGTGCAGAAGGCCGCGCTCGACGCCGGGCTTCCGCCCGACCAGGCCGACGCGCTCGCGACCGACTACGGGAACGCGCAGCTCGACGGGCTGAAGCGCGCGCTGCTCGGGGTGGCGCTGCTCGCGGCGGCCGGGCTGTACTTCACGCGGCGGCTGCCGTCGAAGCCGCTGACGCCGCCGACCGGCTGACCCGTGCGCAAGCGGCTGGACGTGCTGCTCGTCGAGCGAGGCCTCGCGGAGTCGCGCGCGCAGGCGCAGGCGCTCGTGATGGCGGGGCTCGTCCCCGGGTACGAGAAGCCGGGCCAGCAGGTGGACGAGTCGGCGGAGCTGACGGTGCAGCGCGGCCCGGAGTGGGTCTCGCGCGGCGGCGGGAAGCTCGCGCACGCGCTCGACGCGCTCGGCGTCGACCCGGCGGGCCTCGACTGCGCCGACGTCGGCGCCTCGACCGGCGGCTTCACCGACGTGCTGCTCCGCCGCAGCGCCGCGCGCGTGACGGCGATCGACGTCGGCTACGGGCAGCTCCATCCCCGGCTCCGCGAGGACCCGCGCGTGACCGTGCTCGAGCGCACGAACGCGCGCGCGCTGACGGAGCTGCCGTATCCGCCGCAGCTCGTCGTCTGCGACGTCTCGTTCATCTCCGTGCGGATTGCGCTGCCGCCGGTGCTGCGGCTCGCCGCGCCGGGCTGGCAGGCGGTCGTCCTCGTCAAGCCGCAGTTCGAGGCGGGGCGCGCCGACGTCGGCAAGGGCGGCGTCGTCCGCGACGACGCGGTGCGTCGCCGGGTCGTGCGCGAGGTGGCCGAGGCGGCGCTTGGCTGGGGGGCGAGCACCGTCGGCTGCGTAGACTCCGGACTCCCAGGGCCCAAGGGCAACCGGGAGCTGTTCCTCCATCTCGTCCAGGCAGACCGACCGACGCTTCCCGATGACCTCGACGACCGGATCGACGCAGCAGTCGCCGCGGGCGGTTGAGACCGCCGCGGTCGTCTCGCACGGCCGCGTCGACGTGCACGAGGCCGTCGTCCGCGTCGAGACGGTCGCCGCCGCCGCGGGCGTGGCGTTGGTGGGGGACCCGCAGGAGGCCGACGTCGCGGTCGCCCTCGGCGGCGACGGGACGATGCTGCGGACGCTTGCGAAGCTGCTCGGGAGCTCCGTCCCGGTGGTCGGCGTCAACTACGGCCGCGTCGGGTTCCTCGCGTCGATCGAGCCGGACGACCTCGAGCGCGACCTTGCGCGCGTGTTCGCCGGCGAGTACGTCGTCGTCGCGCTGCCGACGCTCGAGGTGCAGCTCGACGGCGAGACGTACCTCGCGGTCAACGACGTCGTCGCGACGAGCGCGACGCTCGGGCGGATGGTGGAGCTGTCGTGGGCGGTCGGCGGCGAGGATCTCGGCACGATCCCGTGCGACGGGCTGATCTGCGCGACGCCGTCGGGCTCGACCGCGTACAACCTCTCGAACGGCGGCCCGGTGCTCGTCCGCGGCCTCGACGCGATGGCGGTGACGTTCATCGCGCCGCACTCGCTGCACGCGCGCCCGCTCGTCGTCCCGCGCGGGCCGGACCTGACGCTCGTGAACCGCACCGCCGACGTCGAGGTCGCGGTCCTCGTCGACGGCCGACGCGTCGCCGGGGTCCCGGCGGACGGCCAGGTCGCCGTGCGGCTCTCGCCGGAGAGGAGCATGCTCGCGACGCTCCCGGAGACGACCTTCTTCGGGCGCTACCGCGCCACGTTCACGTCGCATCCGTGACGCGACGGAATTTCTAACACGGCGCTGCTACAACGCGGCGGTGAGGCCGGGGCTCGTCGTCGCCGCAGCATGTGCGCTCGTCGTCGCGGGGTCGGCTTCGGCCGCGCCGCATGACGCGCCGGGGCGGATCGTCTTCTCGGCCGACCGCTCGCCGCTCACCTACGGGGAGATCTACCGCGTCGACCTCGACGGGACCCGGGTCGACCTGAGCCGGAGCCCGGCCGCCGACGTCGGCCCGGCGGTCTCGCCCGACGGGAAGCTCGTGGCGTTCGCAAGCAATCGCGGCGGGCGCATCGCGGTCTACGTCGTGCGGATCGACGGCACCGGGCTGCGGCGCGTCTCGCCGGCGTTTCCCGGCGGCGAGGAGCAGGGCGCGCTCGCTGCGCAGATCGCGTGGACCCGCGACGGGCGGCGCATCGCGGCCGATCTCGTCGACGGCGTCACCGGGAAGGGCGTCCTCTGGATCGGCGATGCGCACGGGCAGAGCCGCGTCGCGGGCCGCGTGCCGGCGGAGGCGCTGGCGTGGTCGCGCGACGGCACAGCGCTGGCGCTGCAGCCGACGGGACCGACCGGCGGCTCCGAGGTCGACGTGATGTCGCCGGCCGGGACGCTCCGGTGGACGGTGCGCGGCGACTTCGGCACGCCGTTCGGCTGGTCGGCCGGCGGGCGGCTCGCGGTCGGCTACCACGGGACGACGTCCGTCTACGACGCGGGCGGGCGCAGGCTTGCAGGCTTCCGCGGCTCGTATCCGTCCTGGTCGCCGGACGGCCCGCTGCTCGCAACGGTCGCCGGGAGGAAGGTCGAGGTGCGGCGCGGCGGGCTCGGCGCGCCGACCGTCGACGTGCGACTCGCCGCGGCTCCGTACCACGGCGCGTACGGCCCGATCGAGTGGCTCGGCGACGCGCGCCTCCGGGCCGACGACGGGAGCGGCTTCGCCGGCGTCGACGTCGCGCACGACCGGGCGCTCGCGCTGCCCGCGGCGTACGCCGTGTTCGGTTCCGGCCCCGTCTCCGCCGACGGCCGCAAGGTCGTCGTCGAGACGCAGGTGCCGGCCCAGGAGTCCGCGACGCTCGGCGTCGCCGCGTACGGCGGGGCGACCGGCCCGGTGCTCGCGACCGGCGCGCCGTGCACCGAGCAGCCGTGGTGGACGTCCGAGCAGTTCACGCCCGGCGGCACGGCGATCGTCTACCAGACCGCGTGCGGGGAGCCCTCCGCCGACCTCTACTCGATCGGCGCGGACGGCACCGGCTTGCAGCGGCTGACCGACACGCCGGTCGACGAGACGCAGCCCGCGTGGTCGCCGGACGGGTCGCAGGTCGCGTACGTCGAGCAGCCGGTCGCGAACAAGTGCGACGGCTGCCCCGACGAGCTCTGGACGCTGCGCGCCGACGGCACCGCGCAGCACGCGCTCACGACTGAGAAGGACGGCAACTGGGACGTGAGCCCGACGTGGTCGCCCGACGGAAGGACGGTCCTCTTCGCGCACGAGACGTACTCCCCGACCGTGCTCCGCGTCGTCCCGGCCTCGGGAGGCACGCCGTCTGCCTTCCCGGCGAAGGGAAGCTACCCGAGCTGGGGACCGACGAAGATCGCGGTCTCGCGTCCGGACACGGCGCCGACGCAGATCCAGACCGTGCTCCCCGACGGCAGCGGCACCACGACGGTCGCGCACGACGGCAATGAGGGCGCCGGCTCGCTCGCGTGGTCGCGCGACGGCCGGCTCGCGTATCTCCGCATCGCCGCCGGGGGTCGGCTCCAGCTCGTCGTCGTCGGACACGCGCCGGTCCTGCTCGGCGGGCTCACCGTGCCGCCGCGCCAGAGCGGCCTCGCGTGGTCGCCGGACGGGACGAGGCTCGCGGTCGAGGGCCGCGACGCAGAGGGCGTCTCCGACGTCTGGCTCGTCGACGCCGACGGCACGCACCTGACGCGCCTCACGCACGGGCTCGGTGCGCAGGCTGGCCTGAGCTGGACGCCGTAGCGCTCCGATAGGCTCGGAGGATGGACGCGCCGAAGCCCGACTACGCCCGCAACATGCGCCTGCTGGCGCACTCCGACATGGGCGGCCGCCCCGACGGCCAGCAGGTGATGGTCAACCAGGGCTACGCCTACGTCGGCCACATGTTCTCGCAGGGCGCCTCCGTCATCGACGTGCGCGATCCACGCGCGCCGAAGGCGGTCGGCTACCTCCCGTGTCCCGACGGGACGTGGAGCCTACATCTCCAGTCGGCGGAGGGGCTGCTGCTGATCGCGAACGCGCTCGACCTGGGGCGCGTCAAGGCCGTCGAGGACGACCGCGACTACTACTCCGGCTCGATGCGCACGCGCCTCGAGAGCGAGGGCGGCCGCGAGTTCGCGGCCGGCGTGCGCATCTACGACACCTCCGACCCGGCGGCGCCGCGCGAGATCGGCTTCGCCCCGGTCGACGGCGTCGGCGTGCACCGCGTCTGGTACGTCGGCGGCCGCTGGGCGTACGCCTCGGTGATGCCCCACGGATACAGCGACTTCATCTTCATGGCGCTCGACGTCAGCGACCCGACGAAGCCGCAGTGGGCGGGCTCGTACTGGATTCCCGGTATGCACGTGGCCGGCGGCGAGGAGCCGACGTGGGGCGGGCTCCGCTACTCGTGCCACCACGGGATCGTCTCCGGCGACACGGCGTACGTGACGTGGCGCGACGGCGGCGTGACGCTCGTCGACGTCACCGACCGCGCCAACCTGAAGCCGATCTCGCACAGGACGTGGTGCCCGCCGTTCGGCGGCGGAACGCACAACGCGCTCCCGCTCCCGGACCGCGACCTGATGGTCGTCGTCGACGAGGCGGTGCTCGAGCGCCGCGAGGACGGCGTCAAGCACGTCTGGGTCTTCGACATCCGCGCGCCGGAGAACCCGGTCTCGATCGCGACCTTCCCGATCCCGGAGGAGGCCGACTACGTGGCGCGCGGCGGCCGCTTCGGCCCGCACAACGTCCACGAGAACCGGCCCGGCAGCTTCGTCAGCTCGACGACGATCGTCGGCACGTACAACAACGCCGGCGTCCGCGTCACCGACATCTCGAACCCGTACCGCCCGGAGGAGGTGGCCGCGTGCGTGCCGCCGGTGCCGGAGCGGATGCTCGACGAGCGGCCCGGCCGGACGCGCGCGCTCACGATCGTCGACGCCTTCGCCGACGCCGAGGGGCTCGTCTACGCAAGCGACCAGAACGGCGGGCTTTACATCATCGAGCGTCTCTGACGCTCGATGATCAGAGGCGGAACTCCGTGCTGTCTCGGTGGTGATGCTCTCGGCGCGTGCCGGCGCCGTCGCGT
>Ga0335085_10007401_pt1 | contig 17053 bp, 19 predicted proteins | sample Lox_Sample_45_FD_206712 | JGI IMG/M metagenome (GOLD analysis project Ga0335085, IMG submission 206712) | Soil microbial communities from Loxahatchee National Wildlife Refuge, Florida, United States - Lox_Sample_4.5 | ecosystem: Environmental > Terrestrial > Soil > Wetlands | place: USA...
GGTTTCGACACGCGCGAGCGCGTGCTGTTCCCCGGTGACGGCTTCGCCTACAGCCACTACCACGAGGACGGCCATTGCGGCCTCATTGCCGAGGAAGCGGTGTCGCTCGACCTGCCCGACGTGTCGTCGACCTTCGCCGATCTCGCGCTGTTCTGGACCAAGTTCGCCGACATGAACGTTTATTGCGACCGCCTCGATCATTTGATCGCGCGGCTCGGCGTCAAGGTCATCGCGCCGACCCATGGCCTGCCGATCACCGACGTGAAGATGACGGTGCCCAAGGTGCAGGCCGGCCTCAAAGCGGCGGCGCTGATGCCGGAGACGGGAACCAACGAGAAGGCGGTGGCTGCTTCCTAGCACTGCAGCCCGAAGCGACATCCGGGGTTTGTCTCTCAGACCTTGCCCCGCATATCGCTTTGCTCATGCGGGCTACACGTCACTCCAGCGGAAAAATCAGGCACGTCGTGGTGCCGTGGGCGAGCAGCCGCCCGTCGCGGTCGGTCAGGCGGCCCTCGGCGGTGCCGACCCGGCGGCCGCGGCTGAGCACGACGCCCTCGGCGCTGATCAATCCGGTCTCCGGCGTGATAGGACGGATCAGCGAAATCTTGAACTCGACCGTGGTCTGGCCAAAACCCTTCTCCAGCGTGGTGTGGATGGCAAGTCCCATGGCGCTGTCGAGCAAGGTCGCGGCAATACCGCCGTGCACGGTGCCGGCCGGATTGAGATGCTTGCCGTTCGGCTCCATCGTCACGGTGGCGCGTCTGTTCGCTGCCGCCGTCACGTCATAGCCCAAGGTTTCCGCGATCGTGTTGAGCGGCAGCGTGCCGCCGGCGAGCCCTTGGACGAATTCCAGGCCGCTCATCCCCTTGCGCTCTTCGACGCTGACAGTGCCATAAATCCGGCCGGGGCCGCCGCTCGACATCGGCTTCTCCGTTGTTGCTTTGTGTGGCGATGAAAAGACGCGCGCCGACGCGCTGCCACCCGTTTTCTGCGGCGATGCGCGGTGCGTCCGCTACCCCGCGCTCTTCTGCGCCCGCTCAAGCGCCCAGCGGTTCGGCGGAATCGGCAGCCCGAGATTTTCGCGCAACGTCTTGCCTTCGTACTCGGTGCGGAATAGGCCGCGGCGCTGCAGTTCGGGGATCAGCAGGTCGACGATGTCCTCGAGCGCCCGCGGCACCGTCAGCGGCATGACGTTGAAGCCGTCGGCGGCGCCACCGCGGTACCAGGCCTCCAGCGCATCGGCGACCTCGGCCGGCGTGCCGATGACGACGCGGTGGCCGCGCTGGCCGTAGACGCGCTTATAGAGCTGACGGATGGTGAGATTCTGGCGCCGCGCCAGCTCGACCATGACCTTGACCCGGCCCTTCTGCTCCACGTCGGGCGCCGGATCGGGCACCGGGCCGTCGAGCGGATAGGTCGAGAGGTCGAAGCCGAAATGCGACGACAGATCCTTGATCGCAAGCTCGGGCGATAGCAGTGCCTGCAGCCGCTCGTATTTGTCGGCGGCTTCCGCGCGCGTCCGCCCCAGCACCGGCATGACACCAGGCATCACCTTGATCGCATTGGGATGGCGGCCGTACGCCGCGGCGCGGCGCTTGATGTCGGCGTAGAACGCGCGCGCCGCCTCGAAATCCTGCTGCACGGTGAAGGTCACTTCGGCGGTCTCGCCGGCAAGGTCGCGGCCGTCGTCGGACTGGCCGGCCTGCACGATCACCGGATGGCCCTGCGGCGAGCGGTGCACGGTGAGCGGCCCGCGCACGGCGAAATGCTTGCCCTGGTGATTGAGGAAGTGAAGCTTGTCGCGGTCGAGATAGATGCCGCTTTGCTTGTCGGCGACGACGGCGCCGTCCTCGAAACTGTCCCATAGCCCGAGCACGACCTTGGCGAACTCGCGGGCCCGGGCGTAGCGGTCGCCGTGATGCGGATGGCTGTCGCGGCCGAAATTGTAGGCTTCCGCAATGGCGAGCGAGGTCACCAGATTCCACCCCGCCCGGCCGCCACTGATCTGATCGAGCGACGCAAAGAACCGCGCCACGTGGAACGGCTCGAAATAGGTCGTGGTCGCGGTGGCCACGAGGCCGATGCGCGCGGTGACGGCGGCGATGGCGGAGAGAAGCGTGATCGGCTCGAGCCGCGACGCCGCCGTGGTCCGCGTCCACGATTCCACGTCGTCGGCGCCGAAGGTGGCGTTGGTGTCGGCAAGGAATAGAAGGTCGAATTTGCCACGCTCGGCGAGGCGGGCGACATCGAGAAAGTGCTTGAGCTTCTGCCGGCCGTGCGGATCGACGTCCGGATCGCGCCAGGCGGCGACATGGTGCCCGGTGCCTTCGAGGAAACAGCCAAGCTTCATCATGGTCGCCACCCATCGCGCCGCGGCGCCAATCAGCCTAGCGCAATCCGGTGCTTTCCGGCAACGCAATGGCCGATTAGGCTTCGCCGTTCCGCCCCGCCCGCCATCCAAGAGGAAACGCCGATATGCCCGAGAAGAAACTGACCGGCCGGATCGCGGCCACGCGCATCCGCATGCAATCGACGCCGAAGCCGCCGCCGGGCGCGGTCGAGCGCTTTCTCGCGCTCGGCGAATGCACCAGCCTGATTTCCGACGTGATGGACGAGCTCGGCGTGCCCGAAGGCGTGATCGGCGCCAGCGTGCTCAAGCCGACGCTGCCCGGCAAACTGATCGTCGGCCCGGCGCTCACCGTGCGCAACATCCGCCAGCGCTCCGATCCGCTCGATGCCGAAGCCCATGTCAACCGCATGGCCGAGTTCGAGGCGCACAATCTCGCCGAAGACGGCGATGTTCTCGTCATTGCCGGCGTCGCCGGCGTCTCCAATATGGGCGGCATCTCGTCCTATACCGGCCAGCGCCAGGGCGAGCGCGGCGCCATCGTCATGGGCGCGGTGCGCGACGTGCGCCATTCGCGCAGCATCGGTTACCCGATCTGGGCCAGCGAGATCACGCCCGTCACCGGCAAATGGCGGCTCGAAACCGTCGAGATCAACGGCGAGATCGAGATCGACGGCGTGCGGGTCAATCCCGGCGACCTCGTGGTCGCCGACGACACCGGCGTCTGCTTCATCCCGCGCGACAACATCTTGGAGGTACTGGAGCTTTGCGAGAAGAAGAAGAAAGCCGAGGACGCCCGCATCGACGCCATCACCCAAGGCGTTCCGGTGCCGGTGTTCTATAAGGAGGGGTGAAGCAACGTGCCTTCTCCCCGGCGATCGTTCGGCAGGAAATCTACCCGAGCTTGATCCCGGCGAACTTGATCACCTTGCTCCACTTGGCGTTCTCATCGGCGATCAGCTTCTTGTATTCGGCCGGCGTCATCGCCTGCGGGAGGTTGCCGAGCTCGACCAGCTTGCCTCGGACCTTATCGTCGTCGAGCCCGGCTCTGATGGCCCCGTTGAGCTTGGCGATGATGTCGGCCGGCGTGGCGCCCGGCGCGCCCATCCCCAGCCCGCCGGTCACCTCGTAGCCCGGCACGGTCGCGTTCACGGTCGGCACGCCGGGCAGCGAATCGACCGGCTTCGGCGTCGTTACCGCGAGCGCCCGCAGCTTGCCCGCCTTGATCTGGCCGAGGCAGGAGATGATCGGATCGAACATGACGTGCGCGCGGCCGGCGAGCAGATCGGCCTGGGCTTCCAATTCGCCGTGATACGGCACATGGAACAAGTCGACGCCCGCCATCATCTTGAACAGCTCGCCGGAAATATGCGTGAGATTGCCGGTGCCGTTCGAGGCCATGTTCACCTTGCCCGGATGGGCCTTGGCGTAGGCGATGAACTCGGCCACCGTCTTCGCCGGGAACGACGGCGCCACGATCATGACGAACGGCGTGGCGCCGATATAGGCGACCGGCGCGATGTCGCGGACGAAATCGTAGCTGAGATTCTCGTGCAACAGGTTGCTCAGCATGTTCGGCGTCGCCACCACGAGCAGCGTGTAGCCGTCGGGCGCGGCGCGGACCACGGCCTCGGTCGAGAGGTTGGTGCCGGCGCCGGGCTTGTTCTCGATGACGAATTGCTGGCCCAAGCGATCCGACAGCGATTGCCCGATCAGCCGCGCGGCGATGTCGGGCGCGCTGCCCGCGGTGTAGCCGACGATCAACCGCACTGGCCGCGTCGGATAATCGAGCGCCGCGGCGGCGCGCGGCAGCGCCGGCATGGCGGCCGCGCCCGCGGCCAGTTGCAGGACCTGACGACGATGCAAGTGCATGACGGCGACCTCGATGCGGTTGAATTGCTCCTTAAGCCCAGGACCTCGCGCCCTCGCAGGTTAATGCGCCGAGGCCGCGATGTGGTTCGCGGTGATCACGTCGCCCCAGAGCTTGATCTCGCTCTTGAGCAGCGTCGCTGCCGCCTCGGGCGTGTACTCGTTGGCTGGATACAAATCCATGCCGCCTTCAGCGAAGATCTTCTGCACCCTGGCGTCGGCGAGCGCCGTGCGCAACGCGGCATTGAGCTTGTCGATGATCGGCCGCGGCGTGCCGGCCGGCGCAAACAGCGCATGCCAGAAATCGATATTGAGCTTCTTGTAACCGAGCTCGCCGAAGGTCGGCAGATCGGGCAACCCGGCAAAGCGCTTCCTGCCGACCACGGCATAAGCCTTGATCTTGCCCGCCGGAACCAGCGGCCTGGCGACCACCGCGGAGATGATGCTCAGATCCACTTGGCCGGCCAACAGATCGACCAGCGCGGGTCCGGCGCCGCGATACGGCACCTGGGTGACCTTGACGCCGAGCTCCTGCATGATCAGCACGTCGGCGAGATGACCGAACGAGCCGACGCCAGGATGCCCCATCTTGATGTTCTGCCCCGGCGTTTTCATCCACGCCAGCAACTCCTTGAAATTGTTCGGCGGCAGGTCCGGCCGGCCGGCGAACGTCACCGCCGCGGTATTGATCAGGCCGATCGGCTCGAAATCCTTCACCGCATCGAAGGTGCGGTCCGGGTAAAGCGTCATTGCCGCCGCCAGGGCGTCCTGGTGCAGCAGGATGGTGTAGCCGTCATGATCGGCGCGCGCCGCGCGCGCCGCGGCGATGGTGCCGCCGGCGCCGCCGACGTTTTCGATCACGATCGGCTGGCCGAGCGCCTTCTGCATCGGATCCTGGATGATGCGCGCGATGGCGTCGTCGGCGCCGCCCGGCGGAAACGCCACCAGCATGGTGACGGGTCGGTCCGGATAAGTCTGCGCCATGGCGGCGCCGCTGATCAGAACGGCCGCGGCGGCAAACGAGGCCGCAAGCCCACGTGCAGAAATCATGACATCCTCCCAGAGCGGTCCGGCGTATTCGTCCGGCGGCGGCCGGCCGATCGTCGAACCGGGTTTTGTGACTTCGCCCCCTTCAAGTCCTCCAACAAAAAACCGCCCGCGCGGCTTGCGCGAACGGCTCAGCGGATTATTGCGCCGCGATGTGGTTGGCGCGGATCACCTCGCCCCACATCGCAATCTCGCGCTTGAGCAGCACGCCGGCGGCTTCCGGCGTTTCCTCGTCGGCGGCGAACTCGTCCATGCCGCCATCGCTGAAGGTCTTCTGCACCCGGGCGTTGTTGAGCGCCGCGCGCAGCGCGGTGTTGAGCTTGTCGACGATCGGGCGCGGCGTGCCGGCCGGCGCCAGCAGCATGTGCCAGAAATCGATGTCGAGCTTCTTGTAGCCGAGCTCGCCCATGGTCGGCAGATCGGGCAGGCCGGCAAAGCGCTTGCGGCCGATCACGGCGTAAGCCTTGAGCTTGCCCGACTTCACCAGCGGGCCGGACACCACGGCCGATTGGGATTCCAAGTCGACCTGGCCGGCGAGCAGATCGACCAGCGCCGGTCCTGCGCCACGGTACGGCACTTGCGTCGCCTTGATGCCGAGCTCCTGGGCGACCAGGACGCCGGCAAGATGCCCGTAGGAGCCGACGCCAGGGTGGCCGATCTTGACGGTCTGATCGGGCGCTTTCATCCACGCCAGCAGTTCCTTGAAATTATTGGCCGGCAGCGTCGGACGCCCCGCCAGCGTCGAAGCGGCGGTGTTGATCAGGCCGATGGTGACAAAATTCTTCTCGGCGTCGAAGTTGAGATTCGAATACATCGTCATGCCGGCGGCCAGCGCCACCTGATGGATCAGGAAGGTGTAGCCGTCGGGCGTGGCGCGGGCGGCCTTGTCGGCGGCGATCATGCCGCCGGCGCCGCCGATGTTCTCGATCACGATCGGCTGGCCGAGCGATTGCTGCATCGGCTCCTGGATGATACGGGCGATGGCGTCGGTGGCGCCGCCGGGCGGGAACGGCACGATCAAGGTGATCGGGTGGTTGGGATAGTTCTGCGCCGAAACGGCGCTGCCAATAGAGATAAACGCAACAAGAATCGACGCCGCGAGCGCGCGTGCGAAAGTCATGCTTCCCCTCCCCGGCCGCCGCATTGTTTCCGGCTGGGCCACCCACGATATTCGCCTGTTTTGCCGCGTTGCCACAAGCCGGGGGTGTGCGTGGCTTCGCCGCAGCGCCGGACCGGCCGGCGCGGCCGAGGCTCGCGTCGGCGGCTTCGATCCTGTCAGGGGATATGGAGTGGCCTGCGGCTATAGCAGCACGGCGCTGCGGCAGCGCGCGGCGGCGAGGCGATGGTCGCCCAATCGCTGGGCGGCGGCGATTTGATGGTCGCCCGCAGGCGGTGAATCTCGGCACGTGCCGCAGTGATGGCCGGCCCCTTGAAGCTTTCGTCGACGTCGGGATCGGCTTCGAGGCGGGCGATCAGCCTGAACTCGTGGTAAATCGCATCGCGCGCGCACCACTCCGGCGTATCGTAGCAAGGCCACCACGCACCGGCCTGCGCCGGCGCGGCGGCACAGACGACCGCGGCAATGCCGCAAAGCCAAAGCAATCGCCGCATCTAAGTCCTCGTTGGCCCGCTCGTGCTCCGATCGCGCCATGCTATAGTGGCAAAGAATTTCACCGATCGCACGATAAGACAAGGGAGCGAACGCCAATGAACGGCGCCGAAGTCATTGCCGAAATACTCAAGCGCGAAGGCACCGAATTTCTGTCGTGCTATCCGCGCAATCAGGTGATCGAGCCGTGTGCGGCGATCGACATCCGGCCGATCCTGTGCCGGCAGGAGCGCGTCGGCGTCGGCATCGCCGACGGTTTTTCGCGGATCAGGCGCGGCAAGAAGAACGGCGTGTTCGCCGCCCAGGCCGGCCCCGGCATCGAGAACGCGTTTCCCGGCATCGCGCAGGCCTATTCCGAGAACGTGCCGCTTCTCGTCATCACCGGCGGCATGCCGCTCGCCAAGCAGCACGTGCGGCCGGCGTTCCGCGCCGCCGACGTCTACCGCCCCGTGACCAAATGGTCGGCGCTGGCGCACAACGTGCAGGAATTGCCGGACCTGATGCGGCGCGCCTACCAGGCGATGCGCTCGGGCAAGACGGCGCCGGTGCTGATCGAAATTCCGGACGAGGTCAATGAGGCCGAGTTCAAGGGCGAATTGAATTACAAGCCGGTGCCGGTGCACCGCTCCGCGCCCGATCCGGACGCCATCAAGAAGGCGGCCGAGATGCTGCTCGCCGCCAAGAACCCGATCCTGTGGGCCGGCCAGGGCATCCATTACGCCGAAGCCGGCGCGCAGCTCGCGGCGCTCGCCGAGCTCCTGCCGGCACCGGTAGTCGCCACCAATCCCGGCAAGAGCGCCATCCCCGACAGCCATCCGCTGGCGCTCGGCGGCGCCACGCGCTCGCGCTCGAAAGTGTTCGCCGATTTCATGAAGAAGGCCGACGTGGTGATGGCGATCGGCTCGAGCCTCACCGTGACCAATTTCGGCCCCGCGGTGCCGGCCGGCAAGACCATCATCCATTCCACCAACGATGCCGGTGACATCAACAAGGAATACGGCGCCGACCTCGGCGTGGTCGGCGATGCCGGCCTCGTCATCGAGGCGCTGATCGCCGAGATCGGCAAGCACAAAGGCCCGGGCGGCGGCAATGCGCTCGCCTCGCTGAAGGAAGAAGTCGCCGCCGGCAAGAAAGCCTGGCTCGACGAATGGGCCAAGTTCATGAACTCCGACGAGACGCCGCTCAACCAATACCGCGTCATCCGCGACATGATGCGCACGCTCGACCGCGACAACGTCATCATGACGCACGATTCCGGCAGCCCGCGCGAGCAGATGATCCCGTTCTGGGAAACCACCGCCGCCGGCTCCTACATGGGCTGGGGCAAGTCGACCCAACTCGGCTACGGCCTCGGCATCACCATGGGCGCCAAGCTCGCCGCGCCGAAAAAGACCTGCATCAACGTCATGGGCGACGCCTCGTTCGGCATGACCGGCATGGATATCGAGACCGCGGCGCGCAACCGCATCGCCATTCTCACCGTCGTGTTCAACAATGGCGTGATGGGCGCCGAGCGCGACGTGTTGAAGATCTCCGACGAGAAGTACGGCGCCATGACGGTCGGCGGCAACTACAAGAAGGTCGCCGAAGGATTGAACGTGGCGGCCGCGCGCGTGGAAAAGCCCGGCGATATCGTCGGCGCGATCAAGGACGCCGTCGGCGTCACCGAGAAGGGCAATCCGTTCCTGCTCGAATTCGTGGTCAAAGAAGGCCGCGACTTTTCGCGCTACGCGTGAGCGGCGTTGCCATCAAATTTGGGAGAACGAACATGGCGGACATCAAGATCTTCAACCCCGACGGCCTGGCCAAGCCGCCCGGCACCTACACCCACATCGCGCAGGCGAAGACCCAGCACGTCGTCTTCATCGCCGGCCAGGTGCCCTCGGATGCGTCCGGCAAGACCGTCGGCAAAGGCGACATCGAGGCGCAAAGCGCGCAAGTCTTCGCCAACATCCACACTGCGCTGCGCGCGGTCGGCGCCGACTGGGCAAACGTCGTGCAGTTCACGAGCTACCTGACCCGCGCCGAGGATGCGGCGGCGTTTCGGTCATGGCGCATGCGGGAATTTCCGAAGATGTTTCCCGGCGGCTCGCCGCCGAACACGCTGCTGATCATCACTCGGCTGGCTGATCCGGATTATCTGCTCGAGGTGCAGACGGTGGCGGCATTGTAGGCCGCTCTATACGGCGAGCTCGCGGGACGTCACGTCTTCGAGCAGCGTTCGCAGCGCCTTGGCGCGTCTTTGGCCGAACGCGTGCTCGAACTTGGCTTGCGCCTTGGTCCAGCCCTTTTGCGCGGCTTGAAAGCGCGTCAGGCCGGATCGCGTCAACCGCAATTCCTTGCGGCGGCGGTCCGTTTCGCCCGGGCCGATCGCGATCAGGCCGTCGCGCTGCAGCGGCCTGATGTTGCGGCCCAAAGTCGTCCGGTCCATCACCAGGTCGGCGGCGAGCGCATTGATGGTCATCGGGCCCTTGCGGTGCAGCCTTGCAAGAATCGAATACTGGGTGGCGCGCAAGCCCAGCGGGCTGATGAACCGGTCGTAGAATTGCGTCACATGCCGCGTGGCCTGGCGCAGCGCCAGACAATTGCAGGCGGCGGGATTTGTGGAAGAAATTTCCATGGCAGTCGGCATCGCTCGATTTAGGTGCATATACCCGTGTATAGCCGGACTCGCTTGATATAGGTGCATATACTCCTATATGCTCGCCCGCGCAATCATCGACCCGCTGTGCGGACACGGAGCGCTTCATGACCTCAATGACGATCGCCGCCGCCGAGCCCCCGGTCGCCGCAGCCGCGGCGGAAAAGCCGCGCTACGACCCACGCACCCAGGCGCTGATCGAGGGGCCGATCGCGGCGACGCTGGTCCGCCTCGCCGCGCCCAACATGCTGGTGATGCTGGCGCAAACCAGCGTCGGCCTGGTCGAGACCTATTTCGTCGGCAAGCTCGGCACCGAGGCGCTCGCCGGCGTCGCCTTGGTCTTCCCGCTGCTCATGCTGATGCAGATGATGTCGGCCGGCGCCATGGGCGGCGGCATTTCCTCGGCGATCGCCCGCGCGCTCGGCGGCGGCCGCCGCGACGATGCCGATGCACTGGCGTTGCACGCCGTGGTGATCGCACTCGTCTTCGGCATGGCCTTTACGGTGACACTGCTTATCGGCGGGCGCTCCCTCTACAGCGCCATGGGCGGCAGCGGCGCCTCGCTCGACGCGGCGCTGACCTATTCCGCCGTCGTCTTCGCGGGCGCCGTGCTGGTCTGGCTGTTCAACTCGCTCGCCAACGTGATCCGCGGCACCGGCAACATGGCGGTGCCGGCGCTCGTCACCGTGATCGGCGTCGTCGTGCTGATCCCGCTGTCGCCGTGTTTGATCTTCGGCTTGGGCCCGCTGCCGCGGTTCGGCGTTGCCGGCGGCGCGGTCGCGGTGCTGATCTATTACGCCGTCGGCAGCGTGGCGCTCGCCGCGTATCTGCGCTCCGGCAAGAGCGTGGTGCGGCTCGCCTTTGCCGGCATTCAATTCCGCTGGTGGCTGTTCTACGACATCCTGCGAGTCGGCGCGGTGGCCGCGCTGATCACGGTCGCGACCAACCTGACCATCGCCATTGCCACCGGTCTCGTCGGCGCCTTCGGGCCCGCGGCGATCGCCGGCTACGGCACCGGCGCGCGGCTCGAATATCTGCTGATCCCGCTGGTGTTCGGCCTCGGCGGCCCGCTGGTCGCCATGGTCGGTACCAATATCGGCGCCAAGCGGCCCGACCGCGCCTTGCGCGTGGCCTGGATCGGCGCCGCGATTGCCGCCGGGCTGTGCGAGCTCATCGGCCTTGCCGCCGCGGCGTTCCCGCACGCCTGGCTGTCCCTGTTCGGCAACGATCCCGAAATGATCGACGCCGGCACGCGCTACCTGCACGTGGTCGGCCCGGCTTACGGCCTGTTCGGCCTCGGCATGGCGCTCTATTTCGCGTCGCAAGGCGCCGGGCGCCTGCTGTGGCCGCTGCTTGCCAACATGACGCGGCTGATCATCGCCGCGGTCGGCGGCTATCTCGCCTTGCGCTTTTCCGGCAACCTCACCGAGGTCTTCATTGCACTGGCGCTGGCGCTTGCTACTTTCGGCCTGATCAACGCCGCGGCGGTCGCCGGCGGCGCGTGGTTCAAGGGCAAAGCGGTGCAGCGATGAAGGTGCAATACTTGGAAGATTATGCCGTCGGGCAGACTTATTCCTCCGGAAAGAAGCGCGTCGTCAGGGAAGAGATCATCGCCTTCGCCAAGGAATTCGATCCGCAATATTATCACCTCGACGAGACCGCGGCACTCGAATCGCCGTTCAAGGGGCTCGCAGCGAGCGGCTGGCACACCGCGGCCATGACCATGCGGCTTCTGGTCGACGGCGAGTTCCGGCCGGCCGGCGGCATTCTGGGCGTCGGCTTCGATCAATTGAGCTGGCCGCGGCCGGTGCGGCCCGGCGACGAATTGCGGGTCAAGAGCGAAGTGCTTGAAGTGCGGCCGTCGAAATCGCGGCCCGACCGCGGCACGATCCGGGTGCAGAACACCACGTTCAATCAGAACGACCAGGTCGTGCAAATGTTCACCGGCAATCTATTGGTGCCGCGCCGCGCACCGGCGGCGTGACGGATCATGCGCATCCTCGTGGTCGGCGCCGGCGCGATCGGCGGCTACTTCGGCGGCAGGCTGCTCGAGGCCGGACGCGACGTGACGTTCCTGGTGCGGCCGCGGCGTGCCGCGCAGCTCGCCAACACCGGCCTCGTCATCAAGAGCCCGTTCGGCGACGTGAGCATACCGTCGCCGCCGACGGTCACCGCCGATGCGCTGCGCGCGCCGTTCGATCTGATCTTGCTCAGCTGCAAGTCCTACGATCTCGAAGCGGCGGCGGATTCATTCGCGCCGGCAGTGGGCGACAATACTGCGATCCTGCCGCTGCTCAACGGCATGCGCCACATCGACTTGCTCGCCGACCGCTTCGGCCGCAGCGCCGTGCTCGGCGGCCAATGCGTGATCTCGACCACCCTCGATGCCGAAGGCCGCGTCCTGCATCTGATCGAGGCGCACAATCTGTCGTTCGGCGAGCGCGACGGCACGGCCAGTGCCCGCGCCCAGGCGATCGCGGCGGCGCTTGCCGGCGCGCGCTTCGAGTCGCGGCTGAGCCTGAACGTCATGCAGGAGATGTGGGAGAAGTGGGTCGTCATCTCGGCGATGGCCGGCATCAGCTGCCTAATGCGCGCCATGGTCTGCGACATCATGGCGGCGGGCGGCGAAGCGTTGACCGTGGCGCTGCTCGACGAGTGCGCGGCGATCGCCACGGCGCACGGTTTCAAGCCGGGCGCCGCAGTCTATGCGCGCCAGCGCGCCATGCTGACGGCGCCGAGCTCGACCCTTGCCGCTTCGATGCTGCGGGATATGGAGCGCGGCGCGCCGACCGAGGCCGATCATATCGTCGGCGATCTCCTGCAGCGCGGCGGCGCGGCCCGCGATTTTCCGGTGCTGCGGACCGCCTACACCCATATGCGCGCCTACGAGGCGCGGCGCAAACGCGAGAATGCAGCGACAAAGTCGGCGTGAGGTCTGCGGCCGGACGTCCAACAAACCGACACAAAGACCTGATACGCTTGCGGCTCTGTTGCACACAGCGATTTGGAGGATGCCTCATGGTGCTCGGTCTGTCGCTGTCCACATTCACCGTCATCCATGTCATCATCAGCCTGATCGGCATCGTCGCCGGTTTGGTCGTTGCCGTCGGCATGGCGCAGAATAAGCGCCTGCCCGGCTGGACCGCGTTGGCGCTCGCGGCGCTGATTCTCACCAGCGTCACCGGCTTCTTCTTTCCCAACACCCACTTCACGCCGGCGCAGGGCGTCGGCGTGGTATCACTGGTAGCGCTGGCGATCGCAGTAGCCGCGCTCTACGTGTTCCGTGTCAGCGGCGTGTGGCGCCGGATCTACGCCGTCACCGCCATGGCGGCAATCTACTTCGACGTCTTCGTCGGCGTCATCCAGGCGTTCCAGAAGATCGGCGTCCTGCACGCCTTGGCGCCGACCCAATCGACCGAGCCGGCCTTCGTCGCCAGCCAGCTCGTCGTGCTGGCGCTCTTCGTCGTGCTCGGCATCGGCGCGCTTCGACGGTTCCATCCGCGCGCCGCATGAGGCAGCCGCGCGAAACGCGCTTGCCGGTGGCGCGATCCGGCGCGATGATTGAGCGAAAGCCGACAAGCGCGAGGCGAGACCATGACCAAGATCACCTATCACATCGTCGAGCACGACGGCGGCTGGGCCTACAAAGTCGACGGCGTGTTCTCCGAGAGCTTCCCGACTCACGACCTCGCCCGCCAGGCAGCCGAGCGCGCCGCGCGCGAGCAGCACGTTCCGGGCGAGACCCGCACCATCTCCTGGGAAGACGCGAACGGCCGCTGGCATGAGGAGCTGGCGCGCGGCAGCGACCGGCCCGACACCGAAGTCGAAGGCTGAAGGCCCCACCTTCACCGCTTCCGCGTTTCCACGCAAGACGACACATCGACGTCATGGCGGCGCGATAACGCCCCTATGGCAGGGCGCCGCGAACGGTTATCGTCTTTGCCTGCTGGGGAAACGGGGACGATGAACGATCAATCCCTGCGCACGGTCCGTACCGCGCTGAGCGGCTACGAGCTCCTCAACGATCCGCTGCTCAACAAGGGCACGGCATTCACCGAGGCCGAGCGCGACGCCTTCGAGCTGCACGGACTTTTGCCGCCGCACGTCGCCGCGCTCGACTACCAGGTCAAGCGCCGCATCGACGCGTTCCGCAGTCTTGGCAGCGACATCCAGAAATACGTGTTTCTGCGCGGCCTGCAGGATACCAACGAGACCCTGTTCTACGCGGTCTTGACCCGCAACATCGAGGAGATGATGCCGGTCGTCTATACGCCGACGGTCGGGCTGGGCTGCCAATCGTTCTCCAGCATTTTTCGCAAACCCCGCGGCCTGTTCCTGAGCTACCCGCATAAGGCCGATATCCGCCGCATCCTCGGCAATCCGCGCTTTGACGGCGTCGAGGCCATCGTGGTCTCCGACGGCGAGCGCATCCTCGGCCTCGGCGACCAGGGCGCCGGCGGCATGGGCATTCCGATCGGCAAGCTCGCGCTCTATACCGCCTGCGCGGGCCTGCACCCGTCGACGACGCTGCCGATCCTGCTCGACGTCGGCACCGACAGCCGGCTCCTGCTCGACGATCCGCAATATATCGGCTGGCAGCACGAGCGCGTGCGCGGCGAAGCCTATGACGAATTCATCGCCACCTTCGTCGATGCCGTCCGCGAGCGTTGGCCCCATGTGCTGTTGCACTGGGAAGACTTCGCCATCGGCAACGCCAACCGGCTGCTGGCGCGCTATCGCGACCGGCTGTGCACCTTCAACGACGACATCCAGGGCACCGCCGCGGTTGCCGTCGGCACGCTGCTCAGCGCCATCAACGTCACCGCCACGCCGCTGCGTGAGCAGCGCATCGCCGTGTTCGGCGCCGGCTCGGCCGGCACCGGCATTTGCGCGCTGCTCATGCGCGCCATGGTCGGCGCCGGCCTGTCGGAGGCGGAAGCGCGCGGCCGCTTCTATCTGGTCGACCGCGACGGCCTCTTGGTCGACGACATGGCCGGCCTGCAGCCGTTTCAGGCGCCGTTCGTGCAGAAGCGCGCCAAGATCGAAGCCTGGTCGCTCGCCTCGCCCGACCGCATCGGCCTCGGCGACGTCGTCGCCAATGCACGGCCGACGGTGCTGATCGGCACTTCCGGCCAGCCGAGCGCTTTTCACGAAGCCGTGGTGCGCGCCATGGCCGACCGCGTGCGCCGGCCGGTGATCTTCCCGCTGTCGAACCCGACCGAGCGCGCCGAGGCGACGCCGCAGGACCTTCACGCCTGGACCGAAGGCCGCGCCGTCATCGGCACCGGCAGTCCGTTTCCGCCGCTCAAGCGCAACGGCCACGACGTCCGCGTCGACCAGACCAACAACGCCTATGTCTATCCGGGCATCGGGCTCGGCGCGATTGCGGTCAGGGCGCGCCGCATTTCCGACGCCATGTTTCTCGCCGCGGCGCGCACCGTTGCCGACGTGTCGCCCGCCAAACGCGATCCGCAGGCCAACCTGCTGCCCCCGCTCACCGAACTCCGTCCCCTGTCGTTCCGTGTCGCGGTCGCGGTGGCACGCCAAGCGGTCGCCGACGGGCTCGCCGATTCCTTGACCGACGAGGCGCTCATCGCCGCGGTGAAGGCCAAGATGTGGGAACCGGTCTACGCCGACTACCTGCGCGTGCGGGGCTAGCGGCGTGCATCCTGCATGCTGCGCCGGCCGAGCACGATGTGAGCGACCAGGAGAACCGGCACGATCAGCCCGACCGTCGTGTGCACATCGCTGATCCAGGGCCGTAACGCATCCGAGCCGGCATAGTAGAGGCCGAATGCGGTGAGCACGAGCAACGCATTCGCCACTGCCATCGTCGAGCCGGCGACGCGGTTTTTCCGGGCGTGCCAGGCGGGCAGCAGATGCGTCGGGATGAGCGCGCCCAGAAGAAGCAACATCAGCATCGCCGCGCCGCCGTGGATCATCAGCAAGTCGGCGGAGACTTGCTGCCAGAGTTCGCCGTTGGGCGAATCCTTCAGGGCATCCGTCACCAGCCAAACGGCGCCGGTCGCGAACAGCACCGCGAATGCCGCGTACAGCGTCCAGCGAAAGCGAGGATCAAGCCGCAAGATGGATACCATCCCGCCAATCGGCCGTGGCCCGGACTTCGCCGGACGGCAAGACCAAGAGCGCGCTGGCCCGATAATGCTCAAGCAGCGGCATCGCCGCTTCGCCGGCAATCATCACGATTTTGGTCAGTGCGTCGGCGATCATGCACGAAGGCGCCCGCGCCGTGGCGCCGGCAATGGCGCCGACCTGCTGGCCGCTCCTTGGATCGATGACCGCGCAATTTTTGACGTCGTCAAATTGCAGCGCGTCGAATGTGCGGCCGCTCGACGCCAGCGCGCCGTCGCCGACTTGCACTTGCGCGAACACGCGACGCGGATCGTTGGGATGACGAATATGAACCCATTCCGGCGGGTCGCCGAACGCGGCCAAGTCGCCGCCGGCGTTGACGAGACCGCGCGGGAGGCCGTGCTGGCGCAATACTTCAATCGCTTGGTCGACGGCAAAACCCTTGGCGATGCCGCCCAGATCGATCGCGCTGCCGCGATGGCGAAGGCGCACGCGGCAATCGCCGCCAAGTTCGATGACGTCTTCGATGCTCGCGTATTGAGGCGTGGTGCCGTCAGCGCGCCGGGGCAGCAGGCCCAGCCGCTGCAACGCCGGCGCGACCGCCACATCGAACAGGCCGGCCGAGCGCCGATCCAGCTCCAGCGCGGCCTGCAGGACTTGGTAGGTCCACGGATGCACGGCGACGGCGCGGTCGGACGCTTCGCCGTTGACGCGGCTCACATCGCTGTCCGGATCGTGAAAGCTCATCAGCCGATGCACGACCGCCACGGCATCGAACGCCTGGTCGATGGCGCGGTCGAGAGCGCCCGCAGCGATGCCCGCACCGGCGATCTCGACAAAGGTGCCGAGCAGCGGCCGCGCCCGGCGCATGTCAGCGCAAGCTGCCATAGGCCGCCAGAATCCGCTTCACGCCCTCGGTCACGTGCAGCGACGACAGCGTGGCGCCGGAAATGTTGCGAATGTCGCCGCCCACCTTCAACGGGCTCGCGGCGGTCTTGCCGACGAACTGGGCAAGCCAGCTCGGGCTTCTGACTTCGCCGCCATAGGATTCGCGATAGGCCAGAATGTCGACACGCTTGACGCGGCCGCCCTCGAGCGACACCGCATAGTCGATATAGAGGTGCTTGCCGATCACGTGATCGAGCACAAAGACGCCACCGCTCGACGCCTTCCAGACCCGGCCCGCCTGCACCTCGGTGAAGTGCGCCGACGGGAACGCGAGCTTCTGCGCCTGTTCGACCGACAGATATTGGACCGCATAAGCCGGCCCCGCGATGGCGACCACGGCCGCGGCCGGCGCCGTCAAGCGTATCCAATCGGTCATCGTCCTCGCTCCTTCTCGTTTCCTGCTTGGGCGAAGCGCGGCACCATCAGAAGAAAAACCCGACGCCGCCCAGGAAGGAATCCGCCTGGGCGCCGGCCGCCGTGCGGTCGATCACCTTCTGGT
>Ga0335085_10007402_pt1 | contig 17053 bp, 19 predicted proteins | sample Lox_Sample_45_FD_206712 | JGI IMG/M metagenome (GOLD analysis project Ga0335085, IMG submission 206712) | Soil microbial communities from Loxahatchee National Wildlife Refuge, Florida, United States - Lox_Sample_4.5 | ecosystem: Environmental > Terrestrial > Soil > Wetlands | place: USA...
GCCGGATGGATTACGGGCAATTCAAGGACACCCTCGCGGGAAAGACGCCGCCCAAGGCATTGAGCGCGGCGGAGCGCGCGCTTTGGTGGGATGCCAAGGGCGATTGGGATAAGGCGCACGAATGCGCCCAGGAGGACGACGGCAAGGCCGCCGCTTGGGTGCACGCCTATCTGCACCGGAAGGACGGCGACCTCGAGAATGCCAGCTATTGGTACCGTCGTGCGGGAAAGCCCGCGGCGAACGGCGCGCTCGCGGCGGAGTGGGAGGGGATCGCGCGCGGTCTGCTGAAACGGGCGTAGCGCCCGCGCGCGGGGATGCTGTTGATTCCGCGCGGCGGTCCTGGGATGCTTCGGCGGTCGTCCGCAGGGGGAGGCATTCGAGATCATGGCGGTATGGCGTTGGATTGCGCGGTGCCGCTCGGCGGCGCTGCGGGTGGCGGGGGTCGCGATTGCCTCGGCGATCCTTTCGGGCGCAGCCCTGGCGCAGCAGAGCAGCCCCGGACCGGAGACCTACGTTCTCTACTTCGATTTCGCGAGCGCCAAGCTCTCGGCCACGGCGCGGCCGGTCATCAGCGACGCAGTCGCCGCCGTTGGACGCGCCAAGGCCAACGGCAGCTTCTCGCACGTCAAGGTCATCGGCTATGCCGATAGCACCGGCAGCGCCGAGGGCGCGGATCGATTGTCCGAGCGCCGCGCGGAGGCCGTCCGCAGCGAGCTCATCCGCGACGGCATCCCCGCGGCGGAAATCAAGATCGAGGGACGCGGCAAGCGCGAGCCCGAGGTCAGCACAGAGGATCAGGTCAAGAACCCCCGCAATCGCCGCGTCCGGATCGTCATCTATCGACCCGGGGATTAGCGCTCGCGAGAGAGCCCCGGCCGTCGACTGCCGGCTCAATGCTCGATGCCCGCACCGCAGGGCCAAGCGCGGAGGAGATGATCGGTGGAATTCGGCTATTTCACGCTCAGCGACAATCACTACCCCGACAACCCCCGCAGCGCCGAGCGCTTCATCCTGGAGATCCGCGAGCAGGCGATCCTCGCGGATCGGCTTGGCATGCATTCGGTGTGGATCGGCGAGCATCATTTCGACAGCCTCGGCGTCAATTCCTGTCCGGAGATGCTGCTCGCGAGCATCGTGCCCGTGACCTCGCGCGTGCGCCTCGCGCCTGCGGTCTCGGTGCTGCCGCTGCATCACCCGCTGCGCGTCGCGGAGCAATGGGCGACGCTCGATCTCATCAGCGGCGGCCGCGTCGATTTCGCCGCGGGCCGCGGCTACGATCGCCGCGAATACGAGCCCTTCGGCGCCAATTTCATGGAGTCGATCGAGATATTCTCCGAGGGCATGGAGGTGCTGCTCAAGGCCTGGAACGAGCCCGGCGCCTGGTCCTTCAAGGGTCGCTACTACGACATCAAGGACATGGCGATCACGCCGAAACCGCTGCAGCGGCCGATCCCATTCTTTGTCGCCTGCTTCTCGCGGGCGAGCCTGGAGCTCGCGGCGCGGAAAGGGCTCGGCATCATCTATGCGCCTTTCGCCGCCGCCATGACCTTCGGCGGCTTGGCGCAGGCGGTCGAGGCCTATCGCGGGGAGTGCGCGAGGCACGGGCACGCGCCGAAGAAGGCGATGTGCAGCTACTTCATCCACGTCGCGGAGACGCCCGCCGAGGAGGATTACGCGCGCGAGACGCTCATGAGCTATTTCCGGCATTGCGTGCTGCCGGCCTTTCCCTCCGACCCCGCGAAGGCGCCGCCGACGATGCAGTACTTCATGAAGATCGTGGAAATCCTGAAGGGGATGCGGAAGGAGGACCTCTCGGACAAGTCGATACTGATGGGGCCGCCTGCGAGGATCGTGGAGACGCTGAAGCGCGTGGAGGCCGCGGGGATCGAGGAGGTCATCCTCTATTTCAACGTCGGCAACAAGCCGCATGCACTCGTCAAGGACCAGATGGCCAAATTCATGGCGGAGATTGCGCCGGCCTTCGACGGCTCGCACCGGCGGGCGGTGGCGTAGCGAGCCTCTCCATGCGAGGGCGCCATTTGCTCGCGCTCGGCCTCCTCGCGCTGCCGTCGCCGGCCGCCGCGGCGCCGGATTGGTCGCAGGCGGAGACGGTGACCGTGCGGATGCTCGACGATCGATTCGTGCCCGACCGGCTCACGTTTCGCCGTGGCGTCGCCTACCGGCTTCATCTCGAGAACGCCGGGCGCGAGCTGCACGAATTCACGGCGCCCGATTTCCTCGCGGCGATCGAGAAGAGGAATCCCGAGGTGATCGGCAGCTACGGCGCCGAGATCGTGGTCGAGCCCGGCCAGCAGAAAGACCTCTACTTCGTCGCCCCCGCGGCCGCGCGCTACAAGCTCGCCTGCAGCGACCACGAATGGGACGGCATGATCGGGGAGATCGTGGTGGAGTGAATGCGGCGAGGCCGGTAAGCTTTGCCGGCAAGCGCACGAGGCACGACATGCAGCCCCTGACGATCGCGATCGGAACCTACGGCGTAACGAAGCCGCTCAAGGATGGAGAGGCGCGGCCGGGGCGGGTCGCCCTCGACTTCAAGTCGGTCGAGCCCATCACCGCGGCGATGCGGCGGATGGTGCGCGGGCTCGAGTTCGACATCTGCGAGATGGCCTTCACGACCTATCTCTGCGCGAAGGCGCTGGGCAAGCCCATTACCGCCATTCCCGTCTTCGTCACACGGAACTTCCATCACTGGGCCGCGTTCTACAACGTGAAGTCCGGCATCCGCACGCCAAAGGACCTCGAGGGGCGCCGCGTCGCCGTCAACCGCGGCTACACCGTGACCACGGGGCTCTGGGTGCGGGGCATCCTGCAATCGGAGTACGGCGTCGATCTCGGCAAAATCACCTGGGTTCCGACCGACGTCGAGCACGTCTCGGAATACAAGTCCCCCTCGAACGTGGATCTCTCCTGCATCGGCAAGACCATGGCGGACCTGCTGCTGACCGGGAATTGCGCCGCGGCCATCGGCGACGTGCGCCTCGATTCCTCCGACATCAAGCCACTCATTCCCGATGCCCGCGAAGCCGGCTTCGCCTATTTCCGCAAGACCGGGATCTATCCAATCAATCACGGGATCGTCGTGAAGGATTCCGTGCTCGGGGCGGAGCCCGGCGTGGCGCGCGAGCTCTTCGAGGCGTTCGGTGCGGCGAAGGCGATCTACCTCGACCGCCTCAAGTCGGCGAAGGACCTTACGCCCGCCGACGAGAACGCGCTCGCGCTCGGACGCGTCGTCGGTGGCGATGCCTTTCCCTTCGGCGTCGCCGCCAATCGCAAGGCCATCGACGCGATCGTCCGCTTCGCCGTCGAGCAGCGGGTGATTCCTAAGCCGTTCGCTCCCGAAGAACTCTTCGCGGTCATCTAGAATCCTCTCCCGCGCTTCGCGCGGGAGAGGGATCACACATCGAGGTCGCGGACGAACTTCGCGTTTTCCTGGATGAAGTCGAAGCGCAGCTCGGGCTTGCGGCCCATGAGGCTCTCCACGAGCTTCAGCGTCTTCTTGTAGTCACGATCCTTGGGGTCCGGGAGCGTCACGCGCAGGAGTGTGCGGCTCTTCGGGTCCATCGTGGTCTCGCGGAGCTGCTTCGGCGGCATCTCGCCGAGGCCCTTGAAGCGGCTCACCTCGATCTTGCCCTTCGCGCTCTTGAAGACGGTCTTCATGAGCTCATTCCTGTGCGCGTCATCGCGGGCGTAGGCGGTGGTCGAGCCGCTGGCGACGCGGTAGAGCGGAGGCATCGCGAGGTAGAGCCGCCCGGCCTCCACGAGCTTCGGCATCTCCCGGAAGAAGAAGGTCATCAGCAGCGAGGCGATGTGCGCGCCGTCGACGTCGGCGTCGGTCATGACGATGACGCGCTCGTAGCGGAGCTTCGACTCGTCGTACCGCTCTCCGTGCCCGCAGCCGAGCGCGAGCACGAGATCGGAGAGCTCCTGGTTCTGCCGGAGCTTGTCGGCCGAAGCGCTGGCGACGTTGAGGATCTTGCCGCGCAAGGGGAGGATCGCCTGAGTCTCGCGCTCGCGCGCCTGCTTCGCGGAGCCGCCGGCGCTGTCGCCCTCGACGAGGAAGATCTCGGTGCCGCGCGCATCGCCGCGGCTGCAATCCGCGAGCTTGCCGGGGAGCCGCAGCTTGCGCGTCGCGCTCTTGCGCTCGAGGTCCTTCTGCGCACGCTTGCGCTGTCGGTCCTCCGCGCGCTCGATGACGAAATCCAGCAATTGCCGCGCGCCCTCGGGATCGCCGGTGAGCCAATGATCGAAGTGGTCCTTGAGCGCGCCGTCGACGAGGCGCAGCGCCTCCGGTGAGGAGAGGCGCTCCTTGGTCTGCCCTTGGAATTGCGGCTCCCGGATGAAAAGCGACAGCAGGACCGCCGCGCACTCCATCGCGTCCTCGGCGGTGATCTGCGCCGCGCGGCGATTGCCGATGAGCTCGCCATAGGCCTTGAGGCTGCGCGTGAGCGCGCTGCGCAGACCCTGCTCGTGCGTGCCGCCCTCAGGCGTCGCGATGGTGTTGCAGTAGGAATGGCAGAAGCCGTCCTCCTCGGGGCACCAGTGGATCGCCCACTCGACGCGGCCGTCCTTCTCGAACTCGGCCTCGCCCGCGAAAGGCGCCGCCGTCACCGTCGCACGTCCATTGATGGAGGCCGCGAGGAAATCGGAGAGCCCGCCCGGGAAGTGGAGCTTCTCCTCCTGCGGCACGTCCGCGGGCCGCGGCAGCGCGGGATCGCAGAGCCAGCGGATCTCGACACCGCGGAAAAGATAGGCCTTCGAGCGCGCGAGGCGATAGACCTGCGCGGGCTTGAAGCGCGCGCCCGCCCCGAAGATCTCGGCGTCCGGATGGAAGCGGATGGTGGTGCCGCGGCGGTTCGAGACCGCGCCCTTGTCCTTGAGCTTGGTCTTTGGCTTGCCCCGGCTGTATTCCTGAATCCAGAGCCGCTTGTCGCGCGCGACCTCGACCGTGAGCTTGTCGGAGAGCGCGTTCACCACGGAGATGCCGACCCCGTGCAAGCCGCCGGAGGTCTTGTAGGCGTCGCCGCCGAACTTCCCGCCGGAGTGCAGCATCGTCAAGATGACCTCGAGCGCGGAGGTCTTCGGAAATTTCGGATGCGGATCGACGGGAATGCCGCGGCCGTTGTCGCTGACGGAGACGCTGCCGTCGGCGTGGAGCTCGACCTCGATCCGGCTCGCATGACCCGCCACCGCCTCGTCCATGGCGTTGTCGAGCACCTCCGCGACGAGGTGGTGGAGAGCGCGCTCGTCGGTGCCGCCGATGTACATGCCGGGCCGGCGGCGCACGGGCTCGAGCCCCTCCAGGACCTCGATGTCCTTTGCGGAGTAGGCGGCGCCGGATTTTCGCGCGAGCGAGTCGAATAGGTCTGCCATGGCGCGCGGAGTATAAGGAGGCGGCAGAAGCCGCTGCAAGCAGGATACTGTGCCGATCCCGTGTGCGGCCACAACCTATTGTGAGGAAAGGGTTCCCGACATGGCCCCCGTCGAGCCGTCCGCCCCGCAGCCCCCTGCGCTCGAGCCGGCGCTGCGGACCTTCGCGATGCCCGCCGACGCCAACGCGAACGGCGACATCTTCGGCGGCTGGGTACTCTCGCAGATGGACCTCGCCGGGGGCGTTACCGCCGTTCGCCGCGCGCGCGGCCGGGTCGCGACGGTCGCGATCGCCGCAATGACGTTCCACCTGCCGGTCTTCGTCGGGGACCAGGTGAGCTGCTATGCCACCGTCACCAAGGTCGGCCGCACCTCGATCACCGTCAGCATCGAGAGCTGGGCGCGCCGCTTCATGACCGGCGAGGCGGTCAAGGTGACCGAAGGCATCTTCACCTACGTCGCGATCGGCCCCGACCGGAAGCCGCGCCCGGTGCCGGCCGAGTAGGTCTACTTCGCGGGCTTCAGCGTCCGCAGATATGCGACGAGCGCGTCCATGTCGGCGCCTTTGATGTTCTTGTACCAGTCGAAGGCCATCAGCAGCACCAGCGGCCGGTCCGGGCGCATGCCCGTCTGGATCGCGGCCTTGACCTGCGCATCGGTCCAATGCGCGATGCCCTGCTCGTTCGCCGGCGTGAGGTTCGCGCTGACGATGATGCCGCCGACGAAGGCCGGCAGCTCCTCGCCGCCCGCGCCCACGCGCGCCATGTCGCTCTGCCCGTCAGGGAGCCGCGGCGTGTGGCAATCGAGGCAATGCCCGAGCGCTCCCGCGAGGTAATGACCATAGGCGATCTTGTCGGTGCGGGGCACGTCCGGCACCTGCGTCACCGGCGGGCCGTAAGCCGGCGGCAGCGGTATCTTGTAGGTGGACTTCTCTACCTTGTTGCGGATCGGCTTTACCGAGCGGAGGTAAGCCACGATAGCGCGGACGTCGGTGTCGGACATTTCGCGGTAGAAGGGGATGGGCATGGGCGGGCCGATAATGGTGCCGTCGGGCCTCCTGCCGTTCCGAATCGCATCGACGATCTGGTCGTCGCTCCAATTCCCGATTCCGGTCTCCTTGTCCGGCGTGATGTTGGGCGCGACGGCATGGAATACCGGTACCTCGATGACGAAGCCGCCCGCGAGCTCCCGATCCGCGATGGGCTTGCCCTCGGCGGTCTTCGGCGTGTGGCAGTTGCCGCACGCGACGATGCCGCGCATGAGATAAGTGCCGCGCTCCAGCGGAGTTTCCGCGCGCGCCGAGGCCGCCATCAGCGCCGCGGCGCAAAGCACCAAGGCAAAGCGCGACGATATCGTCATCATGGACATTGTTCCCCCTTTTCTTGAGTGCCGTGCTGCCTCGGCCGTTCCAGCGCGCAGGACTATAGCCGCTACCGTAGCGCGTCGGAACGGCTCGAAAGCGTGGTGCGGCCCGGACCGTCGGCGCGAGGCGGTTCTCGTCGGAGTTTTAGGAAAAGACGACGAGATTTCCCCGGCGGCTCAAAGAGGGGCGGCGAAAACGCACCAGGGAGTGACGTATGTCACAGCGTACGGGGACGAAGGGGCGTAGCATTTTTTCGTCGCCGCATCCTCCCTGTCTAGCCCCCAAGCTAAAACAGCACATCGGCGACACGGCTCTCGCCAGGTATCCCAGGCCTGCGAGAGCCTTTTTTTTCGCCCGCGTGCCGGAGGTGCGGGGATAATTGCAGGACTGCGGCCGGAGAAACATCCGAGACGTCGCAGCCCGATCGATCGGCAGGGCACCGGGCCGGTGCTCGTGCGAGACGGCGACATCCGCGAATTCGAGCAGGGTCGCAATGTTCCGCGCGATGGGTCTCGGCACCGCCTTGTCGATGTCGCTCGCCTGCGCCGGCCACGCGCAGACCGCCGGCAGCGAAGTGCAGCGCGACGTCAATCGGAATTGCCGGGTCAAGCACAACGCCGGATTGCGCTGAGCGCCGTCAGCGCGGATCGCGCGGTCTGCGCAGCGCCCGCTGCGCGATCTCGATGAAGCGAGCGAGCGCGGTCGAGACGAAGGCGTCGCGGCGACGGATCAGCACGGTCTCGACCCGCGCCCTCGCTCTCGGGAGATCGTGCAGCCGGACGCGGCGCTCCTCTGCGGCGCGGGCGGCCACCGCGCGCGGCAGCAGCGTGATGCCGATGCCAGCGGCGACGCAGCCGAGAATGCCGTCGAGCGTCCCGAATTCGAGGCGACGCGGATCGAGGATCCCCTCGGCGGCCAGCATTGCCTCGAGATGCGCGCGATAAGTGCAGCCTCGACGAAACACGACCAGCTTGAGCTTGCCCGTCCCCGCGAGCGATCGCAGATCGCCGGTCCCGGCGATGCTGGGCGCGGTTACGAGCACCAGCTCCTCCGCGACCATCGGCCGTGCCTCGAGCTCGGGATGGCGCACGGGGCCCGCGACGAAAGCGACCTCCAGGCGGCGCGCCAGCACGGCGTCAATGAGCTCGGCCGAGGTGCCCGTGACGATCTCCATGTCCACGTCGGGGCAGCGCGCGGCATAGCTTGCGAGGACCGGCGGCAGGCGCAGCGCTGTCGCGGTCTCGAGCGCGCCGACGGAGATTCGTCCGCGCGCCACGACGCCATCCGCCGCAGCCTTGCGCGCCTCGCTCAGGAGCGCGCCGATGCGCTCGGCATAGGGCAGGAGCTGGCTTCCCGCGCCGGTAAGCGTGACCCCGCGGCTGTGGCGATGGAAGAGCGGCACGCCCAGCTCCGCCTCCAGGAGCCGGACGCGCTGGGTCACGTTGGATTGAACGGTGTTGAGGGTCCTTGCCGCCTTGGTGATGGCGCCCGTGCGCGCCACTGCCGCGAAGACCGCGAGATCGCTTGCGTCCATGCGTCGCCCTCGTCTTCGAAGAAATCAGATAAAGCGATGGCTCAAGTCATATTAAACCATTTTTCGTGAATGCTTGTCCCGCGCTAAGCTTCGACGTCGAGGGGGTATGACATGAGGATCGGCGCATGGCGAAGAGCGATCTCCTGAAACGGCTGGGCATAGAGCATCCGGTGATCCAGGCGCCGATGGGCGGCGGGCCCAGCACGCCTGCGCTGGCCGCGGCGGCCTCCAACGCCGGCGGTCTCGGATCGCTCGGCGCCCCCTACTTGACGCCGCAGCAGATTCTCGAGGCAATCGCCGAAGTGCGAAGGCTCACGTCGCGGGCCTTCAACGTGAATCTCTTCGCGGGAGGCCATCGCAGCGAGGAACTCGCCGATCCCAAGCCGATGCTGGAGCTTCTCACGGCGATCCACGAGGAATTGGGCCTGCCGCCGCCGAGCGTGCCGACGCTGCCGCCCGATCCCTTCGCGGCGCAGCTCGAAGCGGTGCTCGAGGCGCGCCCGCCGATCTTCAGTTTCACCTTCGGAATTCCCGGCGCCGAGCAGATGGCGCGCCTCAAGTCCCTCGGCATCGCAGTCATGGGGACCGCGACGACCGTCGCGGAGGCACGGCTCCTCCAGGAAGCCGGTGTCGACGGCGTCATCGCGCAGGGAGCTGAGGCGGCGGCACATCGCGGCACCTTCGCCGGCGCCTTCGAGACCTCGATGGTGCCGACGCTGGATCTCGTGCGCGGCATCGCAGCCTCGGTTTCGGTACCGGTGACCGCCTCCGGCGGCTTGATGGACGGCCGCGACGTCGCGGCGGCGCTCCAGGCGGGAGCGGCGGCGGCGGCGCTCGGCACGGCCTTCCTCGCCGCTCCCGAATCGGGTGCGAGCGCGCCCTATAAGGAGGCGATCCTCGCGGCTCGCTCGGACACCACGGTCATCACACGCGCCTTCTCGGGCCGTCCTGCCCGCGGCCTCGCCAACCGCTTCATTGCGGTGCTCGCCGGCAAGGAGGCCGCGATCCTGCCCTATCCGCTGCAGAACGCGCTCACCCGTGCGATGCGCGCCGAGGCCGCGAAGCGCGGCGAGAGCGGCCTCCTCTCGCTTTGGGCCGGCACGGGCGTCGCGCGTGCCCGCGCTTTGCCCGCGGGCGAGCTGGTGCGGCGGATCGTGCGGGAGATCGGCGCCGAGGCGGTATCGTAGGCGCGCCGAATCCTGCGTAATCGGCCTCGATCACCGGCGATTCCTGCCGCACCAGGAGCGGGCGGTAGTCGAGCGTCAGGTGCTGCTTCGCCGCAAGCCGAAGTCGAGCATCATCGAGCCGCCGCGAGCGACCGAGCGCGTGGCTGCCGATGCGTGGCCTCCTGCTGGCGCGCGCTAGCCGCCGCCAGCTTTTGCTTCGCGATTCCCACGAACGACCGCACCTCCTCGGGCCGCAGGCCGTCGCGCGCCATCAGCAGCCTTGCGACGGGGTCGGCCAGCAGCTCTTCCACACTGGGCTCGCTGTTGCAGGGATACATGTGACGTGCTCCTAGCTGAGCAATGATGGTGTCGACCCTGGCACGCCGTGGGAATGACGGGCTGTGACGCGCGACACATTCCCCCGCGCGCTCACTTTTCTGACACAGCGTGAGCTTTCAACCGGAGATCATGTCCCCGGCCTCGATCACCGCAACCGCCGCCGGCGATTTCAAGTTGAAGACGAAGGCATTGGGCGCCGCGCCTTGCGTACCCTTCGATGCGACGGCGGCTGGGCACGCGCTCTGCGGCTGCACGTCGTCGGGGAGGGGACCGACCGGGTCAATTCTCGGCGCAGGCGACAGCGCATTCGTGAGGAGCACGACGAGCGCGGAATGCCCGGCACGACAAGTCAACGTCGATCGCGATATCCAAAAGCGCCTCGAGGTCGGCCGGAAGGCTTTCATTGATCGGAAGGGCGAGAGCCCGCTAGACCGGTACTTGGCCTTCGGGCTAAAGCTGCCGGCGGTCCTCTCAGGAATTGGACATTTACGGCATGAGCGAGCATCGCAATCATCTGGGCCAGCCAATCGGGTTTCCGTTGCCTGGCTGGCGTCCGCGGCCGCGACCGCCGCGCACCTCCATTGAGGGACGGTTCTGTCGCGTCGAGCCCATCGACGTCGAGCGGCACGCGGCCGATCTTCACGCCGCCAACCTCTTGGACCAGGAAGGGCGGAACTGGACCTACTTGGCCTATGGTCCCTTCGAGCGGCTGGAGGGTTACCGAGACTGGATGCGGAGCACCTGTCTCGGCGAGGATCCGCTCTTCCATGCCATCATAGATTCGACGACCGGCCGCGCCGGGGGCGTGGCGAGCTATCTGCGCATCGACCCCGCTCCAGGCGTGATCGAGGTCGGGCACATCAATTACGCGCCGCCCCTCCAGCGGACAGCGGCGGCGACCGAGGCCATGTTCCTGATGATGCGGCGCGTCTTCGACGAGCTCGGGTACCGCCGCTACGAATGGAAGTGCGACGCGCTCAACGCGCCTTCGCGCGCCGCCGCGCTCAGGCTTGGCTTCCAGTTCGAAGGCATTTTTCGGCAGGCCACGATCTACAAAGAGCGCAACCGCGACACCGCGTGGTACGCGATCATCGATCGCGACTGGCCCGCGCTCAAGGCCCGCTACGAGCGCTGGCTCGATCCCGCGAACTTCACCGCGGCGCTCGGTCAGCGCAGGAAGCTCGCCGACTGTTGAGCGTCGGGGAGCGCCAGCGCGTCGATGGCGTCACTGCGGCCGGTCGCTATTCCTGCCCCGAAGCAGCACGATGCCGCACGCAAAGCGCTCCACGAAGGCCCGCGCGACCTCGAGATTCTCGAAATAGAACAGCGCTGCGTCGGGGATGCCGGGATTGGTCTCGCTGCCGATGAAATAGCTTCCGCGCCCGACATGCAGATTCAACCAGCCCTGCATCTCATCGAATTGACGGCCGAAGCCGCCAGGGGGCACGAGGACCCGGACCCGTACCGCGAAATACCGCTCCGCCTGCCTCGCGCTCGACGACGACCTGCCAGCCATGACCGGGCTCCCGCTCCCGTTATGTTCTCATGACGGCATGAGCTGGGAGCAGCGTCAAGCCGCGCGCTCGTCGCGCGAGGCCGGAACCGCCTCAGAGCAGAAAAGCACGCCCCCGGAAATCGGCCGATTTCCGGGGGCGCCCTTTTTTGCGGATCGGACCAATTGCCGGTCCCGAGCGTCTCCGAATGCGAGAGGAGACCTGCTCAGACCGAGTAGTACATCTGGAACTCGATCGGATGCGGCGTGTGCTCGAAGGCGTAGATCTCTTCCCACTTGAGCTCGATGTAGGCCTCGATCTGGTCCTTCGTGAAGACGTCGCCCTTCAGGAGGAATGCGTGGTCCGCGCGCAGGTTCTCGACGGCCTCGCGGAGCGAGCCGCAGACGGTCGGCACGTCCTTCAGTTCCTCCGGCGGGAGATCGTAGAGGTTCTTGTCCATGGGATCGCCAGGATGGATACGGTTCTGGATGCCGTCGAGGCCGGCCATCAGCATCGCGGCATATCCCAGATAGGGATTGGCCGCGGGATCCGGGAAGCGCACCTCGACGCGCTTGCCCTTGGGGCTCGCGACGTAGGGGATGCGGCAGGAGGCCGAGCGGTTGCGCGAGGAATAGGCCAGGAGGACCGGCGCCTCGAAGCCCGGGATGAGACGCTTGTAGCTGTTGGTCGTGGGGTTCGTGAAGGCGTTGATCGCCTTCGCGTGCTTGATGATGCCGCCGATGTAGTAGAGCGCCATGTCCGAGAGATCGGCGTAGCCGGAGCCCGCGAAGAGCGGCTTCTCGCCCTTCCAGATCGACTGGTGCACGTGCATGCCGGAGCCATTGTCGCCCTTGATCGGCTTCGGCATGAAGGTCGCGGTCTTGCCGTACTGATGCGCGACGTTCTGCACGACGTACTTGTAGATCTGCATGTTGTCGGCCGTACGCACGAGCGTCGAGAAGACGAAGCCGAGCTCATGCTGCGAGGGCGCGACCTCGTGGTGGTGCTTCTCGACGTCGAGACCCATCTCCGCCATCACCGAGAGCATCTCTGCGCGGAGGTCCGAGGCGCCGTCGACCGGCGGCACCGGGAAGTAGCCGCCCTTGATCGGTGGACGGTGGCCGGTGTTGCCGTCGGGGAATTTCTTGTCGCTCGCCCAAGGACCTTCCTCGGCGTCGATCTCATACATGTGCGAGTTCATCGCGCACTTGTAGCGGACGTCGTCGAAGACGAAAAACTCGGCCTCGGGCCCGAAGAAGGCCTTGTCGCCGATCCCCGTCGAGGCCAGGAACTTCTCGGCCTTCTTGGCGATCGAGCGTGGGTCGCGCGCATAGGGCTGGCCGGTGCCGGGCTCGAAGACGTCGCAGAAGATGATGAGCGAGGTCTGCGCCGCGAAGGGATCGAGAACCGCCGTCGAGCAGTCCGGCATCAGCACCATGTCGGACTCGTTGATCGCCTTCCAGCCTGCGATCGAGGAACCGTCGAACATCACGCCGCCGGAGAGGAAATCCTCGCTGATCGTCTTCACGTGATGCGCGAGGTGCTGCCACTTGCCCCGCGGATCGGTGAAGCGGAAGTCGACGTATTTGACGTCATGCTCCTTGATCATATCCATTACTTTTTTCGTGTCGGACATCGCTCGTTTCCCGTTGCTGTGTGGGTGGCCATGTAGAAGTGCCGGACGGCGGCGCGGCCTCCCGACCCGCCTCGGCCGCCCGTCTCGAACCGAGACCTCAGATCGCGTCGGCTCCGCGCTCGCCCGTGCGGATCCGGATCGCCTCGTCGACGGTAGTGACGAAGACCTTGCCGTCGCCGATGCGGCCCGTATGCGCCGCCTTGAGGATCGCCTCCACCGCTCGCTCGACCAGGCCGTCTTCCATGACGACCTCGATCTTCACTTTGGGGAGGAAGTCGACCACGTATTCCGCGCCCCGGTAAAGCTCCGTGTGGCCCTTCTGCCGCCCAAAGCCCTTCGCCTCGGTCACGGTGATGCCCTGGATCCCCACCTCGTGCAGGGCCTCCTTCACCTCGTCGAGCTTGAAGGGTTTGATGATTGCTTCGACCTTCTTCATCGCATCCCCTGCCGCATGGGTTATGGCGCCGAAGCCCGAAGGCCGCGCACGCCGGAAAGGTTTACGGCCTCATTAAGCACAAGGCGTGCCAGGGAGATTCACCGCCTCAACGCCCCCGAAAATCATGCGTGCCGCCGCGTCGTTGCCTAAAAAATAGGCGGTAATGACTATCTAATACGCAGAGGAGGACCGTCCGGGCATCTGGCGCCGGGAGAGGCAGCCGCGGATGCGTTCCACGGCCTCCTGCAGCGCCGCCATGCTTGCGGCATAGGAGAAGCGGAGATAGCCCTCGCCGAACCTTCCGAAGCTCGTGCCTGCAAGGGTGGCGACGCCTGCCTCCTCCAGCAGCACATTCTGCAGCGCTCGGGCGTCGAGGCCGGTGCGGCCGACGTTCGGGAAGGCGTAGAAAGCGCCGCCGGGGTTGACGCAGCCGAAGCCGGGGATGTCGTTGAGCGCCTTCACGATGAATTTCCGCCGCTCCGCGAAGGCCTGCACCATCTGCCGCACGGGCTCCTGCGGCCCCGTGAGCGCGGCGATCCCCGCGTATTGCGTGGCGGCGTTGACGCAGGAATGGCAATTGATGGCGAGGCGCTCCGCGTGCTGGAAAATCTCCTTGGGCCAGACGCCGAAGCCCAGGCGCCAGCCCGTCATCGCGTAGGTCTTGCTCCAGCCGTCGAGCAGGATGAGGCGGTCGCGGAGCTCCGGGTAGGTGAGGAGGCTCACGTGCTCGGCGCCGTCGTAGACCATCTCGCTGTAGATCTCGTCGCTCATGACGGCGACGTGCGGATGGCGCTGCAGGCCCGCGACGAGCTTGTCGAATTCCGAGCGCGGCACGACGCCGCCGGTGGGGTTCGCGGGGCTGTTGACGATGAGGAGGCGCGTCCGCGGCGTGATCTTCGCGAGCACCTCCTCGGCGCTGAATGAGAAGCCCCGGCTCTCGTGGAGCTCGATCGGCACCGGCGTCGCGCCCGAGAAGCGGATCACGCTCTCGTAAATCGGAAATCCGGGATTGGGGTAGAGGATCTCGGCGCCGGGCTCACCGAAGATCATGATCGCGAAGAACATCGTGACCTTGCCGCCGGGGACGCAGAGTATCTGCGCCGGCGAGACTTCGACCTTGTAGCGGCGGTGGAGATCCGCTGCGACCGCCTCGCGCAGCGGGAGGATACCGTTCGCGGGCGTATAGCCGTGATGTCCGTCCGCGAGCGCCTTGCGCCCGGCCTCGACGATGTGGCCGGGGGTGGGGAAGTCGGGTTGCCCGATGCCGAGATTGATGATCGAGCGGCCCTCGGCCTCGAGCGCCTTGGCGCGCGCGAGCACCTCGAAGGCGGTCTCGGTTCCCAGAAGCGACATGCGATTGGCGACGGTGAGCATCGGCTGCCTCGTGTCCGGAAGGCGCCCTTTATGGCGGAAGCCGCGGCGGGAGCCAAGCTCCCTTGCAGACTGCCGTCCGACATCCCTAAGATCGTCGCCCGTATGTTCGTCTCACGTCTGGCGCTCATTCAGGGTGGCCCGAACGCCGTCGTCGCGTGGCCCCTGCGTCTTCTCTACCGGCTTTACGAGCGGCGCCTGCTCAGCGAGGTGCGCGGCGGGCCGATGCCGCGGCACGTCGGCATCATTCTCGACGGCAACCGGCGCTACGGCGAGCAGCAGGGCATCCGGGACACCCGCAAGATCTACGGGATCGGTGCCGACAAGCTCGACGAGGTCCTGGATTGGTGCGTGGAGCTCGAGATACCCGCGGTGACGCTCTGGGCCTTCTCGACCGACAACCAGCTCCGTGCGCCGGACGAGGTCTCCGGCATCCTCGCGGCGATCGAGGAGAAGCTCCGCAGGCTGGCGCGCGACCCGCAGATCCACAGGAGGCGAGTGCGCGTGCGCGCGGTGGGCCGCATCGGGCGCTTGCCGGACCCGCTCATTGCGGCTGTGCGCGAGGCCGAGCGCGCGACCGCAGGGTTCCAGGGCACATGCCTCACCATAGCCGTCGCCTATGGCGGGCGCGACGAGATTGTCGATGCAATGCGCGGGCTCTTGGCGGCGCGGCTCGCCGCCGGCGATACGCTCGACCGCGCGATCGACGCCATCACCGCGGAGGCGATCGGGAAGCATCTCTACTCGGCCGATCTCCCCGATCCCGATCTCATCATCCGCACGAGCGGGGAGGCGCGCCTCTCGGGCTTCCTGCTCTGGCAGAGCGTCTACAGCGAGTTCTACTTCTCGGACGTCTATTGGCCGGCCTTCCGCAAAGTCGATTTCCTGCGCGCGATCCGTTCCTTCCAGCAGCGCGACCGGCGCTACGGGCTCTGAGTCGCGGCCTCGTTGACGCGCAGGCGAACCACGCCGGCCGCGGCGACCGCGCCCATGGTCGAATGATGCCTCGGCCGATGGGAAATCGTATCATGCCTCCGGCGCCGAAACTCGGGAACGAGCCAGTGAAAGTCATCCGCAAGACGCTCTTCGAGAACGGCAGCCTGCAGATCGGCTGGGTCGACACGCATCCCCTGTCGGATGTTTGCGGCGACGTCGAGCGGCAAAGCCTCAACGTCGTGGTATTGCCGTTGAGCGGGCTGTTCTCGAAGCACGATGCGCCCGGCCGGCACGTGATCGGTACGCCGAGCCATGCGGTCTTCATCGCCTCGGACACTCCCTATCGCATCGGCTTTCCCGGAGGCATCGGCGATCGTGCGCTCGTCCTGCGATTTGACGAATCCCTGGCGCCGGATCGTCTCGACGGGCGCGCCAGCGTCGATGCCTTGGCGTCGAGCGGATTGCTGGCGTCGAGCGCCATCGTACTTCGCGACCTGCTGCGGTTGCGGCTCCAGGAGCCCGAAAGGGACGGGTTCGAGATCGAAGCGCTCGCCCTCGACCTCCTGAGCATGTCTCTGAGGGCGATGCGCACCGCCGATGCGCCCCGTCGGCGCGCCGCGATCGCCCTGCGCAAGCGCGCCGTCGAGCGAGTGAAGGAAGCCGTCGCTCTTGCCCCCGCCGAGAAATGGAGCGTAGCGAGACTGGCGGGTATCGCGAACCTCTCGCCCTTCCATCTCTGTCGCGTCTTCCGGAAGACGGTCGGCACCTCCCTCTACAGCTACGTTCTGCAAGAGCGCCTCGCGCGCAGCCTCGAGTCCGTTCTCGACGGCGGCGACGACCTCACTCCCATCGCGCTCGATGCCGGGTTCTCGAGTCACAGTCACTTCACCGCGCGCTTTCGCGGCTTCTTCGGCTGCACGCCGGCCGCGCTTCGCCGCGCCATAGGGACCGAGCGCGTCGCCGAACTGAGCAAGATCATGACAGCGCAGCGGGGCCGGCCTGCCCTAACTTGACCCCCGTGCCGCCGCGGGTGCCTAGCCCGTCGGCACGCTTCGATCGGGGACAAGACCATGGACATCGCCGCGTTCCACGCCAGCCGCCGTTTCACCGAGGTCAAGTCCGGGCGCATCGCCCTCTTCGAGAGAGGCGAAGGGCCGGCCGCGCTCTTCGTTCACGGTGTGCCGCTCAACGGGTATCACTGGCGTCACGTCATAGATCGGCTTCGGCACCGGCGGCGCTGCATCGCCGTCGACCTCATGGGGCTCGGCTATACGGAAATCGCGGCATCGCAGGACGTATCGTTCGCAGCCCAGGCGCGCATGCTCGCGGAGGTCATCGACGCGCTTGGGCTCGAGAAAGTCGATCTGATCGGCAACGACAGCGGCGGCGCA
>Ga0335085_10007403_pt1 | contig 17052 bp, 17 predicted proteins | sample Lox_Sample_45_FD_206712 | JGI IMG/M metagenome (GOLD analysis project Ga0335085, IMG submission 206712) | Soil microbial communities from Loxahatchee National Wildlife Refuge, Florida, United States - Lox_Sample_4.5 | ecosystem: Environmental > Terrestrial > Soil > Wetlands | place: USA...
GGGGTTGCCCTGTTCGTCAGCGACGATCTCGAGATGTGGAAGCAGCTCGAATCCGCGCCGCGCTACCGGCCCGAGGATCGCGGCAACCCGGAACACCACCGGCTGATCGCGCAGATGGATTTCGAGGGCAAGCTGAAGGATGGTGGACGGTTCGTCGACCAGGTGTGGACCCTGCATGTGGCCCATGGCGCGATCTGGGCGGGCGTATCCGAAGCCGGCTTGTTCGTCAGCCGCGATCGCGGCGAAAGCTGGCAGCCAGTCGACGGATTCAACGAGCAGCCCGGTCGCGAGAAATGGGCGCCGGGGTTTGGCGGGCTTGGCCTGCACACGTTCCTGACCGATGCGAAGAACCCGAACCGCATGTGGGCGGGAATTTCAGCCGCGGGCTTCTTCCGCTCCGACGACGGCGGCAAGACCTGGGTGCGGAAGGACGATGCGGTTCACAGTTTCGGCGGCAATTGCGTGCATCATGTCGCGCACGATCCCGACAACGCATCGGTGCTCTACCGGCAGGAACATTTCGGCGTTTATCGCAGCGACGATGGCGGTGACACCTGGCGCGTTCTCGAAGACGGACTGCCGGTCGCCGAGATGAGCGACGGCCACAAATGCTCGTTCGGCTTTCCGATGGTGCATGACCGCAAGTCCGGCGCGACCTTCACCGTGCCGCTGGACGGCGACAATTATCGCTTCCCGCGCGGCGGCCAGCTCGCTGTCTATCGCACGAAAGACGGGGAGACCTGGCATCCGCTGCGCCGCGGACTGCCGGCGAATTGTTACGCCGGCGTCCTGCGCGGCTCGATGGCCGGCGACCAGATGGATCCGGGCGGCCTCTACTTCGGCACCACGGCCGGAACGATGTATGCCAGCCCCGATCTCGGCGAAAGCTGGAGCGAGATAGCGAGCGGCCTGCCCCGTATCCTCAGCGTCGAAGCCTACGCCCAATGATCGGATGAGCGTGCGCCTGCAATTGCCGCCGATGCTGCGCCCGGTGATGGGCGGAGAGCGCTGCGTGACGGCCGAGGGCAACTCGATCGGGGAGGCGCTGCGTTACCTGAGTAAGCGGCACCCTGCCCTTGCATTGCATATGTTCGATGAGCGCGGCGCGATCAGGCATAATCTCGTGTTCATCCACGAGGGCGAACTGGTGCGGGCGCGCGATGCAGCTGCCCATCCGATCAAGGCCGGCGACGAGATCGTTCTGGCGAATGCGCTGGCCGGCGGATGAGGCGCAGCTTCGCCGCATGAGTCTGGAAGACAAGACCTTCCTTCTTGGCGTCGGTGCTCAAAAGGCCGGCACGACGTGGCTGCATCGCTATCTGATGCAGCACCCCGACGTGTATATGAGCCCGCTGAAGGAGCTCCACTACTTCGACACAAAAGAGCCGCGCAAAAGCGAAGCGGTGCGAAGCAGGCTTGCCGAAGTGCGCGCGAAGGCATTGCGCGCTTCGAAGACTGGCCGGGCCGAAAGGCTCGCCGCACGCCTGGGCGTTGTTGACGACAAATCGTACCGCAATTATTTCGAAACGCAGACGCCCGACCGCGCCAAGATGTTCGGCGAGATCACGCCGGCCTATGCGCACCTGCCTGAAGCCGAGTTCCGTTCCATCCGCGCATTGTTTCCAAGTGTCAGAATCATTTTCATCCTCCGTGATCCGGTAAAGCGGATGGCATCGGAAATCGGGATGCACAAGAAGTTGGGCCGCCCGGGCAAGGCGCGAGTCGATGACGACCGCACGCTACGGCGTGCCATGAACCCGGAAAGTCCCCTGCGATTGGCCTATGAGGAGACAATCACGCGCCTGGAAAGCGTCTTTGCAGAAGACGAGTTGATCTATCTCTTCTACGAGACGTTGTTCCGGCAGGAGACGATTGATGCACTTTGCGCAAGGCTTGGAATCAGCGAACAGCCCGCGGATTTCACGGCAGTGTACGCAGCGGCAAGTCATCACGCGGACACGGCACGGGAAACCGCGGAGAACGCACGCGCCGGTTTTCAGTCGACTTACGAATTCTGCCGGCGCAAGTTCGGAAGTGCGCTGCCGGCAGAGTGGAGTGCCGATTGACCGAGGCCGCGGGAGGGATCAGATCGGAAGGACTTCGTCGGAGTGGTCCGTATCCGGACCGTCGTCGCCGTCCTGATCATCCTGATCGGCCTGGTCGTGCGAGATGCCCGCCTGGCGCGGCGGCTGCGCCTCGTCGGCATCGCCATCGGGATTGAGCGCGAACGCGTCGTCCACGCCGCCCCAGGTCTTTTCGCTCGCCTTGCCGCCATTGGGCGCGATCGGAATGCCCATATACATTTTGGGCTGGTTCGCCGATGCAGAAACAGAAATCAGTGCAGCCAAGCTGCCGGCCACGAGGGCCGCCATCACACGCGACATAAGAAGCTCCTTCGACACGCCTCCCGCCGACACTTGTATATCTCATTTTCGTCCGATTTGCAGGAAAATTTCGCGATAAACTTTGCACGAGAGGGTGAATTCACCTCGAATGAGAAGAAGAAAATTGTTTTGAACCGCGCGGATCGTCGCATCCGTCGGAAGCCCGGACAATCCGAACAAAGGACGTGGCGTCCCGTTAGTGCAGGTTCCGCGATCCCGCTTTCGCGAACCCGTCATCGCTCCTAAGGTAATCTCGTCAAGCGGCAATCGATTCCGGCTGCCGCGGAGCCAGGGGACTGCATCATGCTCGGCCGATCGCTTCTGCTCGCCTCTCTGCTGACATTGTCCACGCAACTGCCGGCATCGGCCGCGGTAAAGCTGCATTGGCCGCTGCCGGAAAACAGCCTCGCCCAAAACGGGACGCCCCAGAAGATGATGCAGCACACCAAGCTGCCGCGGCAGATGCCGCAGATCACGCCATTGCCGAACAAGGGCCTCCATCCGAAGGCGGCCGCCGGCCTCAAGCGCCCCTATTCCGGAACGGCTATCGATGTTCTCCAATACCACAACGACAATTACCCGACTGGATGGAACCAGAGTGAGACGGACCTGACACCGGCCAATGTCGGCTCGGCCAGCTTCGGTCAGCTCACCACCCTGAACGTCGACGGCAACGTCATCGCGCAGCCGTTGATGGTTTCGAACTTCCAGATGCCGGACGGACTAACGCACAATGTGCTCATCGTGGCGACCGGCCACGATACGGTCTATGCCTTCGATGCCCAGGACTATTCGCTCCTGTGGAAGGTCAGCATGGGCAAATCGCAATCGAGCAACGATGTCGGTTGCGGCGATGTCGTTCCCGAATATGGAATCTCCAGCACGCCCGTGATCGTCCGCAACGGCAGCTCGGCGACGATCTACCTGGTTGCGGCGACCGAACCGGCGCACATGTCGTTCCATACCCAGATCCACGCACTCGACGTCGGGACGGGCGCCGATGTTGTGGCCCCGAGGGAGATCGACCCGCAGGCCAAGCTGTCGGATGGGAGCATCATCCATTTCGATCCGCAAAATCAGTGGAGCCGGACGAGTCTGCTGTACGGCAACGGCACGATCTATGTTGGGATTGGATCGCACTGTGACAACAATGCCGGCGACATCTCGGGCTGGATGATCCGCTACAAGCCGAGCAATCTGAGACAGATCGGCCGCTTCAACACCATCGAGGCGCCCGCCGGCTACCAGCTCTCCAGCATCTGGATGGCGGGCTATCCGTCGGCAATGGATGCGAACGGATTCGTCTACTCCATCACCGGCAATGGCAACTACAACACGGGCGCGGGCAAGAAAGGCTACGGCGAAACCGTGCTGAAGCTGACGAGCGACCTGAAGCACAAGCCGGCCGACTGGTTCACGCCCTCGAACTATCAGGACCTCAACAATGGCGACACCGATTTCGGATCCGGCGGCGCCATGCTGATTCCGCTGGTGGACGGACAAACCGCGCCGCCCCTGCTCGTCGGCATGGGCAAGGCGAGCACGGTCTATCTGCTCGATACCACGAACATGGGCCGCCTTGAGGGCCGGCATGGCAGCAAGCCGCTGCAGGAATTCCAGGTTGGCGGCGGCTGCTGGTGTGGCCCGGCCTACTACGCGGGCGCTTCCGGCGGTGTCGTCTACTATCAGGCGGGCGGCGATGAGTTGCGCGCATTCAGCGTGGAAACGGATTCCACACCCAAGCTTAAGCAGATCGCGCATGGAACGACGAGTGCGGGATATGGCGGATCGTTCCCCGTGGTGTCTTCCAACGGCAGCACGGCCAACACCGCGCTTGTATGGCTGATCCGCCGCGACACGACCGAGCAGCTTGAAGCCTACGATGCGGGGAGCCTCGGTGCTCCATTGTTTGCCGCGGATGCCGGCAGCTGGAATACCAGTGGTCCGTTCCTGTCTCCGCTGGTGGCGAACGGCCGGGTCTATGTGGGCGCCTACAAGACGGTCACAGTGTTCGGGCTGACGGAATAACCGGACCACATGACGCAACAAATCGTCCTCGCGGCCACTCATTTGGTGTTGAACGGCATGCGCGACCCTGCCTAGATTTTGCCGGACCGCGCGTAAGCGCGGTTCGGGGCAACAACAATCTGCGCGCTTGTTATGGCGGCCGACTGGCCAGCGCGGCGCGCGTGGGGGGCGTCATGCATTTCAAACCATCGCATCTTCTTGTGCTGTCCGCTTTGCTGCTTGAGGCCTGTGCGGGCGTTCCCGCGTACGAAGGCCTGCCGCCGGCCGCCAAGGATCAGATCTCGTCGACGGAAGTCGTGCTGCCGATCAAGCAGAGCGAGATCTATGTCTACGTTCCACCATCCAATGTCGCCGCTGCGACCGGCGGTGGATTGCTGCCCGCGTTGATCGACGTGGCGGTGGACACCGTCCGCACGGACAAGGCGGAAGCTGCAGTCAAGCCGCTTAGGAACGCTCTCATTGACTACAGCTTTGACGCTTCGATGCAGGTGCAGATCAAGAGCGCGCTGAACCAGGTCGCCTGGCTCCACGTCGACGACGTCCGCTTGTCGAAGGATGTCAGCGGCCAGACCCTGGACCGCACGATCAGCGGTGCAAAGGAAAGCGCCGTAATGCTGGCGTCTTCCGACTATCAGCTCTCGAACGACGGGGACGTTCTGACCGTCTCCATGAGCGCGGCACTCTATCCCAATACGGATTCACTGCGTGCCTTGCGGACCGGCAGGGCGAAGAGTTCGCCATCCGATCTGGCGAACGCGATCTATCACAACACGCTGACTTTTTCGTACAGGCTTCCGGCTGCAACTGCGGATCGCGACACCAATATCGCCCTGTGGTCCAAGGACAACGGCGCGCCGATGCGCAAGGCGCTGGACGCGAGCAGCGCGAAGCTGGCATGGCTCCTGTCTCAGGACCTGCAGAGTACGATGACCGGTACTCCGGTTCCGGCCGGCGATGCCAATGGGATGGTTGGGCGTATGGACAACGGGACGCTCAAATACACCGCAAATTCCCTGTGGCAGTAAGCGTGAGTAACTCGAAGCCGGCGGCCGCCCTCGCCTTCGCGGCCGCCGCGCTTGCCGCCTGTTCGACCGCGCCGATCGGCCTGTCATCGCAATTCGATCCACCGTCACGCGCGTCCTATGCGTCGGGCAAGCCACCGGCTTTGCCGGCCGAATTGTGCCGGGTGCAGATCGCGCACTTCACGGATATGCGGCCCGATAATCAGACGATGGGCGCCATGGGCGTTCGCACCGTGCAGGCCGACACCGGTGCATGGGTGCGCTCGGGACTTGAGTCGCTGGCCCGCGATTCCCGAATCCGGTTTGTCGGCACGGCCTCCGAAGCCGACCTGTCGATCGATGTGGAGCTTCTCAAGGCCTATGTGATGACGATCACCGTCGACAAAGCGAGCAATGTCGCCCTGCGCATCCGCTATTCCCGTAACGGTGCGCCGCAAGGCGATGCGCTCTATCGCGGCACGGACACGGACGTGAACTGGGCGAACGGCGACGGCGAGACGCAGGAAACGCTCAACCGGGCGCTCGCCAACCTTCTGGAGGATGTCGACCGGGACCTGATGGCGCGCTGCAAGGGTTAGCGCCCGGCCATCGTTCTTGACACGTTCTCATCACTGATCTACCTTTGTTCTCATGACAACGGTACTGGACATCACCGCCGATCCGCGGCGGCTGAGGGGGCGCGGCGCTGTCTCGAACGCCTCCGGGCGCTACGAGCGCGAGTCGCGGGTTCTTTTCGATGACGGCTGGAGCGATCTCGGCGACGGCGAGGAACTGCCGCCGCTCAAGACCGAGGTGCTGATCGATTCCACGCGCACCATCATCGCCCGCAACAACTCGCCGGACATCTCCTTCTCGCAGTCGATCAATCCCTATCGCGGCTGCGAGCATGGCTGCATCTACTGCTTCGCGCGGCCGACGCACGCCTATCTGGGGCTTTCGCCCGGAGCGGATTTCGAGTCGAAGCTGTTCGCCAAGCCCGATGCAGCGCGGCTGCTGGCGAAGGAATTGTCGGCGCCCGGTTATGTGCCGAAGGTGCTGGCCATCGGCACCAACACCGATCCCTACCAGCCGCTGGAAAAGCGCATGCGCATCATGCGCGGAATTCTGGAGGTGCTGTACCAGTACCGACATCCCGTCGGCATCGTCACGAAATCGGCCCTGATCCTGCGCGATCTCGACATCCTGGTTCCCATGGCGGAGGCCGGTTTGGTGAAGGTGGCGCTGTCGGTGACGACTCTCGACCGCAAGCTGGCGCGTGTGATGGAGCCGCGCGCATCCACGCCGCCGCGCCGCATCGAGGCCATCCGCCAGTTGCGCGAAGCCGGCGTTCCGGCCGGCGTGATGTTCGCGCCCGTGATCCCTGCGCTTAACGACAGCGAGCTCGAGGCGGTGCTGGACGAAGCGGCGGACGCCGGCGCGCTGTCGGCCGGTTATGTGCTGTTGCGCCTGCCGCTCGAGATCAAGGATCTGTTCCGCGAATGGCTGGAAGCGAACGTGCCGGACAAGGCGAAGCACGTGATGTCGCTGGTGCGCTCGATGCGCGGCGGCAAGGATTACGACAGCCAGTGGCACACCCGCATGCGCGGGACAGGTCCTTATGCTGAGATGATTGCGCGGCGATTTCATCTGGCGGTGAAGCGGCTCGGCCTCAACAAGGAGGATCGCGGCGGTCTGGACGTTTCGAAATTCCGCAAGCCCGTGCAGATGGGGGACCAACTGGCACTCCTGTAAGTCGGGATACCCCGAAAACAAATAGAGGTACCCGGCCCTGTCCGGAGAACAAGATGTGGACGGCATTCGGGGGCGATCTCGAATCCGGAGGTTCAATTCCGCAATAAAATTATCTTCGGCCCTCTGCATCCAAACCGCCCCGGCCCTGCATCTGAGAGGTGAAACGGGCGGGAATGGAACCGACGCCATGGAAACCTTGAACATCGTCTCCTTCGCGCTCGCCGGGATTCTGAGCGTGGCGATCCTTTATCGCCGCTATAAGAATCCGTCCTCCAGTCTTTAGGGGCCGCCGATGTTTATCTTCCACGGATACGAATCGTCGCTGATCTTCTGGGGCGCCATCGTCCTGATCGTTTTCTGCTCGAGCTTCTTCAGCTATCGCTCACGCGCCAGCCGCCATCGTCTGATCGAGACGTATGTGCAGAAGGGCCAGCCGGTGCCGCCGGAGCTTCTCGGTTCGAATGGCAATGGCGGCGACACCGATCGCCACGGCCGCACGCCGATTCAGTCCGGCATCTTCCTCATGTGCATCGGTGTTGCGCTGGCCATCTTCTTCTGGGCGCTTGGTGGTGGCGGCGACTTCTTCCAGGGCGAGCATGTGCCGAACTGGCTGCCCGTCATCGGCATCTTCCCGTTCATGATCGGGCTTGCCCGCGTGCTGGGTACGATCGGCATGGGACGCTCGTCGAAGTGAGGCTCTATGTTGGCCGCCAATGACCGAGGACCAACTCGCGCGCCGCGCAGCGGACGGCAACACCGCCGCGTTCGCGACCCTGGTGCGTCAGCATCAGTCGCAGGTGCGCGGGTTTCTGCGGCGCATGACGCGCGGCGATGCGGCGCTGGCCGACGATCTGGCGCAGGAGACGTTTCTCGAAGCGCATCGAAAGATTTCGGGTTGGCGCGGCGAAGGATCGTTCGCGGGATGGCTCTGCGCCATCGCCTGGTCGCGCTACCTGATGGAAGCGCGCAAGCGCAAGCTCGAGCCGCTGGACGACGCGATGGAGATCGCAGGCGATGCGCAACCGGAAACGGACAGCGCGTTGCGCCTCGATCTGGAAAGCGCAATGGCGAGGCTCACGCCACCGGAGCGCGCCGCGCTCACGCTTTGTTTTGCGCTGGGGCTGACCAATGAGGAAGCGGCCATGAGACTCGGTCTGCCGCTCGGGACGCTCAAATCCCACGTCGCGCGCGGACGCGAGAAGTTGAAGACCCTGCTGCAGGCATGGCAGGCTGCATCATGACCGACCGGCTCGACGATCTTCTCTCTGCGCCGCTCGCCGATGTGGCGGACGATGGATTCTCGGCCCGCGTCATGTCGCGTATCGGACAAGAGCGCCGCCGCGACGAGTGGATTACCTACGCCGCGATCGGAGTGGCCGCACTTCCCGCCCTCCTGTTCGTTCCCCTGCCTGCCATTGCGACGGAAGTCTCCCGTTTGGCGCCGCTGCTGGCGTCTGCCGCGCCGCTCGCGGGCGCTGCCGCTTTGCTCACGCTGACCCTGTCTTTTGAGAAGCTGATCCAGGACCGCTTCTCCTGATTCGCCACTGTGGACATAAGCAGAATTCGCGCCGCGCAACTCTTTCGCCAAGCCCGCCGCTTCTGTCAGGATCGCGGCCATGCCGCACTACATCTTCGAGTCGCGTGTACTGAAGGAAAGACCCGGCCCCATCTGCGGCGTGGATGAAGCCGGCCGCGGTCCGCTCGCGGGGCCGGTGGTGGCGGCGGCGGTGATCCTGAACCGGAAGAAGACGCCCAAGGGCCTGAACGATTCCAAACAGCTCACGCCGGAAGATCGGGAAGAGTTGTTTCCCCGGATCATGGACATGGCGGTTGCGGTCGGCGTCGGCGAAGCCAGCGTCGACGAGATCGACCTGATCAACATCCGCCAGGCGACGCACCTCGCCATGGCGCGCGCGGTGCGGGCGCTGGCCATCGCGGCGGACTTCGCCCTGGTCGACGGCAATGATGCGCCGGCGCTGCCATGCCCATGCGATACGATCATCGATGGCGATGCGCGCTCGGTTTCCATCGCCGCGGCTTCCATCATCGCCAAGGTGACGCGCGACCGGATGATGGCGGCGCTGCACGAAGCCCATCCCGGCTATGGCTGGATCACCAACAAGGGCTACTCGACCGAGGAGCACCTCGAGGCCCTGAACCGCCTCGGCCCCTGCATCCATCACCGCCGCAGCTTCGCGCCGGTCCATCGCCTGCTCTATCCGGACGCGACCGAGGCCGAACTGGCCGCCCTGGTGCAGCCTGCGCCGATAGACGAGGCTGCCTAAGCGCCTGTGAACAGACTCAGATTTCGGGTTCAACCCCCTGAGTCATCTTGACTCTTGACCTGTGGACTCGCGCGAATCACTGTTGATCTCCTGTGCATAACAGGAGTTCCGTCGTGTTGCAGGGGATCAGTCTCGAAAGGGCGCTCAATACCGTCATCGTCGGCGATTGCGTCGATGCCATGAATGCGCTGCCGGAAGGTTGCGCCGATCTCATCTTCGCCGACCCGCCCTACAATCTGCAGCTGGAAGGCGAGCTGCGCCGGCCGGACAATTCCCGCGTCGATGCCGTCAACGACAATTGGGACCAGTTCGCCACCTTCGCCGACTACGACAAGTTCACCAGCGACTGGCTCACCGCGGCGCGTCGCGTGCTGAAGGACACCGGCTCGCTGTGGGTGATCGGCTCCTATCACAACATCTATCGCGTCGGCGCCATCCTTCAGGACCTTGGCTTCTGGATCCTCAACGACATCGTGTGGCGCAAGACCAACCCGATGCCCAACTTCCGCGGCCGCCGCTTCACCAATGCGCACGAGACGATGCTGTGGGTGACCAAGCAGCGCAATCAGAAGGCCTACACGTTCAACTACGAAGCCATGAAGGCGCTGAACGACGATCTGCAGATGCGCTCCGACTGGACGCTTCCGATCTGCTCGGGCAGCGAACGGCTGAAGGACGACAAGGGCGAAAAGGCGCATTCCACCCAGAAGCCGGAATCGCTGCTGCATCGCGTGATCGTGGCGTCCAGCAAACCGGGCGATGTGGTGCTCGATCCCTTCTTCGGTTCCGGCACGACCGGCGCGGTGGCCAAGCGCCTCGGCCGGCATTTCATCGGCATCGAGCGCGATGCGAAGTATGCGGAGATCGCGCGCAAGCGCATCGCGCGGGTTGAGCCCGCCGATGGCGACGCGATTGAAATCAGCAAGAGCAAACGTGCCGAGCCGCGTATCCCCTTCGGCCGCGTGGTGGAGGAAGGCTTGCTGCCGCCGGGCTCTATCGTGGTGAGCTCGACGCGGCGGTTCTCCGCCAAAGTGCGCGCCGACGGCACGCTCGTCTGCAAGGATGCGACCGGCTCGATCCATCGCATCGCCGCCCATGTGCAGGGGCTCGACGCCTGCAACGGCTGGATGTTCTGGCATTACGAGCACAAGGGCTCGCTGGTGCCGATCGATCTGTTGCGTCAGCGCCTGCGGGCCGATTTGGCGTGAGGTCGGTTATTCTCCCCCTGATCATTTTGTGCACGGCGCCGTCAAACGCCAGTGCCATGATCAGCAGGCATGATGCGCTCAAGATCGCAATGGGCAAATGTGCGAGCAACAAAGCCAAAAGCATTGGCGAAGACAACATCTCACGCTGGTCCGCGCAACGATACCACGATCGATACATCGCGACGTTCAAGTCAATACCTGCCGATCGTGAGGAAGACTGGCAGCTGATGCGGATGAAGGTATTTGTGGACGCGCGGACAGGCCACTCGGGAAGATGCAGGATCGCGGTGTTTAATAGAAACCGATGATTTTTTTCATGACGGTCGGCAGCGCGGCGTTTTGTAGATCGCTTTGCGCGATCCAGGTTCCTCCCCCGCGCAGCGGGGGAGGGGGACCATGCGAAGCATGGTGGAGGGGGCGGGAGCTTCCGCCCCCCTCCCCGCCTTCGGCGGTACTCCCCCCGTAGACGGGGGGGGAACCAAGACGACGCGATTTCACCTCCGCCACGTACACTTCGATCTCCAGTTCGAAATGCGTGAAGCCGTGGCGGACGATGCCGGTGCGCTTCTTCCATGCGGCCTTGAACGGCGCCTGAGACATCGCTTCATCGAATGAGGGGAATTCGTTGCTCCACGGTCCGAGAGGCGGCTGCAGCATTCCGCCGAGCAATCCCTTCTCCGGCCGCTTCATCAGCAGGACTGCGCCCGTCGCATCGCGCACGACGAACGCCGCGCCGCGCTTCAGCGGCCGCACCGGTTTCTCGGCTTTGATCGGCAGCAGTTCCTGAATGCCGAGCTTCCTCGCCGCACAACCGTCGAACCACGGACAGTTGAGGCAAGCCGGCTTCTTCGGCGAGCAGATCAGCGCGCCCAGATCCATCAAGCCTTGCGCGAAATCACCGGCGCGCCGCCGCGGCACCAGCGCGTCGCCCATCTCGCGCAGCTTGGGCTTGGCCTTGGCGAGCGGTTCGCGAACCGCGAAGTATCGCGCCAGAACGCGCTCGGCGTTGGCATCCATCGCCAGCGCCGGCACGTCGAAGGCGATGGCGGCAATGGCTGCCGCTGTGTAGGCGCCCACACCGGGCAGCTCACGTAACGCCTCCAAGGTCGAAGGAAACGTGCCGCCGAATTCCTCCGCAACCACCTTCGCGGCGCGATGCAGGTTGCGGGCGCGCGCGTAGTAGCCGAGCCCTGCCCATGCCGCGAGCACATCGTCCAGCGGTGCGGCCGCCAGGGCCCGCGCATCCGGCCAGCGGCGCAGGAATTCGCGATAGTAGCGGCCAACCGCCTGCACGGTCGTCTGTTGCAGCATGATTTCGGACAGCCACACGCGATAGGGATCGGCGCGCTCGCCGGCCCTCGCCCGCCACGGCAGCACGCGCCGATGCCGGTCGTACCAGCCGAGCAGCGTCGCGCCGGGCGTCGACTCGATCTTTCGGGCGCGGGCGGCAGAGGACATAATGCGACAGCATTGGAAGCGCGCGCCGAATGAAGCAAGACTCGAAATCCGATCAGCCGGAACTGCCGCTGCCGCCGCGGCGAAACCGCACGGCCAGCGTTGGCCGCGATGCCGGCGCGGTCGCCGGCGACGCCTTCGCCAAGGCAGGCTTCCGCAATCCGACACTGGTACTGCGCTGGGCGGAGATCGTGGGGCCGGAGGTCGCGCGCGTCTGCACGCCCGTCAAACTTGTGGATGGACCGTCCGGCGGCACCCTCACCTTGAAGGCCGAGCCGGGCGCGTCGGTCTTCCTGCAGCACGAAACCCGCGTGCTCGCCGAGAAGATCAACAGCTATCTCGGCCATGAGGCGGTGACTCGTCTGAAGTTCGTGCAGGGCACCCTCGCCGCGCGCCCGCCACTCCCCACCCGGCGCCGCCGCGCGAAGGACGTCCCGCCGGACGATCCGGCGTTGACCTATTCCGGCCCGGAAAAGCTCAAATCGGCCCTCATCAATCTGGCGAAATCCCGCCGCCCGGCGGATTGAACGCGCGTCCCGCCTCTGCCAAAACGAGCCCGTCGAAAGCGTTCGGAGCCAGGGCCGTGAACCGGAAACAGTTGCTTTTTGGGATCGTTGGAGTTGCCGTCATCGGCATCCTCGTCGCGGCCTATTTCGTGTTCTATGGCGGCAGTTCGGACGACAATGCCACCGCCGGCGACAAGTCGGGCATGCAGATCGTTGACACCGACCGGCACCTGGGTTCGCCAAAGGCGCCGATCACCCTGATTGAATATGCAGCGCCCAGCTGCCCGCACTGCGCCCATTTCAACGAGACGCTCTTCGGCCAGCTGAAGGCCAACTACATCGACACCGGCAAGGTGTTCTATGTGTTCCGCGTCTTCCCCATCAGTCAGGTGGACTACGCGGCCGAATCGATGGCGCGCTGTTTGCCCCCCGATAATTATTTCCAGTTCATTGACCTGCTGTTCCGGAATCAGCCCAAATGGGATCCGGAGTATCAAATCCCCGACGTTCACGGCGCACTCGTTCAGATGGGCCGAATCGCCGGGATGAGCGAAGGTCAGGTCGACAGATGCATCGCGAATCAGTCAGAACAGCAGCGGATCGCGAAAGTCGCTCAGGACGCGCAGACCAAGTACAATCTCAACAGCACACCGACCTTCATCGCGAACGGCCAGGTGCATGTCGGAGGCTTCGCGGACTTTCAGGAAGTGAAGGAATTTCTCGATCCGATGCTGAAGAAGTAAACGCGGCGCATCAGGACGCCTTTCTCCATTGAACTTTACCCGGCTTAGACTCTCGGGGTTCAAATCGTTCGTCGAGCCGACGGAGCTTTTCGTCGAGCCGGGACTCACGGCCATCGTGGGACCGAACGGCTGCGGCAAATCCAACCTGTTCGATGCGCTGCGTTGGGTGATGGGCGAAACGCGCCCCACCTCGGTGCGCGGCAGCGAGATGGATGACGTGATCTTCGCCGGATCGGCGGCGCGGCCCGCGCGCGATATCGCCGAAGTGATCCTGTTCATCGACAACAAGGATCGCTCGGCACCGGCGCCCTACAACGATTACGACACGATAGAGGTTTCACGCCGCATCGAGCGCGAGGCCGGCAGCGTCTATCGCATCAATGGTCGCGACGTGCGCCAGCGCGACGTGCAGATCTTCTTCGCCGATGCATCGTCCGGCGCGGGCTCCACGGCCTTCGTGCGCCAGGGCCAGATCGGCCTCTTGATCAGCCAGAAGCCGCTCGCCCGCCGCGCCATCCTGGAAGAAGCCGCCGGCATCGCCGGATTGCATCAGCGCCGCCACGAAGCCGAACTCCGGTTGAAGGCGGCCGAAACCAATATGGCGCGCCTCGACGATGTGATCCGCGAAGTCGAAAGCAGCCTGCAAAACCTGAAGCGGCAGGCGCGCCAGGCGTCGCGTTACCGCAATCTCTCAGGACTCATCCGCAAGGCCGAAGCGCTCACCCTCTACTTGCGCTGGCAGATTGCCGGCTCGCAGATGATGGAGTCCGAAGCGTCGCTGAACGCGACCACGGGCGCCGTTGCGGAATGCGCCGATCGCGCGGCCGTCGCGAGCACGGCGCAGGCCGATGCGGCGGCGAAACTCCCGCCGCTTCGGAAGACCGAGGCCGAGCGCGGCGCGGCGCTGCATCGCCTGATCGTCGAACGCGAAGCGCTGGATGCCGAGGAAGCGCGTGCACGCGAGGAAGCACAGCGGCTTCGCCAGCGCATCGCGCAAACGGAGCAGGATCTCACGCGGGAACGCGCCCTGGATCACGATGCTCAGGCGAACATCGCGACGCTGGATCGGGAATCAGAAGCGCTATCGCTCGTGGTCGCGCAGGCCGACGAGATTCTGGCCGCCGCCCAAGGCCGCGCCGCCGATCTGTCGGAGCGGCTCGCGGACGCAGAGCGCACGCTGGAACGCCTCACGGCCGAGCTCGCCGAATGGCATGCGGAGAAGCACGGCCAGGAACGAACGCGGGAACTGGCGACCGCCCTTGCCGAAACCACGGGCCAGCAGCTTGCTGAGGCGGAAGCGAAGCTCGAGGCGGCAATGGCATCCGCGGCGGGAGCGCCGGATGTGCGCGCGGCCGAAGAACTTGCCGCCAACGCAGGGCGTAGCGCCGAGGAACTGCTGACGATGCTCGAGGAAGCGCGCGGCCACCTCGAACGCGTCGAGCGTCAGGAGGCCGAAGCGCGCGTGCCCCTGGAAGAGGCGGAGCGCGAAGCGCAACGGCTTTCGGCGGAGACGACGGCACTCGCCAACCTGTTGCGGCCCGAAGAGGATTTGTGGCCGCCGGTCGTCGATGCGGTGAAGGTTCGGCCAGGCTACGAGACCGCGTTCGCCGCCGCTCTCGGCGACGACATCAACGCACCGGCCGACGAATCCGCGCCGCATCACTGGCGCAACCTTGGCGATCTGGCCGGGCTTGCGCCGTTGCCGGACGGCGTCCAGCCGCTGGCGAAGTTCGTTCAGGCGCCCGCGGCGTTGTCGCGCCGCCTCGCCATGACGGGTGTGGTGTTTCCGGATCAGGGCGCGATGCTGCAGCCCAAACTCAAATCCGGTCAGCGGCTGGTGTCAGCGCGCGGTGATCTGTGGCGCTGGGATGGCTACACGGCATCCGCCGAAGCACCGTCCGCGGCTGCGGTGCGTCTCGCGCAGCGCAATCGCCTGGCCGCGCTCGAAAGCGATTTGGCGCAAACCAAGGAACGACGGTCTGCCCTGTTTGACGTATATTCCGCCGCCAAGACCGAGCTGGCGTCTGCCCGCGAGTCCATCCGCCAGGCCGAACACAACTACCAGCGCGCCAATTCCTCGCTTGTCTCGGCGCAAGGCGATGCGGCCAAAGCCGCACGCGCCGCAGCGGAGCGCGCCTCCGAACTTGCGTCGCTCGAAGCGGAAATCCGAAGACTCACGCAGACGCGCGATGCCGCGCGCGAATCCGAGCGTCACGCGATGGATGCTCTTTCCGCACTTGGCGATGGCGTTGCGCTGACGGAGTCTGTCGCGCGAGCGCGCGCTGAAGCGGCCGAAGCGCGGACCGCCGACAGCAAGGCGCGCGCCGAAGCCGAAGGTCTCTTCCGCGAGGCCAGGGCCCGTACGGAACGCTTGAGCGTCATCGAAACCGAACGGCAGCGATGGGAAACCCGCAGCCTGTCCGCCTCCGAGCAAATCGCCGAACACCGGCGCCGCGATGAAACCTTGCGTGCCGAACTGGTCACGGCTGAAGCGAAACCGGAAGAGATCGCCGGCAAGCGCAATACGCTGCTCGATCTCATCGGTTCGGCGGAAGGCGCCCGCAACGAGGCGGCCGATGCTCGCGCCGAAGCCGAATCCGCGCTCGCTGAAGCGGACAAGGCTGCAAAGTCTGCCGACAACGCTTTGTCGCTCGCCCGCGAGGAGCGCGCCCGCGCGCAAGCCCTCGCCGAAGCGGCAACGGCACGCCTCGACGAACTGCGCGGACGCATCCGCGACGAACTGGACGCCACCCCGGAAGAGCTGGGCGAGCTGGCCGATATCCGCGAAGGCCACGAATTGCCGGCGCTCGACTACGCCGAGAGCCGCGTCGAGAAACTGAAGCGCGAGCGCGAGCAACTGGGCGGCGTCAACCTGCGCGCCGAAGACGAAGCGGCGGAACAGGAACAGCGCCTGACCACGCTCACCAACGATCGCGCCGACCTCGATGGCGCCATCCAGCGGCTACGCCGCGGCATCCAGAGCCTCAATCGCGAAGGCCGCGAACGCCTGCTGGCGTCCTTCGAGCAGGTGAACAAGAATTTCCAGTCGCTGTTCGCCAAGCTGTTCCAGGGCGGCGAAGCGAAACTCACCTTCACGGAATCCGAAGACCCGCTGGAGGCCGGCCTCGAAATCTTCGCCCGCCCGCCCGGCAAGCGGTTGCAGAACCTCACGCTGCTATCCGGCGGCGAGCAGGCATTGACGGCGCTGGCGCTGATCTTCGCGGTGTTCCTCGTGAACCCGGCGCCGGTCTGCGTGCTGGACGAAGTGGATGCACCGCTGGACGACGCCAATGTCGAGCGCTTCTGCAATCTGCTCGACGAGATGACGCGGCTGGCCGACACGCGCTTCCTCGTCATCACGCACCATGCGCTGACCATGAGCCGCATGCATCGCCTGTTCGGCGTGACCATGGCCGAGCGCGGGGTCAGTCAACTGGTGTCGGTCAATCTCGCCGAAGCCCAACAGGCTGCTGCAGCGGAATAGCCCATACTCTTCGTCCATTTGAATTCTGTTCAGTTGCTGGAGGATGCTGTGGTGTTCTCGTTCGTGACGTCCCTGGGCCTGCAAAACCTCGAGCGCAAAATCGACCAACTCAGTGATGATTTGTGGTTTGAGAGGGTGGTGTCGGACGAGTTCTCGGACCTCACTCTCAGATTCCTCGTCGATCTGGCCAAGTCCTCGGCGGAAGA
>Ga0335085_10007404_pt1 | contig 17052 bp, 11 predicted proteins | sample Lox_Sample_45_FD_206712 | JGI IMG/M metagenome (GOLD analysis project Ga0335085, IMG submission 206712) | Soil microbial communities from Loxahatchee National Wildlife Refuge, Florida, United States - Lox_Sample_4.5 | ecosystem: Environmental > Terrestrial > Soil > Wetlands | place: USA...
CGGCCCTCGACAACCTTGAGATCGATAAACTTCACGAAGCCGTTGTTGCGTGCCTCCACTTTCGATTGCTCGGTGACTCGCGTCGCCGTGCCGCCGATGTGGAACGTGCGCATCGTGAGCTGCGTGCCTGGTTCGCCGATCGACTGCGCAGCAATCACGCCGACCGCTTCGCCCATTTCAACGAAGCGTCCGGTTGCGAGGTTACGCCCGTAGCAGCGGGCGCACACACCGCGGCGGGATTCGCACGTCAGCACGGAGCGGATGTTTACCCTCTCAATGCCGGCCGCTTGAATCGCGTTCGCCAGTTCTTCGGTGATCTCCTGGTTCACGTCAACGATTACGTTGCCTTCGTAATCTTTCACTTTCTCGAGCGAAACGCGGCCCACAACGCGGTCGCGCAGCGGCTCGACTTCGACGCCGGCTTCGAGAATCGGTTCCACGTAGATGCCGTCGCTCGTGCCGCAGTCGAATTCGTTAATGATCACGTCCTGCGCCACGTCGACAAGACGCCGCGTGAGATAGCCGGAATCCGCCGTCTTAAGCGCCGTGTCCGCCAAACCCTTACGCGCGCCGTGCGTCGAGATGAAGTACTGCAGCACGGTGAGGCCTTCGCGGAAGTTCGACGTAATCGGCGTTTCGATGACTTCGCCCGAAGGCTTCGCCATCAATCCGCGCATGCCGGAAAGCTGGCGAATCTGCTGCTTCGAACCGCGGGCGCCGGAGTCCGCCATCACGTATACCGGGTTGATCGCGCCCTGCTTATCCTGCTCTTCGAGCGCTTTGAACATTTCGTCGGCCACTTTTTCGGTGACGTCCGACCAGATCGCAATGACCTTGTTGTATCGTTCGCCGTTTGTGATCGCGCCGTCCAGATACTGCTGCTGGACCTTCACGACCTCATGTTCGGCGGTGTCCACCAGCTTGCTCTTCACGCCCGGAATCAACATGTCGCTGATGCCGATGGAAACGCCGGACTTCGTCGCGTAGAGGAAGCCGAGCTCTTTTAGCTTATCGAGCGCAACGACGGTCTTCTCCAGGCCGTAGCGCAGGTAAACGTATTGAACGAGCGCCTGCACGCCCTTCTTCTTAAGCAAGCCGTTGATAAACGGCATGTCCGAAGGAAGGTGATCGTTGAAGATCACGCGACCGACTGTCGTATGCAGGAACTGCTTATCGAGATAGACCGGCTCCGTATGCGAGACGTCCTGATCGTCGTAAGCATTCGTCAGGTCGATCACTTCGCCCGTATAGCGCATACGGATCGGCGTAAGTAGTTCGACCTCGCCGGCATCGAGTGCCATGATCACTTCTTCGGTCGAGCCGAACGCACGCCCTTCGCCCTTCGCTTTCGGCTTGGCCTTGGTCATGTAATAGATGCCAAGCACCATGTCCTGCGTCGGAATCGCCAGCGGATAGCCGTTGGCTGGCGAAAGGATGTTGCGCGAGCTGAGCATCAGCACGGACGCCTCAACCTGTGCTTCTGGCGAAAGCGGAATGTGTACGGCCATCTGGTCGCCGTCGAAGTCCGCGTTAAATGCGGTACAGACGAGCGGATGGATGCGGATCGCTTTGCCTTCGACGAGTGTCGGTTCGAACGCCTGAATGCCCAAGCGGTGCAGCGTGGGAGCGCGGTTGAGCAGCACGGGATGTTCGCGAATTACGTCTTCCAGAATGTCCCAAACGATCGATTCTTGCGCTTCCACAAGCTCTTTCGCTTGTTTGATCGTGGTGCAATGCCCCGCGGCCTCAAGCCGGTGATAGATGAACGGCTTGAACAGCTCGAGCGCCATTTTCTTCGGCAAACCACACTGGTGCAGCTTCAGTTCTGGGCCAACCACGATCACCGAGCGTCCCGAGTAATCGACGCGCTTCCCAAGCAGGTTTTGGCGGAAACGGCCCTGCTTGCCCTTGAGGGTATCGGAGAGCGATTTCAGCGGGCGGTTGTTCGTTCCACGAAGCACACGGCCGCGGCGTCCGTTGTCAAAGAGCGCATCAACAGCTTCCTGCAGCATGCGCTTTTCGTTGCGGACGATCACGTCTGGCGCGTGAAGCTCCATCAGCTTCTTCAACCGGTTGTTGCGGTTGATCACGCGGCGATAAAGATCATTCAGGTCGGACGTCGCGAATCGGCCGCCGTCGAGAGGCACAAGCGGGCGCAACTCAGGCGGAAGCACCGGAATTACGTCTAGAATCATCCACTCCGGTTTGTTGCCGCTTTTGCGAAACGCTTCGAGGACCTTTAGGCGCTTCGCAAATTTAATCCTCTTCTGAAGGCTCGGGTCAACCTTCATCTTTTCGCGCAGTTCATCTGCCAGCTTGTCCACATCGACGCGGCGCAGCAAGTCCTTGATGGCTTCGGCGCCCATCATGGCCGAGAAGCGGCCTGGAAACTCGCGCTGTAGTTCGCGAACTTTCTCCTCAGGCAGAATTTCCTTTTCTTGAATACCTGGGACCTCACCGGGATCGACGCAGACAAACGTTTCGAAATAAAGGATATGCTCGAGATCGCGCATCGTGATGTCGAGCAGGTACCCGATACGGCTAGGCAGCCCCTTAAAGAACCATACATGCGAGCACGGTGAAGCAAGTTCGATGTGGCCAAGACGTTCGCGGCGCACTTTGCTAAGCGTGACTTCCACACCACACTTATCGCAGATGACGCCACGATGCTTCATCCGCTTGTATTTTCCGCACAAACACTCCCAGTCCGTCACGGGGCCGAATATCTTGGCACAGAAAAGGCCATCGCGCTCCGGCTTGAAGGTGCGGTAGTTAATCGTTTCCGGCTTGGTCACCTCACCATGGGACCAGGACCGGATTTTTTCAGGACTCGCCAGAGAAATACGAATTGAGTCGAAATCTGCAATCTGGCTGGCTCGGTCATAAGGGCTCGAACGATACAAGGTATGATCCTCCCCTCCGGCTACGCCGGAGAAAGACTCTAAAAAACCGTGGTGCGCGCCCGGCGATTACTCGCACAGGCGCGCGTCGCATTTATTAGTCGGCGGCTTCGGCCTTTTCCAGCTGAGGCTTCTGCCGCTTCATCAACTCGACGTCCAGGCACAGCGACTGCAGCTCGCGCACGAGCACGTTGAACGACTCAGGAACGCCCGGCTCGATGCCCGGTTCGCCCTTGACGATCGCTTCGTAAATCTTGGCGCGACCGTAGACGTCGTCCGACTTGGCCGTGAGCAACTCCTGCAGAATGTGCGCAGCACCGTAAGCTTCCAGCGCCCACACTTCCATTTCTCCGAAGCGCTGGCCGCCGAACTGCGCCTTTCCGCCGAGCGGCTGCTGTGTAATCAGCGAGTACGGTCCGATGGAACGCGCGTGGATCTTGTCATCGACCAAGTGCGACAGCTTGAGCATGTAGATGTAACCAACGGTGACATTCTGTGCGAACTCTTCGCCAGTCATCCCGTCGTACAGCGTGATTTTCCCGCTCTCTGGCAGTTCGGTGAATTCGAGCAAGTGCCGAATGTCGTGCTCCCGGGCACCGTCAAACACCGGCGTGGCGAACGGAACTCCCTCGCGGAAGCCGTAAGCCATGTCGAGCAATTGCTCGTCATCGAGCTCGTTGATACTCTTCCACACCGACGTGGGTCCGAACGCTTCCTTAAAATACTTACGAACGGCCTCTGCCCGCTCTTCAGGTCCCAGCAGTTTCCCAATTCGCTCGCCGAGCTCCTTCGAAGCCCAGCCAAGATGTGTTTCGAGAATCTGTCCCACGTTCATACGCGAAGGCACGCCGAGCGGATTGAGCACGATTTCCATCGGTGTGCCGTCCGGCATGTAAGGCATGTCTTCGGCGGGAACGATCCGCGCGATCACGCCCTTGTTGCCGTGCCGGCCTGCCATCTTGTCACCGACGGAGAGCTTGCGCTTCATCGCGATGTAGACCTTCACGAGCTTGATCACGCCCGGCGGCAGCTCATCGCCCTTCTTCAGCTTGGCAATGCGCTCGTCCGTGATCTTGCGTAGCACGTCGATCTGGCGCGAGGTCATTTCCTCCACTTCATCGATCTTCTCGATTAGGAGAGGATCTTTGTCGTTGAGGCGCAGGCGCTTCAGGTTCCGCGTCGAGATTTTCTCCAGGATGTCGCGCGTCAGCTCCGTGCCCTTTGTGAGCAGACGCTTGTTCGTGCGCTCATCGTGGAGGTCGGCGATCAGCTTCTGTCCACCGAGCAAGTCGTTCAACCTCTTCAACCGCTCGTCGGTTAAAATGCGGATTTCGTCAGCGAGGTTCTTTTCGAGCTTCGCCACGTGAGCCGCTTCGATCGCCTTGTGACGCTCATCCTTCTCCGCGCCCTTGCGGCAGAAGATCTTCACGTCCACGATCGTGCCTTCGATGCCCGGCGGGCAGTAGAGAGACGCGTCGCGAACGTCGCCGGCCTTCTCGCCAAAGATCGCACGTAACAGCTTCTCTTCCGGCGTGAGCGTGGTTTCGCCCTTCGGCGTCACTTTGCCGACGAGGATGTCTCCTGGCTTCACTGTCGCGCCGATGCGGATCACTCCGCTCTCGTCGAGGTTCCGGAGGAAACCCTCGTTGATATTGGGAATGTCCCGCGTGATTTCTTCGGGTCCGAGTTTCGTATCGCGCGCTTCGATTTCATACTCTTCGATGTGAATCGAGGTGTAGTAATCCTCCTGCACCAGCTTTTCGCTGACGAGAATCGCGTCTTCGAAGTTGTAACCACGCCAAGGCAGGAAGGCCACGAGCACGTTCCGGCCGAGCGCGAGCTCGCCCTTATCCGTGCAAGGACCATCCGCTAGCACTTGCCCCTGCTTCACGCGGTCGCCCGCGCGAACAAGCGGCTTCTGGTTGATGCAGGTGTTCTGGTTCGAGCGCTTGAACTTGGTCAAAAGGTAGATGTCCGAACCGACCTCGCGGCTCAGAACACCCGACTGGTCGGATTCAACGCGCACGATCACGCGCTCTGAGTCCACCTGATCGACGATTCCGTCGCGTTTGCAAACGATCACGGCGCCCGAATCGCGCGCGGTGACGCGTTCCATGCCCGTTCCGACTAGCGGAGCTTCGCCCTTGATCAGCGGCACGGCTTGGCGCTGCATGTTCGAACCCATCAGCGCACGGTTTGCGTCGTCATTCTCAAGGAACGGAATCAAGCTCGCCGCAACCGATACGAGCTGTTTCGGCGAAACGTCGATGTAATCCACTTCCTCTTTGCTCTTCAGTACGAAGTTGCCGGCCTGGCGGCAGTTCACCAGCTCCGTCGTAATGCGCCCCTTATCGTCAATCGACGCGTTGGCCTGCGCCACGACGTAGCGGTCCTCTTCCCAGGCCGAAAGATAGAAGCAGTGGGGCTCGACAACAACCCGACGCCGCTTCAAATCCTCATTTGTGGCCTCGACCTTCTCGCGCTCCACGATCTCGCCGGCGGTAAACTCGCTGTCGCCCGCGTTCACGATCTGCACGTAATCGAGCACGCGGCCGCCCTTCACCTTGCGGTACGGCGACTCAATGAAGCCGAACTCGTTGATCCGCGCATAGCACGAAAGCGAGCTGATCAAGCCGATGTTCGGGCCTTCCGGCGTCTCAATCGGGCAGATGCGGCCGTAGTGTGTCGGGTGAACGTCGCGCACTTCGAATCCCGCACGTTCGCGCGAAAGGCCGCCCGGCCCAAGTGCCGAAAGACGCCGCTTGTGCGTGATTTCGCTCAGCGGATTGGTCTGGTCCATGAATTGTGAAAGCTGCGAACTGCCGAAGAACTCGCGAATCGCGGCCATTACAGGCTTGGCGTTCACAAGGTCGTGGGGCATGGCTGTGGACATTTCCTGGTACACGGACATCTTTTCCTTGATCGCACGTTCCATGCGGACCAAGCCGATACGGAACTGATTCTCGAGCAACTCGCCCACCGCACGAACGCGCCGGTTGCCGAGGTGATCGATATCGTCCACCGTCCCGATGTTCTTGCGCAGCTTGAGCAGATACTTGATCGCGGCGACAAAATCTTCCGGATCGAGCGTCCGCTTATCGAGCGGGGTTTCGAGGCCCAGCTTGATGTTGAACTTCAGCCGCCCAACCTTGCTGAAATCGTACTTACGCGCGTCGAAGAACATTCCATTGAACAGCGCAGTTGCCGTTTCCAGCGTCGGAGGATCGCCCGGGCGCAGTTTGCGATAAATTTCGATCAGTGCTTCCTTGGGCGTGCGGATCGAGTCCTTATCTAGCGTACGGGAGATGATGATGCCCGCGTCGTCGCGCTCCGGGAAGCAAACGTCCACTTCCGTAATTCCCGCCTCCGCGATGGTGGTCCACAGCTCCGGCGTGAGCGGCTTATTCGCGTCGAGCAGCACTTCGCCCGTCTCGCGGTTCACGAGTTCCGCGACGGTGTACGCGCCTTCAAGGTCCTGGTGAACCACTTCAACGTGCGTCACCTTCGCCTTGACCATTTCCTTATACAGCGCTTCGCTGATGCGCTTGTTCATTCCGACGACCGTCTCGCCGCTCTTCGGATTGCGAATTTCCTTCGAGAGCTTGCGGTCGATCAGACCTTCGGAGACGTTCCAAAGCAGGTCCTTATCCTTCAGCGTGATCCGTTCCACCTGATAGAACGTCCGCAGGATGTCTTCGTTCGATTTCATTCCCAGCGCTCGCAGGAAAATGGAGCCCAGGAACTTGCGCTTTCGGTCGATGCGCACGTAAAGAATGTTCTTCGTATCGTACTCGAATTCCACCCACGAGCCGCGATAGGGAATGATCTTCCCGAGGAAGTAGCTACGGTTGTTGGCCGTTTCAAAGAACACACCCGGGGAACGGTGAAGCTGGCTGACGATCACGCGCTCGGTTCCGTTAATGACGAACGTGCCGTTCTCGGTCATCAGCGGAATATCGCCGAAGAAAACTTCCTGTTCCTTGATATCGCGAATCGTCTTCGCACCGGTGTCTGGGTCCTTGTCGTAAATCGTCAGGCGGATCGTCACCTTGAGCGGCGCCGAATACGTCATGCCGCGCTCTTCGCATTCGCTAACGTCATATTTCAGTTGCAGCGTGACCGGGTCGCCGCACTTATTGCAAAAGGTCGGCGTGTTCTTGTTGAACGCGCCGCACTTTGCGCAGATCACATCACCCGATTTATACGGATTTGTGACCACTGAGGCGCCGCAATTTCGGCATGTGGCGCGCAGGTGATGCAGCCCGCGCAAATGGCCGCACTTGCACTCCCAGTTGCCAATCGCATAGTCGACGAAATCGAGCTGCGAGAGTCCGCGAAAATCCTGGATAGGAAAGACGGAGCTGAAGACGGACTGCAGGCCCGAATCATCGCGCTCGCTCGGCAGCAAATCCATCTGCAGGAAGCGCTGATAAGACTTTTTCTGAACGTCGATCAGGTTGGGAATCTGGACAGCCGTTTTGATCTTCGCAAAATCCAGGCGTTCCCGTTCCCGGACGACACGCATTCCATTACGATTGCTCATTTGTAGTTCCCTTCAAGCCGAAGCCGAACAGGCAGACGGGGAGACACCCCCCCTGCCAGTCCGGGAAGGACGGTTTTGTATGATCTGAAGTCCAAAGGAGCGCGTGCGTACGCGATTTCCTCTGCAGCCGCGGCACAGGCCGTATGCGGGCTGCCACTACTTGATCTCGACCTTGGCTCCGGCCTCTTCGAATTTCTTCTTGATCGTGGCTGCCTCATCCTTGTTCACGCCCTCTTTCACGGTTTTCGGGGCGCCGTCCACCAAATCCTTGGCTTCCTTCAAGCCCAGGCTGGTGACTTCGCGGACAGCCTTAATCACGTTGATTTTATTTGCGCCGACTTCGGTAAGGACCACGGCAAATTCGGTCTTCTCCTCAGCCGGAGCAGCGGCGCCGCCGGCCGCCGCGCCACCCGCCATCACCACGGGAGCTGCCGCAGCTGCCGAGACGCCAAACACCTCTTCCATCTTCTTTACGAGGTCCGACGCCTCAAGAAGCGTCAGCCCCTTTATATCTTCCAGAATCGTTTCCACTTTGCTCGCCATTGCCGTTCTCTATCCTCCTCGCAAGATGACAAACTGTTTGATTGAAAACTCGAATCTCGTTTACTGCGCCGGCTGTTCGACCGGTTGCTCAGCCGGTTTACTCTCGCCACCGCCGAACTTATTCGCCTTCACCGCTTCACTCGTGACCACCGCGAGATTCCGCGGAAGAGCTGCCATCGCCGTTGCGATCCGCTGTGCAGGGGCATTGAGCAGGAACATGATCTTGCTGATCAGCTCTTCTTTCGAAGGCATACTCGAGAGCTGATTGATCTCTGCAATCGAAACGACCCGACCCTCGACCCACCCAGCGCGGAATTTAAACGCCGGCACATCCTTCGCGAATTTCGTCAACGTCTTCGCCAGCAAGATCGGATCGGCCCTCGTGTAAGCAATCGAATTGGTACCCTTCAGATCCTTCAGCAAGCCCTCGGTTGGAGTGCCCGCAGCGGCGCGCTCAGCAACGGTGTTCTTTACCACCTGATACTTGCCGCCCGCCGCCTCTACCGCGCGGCGTAATTTCGTATCGTCCTCGACCGTGATGCCCTGGAACGTGGAAAGAACTACGGTCGAAACATTCGCGAGCTGTACGCGCAACTCGTCAGCCTGCTGTACCTTCTCGGCCTTCTTCTTCATGCCGACTTCCCCCTAGAAATTTCTCCGCGAAACGCTTACGCCGCTGCGGCTACCGCCGTTTCCGCTTCCACGTGATCAATCAAAACGCCCGGCCCCATCGTCGACGTCAGTGTGATCTTCTTCACATACTTGCCTTTGGCCGCAGCTGGCTTTGCCTTCACAACAGCACTCAGAAGCGCCGACGCGTTTTCGGCAAGATTCTTCGCTGTGAAACTGATCTTGCCCACAGGCGAATGAATGATCCCTGTTTTGTCCAGTCGGAACTCCACCTTACCAGCTTTAATTTCCTTCACGGCCTTGGCAATTTCGAATGTCACCGTGCCGGTCTTGGGATTCGGCATCAATCCGCGCGGCCCGAGCACTTTGCCAAGGCGTCCGGCGGATTTCATCATGTCCGGCGTCGCGATCACGGCTTCGTAATCGGTCCATCCCTCCATGATCTTCTGCACCATATCGTCACCGCCGACAAAGTCCGCGCCAGCCTCCTGGGCTTCGCGGACCTTATCTCCGCTCGCAATCACCAGCACGCGCTTGGATTTGCCCAAGCCATGCGGCAATACCACAGTTCCGCGCACCATCTGGTCGGACTGCTTCGGATCGACGCCAAGATTCAGCACCAGCTCAACCGTCTCATCGAACTTGACGAAATGCGCCTTGCGAAGAAGCTCGGCCGCCTCCTCCAGGCGATACGGGCGCGCTTCGACCAGCTTCCGCGCGCGATCGATATTCTTTCCGCCTTCCTTTGCACCGTGCCCCATCGTTCGTCTCCGTTCAGTCCGTAACTTCGATTCCCATGTTGCGCGCGGTGCCCATCACCGAACGCATGGCGGATTCCAGATTCGCCGTATTCAAGTCGGGCAGCTTCGTCTTGGCAATCTCTTCCACCTGTTTCTTCGTCACTTTCGCTACCTTGTTGCGATTCGGTTCGGGCGACCCCTTCACGATTCCCGCCGCGCGCTTAAGCAGCACGGAAGCCGGCGGTGTTTTCAAGATAAAGGTGAACGTCCGGTCGCTGTAGATCGTCACCAGCACCGGAAAGATCATCCCGTCCGCTTCCTTCTGCGTCTTTGCGTTGAACTGCTTGCAAAAATCCATAATGTTCACACCGTGCGGACCGAGCGCAGTGCCCACCGGCGGCGCCGGCGTTGCTTTACCCGCCGGCAACTGCAGCTTCACCATTGCCTGAACTTTTTTTGCCATTTCCTTTGTCCCCCGCGCGATTTCCCGCGCGTATCTCCATGAAACTCTTTACGCAACCTTCTCGACTTGCGCGAAATCCAGCTCGACCGGCGTCGAACGTCCGAAAATCGTGACCGTGACCTTCAGAGTGCTGCGATCCGTGTTCACGTCCTCGACTACACCTGTAAAGTTAATGAACGGCCCTTCGTTGATGCGAATCTTCTCCCCGCGCTCGAATGACAGCTTCGGCTTGGGCTTCTCCGCGGTCGTCGTCGCGCGGTTCAGAATGTTTTGCACTTCCTCTTCCGTCAGTGGCGAAGGCGTCTGCCCCGATCCGACAAATCCCGTCACGCGCGGCGTCTGCCGAACCACGTGCCAGGTATAGTCGTCCATATCCATTTCGACGAGCACGTAGCCGGGATAGCACATCCGTGAGGAAACCACCTTCTTGCCGCCGCGCACTTCCACCACGGACTCGGTCGGAATCACGATCTGGCCGATCTTGTCCGTCAACCCATACGCAGCCACTCGTCCTTCGAGGCTTTCCTTCACCTTCTTCTCGAAGCCCGAGTAGGTGTGGACGATGTACCAGTGCTTCCGGGGATCGCCCGTATGCTCACCCGCGTTTTCAGGCGGACTCGGCTGTCCCGCGTTTCCGCTGTCTGTGTTTGACTGAATTTCGTCCATGCTAGAGACTCTTTCCGATCTCGATCAGCCAACCAATGAACTTACTCGACACGTAATCCGTCCCTAGGAAAAAGATTCCGAAGAGCGCCACGGTAACAATCACCACGATCGTGGTCGAGCGCACATCCTGCCACGAAGGCCAGCTGACCTTGTCCATCTCGACACGCACTTCGTGAAGGAACTGCCGTAACCGCCTCGGATGCTCGCCCAATTTTTCGATCGCGCCGGAACCGTTTCCCTCACCACCGCCGCGAATAGTCTGATCTTTCATCTTTACCGCTTCTGCCATAATTGCTGACCTTATCTTCTCTGCCGCTTCCCCACCCGTACCGGCCGTACTCGACTCGCCACCCGTCTCCCAAACTCTGGCAGGGGAGGAGGGATTCGAACCCCCACTCTCGGTTTTGGAGACCGATGGTCTACCGTTGAACCTACTCCCCTGAATTTTCGAGCCCTTGGCTCGAAAACTCACCCCGAACCCGGTTCTCAGGCGAAGGGTGAATTTCGCTCTGCTTCAGCCGTCTATGCAGCCATTCGTTGCGACGAACAGCATGCTATTTCACTTCTTTATGCGCCGTATGCTTCCGACACGTATTGCAGAACTTCTGCGTCTCGAGCCGCTCGCTGTGTTTCTTCTTGTTCTTCGTAGTCGTATAGTTTCGGTTTTTGCAATCGTTGCACTGCAATGTGATGATTTCGCGCATGGTCGTTACTCAATGATCTCGGCCACGGCGCCTGCACCCACCGTGTGGCCGCCTTCCCGAATCGCAAACCGCAGCCCCTTCTCCAACGCCACCGGCGTGATCAACGTGATCTCCGCGCTCACGTTGTCCCCCGGCATCACCATCTCTACTCCCTGCGGCAGCTTCACGTCTCCCGTCACATCCGTCGTCCGAAAATAAAACTGCGGCCGGTACCCCGTAAAGAACGGCGTATGCCGCCCGCCCTCTTCCTTCGTCAACACGTACGCTTCCGCCTTGAACTTCGTGTGCGGCGTGATCGAGCCCGGCCGCGCCAGCACCTGCCCGCGCTCCACTTCATCCTTTTCCGTGCCGCGCAGCAGCAACCCCACGTTGTCTCCCGCAATCCCTTCGTCCAAAAGCTTCCGGAACATCTCCACGCCCGTCACCGTCTTCTTCATCGTAGGTCGGAATCCCACTATCTCAATCTCTTCTCCCACCTTCACCTTGCCGCGCTCGATTCTCCCCGTCACTACCGTCCCGCGACCCGAAATCGAGAAAATGTCCTCGATCGGCATCGCAAACGGCTTATCCACGTCCCGCTGCGGCAACGGCACGTTCTTATCCACCGCTTCCATCAAATCCAATATCGACTTCTCCCACTTCGCATCGCCTTCCAATGCCTTCAATGCCGATCCGCGTATCACCGGCAGCGTGTCCCCAGGAAACTGATAGCTCTTGAGCAATTCCCGCACTTCCAGCTCCACCAGTTCCAACAACTCCGGATCGTCCACCACGTCGCACTTGTTCAAAAACACGCAGATATACGGCACCCCTACCTGACGCGCCAACAAGATGTGCTCGCGCGTTTGCGGCATCGGTCCGTCCGTCGCCGCCACCACCAATATCGCTCCGTCCATCTGCGCCGCGCCCGTGATCATGTTCTTCACATAATCCGCGTGCCCCGGGCAGTCGATGTGCGCGTAGTGCCGGTTCGCCGTCTCATACTCCACGTGCGACACCGCAATCGTGATCCCGCGCTCGCGCTCTTCCGGCGCATTATCAATCGAATCAAACGCACGAAACGCCACCTTCGGGTTGTTCTTCGACAGCACCTTCGTGATCGCCGCCGTCAGGGTCGTCTTGCCGTGGTCAATGTGCCCGATCGTCCCGATATTGACGTGCGGCTTACTCCGCTCGAATTTCTCCTTCGCCATCTCTCTCCGCTCCTCGGTACTTCTCTATTTCCCTTGAACCGTTGGCCCGAAGCCGCTACTTCTTTTGCCCGCCGCCGTTCTTTCCGATCACTGCCTCGGCGATATTCGGCGGTGCTTGCTGATAATGCGAAAAATGCATTGTAAAACTGCCGCGCCCCTGCGTCTTGCTGCGGATGTCGGTCGCGTAACCGAACATCTCCGCCAGGGGCACCTGCACGTTGATAATTTCACTTCCCGTGCGCGATTCGCGTCCCTGCAGTTGACCGCGCCGCGAGTTTAGGTCCGCAATCACAGGGCCCATATAATCTTCCGGAACCACCACTTCCACGCGCATGATCGGCTCAAGCAGTTTCGGGCCTGCCCGCCGAACCGCTTCCTTGAAAGCCATCGATCCCGCAATCTTGAAGGCTATTTCCGAGCTATCGACTTCGTGGAAGCTGCCGTCAACAACGACGACGGCAAGATCGGTCATTTCATAACCGGCGAGAACGCCGTTTTCCATCGCCTCGGCGACGCCGTCTTCGATCGGGGGAATGTATTCCTTGGGAATCGAACCGCCGATAATCTTATCAATGAAGAGCAGGCGGCGTTCTTTGTTGAAGTGCCACTTCCCGCCCTTGCCCACAATCTGCTTGGCCAGCTCATCCAGCTCATCGGTGGACATTTCGTGCATGTCCGACTGATTGCCGTTGTGCGGCAGCGGCTGCACCGTTAGCTTCACATGCCCATACTGACCGCGGCCTCCTGACTGCTTGATGTGCTTGTGCTCGGCTTCCGCCATTTTGAGAATCGTCTCGCGGTATGCCACTTGCGGCCGGCCCACATTGGCCTGCACGTTGAACTCGCGCATCATGCGATCGACGATGATCTCCAAGTGAAGTTCACCCATGCCGGAAATCAACGTCTGGCCTGTTTCATGATCGGTGTGAACGCGGAAGGTGGGATCTTCTTGGGCGAGTTTTCCGAGCGCGGTGCCCATCTTTTCTTGGTCGGCCTTCGTCTTAGGCTCGATCGCGACGGAGATGACGGGCATCGGAAACTCGATCGATTCGAGAACGATCGGTTTTTCTTCACTGCAAAGGGTGTCACCCGTCGTCACATTCTTTAGGCCGACGCAAGCCGCAATATCGCCCGCCTCGATCGATTCAATTTCCTCACGCTTATTGGCATGCATGCGCAGCAGTCGTCCGATCCGCTCGCGCGTCTTCTTTGTCGAGTTGTAGACCGATTGCCCTGCCTTCAGCACGCCCGAATACACGCGGATATAAGTCACATGACCGACGAACGGGTCGGTCATGATTTTGAATGCCAGCGCGGCAAACGGCTGGTCGTCCGCGGCGCGTCGCAGTTCGGGCTCTTCGGTGTCCGGCTGTACACCCTCCACAGGGGGCACATCCACCGGCGAAGGCAGATAGTCGATCACGGCATCGAGCAACGGCTGAACGCCCTTGTTCTTGAACGCCGACCCGGCAACTACGGGTACTAGTTTCAGAGCAATTGTCGAGCGACGCAGAGACGCGCGCAGTTCCGCCGGCTCCAGCTTATGTTGATCGAGATACTTCGTCAGGATCGCGTCGTCATGCTCCGCAATGTACTCCACAACCTTTTCGCGATGTTCTTTGTAAAACTCAGGGCTCAGGCCAGAGGCCACTACGGCCTTATCGAGATCGGGGTGAGACTTGCGATAATCGGCATCCCAAAGCTTTTCAAGCGGAAGGACTTCATACTCGGCACCGAGCGTCTCGTCCTTCCATACAACCGCCCTCTCTTCGATAAAGTCGATTACGCCGATGAAGTTATCCTCGCGTCCGATAGGGTAGGTAACAGGTACTGGGTGGGCTGAAAGGCGCTGGCGCATCGACCGAAGCGAATGCTCGAAATCGGCGCCGATGCGGTCCATCTTATTGATAAACGCAATGCGCGGCACGCGATACTTATCCGCCTGGCGCCATACCGTTTCCGATTGCGGCTGCACGCCCGCCACCGCATCGAATACAGCCACCGCGCCGTCCAGCACGCGCAAAGAACGCTCCACTTCCACGGTAAAATCCACGTGTCCCGGCGTATCGATGATGTTGATTCGATACGTCTTGTCAAAGCGCTTCCACGAAGCCGTCGTCGCCGCGGAGGTGATCGTAATCCCGCGCTCGCGCTCCTGCTCCATCCAGTCCATCGTGGCTGTGCCTTCGTGGACTTCGCCGATCTTATAGGTCACACCCGTGTAGAACAGGATGCGCTCCGTGCAGGTCGTCTTGCCCGCATCGATGTGCGCCATAATCCCGATATTACGGGTCTGATCGAGTTGCACTTGCCTTGCCATGATCTAAATTCGGTTCCCCGCTAAAATTTCACTTACCAGCGATAATGCGCGAAGGCCTTGTTCGCCTCCGCCATGCGGTGCACATCTTCTTTCTTTTTCACCGCGCCGCCGCGACCGTTGGCCGCATCGAGAATCTCGCCTGCCAGCTTATCTGTCATTGACTTGCCACCGCGTGTCCGCGCATACAACACCAGCCAGTGGATCGCCAGCGATTGCCGCCGGAACGGATTCACCTCAACAGGAACCTGATAGTTCGCGCCGCCCACGCGCCGCGTCTTCACTTCCAGCGTCGGCTTGCAGTTCTCAACAGCCTTCTTGAACAGCGTGAACGCATCGTCGTTCGACGCCTTTGCCACCTGGTTCATCGCCCTGTAGAAAATCGTCTGCGCGGTCGAGCGCTTCCCGTCATACATCATGCTCGAAATGAATTTCTGAACCAGATCGCTGCCGTAAACCGGATCTCCCGGAATCTTTCGGCGAAGAACCCATCCTTTACGAGGCATTCTCTGATCTCCCCACCCTTACTTCGAAGCGGCCGCTTTAGGCCGCTTGGCGCCGTATTTCGAGCGCCCCTGCTTGCGATTTTCCACTCCGGCCGCATCCAGCGTGCCGCGAACAATGTGATAGCGAACGCCCGGCAGGTCCTTCACGCGGCCTCCGCGCACGAGCACGATTGAGTGCTCCTGCAGATTGTGGCCGATGCCGGGAATATATGTGGTCACTTCCGCGCCGTTCGTCAACCGCGCGCGAGCCACTTTCCGCAACGCCGAATTCGGCTTCTTCGGTGTCTGCGTCTTCACTTGCGTGCACACTCCGCGTTTCAGCGGGCACGCCTCAAGCGCCGGAGACTTCGTCTTCGTCTTAATTTTCTCCCGGCCGTAACGCACCAGTTGCGCAAACGTCGGCACGCCTAACCTCCCTAGCGTTTCAAATGTATTCGTCGTAAATCGGCGCGCGGATCAACGTCCCGCGCAGACATCTGCGGGTGCATGAACAGAAGAAGTTCGCCCTTCCCGAGGGGAAAACCCAGGTACTCCGCGAAGACGCTTCACCCTTCAGGAGTGAACTGCATCTGCTACAAGCGGAGAGGCTCTTACGGCTTTTCGGGGCTGGCGCCCCATTCCGGCCGCCCTTCCCGACCCCGTTCCGTCCTTCTCTGTTCCGGGGTTAGGAAGACTTCCCTAATCACCACCAGATACAACAGGCCCTAGACAGCCGCTAAGTATAGGTAAAACATAAGCAACTGTCAACCAGCATCCCTGTGGAAAAATTGCGCCAAAACTGTCCGCTTCGGCGCAGCTTCAGGCCACCAAAATACTACAAAGATAATGAGATGCCCTCAGTGCAACTCAGGATGCCACGGCCCCGCCGCAATACGCGGCTCACAGCCCGCTCCACGTTCACGTTTCATCACTAAGCGCTTCATCTGCGCTTTACCAGGAACCCAGCGTCTGCATACACTGTGGCAGCTTTTGAATTTGTAGCGGCCATTTTCGGGTGGCGTTTTTTGACCGCAATTGCGACCATGCATGCAAAGCGACCAGCCGAACGCAGCGGCATTGTGGGATCAAATATGAAAAAATCATTGCTCGCCGTGCTCATCCTCTGCTTCGTGAGCTCGGTCGCGGCCCAACAGAATCTTGCCGCGCAGAGTCCTACCGCCGCGCCGCAAAAACCCGACTACTCCAAAGAGTCCTTCGTCTTCGACCAATATACTACCAAAGTCCGCTTCGACAATGACGGTACCGGCGAACGCGAATATATCGCGCGCATAAGCGTCCAGAGCGCCGCGGGCGTGCAAGCCCTAGGCGAACTCACGTTCGGTTACAGCTCCGCCAACGAGCAGATCACAATCAAATATGTCCGCGTGCAAAAGCCAGACGGCAAGATAATCTCCGCCGACGCATCCGCCGTAAAGGAAATGACGCCGAGTATCACACGCGACGCACCCGTTTACACTGATTTTAAGGAAAAGCGGATCACCGTGCCTTCCCTGCAGCCAGGCGACACGCTCGAATACGACGTCGATACACGCCTCGCCACGCCGCTCGCCGATGGAGAATTTTGGTACGCCCAGAACTTCCTAAAAGGGGCGATCATCCTCGACGAAACGCTCGAAGTGAATCTTCCCGATGGCCGCGCCGTGAAACTCGCCTCGCCCGGTGGCGAATACAAAACCACGCATGAGAGCGGGCGCGTGATCTACACCTGGAAACACTCGCAACTCACGCATCCATCCGAGGAAGATCAGCAAAAGCAGGCGGACGATTCGGCTCCCAAGCAGCCGGACGTCCAGTTCACCACATTCAAAGACTGGGACGACGTCGCCGAGTGGTACGCGAAACTCGAG
>Ga0335085_10007406_pt1 | contig 17047 bp, 15 predicted proteins | sample Lox_Sample_45_FD_206712 | JGI IMG/M metagenome (GOLD analysis project Ga0335085, IMG submission 206712) | Soil microbial communities from Loxahatchee National Wildlife Refuge, Florida, United States - Lox_Sample_4.5 | ecosystem: Environmental > Terrestrial > Soil > Wetlands | place: USA...
CTGGCTGGTCACCACCAGCGGCGACCAGACCGCGCGGATCTGGGCCGCTGACGGGACCCCGCGCGCGACCCTCACCGGCCACGCAGCGCCCCTGTTCCGGCGCGTGGTGCAGGCGGTGGCGATCGCCCCGGACGGGACGTGGCTGGCCACCGCCAGCTGGGACAAGACGGCGCGGATCTGGGCGGCCGACGGTACCCCGCGGGCCACCCTCGCCGGCCACAAGAGCCCGGTGACCGGGGTGGCGATCGCCCCGGACGGGTCCTGGCTGGTCACCACCAGCGGCGACCAGACCGCGCGGATCTGGGCCGCCGACCGCCTCCCAGCAGCAGGTAACGGCGAGCGGGCCAGCGATGCGGTGCGCCCGGCGGAACCGGCGATCCCCGCAGGGGCGGCGGTGATGGCCGCCGGCGGAGCGGAACCGGCGGCCCCCGGAGCGACGGAGGCGGCGGCCCCCGAGGGAGCGAGGGCGGCGGCCGCCCAAGGGCCGGCCGTGGCGACCTCCGAAGAAGGGAAGGCGGCTCCCTCCGGAGCCGCGGAAGCGCCGACCTCCGAAGGAGAAAAGGCGGCGACCCCGGGGGAAGGGGAAGCAAAGCCCTCCGAAGGGCAGAAAGCGGGGCCCGCCGGAGAGCGGTAGCCCTCGCACCAGCCGGCCGGCCGGCCCGGGAGCCGCGGATACGATCGGGAGGAGTGCGGCGACGGCCGAATGCGGAGGACGTGGAGGACGCGGGCGTGAACGAACCATCTCCCATCCAGGGTGGCGCGGGCCGGGGCCGGCGGGGAGCCACGGCCGAGCTGTTCCGCGGCGTCGGGGTCGCGCTGGTGACCATCTTTGGCGACGACGGCGAGATCGATCCCGGCGCGACCGGGAAGCTGGCCGGTGACCTGGTGGCGCGCGGGATGCAGGCGGTGCTCGTGTGCGGCTCCACCGGGGAGGCCGCCACCCTGACCGGGCCGGAGCGGGTCGCCCTGATCGAGGCGGTGCGGGGTGCGGTGCCGCCGGGTATCCCGGTCATCGCCGGCACCGGGGCACCATCCGCGCGGCAGGCCGCCGGGCTCACGCGGGACGCGGCAGGGGCTGGCGCCGACGTGGTGCTGGCCTTCCCGCCGCCGGGGAGCCGCGATCTCGCCGGGTACTACGAGGCCGTGGCCGGTGCGGCCGGCGGCCGCCCGGTGCTCGCGTATCACTTCCCGCGGGTGTCCGCCCCCGGCATCCCGGTGACGGCGCTGGCGGGCCTGCCGGTGGCCGGGGTCAAGGATTCCTCCGGCGACGCCGACCGGCTGCTCGACGAACTGGCCCACTACCCGGGTGCGACCTATGTCGGCTCGTCCGCGGTGCTCGCCCTGGCCGGGCCGATGGGGGCGGCGGGAGCCATCCTGGCACTGGCCAACATCGAGCCGGAACGATGCGTGGCCGCCTTCGCGGGCGACGCCGCCGCCCAGCTCGCACTCGCGGACCGCCATCTGGAGGCCAGGCGGGGCGGCCCGGCCATGCTCAAGACGGTGCTGGCCGCCGAGCGCGGCCTCCCGGCCGCCACGCGGCCATAGGCTTCCTCATCCCTCAGAGCCGCCCCAGCGGCCGCCGTCCCGGCCGGCCTGACCCGCCGCGTGAATGCTGATGCACGGCGGTCAGCGGCCTCTGGTGGCCCTTCTGTGGTAGGCGATGCCACCGGCGCCGGCCAGCACCGCGGCGCCGCCGATGATGAAGAGCGTGGCGTCCTGGAGCCCGGCCGTGCCCCCGCCGCCGGTGTTCGGGGCAACGGTGGGCTGCGCGGCGGTCACCTGGGCGGGCGACGGGGTCTGCGTCGTCGGCGATTCCGCCGGGTTGCCGGTAGGAGTAGCGCCCGCGTTAGCGGAGAAATTAATAGTGGAGTTCGGTGTTGGCGTGCTGCCTGCTATAAGTGAGGATGCGGAGGATGCCGCCGATGATGCTGCCGTTGATGCCGAGGGCGTGGATCCCGAGCAGGCCGAGATTGCCGCGGAGGCGAATACGGTCATGGCGCCACAGCCGATGACTCTCAACAGCGCACCCAGCCCCGTTCGCGCGATGGTTGTGCGCAGCTTCATGGAGCCTCCTCATGCGCCCCGCAGATGCGGAGGTATAGCCCATGTACGGCACAGACACGCAATGACTTGATCACTGGAATATCAGGCTACGCGAGCAGGACACCCCGGGGAAGTAAGGAGGGGCCCATGTCGGGGGATGCGGAGTGGCGGCGCATAGCCGGGTTCCGTGTGGTCATGTCCTGGCCGCAGGCCGGGTACGCCCCTCCGCCCCGCACGCTCGCAAGGCTCCGTGCCCGCATTGCCGGCCTGGCCGGTGTCTTTCTCGTCATTGCCGGGGCCGCCACCATTGGCGTCGCTGTCGCCGCCCAGGTGCACGCGCCGCAGCCCTCCCTGACGGCAGCGGGCATTCTCGGGCCATTCGGGGGCCAGGCCCACGCGCCGCTGCCGCGCTCGCTGCCGGTGTCCGTCGATATCCCCGCTATCGGCGTGCATTCCAGACTGCTGCACCTGGGGGTCAACCGGGACGGCACGATCCGGGTGCCGTCGCTCAACACCCGGGCCGGCGAGGCGGCGTGGTACAAGTATTCGGCGACCCCCGGCCAGATGGGCGTGTCGGTCATTGAAGGTCATGTCGACAGCTACCGGGGGGCGGCTGTCTTCTTCAGCCTGGGGGCCCTCCGCCCCGGGGACAGCATTGACGTGAAACTCGCCAACGGGATCACCGCGGTTTTCCGCGTCACCGGCGTACGCCAGTACGCCAAGTCCCGGTTCCCGGCGAAAACGATCTACGGCACGACCGGCTTCCCCGCCCTGCGCCTGATAACGTGCGGCGGCACGTTCGACTACGCCACCAGGAGCTACCTCAGCTCCACGGTGGTGTTCGCGTCCCTTACCTCGGCCCACCAGGCTGGCGCGGCGGGCGGCTGAGAACTGGCGCTGCCGTCCGGGGCGCGCAACCGCCCGCCGTCACTCACCGGCCGACCTGGGTGCCACCAACGCGCCGCCAGGGGAGCGGCGCTCGCTGGGGCGGCGGGGCAGAGGCGCCGGGGGGTCGTGGCCGGGCGGTCCAGCCAGGATGGGGCGTCCGCTCTGAGCGATAGCTCTCGAGGGAGATCTCTTTTGTGAGATACCGTTTGACGTATGGAGCGACCGGGCCAGGCTGAGGACCCGCAAGGGCTTGTGGGGCCCGGCGAGCCCGGCAGGCCTGGTCCCGTCGGCTGGGCTGGCCGCCCGGGCGACCTCAGTGAGCCCGGCGGGCTTGGTGGGCCCGGCGGGCCCGGCGGTCCGGGGGGGCATGACGGCCCTGGCGGCCCCGGGGGGTCTGGCCAGCGTGGTGGGCCTGGCGAGCCCGGTGGGCTGCCGTTGCCGCTGCTGCCTGGGTTCCGTGAGATGGCCCTGCGGCGGATGGCCGCCGAACGACGCCAGCTGGTCAGGGAACTGGCCGGGCAGCGCAGGTCGGCCGGGCTGTCCCAGACCGAGGTGGCGGCCCGCATGGGCACGTCGCAATCGGCCGTCGCCCGGCTGGAGGGCGGGGACGCGGACGTGCGCGCCTCGACGCTGGAACGGTACGCGGCCGCGATCGGCAGCCAGATTACCTGGCGGCCACCGGAGCGGCCGGCCGGGGAAGTGACAGAAGGAGAAACCGAGAGATGATCACGTACCGCGGTGGCTCGTTCCCGCCCCGGCCGCCGGTGCCGCCCTGGCGGCCCGGGCCGCCGGAGCGGCCCGACCAGCCCCCGCAGCCTCCCCGCCCCAACCCGGCGATCCAGCCCACCCGGGTATGGGTCGAGCAGGGCGGGTGGCCGGGCCGGCTGTACGAGCGGCTGCTGAACCAGCGCATCGTGATGGCGCACGGCTGCCTGGACGGCGAGGCGGCCACCCGGCTCTGCGCCCAGCTGCTCACCCTGGACGCGGAGGGCGAGGGGCCGATCCGGCTTGAGCTGCACAGCCTGGATGCCGACCTGCCGGCGGCGCTGACCGTCATGGGCGTGCTCGACACCCTCCGGGTCCCGGTGACCGCCTACACGGGCGGCCGGACGAGCGGGCCCGGGCTGGGCGTGCTCGCCTCCGTCGGCCACCGCCGCGCCTACCCAAACGCCTTTTTCGCGATGTCCGAGCCCAAGGTCAGCTTCGACGGCCCGGTGACCGCCGTCGCGGTGCACGAGGAACAGGTCCGGGCCATGCTGGCCGAGCTGTACGCCCGGCTGGCCGAGGTCACTGGGCACGAGGTGGATGAGATCCGGGACGACGCGAGGCGCGGCCGGCTGCTCACCGCCGAGCAGGCGATCGACTACGGCCTGATCGAGGGTTTCGCGGAGGCGCGGGGCCCGGCCGGCCGCGGCATCGCCGGGCTGGGCGGACCGGCCTGACCGGCCCGGTGGGCGGCCCGCCGCGGGCGTTCCACCGACACCACCAGGCCGACGCCGGCCACCACGACCGCGCCGCCCACCAGGATCGGCACAGTCACCTGCTCGCCCAGGATGAGAGCGCCGAGGATCACCGCGACCACCGGGTTGACGTAGGCATAGGTCGCGATGAGCGAGAGCGGGGCGTTGCGCAGCAGCCAGACGTAGGCCGAGAACGCCACCAGCGACCCGAACACGATCAGGTACGCCAGCGCCAGCCAGGCCCGCGGCGGGACGGCGGCCAGGTGGACCCGGCCGGGCTCGCCCGCCGCCGCCCCGGCGGCCAGCAGCACCAGGCCGGCCGTGACCATCTCGTAGGTGGCCGCCACGAACGGATTGGACGGCATCGCCACGCGCGGGGTGGCGAACGTGCCCGAGGACCAGCAGAGCGTCGCGCCGACGATCAGCAGGATCCCCCACAGCGCGGTGCCCGCCGGGTGGCTGCCGGGCAGCGCGAGGATGGCGATGCCCACGAAGCCCAGCGCGGTGCCGGTGATGGTGGCGCGGCGCGGCGTGTCCCTGGCCAGCAGGCGCAGGCAGACCAGCCAGAGCGGCACCTCCGCCACGAGCAGGGCGGCCAGGCCGGACGGGACGGTCTGCTCGGCGACGGCGACCCCGCCGTTGCCGCCGGTCAGCAGCAGCACCCCGACCACCCCGGCGGACAGCAGCCGCCGCGGCGGCACGCGCAGGATGCCGGGCCCGTGGCGGGCCGCGAGGAACGCCGCCAGCAGGATCCCGGCGCACAGGAAGCGGGCACCCATCGCCAGCAGCGGCGGCAGGAACCCGACCAGCACCCGGATACCGAGATAGGTCGAACCCCAGACGAGATACACAACGATGAGTGCGGCCCACGTCGCCACCAGGCCGGGCCGCCCGGCGGGCGTCATGGGCCGCAGGCCGCGACTGGCCTGGTCATGCCGACATTGTCCCGGGGGGTGGCCGCGCCGGGCCAGCGGTAATCGGCCCTCTTTGTCGACCGGCAGGTCATGGCCGCGCGGCGGGGACCGGCCGCCCGCCCGGCGCGCGCCGGGCGTGGCCGTCGGCGGCCACCGCGAAGGCGCGGATGATCGGGTGGGGGCGCGGCTCCGCGGCCAGCTCCGGCTGGAACAGGGTGGCCAGGAAGAACGGGTGGCCGGGCAGCTCGGCGATCCGCACATCGCCGCCGTCGTCCTCGCCGCTGAAGGCGAGCCCGTGGCCGGCCAGCAGGTCACGGTAGGCGCGGGCGAGCCCGTACGAGCACTGGTAGCGCGCCGCGATCCGCTCCGCCCCCAGCACCCGCTCGGCGAGCGAGCCGGGTGCCACCCGCACCGCCTGCTCGTGCCCGGCCAGGGAGCACGGCAATGCGGTGATCACCAGGTTCCCGCCCTGGGGGGTGATCTCGGCGTGGCCGGCGCGTTCCACCCCGCAGACATCACGGGCGAACTCGAGCACGGCGTGCTGGAACCCGCCACAGGTGCCGAGGAACGGGATGAGTCTCTCGCGCGCGCAGCGCGCCGCCGCGATCGCACCGGCCTCACTCCGGTAGGGGCTGCCGGGCACGAGCCAGATGCCGTCGAAACCCGCCAGGCTGCCGGGCTCGGTGACCTGGTCGCTGCCGATCCAGTACGCGTCGATGATCAGGCCCTCCCGCTGGCCCAGCGCGTCTATCAGGCCGGGGATGCGCTGGTGCGCCCGGACGTGCGGTGACCGGTCGCCGACCAGCGCGACCCGGGCCGGGGCGGGGGATCGGGCGGAGTCCATGCCAGCATTGTTGAGCCCGCCCCTGCTTCAGCGCCAACGATTGTTCCTGCACTATCTATTAGCGATACTTATGCAGGATGGACCCGCACCTGCTGCGCACGTTCATGGCCGTGGCTGACCTCGGCTCCTTCTCGCTGGCGGCCGGCCGGCTCGGCTACACCCAGTCGGCGGTCTCGCAGCAGATCGCCGCGCTGGAAGCCGATCTGGGCACGGTGCTGCTGCACCGGCGGCCGGTGACCGTGACCGAGGCCGGGGCCCGCCTGCTGGAGCACGCCGGGCCGATCCTGCTGCGGCTGGATGCCGCCCGGGCCGAGGTCGCGCGGGTGGCGGCGCCGCCGCCGGCGCGGCTGGTACTCGGGCTGGCCCCGCTGGCGATGACCGAGGTCGCGGTCTTGGCGCTGGCGGGCATCCGCCCGTCACATCCCCGGCTGGCGGTGACGCTGCAGGTCACCGGCCGGGAGGCCGTGGGGGCCGCGGTCGCGGCCGGCACCCTCGACCTGGGCCTGGTCGACGGTGCCGCCGCGCCCGGCGACCCGCTACGGCTGGATGTCGGCCCCGCGACCGCGGTCATGGTCGCCGAGCGGGAACTGGCGGTGGCTCTGCCCGGCGGGCATCCGCTGGCCGGCCGCTCGGCGCTGCGGCTGGAGGACCTGGCCGATGCGCGGTGGCTGGACGCGCCCGATACCGGCATGCCGCTGGCCGACCTGCGCGCCGCCACCGGCTCCGACGGGTTCCGTCCCGCGCTGCGCTACGAGGGCACCGACGTGCGGACGCTGATCGCCCTCGCCTCCGCGGAGCACGGCCTGACCGTCCTGCCCCGGCCGGTCGTGGACGCGGCGCCGGGCGTCACCGGCGTCCCCCTGTCCTGGCCGCCGCTGGTGCACCGCACCGAGATCATTCGCGGCGGCTCCGGCGGCGCGGCGGCAGCGGCCATCGCCGCGGCGATCACCCGGGCCTGACCTGGCCGGCCCGCTAAAGGGGCTCAGCGGCCAGCGCCGGGGCCAGCGGGTCAGCGCGCCAGCGGAGGGTCAGTGCGGGCCGTAGGTCCGGGTGGCCTCCTGGATGGCGGTCAGGTAGCCCGCCCGCTCGAAGGCGGAGCCGCGGGCACCGGCCGGGACGGCCAGCAGGCCGCGCACGTCGTCCACCTCGGAGAACCCCTTGCGCTTCAGCCACTCGGTCAGCCCGTCGATCAGCACCGCCGCGTGGGCCGGCCCGTGGCGCAGCAGCGACGAGGTGGTCATCACCACGTCGGCGCCGGCGAGCAGGTAGGCGGCCACATCGGCGGCGGTCTCCACCCCGGTGCTGGCCGCGAGCGACCCCGCCATCAGGCCGCGCAGGCGGGCGATCCAGGACCGGGGCAGCGCCGCCTCCGCCGGGCTGGACAGCTTCAGGCCGGTGCTCACGGTGAGGGTCTCCGGGTCGATATCGGCCTGCATGAACCGGTTGAACAGGACCAGCCCGTCCGCCCCGGCCCGGTCGAGCCGGACGGCCACCTCGCCCGCCGAGCTGAAGAACGGCGCAAGCTTGACCGCGACCGGGATGGTGACCGCCGCCTTGACCGTGGTCAGGATGTCCACGTACCGCTGCTCGACGTCACGGCCGGGCATGCGTGGGTCCGCCGGCAGGTAGTAGACGTTCAGCTCGATCGCGGCGGCGCCCGCCTCCTGCATGGCGGCCGCGTAGTCGGTCCAGCCGCCGGCGGTGACGCCGTTGAGGCTGCCGATGACCGGCACGCCGACCGCGGCGGTGGCCCGGCTGAGCAGGTCGAGGTAGCGGCGCGGGCCCGCCTCCCCGTCGATGGTTTCGGGCAGGTAGCTGAGCGATTCCGCGAAGCTCTCGGCGCCCGCCTCGGCCAGCTGTGCGTCCCGCTCGGCCTCCCGCCGCACCTGCTCCTCGAACAACGACGGCAAGACGATGGCTCCCACCCCGGCATCGGCCAGATGGCGGACGCCGTCCACGGTGCGGGACAGCGGGCCGGCCGAGGCGACCAGCGGGTTGTCCAGCGTCAGGCCCAGGTACGTCGTCGTGAGGTTCATGCGTTGCTCCTCTGGACGGTCGGCGGGAACCGTTCGGCGCCCTGCGTCGCCATCTCCTCGTAGGTGGCCCAGCGCCGGTTGACCTCCTGCTGGGCCAGGCCGAGCAGGCGCTCGGCCTCGGCCGGGTCAGCCTGGGTGAGGATGCGGTACCGCAGTTCCCGCCCGGTGTAGTCGGAGAGCGCGATCCTCGGCCGCGGGGAGTCGAGCAGGAACGGGTTGCCCCCCTCCGCGCGCACGGCCGGGTCGTAGCGCATCAGCGGCCAGTAGCCGCTGGCGACCGCGCGGTACTGCTGGTCCATCCCGTTGCGCATCTCGATCCCGTGGGCGATGCAGTGGCTGTAGGCGATGACCAGCGACGGGCCCTGGTAGGCCTCCGCCTCCCGCAGGGCCCGCAGCGTCTGCTGGGGGTCGGCGCCCATGGCCACCCGCGCCACGTACACATTGCCGTAGGCGATCGCCTGCAGCGCCAGATCCTTCTTGGGCACGGTCTTGCCGCCCGCCGCGAACTTGGCCACGGCGCCGAGCGGGGTCGCCTTCGACATCTGCCCGCCGGTGTTGGAGTACACCTCGGTGTCGAGGACCAGCACGTTGACGTCGCGCCCGCTGGCCAGCACGTGGTCGAGCCCGCCCGCGCCGATGTCGTAGGCCCAGCCGTCCCCGCCGACCAGCCAGACGCTGCGCCGGACCAGGTGGTCCAGCACGCTGCGCAGGTCCGCGGCCGCCCGTGCGGCCTCGCCGCCCGGCCCGTCGCCGGTGTCCAGCTGGCCCAGGCGGCGCCGGAGCTCGGCGACCCGCTCGCGCTGGGCGGCGAACTCGGACTCGTGCTGCTGCGGCGCGTCCAGGATCGCATCCACCAGGCCGGCCCCGATCTCCTCCCGCAGCCCGGCCAGCCGGGACCGGGCCAGCCCCAGGTGCAGGTCGGCGGCGAGCCGGAAGCCGAGCCCGAACTCGGCGTTGTCCTCGAACAGGGAGTTGGACCAGGCCGGGCCCCGCCCGGCCGTGTCGGTCGTCCACGGGGTGGTCGGCAGGTTCCCGCCGTAGATCGACGAGCAGCCGGTCGCGTTCGCGATCATGAGCCGGTCGCCGAACAGCTGCGACAGCACCTTGAGGTAGGGGGTCTCACCGCAGCCGGTGCAGGCGCCGGAAAACTCGAACAGCGGCTGCAGGAACTGGGTGCCGCGCACGGTGCCGAAGTCGACCCGGGACCGCTCGTTGACCGGCAGCGACTCGAAGAAGGCGATGCTGGCCCGCTGCGGCGCCACCAGCGGCCCGGCCGGCGCGAGGTTGATCGCCTTCCGGCCCGGCTCGGCCGGCGCGCTGACCGGGCAGGCCTCCACGCACAGCCCGCAGCCGGTGCAGTCCTCCACGTACACCTGGAGCGTGTAGCGCGAGTCCGGCAGCCCGCGGGCGTCCAGCGGCGCGGAGGCGAACTCCGACGGCGCGTCGTCCAGCTGGGAGGCGTCGTAGAACTTGGACCGGATGACGCTGTGCGGGCAGACGAAGCTGCAGTTGCCGCACTGGATGCACAGGTCCGGGTCCCAGGCCGCCACCTGGTCGGAGATGTTGCGCTTCTCGTAGGCGGTGGTGCCGCTGGGGTAGGTGCCGTCCACCGGGAGCGCACTGACCGGCAGGTCGTCGCCGTGGCCGGACATCATCGCGGCGGTGACCGTGCGCACGAACTCGGGCGCGTCCTCCGGCACCGGCGGCGGCACGCGCCGGCTCGCGGTCACCCGCCGGGGGTGCTCGATCCGGTGCAGCGCGGCGACGGCGGCGTCCACGGCGGCGTGGCTGCGCTTGACCACCTCGGGCCCCCGGCGGCGGTAGGACTTCTCGATCGCGGCCTTGATCGCCGTGATCGCCTCCCCGGCGGGCAGCACCCCGGAGATCGCGAAAAAGCAGGTCTGGAGCACGGTGTTGACCCGTCCGGGCAGGCCCGCGTCGCGCGCCACCCAGTCGGCGTCGATCGCGTACAGGGTGATCTGCTTGGCCAGGATCTTCTCCTGCGCCTCCCGGGGCAGGCGGTCCCAGACCTCTTCCGGCGGGTCGGGGGTGTTCAGCAGCAGGGTCGCGCCGGGCGCGGCGCGGTCCAGCACCTCCGCCCGCTCGATCAGCCCGGCGTGGTGGCAGCCGACGAAACCGGCCCGGCTGACCAGGTACGGCGCCCGGATCGGGGTCGGCCCGAAGCGCAGGTGGGAGACGGTCTGCGAGCCGGATTTCTTGGAGTCGTAGACGAAGTACCCCTGGGCGTGCCGGCCGGAGTCCGCACCGAGGATCTTGATGGTGTTCTTGTTCGCGCCGACGGTCCCGTCCGATCCCAGCCCGAAGAACACGGCGCCGAACGTGCCGGCGGGCTCGATGTCGAATTCCGGGTCGTAGGGCAGGCTGGTGCCGCCGACGTCGTCGGTGATGCCGATCGTGAACCGCGGCCGGGGCTGGTCGCGGGCCAGCTCGGCGAACACGCCGGCCGCCATGCCGGGGGTGAATTCCTTCGACGAGAGCCCGTACCGGCCGCCGGTCACGGCGGGCATGACCTCGCGCCCGCCCGCCGCGTGCGCCTCGGCCAGGGCCGCGAGCACGTCCAGGAACAGCGGCTCGCCCAGCGACCCCGGCTCCTTGGTGCGGTCGAGCACCGCGACCCGCCGGGCGGTGGCCGGCAGCGCGGCGAGCAGCGCCTGCGCCGGGAACGGCCGGTACAGCCGGACCTGGACGACCCCCACCTTCTCGCCGCCGTCGGCCAGGTGCCCGGCGGTGCGGGCGGCGGTCTGCGCCCCCGATCCCATGAGGACGATGACCCGCTCGGCCTCGGGGTGGCCGTGGTACTCCATGAGCCGGTAGCGGCGCCCGGTGCGCTCGCCGAGCGCGTCCATCGCCTCCTGCACGGTCCCCGGCACCCGGGCGTAGAACGGGTTGACGGTCTCCCGGGCCTGGAAGTAGACGTCGGGATTCTGGGCCGTGCCCCGGATGAACGGCCGGTCCGGCGACAGGGCCCGCTCCCGGTGGGCACGCACCAGATCCGCCGGGACCAGGGCGCGCAGGTCGTCGTCGTTAAGCATCTCGATCGTGTTCAGCTCGTGCGAGGTCCGGAAACCGTCGAAGAAATGCACGAACGGTATCCGGGTGGCGAGCGTCGCGGCCTGGGCGACCAGCGCCAGGTCGTGCGCCTCCTGGACCGACGCGGAGGCCAGCAGGGCGAACCCGGTCTGCCGGGCCGCCATCACGTCGGACTGGTCGCCGAAGATGGACAGGCCCTGCGCGGCGAGCGCGCGGGCGGCCACGTGCAGCACCGCCGGCGTCAGCTCCCCGGCGATCTTGTACATGTTCGGGATCATCAGCAGCAGGCCCTGGGAGGCGGTGAACGTCGTCGTCAGCGCGCCGGACTGGAGCGCGCCGTGCAGCGCGCCCGCCGCGCCGCCTTCGCTCTGCATCTCGGCCACGGTCGGCACGCTGCCCCAGATGTTCGGCCGGCCCGCGGTGGCCCATTCGTCGGCCAGCTCCGCCATCGGCGACGACGGCGTGATCGGGTAGATGCAGCAGACCTCGTTCAGCCGGTAGGCGACCGACACCGCCGCCTCGTTGCCGTCCACCACGGCCCGGGTCGCCTCAGGGCGGCTCATTGCGGCTCGGCCTCCATCTCGATCGCGTGGACCGGGCACTGCTCGTAGCAGGTACCGCAGCCGGTGCAGCGGTCGTAATCGAACCGGTAGCGGTGGCCGGGCCCCAGCTTGATCACCGCGTCCTCCGGGCAGGCGCCCAGGCAGCCGTCGCACTCGAAGCAGTTGCCGCAGGACAGGCACCGGCCGGCCTCGTAGACCGCCTGCTGGCCGGTGAGGCCGCCGACCACCTCGGTGAAGTCGCTGACCCGCTCCTCCGGCCCGCGCTCGGGCTGGCTCCGGCGGCCGGCGTCGGCGAAGTACCAGGGGTGGAGGAGGCCGAACTCCGCCAGGTCGTGCCTGGGCGGCCGGACGGGCTCCTCCCCGCGCAGGTAGGCGTCGATGAAGCGGGCGGCCTTCTTGCCGTGCCCCACGCCGACGGTGACCGTGCGCTCGGCGGGCACCATGTCGCCGCCGGCGAACACGCCTGGGCAGCCGGTCATCATCGACGCCGAGACGGCCACGGTCCCGTCCTTGGTGAACTCCACCCCGGGCACCTGGCGCAGGAACGCGGTGTCGGCGTCCTGCCCCACGGCCATTATGAGCGTGTCGGCGGTGAGGGTCTCCAGCCGGCCGGTGGGGTGCGGGCGGCCGGTCTCGTCGAGCTCCATGACCTCCACCGTCATGTCCGGCCCGTCGAACGCGGTGATCGTGTGCAGCCAGTTGATCCGCACGCCCTCGCGTTCGGCCTCCTGGGCCTCCTCCTCGTGCGCGGGCATCTGCGCCCGGGTCCGCCGGTAGACGATCATCGTCTCGTCCGCGCCCAGCCGCCGGGCCGTCCGCGCCGCGTCCATCGCGGTGTTCCCGCCGCCGTAGACCGCGACCCGGCGGCCAACGGCTGGGTGGCCGCCGGAGGCGACGTCACGCAGGAACGGGACCGCGTCGATGATCCGGCTGGCGTCGCGGGCGGGGATGTCCACGTGCTTGGACAGGTGCGCGCCGACCGCGACGAAGACGGCGTCGAAGGCGCCCTCGTGACGCTCGGCGGCCAGGTCCTCGACCCGGTGGCGGCAGGTGACCGTCACCCCGAGCGCGGCGATCCGGCCCAGCTCGGCGCCCATGACGTCGCGGGGGAGCCGGTAGGCCGGGATGCCGTAGCGCATCATCCCGCCCGGCTCGCCGCCCGCGTCGCGGATCTCGACCTCGTGACCGTGCCTGGCCAGGTGGTAGGCGGCGGACAGGCCGCTCGGGCCGGCGCCGACGACCAGCACCCGGCGGCCGGTCCGCCGCGGCGGCGGATCGAAGTGCCAGCCCCGCTCCAGCGCAAGGTCGCCGAGGAACCGCTCGACCGAGTGGATGGACACGGCGCTGTCCAGGTGGGCGCGGTTGCAGACGCTCTCGCACGGGTGGTAGCAGACCCGGCCGTGGATGGCGGGCAGCGGGTTGTCGGCCACCAGCTGGCGCCACGCCTGCTCGTGCTGGCCGTCCTGGGCCAGGCCCAGCCAGGCCTGGATGTTCTCGCCGGCCGGGCAGCCGGCGTTGCAGGGCGGCAGCAGGTCCAGATAGACCGGTCGGCGTGTGCGGACCGGGCCGGCCCGCGCCGCGCCGTGCAGCAGGTCAGGCAGGGGCGTCAGGTCGCGCGGCGGGTGGGTCACTGTGCCATCGTGCGCGCCTCCGGCGGATCCGGCCAGGGACGAAGGACCTTAGGTGGGCTGCGCGAGCCCCCGGCCGCCTCTGCGCCTGGCGTCCGCCGCGCTTGCCTGGGGCGCGCCCGTTTCGCCAGCCGCTCGAACCGGCGCTCCCACGCCGGTGTCCCTGTTGTCCATCATGGCCCCTCGCCATGATGGCTGGCCCGGCCGGCCCGGCCGGCAGATGATGCCTGCATGAGCGAGGCTGCCCGCCCGGCCCCGGCGATCTCGGCGCACCGGGGCGGCGGCGAGACCGCACCCAGCGGAACGTACGAGGCGTACCGGAGCGCGCTGGAGGCGGGGGCCGAGTACGTGGAGTTCGACGCCCGGCGGACCTCGGACGGGACGCTGGTGGCCTATCACCGGGCACGGCTGGGCTGGGGCCGGGCCGTGGCCGCGCTGAGCTACCCCAGGCTCTGCGACCTCGCTGGCTACGAGGTGCCGCGGATGGCGGAGCTGATGAAGCTGCTGGCAGGCCGGGCGGTGGGCCATCTCGATCTGAAGGAAACCAGCTGCGCGGAGGTGATCGTGCGGCATGCGGTTGAGGCGCTCGGCCCGGCCGGTGTCATCATCACGACCGAGGAGGACGCGGTGGCGGCCATGCTCAAGCGCCGGTTCCCCGCCGTGCCTGTCGGGCTCACCATCGGCGGTGATGTGGCCGAGACGGCGAGATTCGCCGTGCGGCGGCTGCGTACACGGGGGCTCTCCCGGCTGGACCGCGTGGTGGCCAGCCTGGCGGACGTGGCCGTGGTACACCACCGGCTGGCACGAACCGGCGTTCTGGCGGAATGCCGGCGACGTGGCATTAAGACGATGGTCTGGACCGTGAATGGCGACCAGGCTCTGGCGCGGTGGCTGGCCAGCCCATGCGTCGATGTCCTGGTTACCGACCGTCCTGCCCGCGCTATCGCCCTGCGCAGCCGATAGGTCCGCCGACGGCGATCTGCCGTCCAGGCCGGGCACATCAGTCCAAGCCGGGCACAACTGTCCGCGTGTGGAAGTAAATGGAATGACGATGTGCGAATACCCGCCGATGACCTGCGAATAAGTGGTGAGCGGGTAGACACTTGCCCGGGTGCCGGACCTGTTCGCCCGCGTCGCTCCCATCCTGCGGAGCGCCGTGTCCAGGGGGGCCGGGGACCCGCGCCTCACCGGCCTGCGGCGCCCGGCCCGGATCGTGGTGACCGGCTGGGTGCTGTGCGTCATCCCGCTGCTCACGCTCAGCGTGGGGTACCTGGTGCTGCACCTGCCCGGGATCAACCGGGTGCTGTGGCGGGCCGCGAGAACGCAGGCTCACCTGGCGTCCGCCGCGGCCGCCGGCCACGACTACGCGATGGCCGCGGTCGGCGCGGTCGGCGTCGCCTTGCTGGCCCTGTCGCTGGCCGGCTCGCTCTACATCGTGATCGGGCTGGCCCGGCGGCTCGTGACTCTTGGCCTGCGCTGGTCGGCCGGGCATCTCGCCCGTCGCCTGCTGGCCGTCCTGGCCGGGCTGGCGGGCATGGCGGCGCTCGCCACCTTCTGGGGCATGCAGGGCCAGTTCCGCGGCTGGTAGCCCGCAGCTCACGCGGGCCGGGCCGGCGGGCCGGCGGTGATCCGTCCGGCGATCTCGCGCATGCGTTCGGGGGAGTCGTGCGGCATCTCCCACCGGGTCTCCAGCCACCAGGTGCAGCCCGCATCCGCCCAGGGCGCGACCTGCGCGGCGGCCGCCGCCGGGTCATCGGCCGGGGTCTCGCCCTCCGCCACCATGTCCAGGCCCGGCCCGGCCCCGCGCGCGTTCAGCCAGGCGCGCACGGCGAGGGCGTCATCCGGCCCGGGCTCCCGGCCCTCGACCTCGAACTGCGGGATGATGCCGTCGCAGCGCAGCACCCGGCGCATGGACTTCGGCCGCGGCCACACACCGACCACCCAGACCGGGATCCGCTCCTGGACGGGTCGGCATGCCCGGTTGAGATCATCACGGCCGCACTCGTAGTCGTAGTGCGGCCCGTGGTAGCTCGTCGAACCGGCCCACAGGGCACGGATCAGGTCGATCGCGTCGTCGAGACGCTCGGCGCGCTCGCGGATGCCGGTGACCTCGCCGGTATCGGGCAGGTCGGTGGCGATCGCGCCGACGCCCACCGCGAGGATCGCCCGGCCGCCGGAGAGCTGGTCCAGCGTCGCCACCTGGCTGGCGACCTTCCACGGGCGGCGCCACGGCAGGGGGGTCAGCATGGTCCCGAGGCGGACGCGGCTGGTACGGGCGGCCATGGCCGCGAGCAGCGTCCACGCGTCCACGCCGTAGCCGGCCTCCCAGACGAACACGCCGTCCCATCCGGCCTGCTCGGCCAGGATGGCCTGCTTCAGCTGCTGGTTCGCGGTCCCGCCGGGCAGCACCACGCCAGCCCGCATACCGGGCCCGGTCATGGTCCGGTCCTATCAGAGGCCACCGACATCCCGCCCGCCGGGCCGGCCCGGGCTCACTGCTCCAGCTGGCTGAGGTCCACGACCTGGCTGGGAGGCGGCGGGGGCGGAATGGTCACGGCGTTCCACTGGGTGAAGTCGGCGTGGCTGGAATCCTTCGTCAGCCGCAACGGGTAGGGCGGTCCGTGGGCCGCCACGTAGACCGTGCTGCCATCGCTGGCGCGCATCTGCCAGGCGGGCTGGCCGTTCACGGTCACCGTCCGGACGTAGCTCAGCCGGGGTACCGACACCTGGCCCAGGAAGGACGGCATGTCCATGCCGTTCAGCATGCTGTTCGCCTGGCTGGCCGGGACCTTCAGGTACTTGCCGCAGATAAGCGAGCAGGCCGCCGCCGGGAGGTTCTGCGACTTCAGCAGGCCGGCCGTTACCTTGAGATACGCGTGGCCCCGCGTTACCAGCACCTTGACGGGCGTCTGGCTGACCGACACCGTCCCGGACATGTCGCCGGTGCGCGTCATGCTCAAGTCCGCCGAGACCCTGGACCGGCCCTGCGTCACCACGGCCGAGATATGAAAGCTCGTCGCGTTCTTCATCGCGGACTTCACCTGCCTGGGCAGGGCAGCCGCGTCCGGGGGCGCCCCGGCGGCGGCCGACACGCCCGGCGAGGACGAGCCACCGGACCCGGCCGTCCCGGAACCGCCGCCGCTGCAGCCGGCCACCAGCAGCACCGCCACGACCGCCGCGGATCCGGCCGGCCAGCGCAAGGCTTTCATGGATGTCTCCTCCCCCCGCGTGCCCGGGACACCGGCCCAGGAGCCGCCGGTCCCGGCATCACCGCCCGACGACGGCGAACTCTCATGCTAAGCAGTCGTCCCCGGCAACGGCGATGGCGGCATGACGACCTGGTGGCCGCGCCCGCCCGGGCCGGCGCTGGCTGGCCGGGGGTGAAAACGGCAGACTGGCCGGGTGACCAGCGTCGTCCGGGCGTCCATCCGGGTGGAAGGCGTCGTGCAGGGGGTCGGCTTCCGCCCGTTCGTGTATTCCCTCGCGACCCGGCTGGGCCTGGCCGGGTGGGTCGGCAACGACGTCGATGGCGTGTTCGCAGAGGTCGAGGGCGCGGCAGCATGCGTTGAGCAATTCCTGGGGTTGCTGGAGACGCAGGCGCCGCCGCTGGCCCGCGTCGA
>Ga0335085_10007407_pt1 | contig 17039 bp, 14 predicted proteins | sample Lox_Sample_45_FD_206712 | JGI IMG/M metagenome (GOLD analysis project Ga0335085, IMG submission 206712) | Soil microbial communities from Loxahatchee National Wildlife Refuge, Florida, United States - Lox_Sample_4.5 | ecosystem: Environmental > Terrestrial > Soil > Wetlands | place: USA...
TCATCTAGCCCGCAACTCGCAGGGTTTCCCGTCGTGATCATGACTTTGCTGCCGTGGGGACGACAGCAAAGTCATGATCACGGGCTGATGATCATGGCGGTGCGGGGCTGGTCAGGGTGGGGGGACGGGTGGGCCTTGTGGGGCGGGGGCCGGGGCGGGTTCCGGAGCGGGTGCGGGTTCCGGAGCGGGTGCGGGTGCGGGTTCCGGGGCGATGCGGGCGGTGGGGTGGGGGGTGGCGCGCTCGATGGCGGGCCAGCCGTAGTCCTTGTCCCGTTCGGCCTGTTCCGCCTTCCTGCCGCCGCGCAGCCCGAACAGCCGCTTGGCCAGCAGCAGGTAAATCACAATGGCCAGGTTGATGACCAGCGCGAGCACCTTGAGCCAGGTGATGCTCTTGGTCAGCTCGTAGATCTCATACGGCACGAACACCACGGTGGCGATGAACGTCAGGTACTCGGCCCAGCGCCGGCTCAGCCACAGTCCGACCGCCTCGCAGCCCTCCAGCGCGGCGTAGGCGGCCGCGGCCGCCGCCACCAGGTACAGGTTGCGGGTGCTGACCGCGAACAGCCGCTGCAGGTCGTGCACGATGCCGTGCTGGCTGTTGTTGACCGGGCCGCCCAGCCCGCCTTGCAGGTCCTTGAGGATCCGGGTGAAGTCCGAATGCAGCATGGTCTTGTTGTTCGCGAACAGGAACAGCCCGGTGGACAGCACCCCGAGCACCAGGAAGTGCAGCGCCCGGTCCAGCGCGATCAGCCGCAGCACGTAGCGGTCGCGGAGCGGCTTGCCGCGCAGCGGCAGCACCACCTCCTGCCGGGGTGGCGGGTACTCGGCCGCCGGGTCAGCGGGAGGGTTCAGCGGGACCCATGAGTCGCAGCGCAGGCACCGGTACCAGCGCAGCCCGTCGTCCTCACGGGCGAAGATGGCGTCCTGGGCGCGCAGCCGGGCCGCGTCGGTGCCCAGCAGTTCGTGGCCGTGCAGCCCACAGCCGATCAGCTCGTAGCGCAGCTTCGGCCGGTAGCGGCGGGTGCGTTCGGTGCCCGGCGGGGCGAGCACGCCTTCGGCATCCTGGCCAGCCATTCCCCTAACGTAGCCGGGCGAACAGCCAGAACGTAACACCCACGCCCGCGCCGTAGGCCAGATGCGCGGCCAGGTCGTCGCCCAGCACCTTCGCGTCGTACTTCCAGATCGGCTTGTACAGCCCGCCTTCGGGCAGGATCACATACCCGGTAGCCCAGACCACCGCGCCGAACGGCACGCCGTACCAGGGATGCGGGCGGCGCAGCGACCCGGCCAGCACGCCGTACGCCGCGCCGTTGGCAGCCCCGTAACCCCAGTGCATGACCGTGCTGACCGGCCAGGCCCAGCGGTCCGGCAGCTTGCGCTGGGTGAAGCCCTCGATGACGCGCTGGCCGACCTGCCCCGGGGCCGGCGCGTCGGCCCAGCTATCCACGGCGGCGAATTCCCATTCCAGTGGGGCCTTGGTCCCGCCGTCCTTGCGGTACCGGACGTACTGGACCGCGTCCAGGCACACGGTGCCGACCGCGCCGGCCAGGACCCCGCCGACGATGGCCGCGAGCGGCGTAAGCGGCTGCCAGCGAATGCGCATCGCAGCTCCCTGTGTTGCAAGAGTCAGTGTGGCAAAAATCAGTGTCGGGCCAGCCAGGCCAGGGCCGCAGTGACCAGGGCCTCGGTGCCGGTGCGCAGGCAGGGCTGCATCGGCGGCAGGAACTTCGGTGAATGGTTAGTCGGCAGGTCCTGCAGCTTGCCTTCCTTTTCTGCGCTGCGGTAAACCTTCCGGTCGGTGAAGCCGATGGACCAGTATGAGTACGGGATGCCCAGCGCGTTCGGGATGTTGGGGAAGTCCTCGCTGACCGTCTGCGGCTCGATCGCCAGCGCGTTGTCGCCGAACTGGGCGCTGAACGCGGACGCCACCCGGTCGGTGGTGGCGGGGTCGTTGGTCATCACCGGGAAGCTGGCCAGCTCGTCGAAGTCGGGGTCGCGGGGGGAGCCGGAGGCGGCGCATTCGGCCCGCACGATCCGGTGCACCGCGTCCAGCATCCGCTGCCGGACCGGCTCGGCGTAGCTGCGCAGGTTGAGCTGCAGCGTGGCGTGGTCCGGGATGAGGTTGCTCACCGTGCCGGCCTGGATGCTGCCGACGGTCAGCACCGCGGTGTCGGCCGGCGCGACCACGCGGGACACCACGGTCTGCAGCCGGACGACGATCATGGCCGCCAGCACCACCGGGTCGATGGTGTGCTGCGGCATGGCGCCGTGGCCGCCCTTCCCGTAGACGGTGACCTTGATCGAGTCTTCGGCGGTCATGAACGGTCCCGGGCAGGTGGCCACGGTCCCGGCGATGCCGGGCAGCAGGTGCTGGGCCAGCGCGACGTCGGGCGCGGGGATCCGCTTGGCCAGGCCGTCGTCCACCATGGCCTGGGCGCCGTCGCCGGTCTCCTCGCCCGGCTGGAACAGGGCCAGCAGCGTGCCGCTCCACTGGCCCGGCTGGTCGGCCAGCAGCTTGGCCGTGCCGAGCAGGCAGGACATGTGCAGGTCGTGGCCGCAGGCGTGGTCCACCGGCACCAGGTGCCCGTCGGCGTCCCGGGTGGTGGCGGTGCTCGCGTACGGCGCGCCGGTGTCCTCCTTGACCGGCAGCGCGTCGAGTTCGCAGCGCAGCAGCACGGCCGGGCCGCGGCCGTTGGCCAGGGTGCCGACCACCCCGGTGCCGCCGATGTGCTCCTCGACGGTGAAACCGTAGTCGCGCAGCTTCCCGGCCACCTGCTGGGCGGTGCGGTGCTCCTGATGGGACAGTTCCGGATGCTCGTGCAGGTCCTTGTAGAACGCTTCCTGGCCGGCCTGCAGGCTGCCGTAGCCGGCCAGCACCTCGTCCACCGTGCCCATCAGCTCACTCCACCTCGAGGTCGCGCAGGTTGCTCTTGGCCAGGTCGACGAGTTCCTTTCCTTCCCCGGACAGGATGGTCCGGGTGGCGTACAGCGTGAAGCCCTTGAGCTCGCCGTAGCTGATCTTGGGTGGCAGGGACAGCTCGTAGCGGTCGCTGCGCACGTCGACCAGGGCCGGGCCGTCGTGGGCGAACGCCTCGCGCAGCGCGCCTTCCAGGTCCCCGGCCTTGTCCACCTGGACGCCGAACAGCCCGGTCGCCCGGGCGATCGCGGCGAAGTCCGGGTTGTCCAGGTCGGTGCCGTAGGTGACGATGCCGGCCGCCTTCATCTCCAGCTCGACGAACGACAGCGCGCCGTTGTTGAACACCACCACCTTGACCGGCAGGTGCTGCTGGCGCAGCGTGATCAGCTCGCCAAGCAGCATGGCCAGCCCGCCGTCGCCGGACAGGGTGACCACCTGCCGGCCCCGCTCGGCCGCCTGCGCCCCAATGGCCTGCGGCAGCGCGTTGGCCATCGAGCCGTGATTGAACGAGCCGATGATCCGGCGCCGGCCGTTCATCCGCAGGTACCGCGCGGCCCAGATGCACGGTGAGCCGACGTCGGCGGTGAACACCGCGTCGGCGGCGGCCAGCCGGTCGATGGTGGCCGCGATGAACTGCGGGTGCAGCGGTGACCGGTCCCGGCTGCTCTCGGCCAGGTGATCCAGGCGCTTGCGGGCCCGCCGGTAGTGCGTGGTCATCCGGTGCAGGTGGGCCGAGTCGGTCTTACGGTCCAGCAGCGGCAGCAGCGCGTCGACCGTGTCGCGGACCGTGCCGACCAGCGGGACGTCGACCGGGATCCGGTGGCCGATCTGCTCGCCGCGCACGTCGACCTGGATCACCGGCACCCCGTCCGGCAGGAACGCCCGGTACGGGAAGTCGGTGCCTAGCATGACCAGCGCGTCGCAGTGCTCCATGGCCCGGTACCCGGAGCTGAACCCGATCAGCCCGGTCATGCCCACGTCGAACGGGTTGTCGTACTCGATGGCATCCTTGCCGCGGAACGCGTGCAGCACCGGCGCCTGCAGCCGCTCGGCCAGCGCGATCAGCTGCTCGTGAGCGCCCGCGCAGCCCGCACCGCCCAGGATCGTCACCCGGTCGCTGGCGTTCAGCACCCCGGCCGCGGCGGCCAGCGCCTCGTCGCCCGGCCGGACCACCGGCACCGCGGCCCGCACCGCCGACGGCTTGGCCCCGGACGGGGCGTCGGCGAAGAACACGTCTCCCGGGATGACCAGCACGGCTACCCCGCCGCGCTGGACGGCGGCGCGCAGCGCGATGTCCAGCACCCCGGGCATCTGCTCCGGCACGCTGACCAGCTCGCAGTAGACGCTGCACTCCTGGAACAGGTTCTGCGGGTGGGTCTCCTGGAAGTAGGTGGTGCCGATTTCCTCCCGCGGGATGTGCGCCGCGATGGCCAGCACCGGCACCCGGCTGCGGTTCGCGTCGTACAGGCCGTTGATCAGGTGCAGATTGCCTGGCCCGCAGCTGGCCGCGCACACGGCGAGCTGGCCGGTCAGCGCGGCCTCACCGGCGGCCGCGAACGCGGCCGCCTCCTCATGCCGGACGTGCTCCCAGGTGATCGAGCCGTCCCGGCGCAGCGCGTCGGTGAACCCGTTCACCGAGTCGCCAGGGATGCCGTACACCCGCTGCACCCCGGAGGCCCGCAGCGTCGCGACGATCAGGTCGGCCACAGTGGATGCCATCGCTCACTCCTTTGTGCAGCGCCGGCGCCCACGTCAGACAGCCAAGGACGGGGCTGATCCCGCTGGGCCCGGAACGTATCGTCACAAACGAGGCTAACAACGGCATTCGCGATCGGCTATTGGGGGTTCACCGGGCGCGACCGCGGCGGCGCAGCGCACGGGCCAGCGCGCCGGCCGCGACCACGCCGAGCACGACGGTGCGGGCAGTGGACCGGCCACCGGGCTGAGCGGCAGGCTGGGCGGCCGCCGTGGCCAGCACCGCCCGGTCGCCGCCGGCCCGCAGCAGCTGCCGGCCCTGCAGCGCGAACAGCAGCCCGAACGATGGGCCGATGAGCACGACCAGCGCGGCGAACAGCACCACGATCGCGTCCAGGGTGGCTTCCGGGGCGCCCGCGTTGCTCAGCGTCACCGCGGTGCCGGGCAGCAGCACCGGGTACTGCGCGACGCCCCAGCCCCAGATCACCGCGGCCACGCCGAGCGCGGCCAGCACCCGCACGCCGCGCGGCCGGCCGATGGCCAGCAGGACCAGCACCGCCACCCCGCACACCCCGGCCACGATCACCAGCGGCAGCGCCCGGCCGGTGAGCCGGGTGTACAGCGTCGGGTCCGAGCTGTGCAGCTCGGCCAGCGTGCCGAGAGACAGCGCCCCGGTTACCACGGCGGCCAGCTGGGCGCGGCGGGTGAAGTAGGCCTGCATCCGGTGGTCGCCGCGGCGGGCCGCCTCGCCGATCAGGAACACGGCGGCCAGGTAGCCGCACGCGCCGACGAAGATGAACCCAGTCAGTATCGACGTGGGCTGGGTCCAGGCGGCCAGGCTGGACTGGGTATGCCTGCCGGGTATCTGGCCGTCCGCGATGCCGCCGACCACCGCGCCCATGAAGAACGGGGTGAGCAGCGAGGAGAACGCGAACGTGGCGCCGAACGCGCGCTCCAGGCTGAGCCGGGTGACCTCCTTGCGGAACGCGAACCCGGCCCCGCGCAGCACGATCCCGGCCACCGCGAGCCAGATCGGCAGCGCGGCCACCGTCATCACCGCGGCGAACGCGTCCGGGAACGCGGTCCAGAAGATGACCAGGGCGAAGATCAGCCAGACGTGGTTGGCCTCCCACACCGGGGTGATCGACTCGTCGATCAGCGTGCGCGGCGCGCGGCCGCGCCGGTCCCCGCCGGCCAGCAGGTCCCATAGGCCGCCGCCGAAGTCGGCACCGCCCAGGATGGCGTACAGCGTGACGGTGGCCAGCAGGATGGCCCCGACCGTGGCCGCGATCACCGGCCGGCCCGCCCCGGCACCCCGGCCGGCGGTGGCGCCGGCGGCGGGCCGTAGGGCACCGCGGGCTCGGCCGCCCCGGCGCGCCCCCAGCGCCGGGCCAGCAGGCGCAGGATCAGGATGGTCGCCGTCCCGAGCACGGCGTAGATCACGATGATGAGGCTCAGGCTGGCCAGCACCCCGCCGTTGCGGGTGGCCGCTTCCGCGGTGGTCTGCAGCCGGTACACCACCCAGGGCTGGCGGCCGACCTCGGTGACCACCCAGCCGCACTCCATGGCCACGATTGCGGCCACCCCGCTGACCGCCCCGAGCAGCCAGAACAGCCGCGGCTGGGGCAGCCGGCGCCGCCGCCACCAGGTGAACAGCGCCCACAGCCCGGCCAGCAGCAGCAGGAAGCCCAGACCGACCATCACGTCGAAGCACAGGTGCAGCAGCCACACCACCGGCGGGCGCTGCGCGGCCGGCACGGCGTCCCAGCCGGTGACCCGGGTGCCCGGCCCGAAGCCGACCAGGATCGAGTCGAGGTCGGGTATCCGTATCCCGCCATAGACGTGCCCGTTGACGTACGCGCCGCCGACCCACTCGGGCACGTGCCGGCCGGTGTGCGGGACGTATTCCATGGACGCGAACTTGACCGGCTGGTCCTGCGCGATCGCGCGGGCCGCGGTGTCGCCGACGAAGATCTGCACCGGGGTGAGGATCGCGGCCAGCACGAACGGGATCGCGAACCCGGTGTAGTGGTAGCGGTCCCGGCGGCCGCGCAGCACTCCGGCCGCGTACACCCCGGCCACGGTGAACCCGGTGACCATGTACGCGGCCAGGATCATGTGCGGCATCTCGTAGGGGGCAGCGTGGTTGAAGAACACCTGCCACGGGTCCACCGAGACGATCCGGCCTGCCCGCTCGGTGAAGCCGCCCGGCTGGTTCATCCACGAGTTGACCGCGACCACCGACATCGCGCCGAAGATCCCGCTGGCCGCGATCGGCACCCCGGTCCACCAGTGCGCCCACCCGCTCAGCCGCCGCCAGCCGTACAGGTAGATCGCGGTGAAGATGGCCTCCAGGAAGAAGAACAGGCCCTCCACGCCGAACGGCAGCCCGAGCACCGCGCCGTACCGGCGCATCAGGCCCGGCCAGAGCAGGCCCATCTCGAAGGAGAGCACGGTCCCGGTGACCGCGCCCACCGCGACCAGCACGCCCATGGCCTGCGACCAGCGCCGGGCCAGCGTCATGGCCACCGGATCGGACCAGCGCAGCCCGATGAACTCGGCGATCAGCACCACGGTGGGCAGCGCGATGCCCAGGCAGGCCAGGATGATGTGGAAGCCGAGCGTGGTCGCCATCTGGGCCCGGGCCGGCACGACCTGCGCCGCGAGCAGCATCGCGGTGTGGCCGGGTTCGGTTGCCATGCGCACCATGCTCCACCGCCGCCTCGCGGCGCATGATGCAGCCCCCCGCGTCCGGTCTGCCCGCAGGCGGGCTAGTATGCCCCGGATTCGCCGAAGGACGGGTAAGGATCCGGCGGGGCGGGCTCGTTCGGGTAGACCCGGTCCGGCATGTACTGCCAGTGGGTGGTGGGCGGCCGGTCCGGCCGGTGCTCGTCCAGCATCGGCGGCGGGTCGATCATGTCCTCGGGCTGGTCCACCCAGCTCCGCCCGTACGGCGCCAGGAAGATGCCGTACACGTGCAGGTGCCAGATCTTCCACCGGCCGTCCTCGGTCACGAAGTCGCAGCCGTACTTGCACCAGGCCCAGAACGCCTCCGGGGTCTTCTCGCCAGCGGCCGAGAACGACATGGTCTCGTGGCCGGGCGAGATCCAGGTCGCCTTGGCCGTCCGCAGGTCACCGGCGACCTCGATGACCGGGGTGGTCAGCGTGTGCATGTGCATGACGCCCTTGGCGTCGCCATCCACCCAGGCGTGGAACCCGGGGTACAGCCGTTCCAGGCTGTCCGCGCCCTCGTAGACGCCCCACATCATCTCGGCCCGCACGCCCGGCGTCTTGAGCGCGAACAGGTCCAGGCACTCCCGGTGCATGTTGGCCGTGTGCCAGTAGGAGTACCGGCCCATCACGTTCTGGATCTCCTGCACGGCTTCCACGCGGGCGATCCGCTGCTCCAGCGATGTCATGCGTATCCGATCTAGTAGGCGGTGGATTCGTCGAAGGACGCATAGGGCTCCGGCGGGGCCGGCTCGTTCACGTACACCTGGTCCGGTCCGTACATCCAGCGGGTGGTCGGCGGGCGGTCCGGGCCCAGCTCGGCCGGGAAGCCGGGCGGGTCCACGACCGGGCTGCTGTCCCCGGGCGCGGCCCAGCTCTGCCCGTACGGCGTGAACAAGATCCCGTACACGTGCAGGTGCCAGATCTTCCACCGGCCGTCCTCGGTCACGAAGTCGCAGCCGTACTTGCACCAGGCCCAGTGGGCCTTGGCCGTGCCGCCGCCCTCGGCCGGTGACATGGTCTCGTGGCCGGGCGAGATCCAGGTCGCCTTGGCCGTCCGCAGGTCACCGGCCACCTCGATGACCGGGGTGGTCAGCGTGTGCATGTGCAGCTGCCCGGGCCGGGCTTCCTCGCCCAGGTGGGTGTGCCAGCCCGGGTAGAGCCGCTCGATGCCGGCCGCGCCCTCGTAGACGCCCCACATCATCTCGGCCCGCACCCCGGGCGTCTTGAGCGCGAACAGGTCCATGCACTCGCGGTGCATGTCAGCGGTGTGCCAGGAGGAGTACCGGCTCATCACGTTCTGGATCTCCTGCACGGCTTCCACCCGGGCCAGCCGCTGCGCCAGGGGGAGGTCATCCAAGGTGCACGCTCCCTTCGGGGGCCGACGTGACCCGGCGGGCGAAGTCGACCGAGGTGGCGAAGATCTCCTCGACGTCGGGGGCGCCGAGCCACATGTGGTCGCTGCCGTCGATCCACGCCGTCTCGGCCGGCCGCCCGGCCACGGCCAGCGCGCCGGCCAGGCTCTGGCTCTGGGCCAGCGGCACCGCACGGTCGGCCGTCCCGTGCATGATCAGGAACGGCGGCGCGCCGGGCCAGACGTGGCTGACCGGGCTGGCCATCTGGGCCAGCCCGGGCAGATCGCTGAGCCGCCCGCCGATCAGGCGGGACTCCGGGGACTCCGGGGAGTCGTGCCGGAACGGCCCGGTGCCGTCGGACTGGTCGTCCATGGACAGCAGGTCGGCCGGCCCGTACCAGTCCACGACCGCGGCCACCTTGCTGGACACCGCGGGACGCTCCGTAAGCGCCGCGGCGGCGGGACCGGGCAGCCGTTCCTCGCCGACCGAGCCCTCGAGCCCGGGCACGTCGCCGGTCAGGCCGAGCAGCGCGGCCAGGTGCCCGCCGGCCGACGCGCCCCAGGCCACGATGCGCTCACCGGCCAGCCCATACTCCCCGGCGTTGCGGCGCAGCCAGCGCACCGCCGCCTTGGCGTCGTGCAGCTGCGCCGGGAAGTGGGCTTCGCCGGTCAGCCGGTAGTCGGCCGACGCGACCGCGAACCCGGCCTGGGCCAGCCGCACGAAGAAGCTGGGCTGCCAGTCGTCGAACACCGGCCCGACCTCGGTGCGGCTGCCCAGACCCCAGCCGCCGCCGTGCAGGAACAGCACCACCGGCCAGGCCCGGCCCGGGCGCGAGCCCGGGCCAGGCAGGTACAGGTCGAGCAGCAGCGGCCGGTAGCCGAGCACGGTCGCGTACTCGATGCCTGCATGGGTATGCACCTCATCCGGCACCACGGGGCCCGGCATCAGCTGGAGTGCCAGTTCTGGCTGGCCACCGGGCTGACCGGGTCGTGGTCCACGGTCTCGAACGTGGCCGGCACCCCGTGCACCGAGGCCGCGGTGAACTGCATGCTCAGCGTCAGCGCGATCGGCACGAACCAGGCATCGGCGTTCAGCCGCTGGTTGAGCTGCTGCAGCACGCTGTTCTGCGCGGCCGCGCCGCTGGCCTGGCCCGCCTCCGTGAACAGCTTGTTGAGCTGGGGGTCCACCGTGCCGAACGCGTTCCCCAGCGAACCGGTGGTGGGCAGGATCTGGGTGGCCTGGAAGTACATGTTGGCCGCCTTGCTCGGCATGACCAGCGTGTCGTACTGCCTGGAGAACAGGGCCTTGGTCAGCGTGGCGAACGTGCCGCCCAGCGCGGTGATCTTGAGCGTGACGCCCACCTGGGCCAGCTGGCTGGCGATGGCCTGGGCCAGCACGCTGTTCTTGTCCAGCGCGGCCACGTCCAGCGCGGAGACCGTGAACCCCTTGGGGTAGCCCGCCGCGGCCAGCAGGCTCTTGGCCTTGGCCGGGTCGTAGGCGTACTCGTCAGCGGCACCGGGCAGGTAGCCGGACAGCCCCTTGACCGCCACCTGATCCTGCGGCTGGGCGAACCCGTCGTAGATGGTCTTGACGATCGCGGCCCGGTCGATGGCGTACTCCAGCGCCTGGCGCACCTTGACGCTGGCCAGCGGCCCCTTGGCCCGGTTCTCCAGCATCAGCGACACCCAGGTGGCCGGCCCGGAGCTGACCGTGATGCCCGCCGACTTGGCCGTGGCCACGTCGGTGGCCGGCATGTTCTGCGCGAACTGGATCTGCCCGGTCTGCAGCGCGGCCAGCTCGGCCGAAGCGTCGGTGAACGGCCGGACCTCGACCTTGCTGTACTTGATCGCGGCCTGGTTGAAGTAGTACTTGTCCGGCGTGGACACGTAGAGGCTGCCCGCGGTGGTCTGCGACGGCTGCAGCACGTACTCGCCCGCGCCGTCCGAGGTGGTGGCCAGCGAGGCCGGGTTGGCCAGCCCCTTCGGCCCGATGATCAGGCCGAAGTTCCAGTCCTGGGTCAGCGAGATGACCGCGTTGGGGAACGCCGTCTTGTAGTGCAGGGTCACCGTGTCGCCCTGCGCGGTCACGCTGGCCACCGGGCCGGCGAAGCTGAGCGCGGGCCCGTTGGTCGCCAGGAAGTAGTCCATCGAGTTCTTGACCGCCGTGGCGGTGACGGCCGAGCCGTCGGAGAACCGCGCGCCCTTGCGGATGGTCAGCTGGAACGCCCGGTTCCCGCTGCCGGTGTAGCCCCAGGAGCTGGCCAGGTCCGGGATGAACTGACCGCTGGCGGTCTGGTAGATGAGCGGGTCGTAGTTGAAGTAGCCGTAGATCGCCGGGGCCAGCAGCACCGGGTTCATCGTGGTGGCCGGCTCGCCCATGCCGACCGACAGCGCGCCGGACCGGCCCGCGGTGGTCCCGGAGCTACCGGAACCGCTGCCCGAGCTTCCACAGCCGGCCACGGCCAGCGCTCCGGCCAGGGTCAGCGACAAAGCTGCTCTTCGAGATCTCATCAATTCCTCCTGCATAACGCCAGTTCGGGGTATCGGTGACAGGCGACTTCGCCGCCGTCAGGGGCAGAGACAAGCGGGGGCGGCGTAACCCGGCATATGTCGGTCACGGCCGGGCAGCGGGGGGCGAACGGGCAGCCGGGCTGGTCAGCGGGCGATTCAGCCGGGGCCACCGGCCGGGCCCGGCGGGCACCGCTACCTGGCGCGGCGGCCAGCAGGGCCTGGGTGTACGGGTGGCGGGGCCGCCGGGCCACCACGCTGGCCGGGCCGTGCTCCATGACCTGGCCCCGGTACAGCACCAGCACCCGGTGGGCCATGAACCGGACGACATCCAGGTCGTGCCCGATGAACAAGTAGCACAGCAGCAGCCGCTGCTGCAGGTCGCGGAGCAGGTTGAGGATCTGGGCCTGCACCGACACGTCCAGCGCGGTGACCGCCTCGTCGCAGATGACCAGCCGCGGGCCGGGCATCAGGGCGCGGGCAATGGCCAGCCGCTGCCGCTGCCCGCCGGAGAACGCGGCCGGGTAGCGGCTGGCCGCCGCGGCCGGCAGGGCCACCTGTTCCAGCGCGTCGCGGATCCGCTGCGCGGCCTCGGCACCGGGCAGCGCGCCGCGGGCGCGCAGCGATTCGGCCAGGGTGGCGGACACCGTCATGGCCGGGTTGAGCGAGCTGTACGGGTCCTGGAACACGACCTGAATGTCGGCGGCCAGGGCGCGCCGGGCCCGGCCGCGCAGCCGGGTGATGTCCCGCCCGTCGTAGCTGATCTGGCCGCCGGAGACCGGGGCCAGGCCCAGGATGGCCCGGCCCAGCGTGGTCTTGCCCGAGCCGGACTCGCCGACCACGCCGAGCGTCTCGCCGGGCGCGATGGCCAGGCTCACCCCGGACACCGCGGTCACGCGGCGGCGCCCGGCCCGGTACTCGACGGTCAGGTCCTGGACGTCGAGCAGCGGCTGGCTGCCGTTCATGGCTGCGCTCGTCATGGCTGGCTCGCAGGCTCGATGGCCGTGGCGGACAGCACACAGCGGCTGCGCCGGGCCGCCGCGATCTCGTGCAGCGGGACCGGGCCCACGGTGCACGCGTCCGCGGCCTGCGGGCAGCGCGGGCTGAAGTGGCACGCGGCGGGCCACTCCCCCGGCGCCGGGATGGTCCCCGGGATGACCGGCAGCCCGGTCGCGCCGTCCGGTGCCTGGGCCGGGTTGGCCGCCAGCAGCAGCCGGGTGTACGGGTGCGCGGCCGCGCCAATCAGCCCGGCGACCGGGGCTTCCTCCACCACCTGGCCGGCGTACATGACGACCGCGCGGTGGCACAGCTCGGCCACCACGCCCCAGTCGTGGCTGACCACCAGGATGGCCAGCCCGGTTTGCTCCTGCAGCCCGCGGAGCAACGCGATGATCTCCGCCTGGACGGTGACGTCCAGGGCGGCGGTCGGCTCGTCCGCGATCAGCAGCCGGGGCCGGCCGGCCAGCGCGCGGGCCACCGCCACCCGCTGGGCCATGCCGCCGGACAGCTGGTGCGGGTAACACCGGGCGACCCGTTCCGGGTCCGGCAGCTGGGCCTGGCGCAGCAGGTCGAGCACCTGCTGCCGGGCCTCGCGGGCGGTGACCTGCTGGTGGCAGCGCACCGCCTGGGCCAGCAGCGGGCCGATCCGGCAGGTGGGGTCCAGCGCGGCCATCGGCTCCTGGGCGATGAACGCGATCTGCCCGCCGCGCAGCCGCCGGGCGGCGGCGCCGGCCAGGCCGGTCACATCCGCGCCGTCGAACACGATCCGGCCCGCCTCGATGCGGGCGCCGCCGCGCAGCAGCCCGATCACCGACCGGGCCACCGACGTCTTCCCGGACCCGGACTCACCGACCAGCCCGACGGTCTCCCCGGCCCGGATATCCAGCGACACGTCCTGCACGACCGGCACGGCAATGGCGTTCTGCTGAATGGTGACCGTCAGCCCCCGGACGCTAAGCAGCGCACCCACGGAAGCGGATTCGTTAGCGGTGTACTTTGCTGCCCCTCTGGGGGCAGGGATGTACACCGCTGATTGATCGCCGGTCCACTTCGCCACCGTGAGGTCGCGGAGGGTGTCGGCCAGGAGGCCCAGGCACAGCACCGTCAGGCCGATGATGCCGCCGGACGCGATGAGCAGCCACGGGCTCTGGGCCAGGGTCTGCGACGCCTCGGCGGTCATCGAGCCCCAGGACGGGTCCGGCGGGGTGGCGCCGAAGCCCAGGTAGGCCAGGCCGGTGGTGAACAGCAGGGACAGCGCGGCCACTATCGAGGCCTGGACCAGGATGGTGCCGCGCAGCCGGGGCAGCACGTGGCGGGTCGCGATGCGGGCCGGCGGCACGCCGGACACCCGGGCCGCGTCCACGTACAGCTCGGAGCGCACCGCCAGCGCGGCCGACCGGACGATGCGGACCAGCGGCGGGACCAGCAGGATGCCCAGGGCGATCAGCGCGATGGTCAGCTTGCCGCCGAACACGGACAGCACGACCAGCACGATGACCATGGCGGGCAGGGCCAGCCCGACGTCCACCAGCTGCATGGTGAGCCGGTCAGCCCAGCCGCCCAGGAACCCGGCCAGCAGGCCGGCGGGCACCCCGATGACCAGGGTGACGGCGACGACCAGCAGCGAGTCGAGCAGCGCGGGCCGGCCGCCGTACAGCAGCCGGCTGAGGATGTCCCGGCCCAGTTCGTCGGTGCCCAGCCAGTGCGCCGCGCCCGGCCCGGCCAGCGCGTCGTTCAGGTTGGCCGCATCCGGGTGGTACGGGGCCAGCCACGGCGCGGCCGCGCAGGCCACGACGATGAGCAGCAGGATGATCAGCGCGGCGGCCCCGGTGGGCCGGCGGAGCAGGGCCCTCATGAAACCCGGGCCCGGGGGTCGAGCCAGCCGTAGATCACGTCGACCAGCAGGTTGACCAGGACCACGCCGACCGCGAAGTACACCGCGACGCCGACGATGACCGGCAGGTCGTGCTCGGTGGTGGCGGTGACGGCCATGCTGCCCAGCCCGGGCAGGGCGAACACGCTCTCCACCAGGACGGTGCCGCCGAGCAGGCCGACGAAGAACGTGCCCAGCATGGTGACCACCGGGATGGCCGCGTTGCGCAGCGCGTGCCGGGTGATGATGCGCCACTCGGGCACCCCGTCGGCGCGCAGCGCGTCCACGTAGTCGCGGGCGAGCGTGTCGCGCATGCTGTCCCTGGTCTGCTTGGCGATGCCGGTCATCCCGGCCGCGGCCAGCGTGGCCACCGGCAGGATCAGCGACTGGAACCAGCCGCCCGGGGACTGGGTGAACGGCTCGTACCCGGTGGCCGGGACCAGGTGCCAGCGCACCGCGAACAGGTCGCGCAGCACCAGCCCGAGCCAGAACGCGGGGATGGCGAAGCCCAGCATCGCGATGGCGTCCGTGGCCCGGCCGACCGCGCCGCCGCGGATCGCGCTCAGCGTGCCCAGCGCCACCCCGCCGACCGCGGTCACCAGGGTGGCCCCGATCACCAGGCACAGCGTGACGCCGAGACCGGAGTTCAGCTCGGTGGTCACCGCCTGGGCCGAGGACAGCGAGGTGCCCAGGTGGCCGTGCAGCACCCGGGCCAGCCAGTGCCCGTACTGGACCAGCACCGGCTGGTCGAAACCGAGCTGGCGGTCCAGCGCCGCGTCCTGCGCCGGGGTCGCGTAGCTGCCCAGGATCGAGACGGCCGGGTCACCGGGGGTCAGCGCCACCAGCGCGAAGGACAGAAATGAGACAATGAACAGCAGCGGAATGGCCAGAATAAGTCGACGGCCGATTAGCCACCACATTACCGGCCCTCCATTACGACGCCGTATTGGAAGCTTCGCGGCCGGTTAGGCGGCTCGCGTTGACCGGAACTTATCACCGGGCCTGTGCGGGCGGAAATCGCCTGCCGATATGCCAGGCATCAATCGCCTTGATGGCTAAGAATTTATTACCGCTGCGTAATTCAGCGAGTGGTTAGCGCGCCGGCCGCCTGGTGCAGCACGCCGCGCAGCCACAGCAGCGCCGGGTCGTGCCCGCGCAGCGGGTGCCACCAGGCCTCCTCGACCAGTTCTACCAGCCCAAACGGCGGCTCGACCACGCTCACCCCGGCCGGCCCGGCGACCCGGCGGGCCAGCCGCTCCGGGAGCATCGCGACCAGGTCGGTGCCGGCCACCACGAACGGCAGCGGCAGCCAGCCCACCGTGGTCACCTGGACGGTATGCCGCACCTCCAGCTCGGCCAGCCGCCGCTCGGCCGGGTTGAAGCCATCCTGACCGAACGTGGCCCGGGCGTGCGGCAGCGCGGCCAGGTCTTTCAGGGATAGCTGGCCATTGCGCAATTTCGGGTTGGCCGGATCGGCAATGCAGACAAACCGGTCGGTGAAAATCGGCTCCGACTGGCCGAGAAACTGATATTCCCGTGGCTTCGGCGCGATCAGCAGGTCATGCTGGCGCAGCCCGCGGTCGGTTTCGGTCATGTCGGCCGGGATCGGGCTGAGCTGCAGGCCGACGCCGGGGGCCAGTTCGTGCACCCGGCGCATCAGCGGCTCGATCAGCACCGCGACCGTGTAGTCGGACAGCGCGATGGAGAACGTCCGGTCGCTGCTGCTGGCCTCGAACTCCGGGGTGACCTGCAGCGTCCGCTCCACCTGGCGGAGCGCGTCCTGGACGGCCGGCACCAGCTGCTCGGCCAGCGGGGTGAGCTGGTAGCCGCGGCCGGACCGGGTCAGCAGCTCGTCGCCGTAGTACTTGCGCAGCCGGGCCAGCGCGCCGCTCATCGCGGGCTGGCTCAGGTTGATCTTCTCGCCGGCCCGGGTCAGGTTGCGCTCCTCGAGCAGCGCGCCCAGCGCTATCAGCAAGTTCAGATCGAGTGCAGCGCTGCCGGTCAGCTGAGCCTCCCTGGCCTTCCTGTGAGACTGGACATGAAGATCAGGTAAAGCGAGCATAGCTGCGGCGGAGGGGGTTGCGATGGCCGTGGGCGGGCTGGACCTCAACCTGCTCACGATTCTGCGTGCGCTGCTGGAAGAGGAGAACGTGACGCACGCCGGGGCGCAGGTCGGCCTGTCCCAGCCGGCCATGAGCATCGCGCTGGCCCGGCTGCGCCGGCACTACCACGATGAGCTGCTGGTCCGGTCGGGCCGTGGCTACATGCTGACCCCGCTGGCCCGGTCGCTGCTGCCGTCGGTGCAGGAGTCGGTGCGGCTGGTGGAGTCGGTGCTCGACCCGAGCGGCGGGTTCGTGCCGGGCGGCAGCGACCGGGTGTTCACCATTGCCCTGTCCGACTACTCGATCATGGTGCTGAGCGAGCCGCTGCTGCGCTCGGTGCACGAGGTGGCCCCCGGCGTGGGCCTGCAGCTCAACCCGATCCCGGCCGACATGACCGAGACCGACCGCGGGCTGCGGCGCAGCGACCTGCTCATCGCGCCGATGGGCTACCGGTTCCAGGGCCAGTCCGAGGTGATCTTCCGTGACCGGTTCGTGTGCATCGCCGACCCGGCCAACCCCAGGCTGCGCGACGGACGGCTGTCCCTGGCCGACCTGAGTGAGCTGCCACACGCCACGGCGACGTTCGGGCACAGCGGGCTGAACCCGGCCGAGCGGACCCTGGACGAACTGTGCGTCCGGCGGCATGTGCAGGTGACCACGGTGGGCTGGCTGCCGCTGCCGTTCGTGGTGGCCGGCACCGACCTGGTCGCGGTGGTACCGGAACGGCTGGCCCGCCGGGTCGCGCTGACCGCGGGCCTGGCCGTGGCCGAGCCGCCGTTCGGCCGGGTGGAACTGGTCGAGGCGGCCTGGTGGCACCCGATGCGCAGCCGCGACCCGGCGCTGCGCTGGCTGCGCGGCATC
>Ga0335085_10007408_pt1 | contig 17039 bp, 15 predicted proteins | sample Lox_Sample_45_FD_206712 | JGI IMG/M metagenome (GOLD analysis project Ga0335085, IMG submission 206712) | Soil microbial communities from Loxahatchee National Wildlife Refuge, Florida, United States - Lox_Sample_4.5 | ecosystem: Environmental > Terrestrial > Soil > Wetlands | place: USA...
ACCGGCGATTCTATTGCGCTGCAAAGAGTTGAGCGAGAGCCACGGGGAGGCGTCGCCGGCGATCAGGATGCCTTCGGCGGTGCAGTCGTGTATGGAATTCCCTACCAGGTGCGGGCTGCCGCCGTGAATTTCGATACCAACGGCAGCGCCGGAAATGTCCAGATCGTCGAGTTCCACGCCGGAATTTTCGAGCAGCACGGCGGGCGCGAGCGGCGCATGGGTGTCGCTGATAATCTGGAATCCCGAGATGCGGGCATTGGCAATCCCCACGGCCAGGACGGCGGGTCCGTTGGATGGCGGCGCGGCGCGCAGGACGGCTTCGCGCGGCACGTGGCTGCGAATGGTGATGCCCGGGCGCAGGTGTACCTGCTCGGCATAATCGCCCACCAGCACGTCGATGGTATCGCCGGGGCGGGCGGCAGCCACCGCGTCGCCGATCGTCGAATAGCTGGCTCCGGCGCCGACGGCCAGCACGCGCGGCTTCAGCACCACGGGCGGTGGGACCCACAGGCTGCGGGAAAGCCACGCTGCCGCGGCAGCCAGCACGAGTCCGTAGAGGAACCAGGCGGGCCGGGCGGTGAAAAGAGATTGGCGCGGCACATCGCCACCGGACTGGGCGGTGGGCCCGGGCGCAACCGGCGGAGCGCTGAACTGCTCGCCTTCGAGCAGCACGACGGTGACGTTGTCTTTGCCGCCGGCGCGATTGGCAGCTTGTATGAGGTCGCGGACGGCGCGCGCGGGTTCGCCGGCGCAGCGCTCGACGGCAGTTTGAATGTCGGCGGACGGGACCTGGTCGCTGAGGCCGTCACTGCAAAGCAGCAGGGCAGCATCGCCATCGAAGGACACACGCTGGATCTCGATGAAATCCTCGTCGTCGGGGGTGTGCTCTTCGGAGCCGACGTCGCGGAAGACTTCATTGCGGCGCGGATGCCGCATGGCCTCGGATTCGCTGAGCTCGCCGGATTCTTCGCGCTCCCCCACCGGGGAATGGTCGTGGGTGACTTTGCGGATCCGCCCGCCGCGGATTTCGTAGAGGCGCGAATCGCCCACGTGCCCGATAATCGCTTCGCCGTTTTCGAGCACCGCCACGGTGAGGACGCAGGCCATGCCGCGCCATTCGGGATTGCCGCGGGCCTGTTGCAGGATCTCGCGGTTGGCATTGGCGATGGCTTCTCGCACGCGCTGCTCGGGGGTGCCGATCTGGCGCTCCAGGCGGCGGCGCAGGCAATCCACGGCGATTTCGGCGGCTTTTTCACCGGCATTCTGCCCGCCGATGCCGTCCACCACCAGGAAAATGCCGCGCTCGGGATCCATGTAGAAGGCGTCCTCGTTGTTCTTCCGGACGCGTCCCGGATCACTCTCGCCGAAGCATTTCACCTTGGTGCGCACCATGGGCTAACCGTGGGAGGCGCTCCGGAAATCCAAATAAAGGACGTCGGCCAATCCGATCCGGGCGTTCGTGGGCACGGGCGCTTCGACATTGCGGTCGCGCTTTTCGCCCTCGATCACTTCGATGCTGGACGGGACGCGTTCACCATTGATGGTGGTGCCGAGGCGGCTCAGGTCTTTCAGGAAAAACTGCCCGCTGTCGGGGTCGCGGCGCAGGCGGAAGTGCTCGCGGGAGACGTCCGGCAGGGTGTCGAGTTGCAGGTCGGTCCAGTAGTCGCGGCCTCCGCGCCCCACCACGATCTGCTCTTTGGTCATTTGAAAGACTTTGCGTCCGCCGTGATCTTCGTACTCGATGACCGCGAAGGAGCCGTCGATGGGGGTGGCGGCGGGTACCGCAGCCGGAATTGCGGCGTGCGTCGCGGTAGCAGGCACGGCGGGCGGCGGGGCGGTGGGCGCCTGATCGTAGGAGGGCGCGGCGGGCGCCTCCTTGCCGGCCATCTTGCGGGTGGCGATGCGCTTGGTCATGGAGCCGGCGCCGTACTCGGGCTTGGCCGGCATTGCCAGTTCGGAATAGATCACGATGTCGCCCGGCTCGACGCCATCATCAGTGTTTTCGAGCAGGCGGATCTGCCAGCCGCCTTCGGGCGATTCGACCTTGGGCGTACCGCGGCGGGCCAGCTTGGACGCGACCCTCAGGCGCTCGCCGAGCGAAGCTTTGTTGAGCTTGTCCAGTTCGGCGTCGAGCGCGCGGCGGGCCTCAGCCTCGATGCGCGGAACGATGCCGCGCAGCCGGTCCATATCCTGCGGATGCAGATAGATATGGTAAAGCGAAGGGGCCAGGGTCGAATCGAGCAACGGCTCCAGGCCTTCGCGCATATTGCGGACGATCTCGAGGATGATGTCGCGGGCGGTCGCGGGGTGGGCCGCGGCGGGTTGGTCCATAAGGTGAACCTTCTTCAATTCTACCAGCGGGATGCCTTCGGCCATAACGATTGGTATTACGCGACGGTACGGGGTGAGGTTCCGCTGGGGGCTCTGTTCTCACCACAGAGGCACAGAGGGCACAGAGAAACCACAGAGAAAAAACAGAGAGAGGTCTTCTCTGTGTATCCTCTGTGGTCTCTGTGCCTCTGTGGTGAGGACAGATCCGTCGCCGTTGCTAGACTGGTAACAGATGGCGGAACCGCTGGTCGGGATGGATCTGGAAGAGCTGCGCGCGGCTGTGGGGCCGGGCGAGCCGGCCTATCGCGTGCGCCAGCTTTACGAGGGTATCTATCGGCAGGGAGCGGACTTAGTGCAGATTTCGAACCTGCCGGCGGGGCTGCGGGCGGAGATCGGGGCGCGGCACGAGATAGGGCTGCCGGCGATCGACCGGGTGTACCGGTCGTCCGATGGCACCCTGCGGTACCTTCTCCGGCTGGCGGACGGGAAGACGGTCGAGACCGTGCTGATGCCCGAAGGCGAGCGCGACACCATCTGCATCTCCAGTCAGGTGGGCTGTCCGGTGGATTGCAAGTTCTGTATGACGGCGCTGCTGGGGCTGGAGCGCAGTTTGACGGCGGGTGAGATTGTCGGGCAGGTGCTGCTGGTCGCTCGGGAAAACGGGTTGCGGGCGGGCAAGGACGCGGCGGGGCGCCTGAACATCGTAATGATGGGGCAGGGCGAGCCACTGCTGAACCTGGCCAACGTGGTAAAGGCCACCCGCATCCTGCTGGATCCGGCGGGCTTCGGCCTCTCGCCGCGGCGCATCACGATTTCCACCGCGGGCATCATTCCCAGGATCGATGAGTTGGGGCGCGAGGCGGTGCGTCCGAAGCTGGCCATTTCGCTGAACGCCTCCACCGAGGAGATGCGCCAGGAACTGATGCCCATCACGCGCAAGTACCATTTGAAGGACCTCTTGGACGCGTGCCGGCGATATCCGTTGCGGCCGTGGGAAAAACTGACTTTCGAGTACGTGCTGCTGGGCGGCGTCAACGACAGCGATGCGGATGCGCGGCGGGTGGTCAAGCTGCTGGCGCATCTGAACGCCAAGGTCAACCTGATCGCGCTGAATCCGGGGCCGGAGATTCCCTACCGCACGCCCGGCGCCGAGCGCGTGGCGAGCTTCCAGGAGATTGTGCGGCGGTCGATGCCGTGCTTCGTGCGCAAGCCGCGTGGCCTCGATATCTACGCGGCATGCGGGCAATTGAAGCGCAGCGTGGCATGAACTGGACGCGGCGCGGAGTGCTGCAGGCGCTGGCCGTTGTGGCTCCATGGCGATTCGCGCGCGCGGCCGGAACCATCGCGCTTCCGGCCATGCTCAATGATTTCCACCAGATCTGGATCCCGGCGCGCATCAACGGCTCGCCGGTGCTGTGGTGCGAGTTGGATTCGGGTGGCGGCGGAGCATTGTACTTCCTCGACGCCGAGCATGCCGCGGCCATCGGGGTGCGGGCGGAGCGTGCGGGCGTGAGCGCCGGAGTGTCGAATGCAAAGACGGCGCCGGACGGTCGCGCGCACGTGACGGTGGAATTTCCGGGACTGCGTCTGGAGAGCCAGGAATTGGTGATCAAGCCCGCGCCGCTGGGCAAAGACGGCATCGTGGCGCTAGCCAACTTCCGCCAGTGGGTGACGGAGATGGACTACCAGACGCCCGCCGTTCGCCTGCACGACGCGGCCTCCTTCCGCTACGACGGACCAGGGCAGGCGCTTCCGCTGATCATCGAACAGACCAATCCGTTGGTGGAGGCGCGGCTGACTCTGGCCCCGGGCGAAGAGATCGGCGGACGCTTCGTGGTGGATACGGGCGCGGCGGGCAGCATCCTGTATCTGAGCGCCAGCTTTTTCGAACGGACGCGCCTGGCGGAGCGCAAATTGAATTGGGTGGCGGACGCCATGGGGCTGAGCGCCGCGCGCTTGGCGCGCTTCGCGGTGGGTCCGTACGCGATCGACCAGGCGGTGGTGCGGCGCTTTCCCGGCAAGGGCTTCGGCGGGACGGCGGAGCCCGACGGCATGATCGGCGTGGAGTTTCTGCGGCGCTTCCGGCTGTTTTTCGATTACGGGCGCGCGCGGTTGATCCTGGAGCCGAATGCGCTTTATCGCGAGCCGTCGCGGTTCGATGCCAGCGGGCTGCGGGTCTATAAGGAATCGCCGGGCGCCCGCGGATTAAAAATCTTTCAGGTGCTGCCGGGGACGCCCGCGTCGGAGGCCGGCGTCAAAGAAGGCGATGTGCTGCTGGCAGTAGATCATGCCACCACGGACTTGAGTTCCGCTGGACAAGTCCAGCAGATACTGATGGAAGAAGGCGCGGAGCGGACTCTTTTAATTCAAAGGGGCGCGCTGGTACTGACTCTGCGAATAAAGTTGCGGCGCTTGTTATAAGTTTGAACCGCGCCGCTATAAACCTGCTATGTTGGAATTAGCGGTCTCGCAAGCGCCGAAAACCATCGTGGTACCTCACAAGATTTTTCCCCTGTTATTGGCGGCTTTGCTGTTTGGCTGTAGCCGTCCGTCCGCCCCGGTCAAGGCGGCAACCCAACCACCCGATCCGTTCGGCACGGTTCCGCAATCGCGTGAAGCGGACGATGCAGGGCGTTTCCTGGCAGGTATGCCGGGCAAGCCGGGCAGCGCATTCCTCGAACTGGAAGAGAAGGAAGCCTGGCAAGTGCATCGCCGCGAACTGGATCGCGCCTGGAAGGGCATGGAAGAACAGATGATGTCCGGCATGCGCAATTTCCAGTCGCAGGAACTCAGCGATCCGGCTACGGAAAAGGGTGTCGCCTTTTACCCGTTCAGCGGACCGGACGCGCTCATGCTGACGGTGCTGTTTCCACGCAATCCGGTGTACGTGATGGTGGCGCTGGAGCCTGTCGGCACGCTGCCCACACCGCACGAGTTCGCTAAAAAGAACCTCGATCACGTGCTGGCCGAGGTGCGCGAATCGGTGGCGTCGGAACTGCATCGCAGCTTCTTCATCACCCACCAGATGGACAGCCAGTTCCGCGGACAGGTGAACGATGGGCTGTTCCCGCCGATCCTGCATCTGCTGGTGCGCACGAATCATACCATCCTGGGCTACAAGATGGTGCGGCTGGATGAGCAGGGCGACATCATCGACCGGCCGGAATCGTGGCATGCGCCAGGAAAGATCGCCAATAAGGGCGTGGAGATCGAGTTCCGGTCGGACACGGACAACAGCGTGCATAAGCTGTATTACTTTTCGGTGAATCTGGCGGACGATCATCTGAAGGACGATCCGCAATTTCTGGCATTCGTGGGCAAGCTGAAGGGCATGGCGAGTTACTTCAAAGCTACTTCGTACATGACCCATAAGCCGGAGTTTTCGATGATCCGCGACGCCGTACTGACCAACAGCATCGCGGTCTTACAGGACGATTCCGGCATTCCCTATAAGTACTTTGCCAAGCCGTGGCAGGTACAGTTATTCGGAAGTTACTCGCGCCCCTACGGAAGTTTCCGCTGGCTGGAGCAGCCGGACCTGCGGAAGGCGTACGAGACGGCGGGTCCCAAGCCGCTGAATTTCAAAATCGGCTACGGGTATTCGAAGGCGCCCTCGAATCTGTTGCTGGCGCGGCGAAGCCAGTAGGGCGACGTCGCGCAGACACTCGTGTCTGCCGCGTCGGCGCTCATGCCGGCGCTCTTCCTGCCGCAGACCGGGAGTCTGCGCCACGGGGACTCGACTTACGAACTGCCGATCAGGATGCCGGTGAGGAACACCAGCGCCCCCCCGAGGCCGACCTGCAGCGCCGCGGAGAGCGGCGGCGTATCCATATAGCGGTGCCGGATCCAGGAGATGACACCGAGTTCGACCAGCACCACGATGACCGCCGCGACCATGGCGGTGTGGAAGTCGGGAATGAGAAACGGCAAGGTGTGGCCGATGCCCCCCAGCGCGGTCATGGCGCCTTCGATCAGCCCGCGCGCCCAGGGATGTCCGCGGCCGGTAAGGCTGCCATCGTCGGAAAGCGCTTCGGCGAAGCCCATGCTGATACCGGCTCCGAGTGATGCCGCCAAACCCACCAGGAACGCGTCCCAGCTTTTGTGCGTGGCGTAGGCCGCGGCGAACACGGGAGCCAGTGTCGAGACCGAGCCATCCATCAGACCGGCCAGCCCGGGCTGCACGATCTGCAGGACGAACAGGCGGCGGCGGGCGGCATCTTCCTCTTCGCGGGTTTCAGGCGCCAGTTTCTCCTCCGTCAACTGGTCGGCGCGGTGCTCGTGATGGCGCTCTTCCTGCGCGAGGTCGTCGAGCAACTGACGCACATGCAGGTCCTGCGAACGGGCCGCGGCGCGCTCGTAGAAGCGGCGCGTTTCGGCTTCCATGATGGCGGCCTGCTTGCGAACCACGTCCAGGTTGATCGGCTGCATCTGCCAGACCGGTTTGCGCTCCACGAACCCCTTGACGTCCTGCCGGCGAATCAGCGGGATGTGATCGCCGAAGCGCTGATGGTAGAGGTCCATGAGGCGGCGGCGGTGTCCGGACTCTTCCTCGCGCATGCCTTCGAACACGGCAGCCGACGAAGGATAGTTGGCTCGCAATCCCTCGGCGAGATCGGCGTAGACGCGCTCATCCTCCTCTTCGAGGAAAATGGCGAGGGCCAGGATTTCCCGTTCGGTCAGGCTGTCGAATCTCCGCATATCACGACTGGTACCACAATTCGGATGCGGAGTTCAGGGATCGGAATCGTTCTTTTTCGGGCGATGAAGCCGCCGATCCTCGAGTTCGCGCTGGAGCGGCTCCCAGATTCGCGATCCGCGAGGCGCACCGGGCGCCCTTCGGCTTCGAGCACATCGGCGATTGTGCCGGGACTTACCCAGCGCCGCCTGAACGGGGCCGATGCACGCGCCTGTTTGGGGACATACAGCGGACCATTCCGCCAACAGTTCTTCTGCCAGCCACCCCAAGCGCGGCGAAAACATCCGAGGCTCCCTGCAAAACCCTCCTTCGTTCTTCGCCTTATCAACCGGGGGGCGAAATGCTCCCGACCACCAACGGAGGAAAGAATGAAACTGCAACTTCGGAGCTTGCTCCATTTCCATCGAACATTTGCGCTGCCCACAATGGCACTCGCGGCGGCGATATTCGGGCCTTCCGCATTCGCCAGCGGCGGCATCATCATTCAGGGCGTCCATACTCCCTACGTCATCAACTCCTCGGGAAGCTACATATTGGGCAGTAACCTGACCGTGAACGTCGGCGGAGCCATCGTCATCACCGCGCCCAACGTGACCCTGGATTTGGGTGGATTCATGATCTCGTGCACCGGATGCTCCGGTTCACACGGCATACTGGTCGAAGCTTCGGGCGCGACCATCACCAACGGCACCGTCACCGGGTTCATGGGATCCAACAGCTACGGAATCATGTTCCAAAACGGGACCAACCCCATCTACGGGAAGGTCGATCACGTAACGGTGATGCAAAACGGGAACGGCATCGGCGGCAGCACCGCCTCCGAACTCACCGTAATCGAAAGCAACGCCAGCAACAATACAACCGTCGGCATCTTTGGTCCGGGCACCCTGACAGTAATCAACTCGAAGGTCGCCAACAACACGCAGGACGGTATCTTCATGGCCAACGGCCTGGTGACCGGATGCACGATCAATGGCAACGGCCTCGGAGGGTCCGCCATCAGGGCCGGTATCAATGTGTCCGGCGCGGCAACCGTGACCAACAACATCATCTCGTATAACGCCATGTGGGGACTTGGGTCCAGTAACAGCAACGCCGTCGCGGTGGGCTACGGCCTCAACACGTTCTACGGAAACGGCGCCGCCGGCGACGTCCCCACGCCGCCGCAATTCTCCGGATTCACTTCGATGAAGAACAACGTCTCCAGTGCCGGAGTGTTCTAGGCGCGGTGACAAACTTCGCCGCTCAATCTTTTCAAGCGGCTCAACCACTTGCGGCGCGCCCCGCCCGATTCAGCAAAACCGCCGTGCTATTCCTGTAATCGAGATGGAACCGCGGGATGGCGTACCGTGGTCCTCGCCGAGAGCGCCTGCCGGAGCCCAACCTGGGGGGCCTTAAATCCGGAGCACAGGCGTTCAACGCTCCTACCTACCCCGCCGTGAGGCGTTACCATCTGCGCCGGGAGGCGTTAAAATCCGCCCTTTGCGGCACGATCCCTTCGGGGACGCTCCTCCACAGCGGGGAGTAATGGAACCGGTTCCAAATGTCGGGGTGCAACGCGCCGGCCCCGGCGAATTTAGTAGACTCATGGCGTGAAACTCTTGCGAGTCTTGCTGTGGACCGCGGTGGCCGCTGCGGCCGCGGTTGGGTTGGGAGGCATCGCGCTGTATCGCGGCGAACACATCAATAGCATGTGGCTGGTCGTCGCCGCCGCCGCCAGTTACACCGTCGGATACCGCTTCTACGCCAAATTCATCGCCGCACGCGTGATGACCCTCAACGACCTGCGCGCTACCCCCGCCGAACGCCTGCGCAACGGACACGACTTCGAACCTACCAACAAGTGGATCGTCTTCGGACACCACTTCGCCGCCATCGCCGGCCCCGGCCCGCTCGTCGGACCGGTCCTCGCCGCCCAGTTCGGCTATCTCCCCGGGACCCTCTGGATCGTCATCGGCGCAGTCTTCGGCGGCGCCGTCCAGGACTTCGTCATCCTCTTCGCCTCCATGCGCCGCGACGGCAAATCGCTCGGCCGCATGGCCCGCGACGAAATCGGCAAAGTCGGCGGCTTCATCGCCCTCATCACCGTCCTCCTCATCATGACCATTCTGCTCGCGGTGGTCGGACTCGTCGTCGTCAACGCGCTGAAAGGCAGCCCGTGGGGCACCTTCACCATTGCCGCCACCATGCCGGTCGCGCTGCTGATGGGCCTCTACCTGCGTTACTGGCGTCCCGGCAAAGTGCTCGAAATATCCGCCATCGGATTCGTCCTCGTGATGGCCAGCATCTTCTTCGGACAGCGCGTCGCCGAATCCTCCATGGCGCCGTGGTTCACCCTCGCCCCCATGGCCCTCGCCGTCGCCATCATCCTCTATGGCCTGCTCGCCAGCGCCTTGCCCGTGTGGATGCTGCTCGCCCCGCGCGATTATCTCAGCACCTTCGTCAAGCTCGGCGTAGTCCTGATGCTCGGTGTCGGCATCCTGTTCGTGCGCCCCGAATTGCAATTGCCCGCCTTCACCCGCTTCGTGGATGGCTCGGGGCCCATCTTCGCCGGCAAAATCTTTCCGTTCTGCTTCATCACTATCGCCTGTGGCGCCGTCTCCGGATTCCATTCGCTGATCTCCTCCGGCACTACGCCCAAAATGATCTCCCGCGAATCGCACGCGCGGCCCGTCGGCTACGGCTCCATGCTGCTCGAAAGTTTCGTCGCCATCATGGCCATGATCGCCGCCTGCGTCCTGCAGCCCGGCGTCTACTTCGCGGTGAATTCTCCCGCCGGCATCGTGGGCGCCACCCCCACAGCCGCGGTTGCCACCATCTCGAACTGGGGCTTCCCGGTAAGCGCCGCGGACATGGCTTCGCTGGCGCGCGAAGTCGGCGAAACCACATTGTTCTCGCGCACCGGCGGCGCTCCTTCACTGGCGCTCGGCATGGCTCACATCTTCGCTTCGAGCGGCGGCGGGCGCGCCCTCATCGGCTTCTGGTATCACTTCGCCATCATGTTCGAGGCGCTCTTCATCCTCACCATCATCGATGCCGGCACACGCGTCGGCCGCTTCATGCTGCAGGACCTGCTCGGGCATGCCTGGGAGCCGCTCGGCCGCACCAGTTGGATGCCCGGCGTGTGGGCCACCAGCGCGATGATCGTGGGCGCCTGGGGATACTTCCTCATCCAAGGCGTGCGCGATCCTTTGGGCGGCATCAACTCGCTGTGGCCGTTGTTCGGCATCTCCAACCAGCTTCTGGCCGCGGTCGCCCTGTGCGTCGCCACCACCATTCTGCTGAAGATGCACGGGCTGAAATTCGTCTGGATCGCCTGCGTGCCGCTGGTCTGGCTGGTCACCGTCACCTTCAGCGCCGGCTGGCAGAAGATCTTCTCGCCCGTACCTGCGATCGGATTTCTGGCGCAGGCCGATCGCCTCGCGGCCGGTGCGCAGACCGCCGCCACCGCGACCCTGATTTTCAACGCCCGCCTGGATGCCGCCGTTTGCGCCGTGCTCATGGCACTGGTCGCCATCGTCCTCGTCGATTCGCTGCGCATCTGGGTCGGCATTCTTTCCGGCGCCTCCGAAGCGCCCGTGCGCGAAGCTCCGTTCGTTCCGTCGCGCCTGCAAGTGGAGGAGTTATGACGCGAGTGTGGCGCCTGCTGCTCGGCCTGCTGCGCGAGCTCGCCGATGAGAATGCCTACCGCCGCCACCTCGCGTGGCACGGCCGCACCCATTCGCGCGAAGAGTGGCGCCGCTTTTCCGACGAGCGCCTGCGGGCCAAATACGCGCAAGGCAAATGCTGCTGACCACCGCGACCCGGCCGCTCGCGGCGTTGCTGCTGATTGCCTCTGTCGCAACGGCGGCCGACACCGCGCGCCTCGACGCCGTCTTCGACAAGCTCGCCGGACCGCAAACGCCGGGCCTCGCCGTGCTGGTGCGCCAGGATGGCAAGACGATTTTCCAGCGCGGCTACGGTGCGCGCGACCTGCACACCCGAACGCCCATCGACGAGCGCACCGATTTCCGGCTCGCCTCCTGCACCAAGCAGTTCACCGCCATGGCCGTGATGCTGCTGGTACACGATGGCCGCCTGCATTACGACGATCCGCTGACGCGCTTCTTCCCCGATTTTCCCGACTACGCCCGCGCCATCACCATCCGCCATCTGCTCACCCACACCTCCGGCTTGCCCGGTTACGAAGATCAGATGGAAGGCGGCCCGTGGACCGAGTCGCGACAGATCCGCGACGATGAAGTCCTCGCACTCCTGAAGAAGGCCGCCACTCCGAAATTCGCGGCCGGCAGCAGTTGGTCATACAGCAACTCGGGATACGTGCTGCTCGGCCTGCTGGTGGCCAAAGCTGCCGGCGTTCCGTTCCGCGAGTTTCTGCGCCGCCGCATCTTTCGGCCGCTCGGCATGGACCACACGTTGGCCTATGTCCGCGGCGAGAACGCCGTGCCCGATCGCGCCTTCGGCCATTCGATGAGAGCCGGCGCATTTTTCGAAACGGACCAAAGCTCGACTTCGGCCACGCTGGGCGATGGCGGCGTCTATTCGAACCTCGAAGACCTCGCCAAATGGGACCGCGCGCTCGCCGGGCACACCCTGCTCAGCGATGCGGAAATGCAGCCCGCGCTCACGCCCGCGCGCCTCGACGATGGATCGGAGCCGCGCGACCCCGACACCAGGCTGCCCGTAGCCTACGGCTTCGGCTGGTTCCTCGATCCCTACGCCGCGCGCCCGCGCATGTGGCACTACGGCAGCACCCGCGGCTTCAGCACCGCCATCGAGCGCTTCCCCGCAGAGAAGCTGACCATCATCGTGCTCGCGAATCGCACCGATGTCGACGCCGCCAAGCTCGCGCTCGCCGCCGCCGACGCACTGCACTGAGACCTGGCGCCGACCACTCGTGTCGGCTGCTTCGAGGCTCCCTCGACGCTCTTCTTACCGCAGTTGCAAGAGCCTAACCCGCCCGCCGGCCCCAAGCCTGAAACACTCGCGGCAAACTCAGCACCGTGGTGGGATCTTCCGTAAATACCGACAACTCGGCGATGGCCTGCTCCAGTTCCGCGCGCTCCGCCAGCCCTTCGCGTTCGACCGCTTCCGCAATGTTGATCAGCGTGCTGAGGCTCAGCGCTTTCTCTTCCTGGTCGATGTGGAATGGATGCACCAGCGCCATGCGCACCGATTGCAGCCCCGCATCCAGGAGCAGGCCATATAGCTTCGGACCGACATCCGCATCGCCGCCGCGCCGCTCGACCACCTGCCGGTACCAGTCTACGTACTGTTCGAAGGCTGCGCAGCGCGGATGCGAGAAGCTGCCGTTGAAGTCGATGTCTTCGACGATCAGCACTCCGCCCGGCTTCAACGCACGCCGCAGGACTGCCAGCGCGCCGTGGCGATCCGGAAGATGCGTCAGCAGGAAGCGGACGTAAATGCAATCGTAAGTCCGCTCTTCGTGCCACTGGTAGATGTTGGCCTGGCGGAACTCGACGCATAAGCTCTCCCGCGCGGCTTCCTCGCGCGCGGCATCCAACTTGACCGCGTCCAAATCGATGCCCACCACGCGCCCGCCCGGTCCCACCAGGCGCGCAAGGCCCAGGGTAACGTCGCCGCCTCCGCAACCCATATCGAGGCAGATCATGCCGGGGCCGACACCGTTGCGCGTTAGCAGTTGAAAGGTGGTCGGCCACATGATGCGGCCCAGCACTTCCAGCCGCCGCTTGCCTTCCCGCCCTCCGCGAATCACATAATCGCCGCCACGCTCTGCGGATTGCGCGGCGGATGCATCGGACATCTTTGCTATGTTACTGCACGGAAGTGCGATCCTGACAAAAGTTGCGAGGCAAACGTGGATGAGAGACTGAAGATCGCGAACCAGGAGATGATGGAGACTTTTCTCAAGCGTGTGGAGGGGCTGCACGATTCGATCCTTCGCTCGGCGGTGCTGGTAAACGCCGGCTATGTCGACGAGGCCGGGTGGATGCACGCCGATACGAGTCTTCCCGACATGCGGCTGTTGTTCCAATCGCAAAGTCCTAAAGTCGTCGGAGTGGAATTGGTTCTGGAAGGAGTCTCCCGGCTCCACCTCCGCTTTTCCCGCGGCTTCGAGGAGACCGGCGGAGAGGTTCTGAAGGAGGGCACGGTGCTGTACCCGTACGGCAAAGCGGCGAGTGGCGTTTCCGAGATTCGATGCAGGAGCCTCAGCTATCGAATGCTGGGAATGGAGTCGCGCGGCGAAACGGTCGATCATGCGTGACGAAAAACTGAAAAGCGTCTGGGCCAAAATGGAACGCGCGAAAACTAATCTACATACGCTCGAAGCGGAGGTGCAGGCGTTTCTGGATTCCCGGCCCTTCGAAGTCGCAAGCACCCGCGATCCGCGGCCGCAATTCCGCTTTCATCTGATCTTCGGCGCGGGCCAGGCTGGTGTCGCTCCGGTAGAGACGACGCTCCATCTCATCACCGCGGAAGTAGAGAGCGCCGTCGCGAAGCTGCAACCGCTTGTAGATTGACGCCTAATTGGCGGTCGGCCTTTGGGCGTTATCGACCACCAGCACGTCGATCTGCACCTTCTCCCTCTTCAGCGTCAGGCCGAGCCGTTCGCCCAACACGGACTGAATCGACGGCAGGCCGTCATCGGCAGCGCCCGTGCTCCATTCGAGGGCGATCTGGTATCTGCCGGTGAGGCCGGTCTGGTCCTCCACCGGGACGCCCAGCGAGCCCTTCAGAACCCGGGCCAGCATATCGATGTTGCCGGGTCCTTCGATATGGCCGGCCTGCTGATGACGGAACCCGATGGGCGCATCGTCCGCGAGTTTCTGCATCCTCGCATCGCCCTTGGGCGCGGTCAGAACGTATCCGTCTACACTTCTCTTTTCCCCATGCGCCTGGAGATGGAACCGCTCGGTCAGCAGATTCTGAAACATCTGCCGCGCGACTTCCTGCGACACCGGCGCAGCCGGCTTGGCGTCGACGTTATACCGCTCGGATTTCATCCAGGCAGGCCCGCCCATAATGCGGTAGGCTGCCGCTCCGTACGCCATGTGGATCAGGTCCTCGAGCGTCACATTGCCCATCGCCAGCGAACCGCCGGGACGAATCCCCACATACCCGTTCATTCCGTTTGACGGAGTGTTGCTGACCTTGATGGAAGCGGCCTCGAACGCGGGCTGCTGCGCAAGGGCGCTGAAGACGAACAGGCAAAGACGGGCGGCCAATTTCACAAACCCAGCCCTCCTTCGTGCCATTAGACGAACCCGGCACGTAACCCGTTGGTGGATTATTTTGCGGCCTAATACGCCTTGGCGATCAGGGCGCGACGGTCCACCGTCTCGCCGGTCACGATGCACTTTCCGGAGCCGTCATATTCATCGACTAGCGGAATGCAGCGCACGCTGGCCTTGAACTCTTTCATCCGCGCATCGCAGGCGGGATCGTCCTTCAGGTGCGCCATCACGAACTTGCCTCCGCCTTTTTCGGCGGTGGCCTCGCGCAGAATGCCCTCGACTTCCTCGATCGAATTGGCTATCACGGTGTGGTCCTTGAGCCGCTGTTTGGCGGCCTGATAAAGGCCCGTCTGCATTTCGTCGAGCACTTGCGGCAGGCGCGTGGCGAGCGCGCTTTGATCGACCGGTTCCTTCACGCCGGTATCGCGGCGCTTCACCACGATCTTGCCGGCAGCCAAGTCGCGCGGGCCCAACTCCAGCACCACCGGCACCCCGCGGCGCTCCCAGTGGAAGAACTTTGCGCCGGGCGATTGGCCTTCGCGCTCGTCCACACGCGCGCCGATTTCCCTGGCGATGCGCGCGGCCGCTTCCATCACCTGCGCGCGCTCCGCATCCTTGCGATAGATCGGCACCAACACCGACTTCACCGGCGCCACGCGCGGCGGCAGCACCAGGCCTTTATCGTCCGAGTGCGTCATGATGAGGCCGCCGATCAAGCGGGTGCTGACGCCCCAACTGGTCTGCCACACGTAATCGAGTTGACCTTCCTTCGTCTGGTAGCGCACGTCGAAGGCTTTGCCGAAGTTCTGCCCGAGGTCGTGGCTAGTGCCTGCCTGCAGCGCGAGGCCGTTCTGCATCATGGCCTCCATCGAGTAGCTCTTCAGCGCTCCGGCGAACTTCTCGGCGCGCGACTTGACGCCTTTCACCACCGGCATGGCCATCACGTCTTCGGCCACCGCGGCGTAGATATCGAGGATGCGCAGCACCTCTTCGACGGCCTCATCGTGGCTCGAGTGCGCGGTGTGGCCTTCCTGCCAGAGGAATTCGGTGGTGCGCAGAAACATGCGCGTGCGCAGTTCCCAGCGCAGCACGTTGGCCCACTGGTTGATGAGTACCGGCAGGTCGCGCCAGCTCTGGATCCAGCGCGCGAAGAAGTAACCGATGATGGTTTCCGAAGTCGGCCGGATGACGTACGGCTCTTCCAATTCTTTGCCTCCGGCGATGGTCACGACGGCCAGTTCCGGCGAAAAGCCTTCGACGTGCTCGGCCTCTTTGCGCAGAAAGCTCTGCGGGATCAGCAGTGGGAAGTAGGCGTTCTGATGGCCGGTGGCTTTGAATCGGTCGTCGAGATCGCGCTGCAGCAGTTCCCAGACAGCGTAGCCATTCGGCTTGATCACCATGCAGCCTTTGACGACTTCGGCCGGCTCGGCCATATCGCCTTGCAGAACGACGTCCTGGTACCAGGTAGCGAAATCCTCCGCGCGCGGAGTGATGGGAGATTCGGGCATAAGGGAATAGAGTTTTCAGAGTAGCAAACGGGGAAGCGACGGCGAGCCGACCCGGACCTCCATGTCGGCCAACCGTGCGCAGCCCGGGCTGGGGAGGTTAACGCATCGGTAACCCCTGAATCATTGACATAAAAACGAACGTGTCGATACACTCAACGGGTGTTACTCGTTTTTTGGGCCCTCTTCGTTTTTCTGCTTTCTCTTCTCACCATTGCCATCCAGTCGGAACGCCGCTCCGGAGTTGTTAAGAAGCTGCCGATTGCGATGATAGCCGTGTCCGCTCTTGTGATCCCAAGCCGGGCGCCCGCTCAAACCGCCGGACCCGATCAGATCTCGGCTACTTCGCAAGCGAACGAACCGCTGGCGAAGGCCGGGGCGAAGACTCTATCGCCGGAGCCCGACTTCGATCGGCCAGTCTCCTGGAGAACCATGGGGCACAACGTGCTTGACGATCAGAAGCGCATCTGGTCCTTTCCGGCCAGAGTGGCGCAACATCGTAATTGGATGCCCACGGTGGCAATTCTGGCGATCGCTGCGGGACTCGTCCCTTTCGACAAAAGCGAGTCCGGGTATTTTCGCCGCACGACGACGTTCCGTGGGTTCAACAACGTCTTGAACGGCAACGTCACGGCCGGCGGCATCGGCGGCATTCCGGCATCGCTGTATGCCATCGGTCTGCTCCGCAAGGATTCGAAGATGCAGCATACGGCGTTGCTGGCGGGCGAAGCCATGGCCGATGGCGCGATCCTGCAGACGCTGTTGAAGGATGCCACCAGGCGGGTCAGGCCGTCCCATTACCCGGCCTCCGGGTGGTTTAGCACCCAGGGCGCGCCGACTAATTACATCCGAGGAAATGGAAGTTTTCCTTCGGGGCACTCCATCGAAGCGTTCTCGGTCGCCACCATCATCGCCCGCCGATATCGGGATCACCGGTGGGTGCCTTACGCTGCCTATGGCTTGGCCACGCTGGTGGGATTCTCGCGGCTCACGCTCAATGTTCATTTCCTGTCGGATGTCTTCATGGGCGGTGCGATGGGATATGCGGTCAGCCGGTTCGTGGTGCTCCAACAATAACGACGGTCGCCCGAAGATTTGCACCGTCACGGCCGGTTATCGCGGAACCACGGCCTTCGCTTACGCATGATGTTGGCCACCGACTGTGGCGGATTGGTGAGGATCCGCGTGGTGTCGATCAGGGCCCGGCCGTGGGCGCCCTGTTCAATCCTCTTCTGAAGGTGTTTATCCAGCCACTGGAAGCCGATGGTCAAGGCCGTTCCTCCCACCTCG
>Ga0335085_10007409_pt1 | contig 17038 bp, 14 predicted proteins | sample Lox_Sample_45_FD_206712 | JGI IMG/M metagenome (GOLD analysis project Ga0335085, IMG submission 206712) | Soil microbial communities from Loxahatchee National Wildlife Refuge, Florida, United States - Lox_Sample_4.5 | ecosystem: Environmental > Terrestrial > Soil > Wetlands | place: USA...
CGCCTGGGCCTGGGGGCGGAGTGGGCGGCTCGGCCGACTGGACGGCCACCGTGGCGGGAATCGGCTTCCGTGCGGGGGGCTCGGCCGCGGCGGTCGCCGCAGGCGAGGCGGCAGGCGGGGCGGTGCCGGCCGCGGGCGCGGTGACCGGCGGCGCTGCGGCTGGCGGGGTCGGGGCTGGCGGGGTCGGGGCTGGCGGGCTGGGGGCTGACGGCGCTGGGGGACCCTCGGGCATCCGGAATGCGGGCGGCGTCTGCCCGGCCGGCTGCGCGGCCGCGGGAGCCGTCTTGTCGCGCCCAGCGGGGACATCGGGACCGGCCTCGACGACGGCTTGCGTCTCGCCGTTCGAGGTTGCCTCGTGCGTGCTCGCCGCCGGCGCCGGACGCGGCGGGTTCGTCTGCGGTCCGGCGGGACGGTAGGACATCAGGCCGAGGGCCTCGCGCAGCGCGTCGGCGAAGTCGCCGCAGGACTCGTAGCGGTCGTCGGGCGCCTTCGCCATCCCCTTGGCGATGACGCCATCAACCTCGCCTGGCAGGTCGTCCCGGAGTGAGACAAGCGAGGGCGGCGGGATGCGCATGTGCGCCATCATGACCGCCATGAGCGTGTCCCGCTGGAACGGCAGCACTCCGGTCAGCAGCTGAAAGGCGACGCAGGCGAGGGCGTACTGGTCGGTGCGCCCGTCCACCGTGCCGCCCTCGATCTGCTCCGGCGCCGAGTAATCCGGTGTGCCGAGGAACTGCCCAGTTCCGGTCAGCGTGCCCGACGACCGCGCGCCCTTGCTCACGCCGAAGTCCGACAGGTACACGTGATCGGGACGTCCCGGTCGCGCGTCCACCAGGATGTTCCCCGGCTTGACATCCCGGTGCACCAGGCCGGCCGCGTGCGCGGCGTCCAGTGCCGAGGCCACCGGGGAGATGAACTCCGCTGTCTGCGCCGGCGACAGCCTGCCCTCACGCAGCAGCACCTCACGCAGGTCGCCGCCCTGGACGAACCGCATCGCGATGAAAAGCACGCCGTCGGCCTCGTCGGCCTCATAGACCGGAATGATGTGCGGGTCGTCCACGGCCGCGGCGGCCACCGATTCCGCGATGAACCGCCGCCGGAATCCCGAGTCCGTCGCCAGTTGCGGTGAAAGGATCTTGAGCGCTACCAGGCGGCCAAGACGCTCATCCCTGGCGCGGAATACGACCGCCATTCCGCCGGCTCCGACCTGGCTCTCCAGCCGGTACCCGGCAAGCACCGAGCCTGGCCCGTATCCGCCCGGCCGATCCGGGACATACTCGCTCAACAGCCCTCCCCCAGGCTCGGCCGCGATCCCGTCCTCGGCGCCCGGCATTCATCGGCCACGCGCGTCAAGTATCCGGTCTGACCCGCAATAAGAAAAGTTTCCTGGGACGACATTCTGTCGTGAACGGCGAGCTTCCGTGAGATTCCTGATGAAACGGATTGATGCGCTGGCGGCGAGTCTGGAACGTTACTGGCGGGATTGGGGGAGCTTCGCGGTGCCACGTGAGGTGCGAGGGGCAGAAGGGGGCGGGACAACCGGGCCGATGTCGCCGTCCGGCGCCTCGTCCAGGTCGACGATGACCGGCGCGTGGTCGCTCGGCGCGGTGCCCTTGCGGGCCTTCCTGTCCACCCAGGCCGCGCGGACCCGGGACGCCACCGTGGCGCTCGCCAGGATCAGGTCGATGCGCATGCCGAGGTCCTGGTGGAACATGCCGGCCCGGTAGTCCCAGTAGGTGAAGACCCGGCTGTCCGGCCAGCGATCGCGCACCACGTCGTGCAGTCCTGCCGCCTGGAGCTCGGCGAGCGCGGCCCGCTCGGGCGGCGTGACGTGCGTCTGGCCGATGTAGGCGGCGGGATCGAACACGTCCGCGTCGGCGGGCGCGATGTTCATGTCGCCGCAGACAAGAGCGGACTGCGGGCCCGCGGTGACATCCGCACGCAGGGCGGCGAGCCAGTCGAGCTTGTAGCGGTAATGATCGGAGCCGGGCTCCCGGCCGTTCGGCACGTAGACGGAATGCACCCGGACGCCGCCGCAGGTCGCGGAGACCGCCCGCGCCTCGACCGCGGGGAAGCCCGGCTCATCGGGCAAGCCCGCGCGGATGTCATCGAGGCCGGCCCGCGACAGGATGGCCACGCCGTTCCACTGCGACTGCCCGTGGGCGGTGAACTGATAGCCGCGGCCGGCGAGCTCCGCGCCGAGCAGGTCGCCGAACGCCTCCCCGGTGAGCTTGATCTCCTGGAGGCACACCACGTCGGGCCGCCGTTCGTCCAGCCACGGCAGCAGCCGGGGAACCCGCTGCCTGACCGAGTTGACATTCCACGTCGCCACTCGCACACGTCCACAATAACGAGCGGCGGGCGCGAGTTCCTGCGTCCCGTGCGACCTGCGATAACTCGGCATGGAAGTGGCCGAAGAGGGTAGCAGTGATGCTAAGGCACCGCCTGCTGACAGCGGCGGGAAGGGACGGGATCATGGGACTTTTCCGTAGATCACGTGCGCGCCACGCGCGTCACGCGGCCAAATCGACCCGGGCGGAGCGGCGGGCCGCGCAGCGCACCGCGCAGGCCGAGGCGAAGCTGGCGCAGACCGAGCAGAGCATTCACGAGCTCGCCGACGAGGCGCGCAGCCAAGTGAACCCGTCGGCACCGCAATAGCGGTAGCCGTTATCGCTTGCGGGCGACCGCGGCGTGGATGGGGATGGTGCGCTCCAGGTGCGGGTCGTCGGGAGCGGGGCGCCATTCGGTGATGGGGACCAGGCCGGGCGGGACCGGGTCCAGGCCGCTCATCAGGGTGGCCAGCTCAGCGCGTGCGCGAAGGGTGATGGGCTGCAGCGGCATCATCTTGTTCCACTGCCGCGCCGCCTCCTCGAGCGCCGGGTCCAGGTCGCTCGCCAGGTGGTACATGGCGAAGTAGCTGCCCGGCGGCGCGGACGACATGAGCAGCGACACCACCATGCCGGCCTGCGCGGTGTCCTGGACGTAGGCGAGGGTGAACAGCAGCATGACCGCGACCGGCCGGCCGAAGTCGAGGATCTGCTGCGCGCCCGCGATGATCGCGCCCGGGTCGTGGACGTCCGCGTCGACATAGCCGACGGCGCCGCCCGGCGCGGACTTCAGCAGCGCCCTGGCGTGCGACAGCACCATGGGGTCGTTGTCGACGTACGCGATGCGGGACTCGGGGGCGAGGGACTGCGCGACATTGTGCGTGGCGCCCACCAGCGGAAGGCCAAAGCCGATGTCGAGGAACTGGGTGACTCCCGCCTCGGCGACCAGGTGAGTCAGGGCACGCCGCTGGAAGGCGCGGATCGCGGGCGCGATGTCCACGATCACCGGCGCGGCCGCCGCCAGCGCACGCGCCGCCTTGCGGTCGGCCTCGAAGTTGCTCTGGCCGCCGTAGAGGAAGTCAATGACACGCGCCGCGTTGGGCTCGGTGGTGCTGATGAGCGCCGCCTTCGCCCTGCGGGTTGTGTCCTGCATCCAGTCCTCCGCCATGGCATACAAAGTATGCGACTCGGGGGTAGCCAGGAGTGCGGCTCGCCGTCAATGTTGCGCCGGCAGCGGCGTTTGCGGCGGGATTGCCGGCCGCGAGTCCGGTCAGGCCCCGGTGGCCGCGAGTCCGGTCAGGCCCCGGCGGCCGCGAGTCCGGTCAGGCCCCGGCGGCCGCGGCCGCGGCAGCGGTCTCCCGCAGCCACAGGTGACCCGCGTCGTGGGTGTGCACGGGGTGCCACCACAGCGCCTCGCGCACGGGGACCGCGTCGAACGGGCAGTCAAGCAGCCGGATGCCGCTGCCCGGCCCGAGTCCGAGCCTGGCGGCGAGCAGCCCGTGGATCATCGCCACCCGGCGGGTGCCCGCGACCATGGCGGGCAGCAGCTGGAAACTGTCCACCGACACCTGGACGCGCGGCTCGACGCCGAGCATCGACAGCTGCCTGGTGACCGAGGAGTCGTAGGCGCGCTGGTAGGCGGCCCAGGGCAGCACGGCGAGCTGCGCCAGCGTGATCGACTCGCCGACCTCCGGATTGTCGTCGGCGACCAGGCACAGCCAGCGGTCGCGGAACAGCTCGAGCGCGGGCAGGCCGGCGATGATGCCGTGCGGCATGAGCAGGCCGTCGACGGCGGCAAGCTGCCCCGCAGTATCGTCGGTGATCGTGGCGGGCACCTGGCGGAACGTGATCGCCACACCCGGCGCCTGCGCGCTGACCTCGCGGGCCAGCCGGGCGCCGAATACCGCCACCGCGTAGTCGGAGGCGAACAGCACGAACTCCCGCTCCTCGCGCGACGGGTCGAAGCGCGGCTGGCTGCCGAAGACCCGCTCGAGCATCTCGCAGGCGACCTCGGTCCTGTCAAGCAGCACCGAGCCGAGCGCGGTCAGCTCGTACCCCGCTCCCTTCCTGGCCAGCAGCTCGTCGCCGAAGTGGCGGCGGAGCCTGGCCAGCGCGGCGCTCATCGCGGGCTGGCTCAGGCCGATCCGCTCCCCTGCCCTTGTCACGTTGCGCTCAGTCAGCAGCGCGCGCAGGGCCACCACCAGGTTCATGTCGAGACCGGCGAGGTTCATGCCGCGATGGTATCCGGTCTATGGATGGCGGCCATCCGAAGAATCGATTTCATAAATCCTGATGGCCGGTCCATAGTGGTGATCGCGATGACGTGGAGGTAACCCGCATGCCCGCTGTCAGACACGTGCTCGTGGCCGGGGCCGGCCTGGCCGGCACCGCGACCGCGACCGGCCTCGCCGCGGCCGGCGTCGACGTCGACCTGATCGAGGTCAAGCCGGAGATCACCACCGTCGGCTCCGGCATCACCATGCAGGGCAACGGCCTGCGTGAGCTGCGCCGCCTCGGCGTGCTCGACGAGGTGCTCGCGGCCGGGTACCCGTTCAATGACCTGGGGCTGCGCGCACCCGACCCGGCAGGCACGCTGATCGCCGAGTTCCCCGACGCGCGGACCGGGGGCGGTGACCTGCCCGCCACGCTCGGCCTGCCGCGCCCCGACCTCGCCCGCATCATGGCGGACCGCGCGGTCGCGGCAGGCGCGAAGCTGCGGTTCGGCACCTCGGTGCGCTCGCTTGAACAGGACGAATCCGGCGTGGACGTGACGTTCTCCGACGGCTCCGCGGGACGCTATGACCTGGTCGTCGGCGCGGACGGGATCAGGTCGGCCACCCGGGGCATGATCGGCGTCACCGAGGAGCCCCAGCCCGCCGGCATGGGCATCTTCCGCGCCTTCGGGCCCCGGCCGGCGAGCGTCACGCGGACCGACCTCTATTACGGCGGGCCGGCGTACATCGCGGGCTACTGCCCCACCGGGACGGACACGTTGTACGCATACCTGGTGGAGGATGCCACCGACCGTTCCTCTCTTACTCCTGAGGAACGGTTGTCGGCGATGCGCGCACTGGCCGAGCACTACCACGGGCCGTGGGACGACATCAGGGCGACGCTGACCGACCCGTCGGTGATCAGCTACACGCTGTTCGAGTCGCTCGTCGTGCCCGCGCCGTGGAACCGCGGCCGGGTCGTGCTGATCGGCGACGCCGCGCACGCCTGCCCGCCCACCCTCGCCCAGGGCGGCGCGCAGGCCCTGGAGGACGCCGCCGTGCTCACCGAACTGCTGCTGAACCGCGACGCGCCGGACGACGCGCTGTGGGCGGCGTTCACCGCGCGGCGATTCGACCGGGCCAAGACCGTCGTCGAGGCATCCTGCCAGCTCGGCCAGTGGCAGCTCGACCACGTGCAGGGCGACCTGCCCGGCCTGATGGCCAGCATCGCTGCGCTGGTCAGCCAGCCGGCCTGACATCTCGCCTGACAGTCCGCTTTGCAGTCCGCTTGAGAGTCAAGGAGCAACAGCCGTGACTGACCGGCTCATCACCCACCTGCGCCACATCGACGTGGCGGTGCCCGACCACGCGAAGCAGCTCGACTTCTTCACCGGGACCTGGGGCCTGACCGCCGAGCACAGCGATACCGGGCTGACCTTCCTCGCGGCGGAGGGCTCGCCCGAGCAGTACGTCGTCCGGCTGCGGCAGGCCGACGACAAGCGCATCGACCTGATCGCCTTCGGCGCGGCGAGCGACGCCGACGTCGACACGCTCGCCGCGCGGCTGGCAGGCGACGGCGTCCGGCTCGTCAGCGAGCCCGGCACGCTGATCACGCCCGGCGGCGGCTACGGCTTCCGGTTCTTCGACAACGAGGGCCGCACCATCGAGGTCAGCTCCGGCGTCGCGGTCCGCACGCACCGCAAGATCGAAGAGGGCGAGTCCATCCCGGTCCGGCTGTCGCACGTCGTCGTCAACTCGCCCAGCCCCGAGGAGACCAGGGCCTGGTACGAGCGGTACCTCGGCTTCGCGCTGTCGGACACGCTGATGCACCCGCGCATGGGGGAAATGATGTGGTTCATGCGGATCAACGCCTGGCATCACAGCCTGGCGTTCGCCCGTTGCCCGCACCCGTCGCTGCACCACGCCTCGTTCGAACTGCGCGGCATCGACGAGTACATGCGCGGCACCGGCCGGCTGCTGCGCGCGGGCGTGGAGAAGATCTGGGGACCGGGACGCCACCTGGCCGGCAACAACACCTTCAGCTACTTCCTCGACCCGCACGGGAACACCGTCGAGTACACCACCGAGCTCGAGCAGATCGACGAGGACACCTGGCACCCGCACCTGTACGACTTCAGCAACCCGGAGGTCGCCGACCAGTGGGGCACCGCGAACCAGATGAACGAGTTCGTCGCGCAGAAGTCGTTCAACGACCCCGACCGGGGCCTGTTCAGCGCGCCGCCGGTCTGAGGGGAGCCGCATGAGATTCGCCACCTACACGCGCAGTGGCGGCCCGCAGCGGGCCGGCGTGGTCAGCGACGCGGGTGTCCACCCGCTGCCCGGCGACGTAACCGTGCTCGACCTGGTCCGCGCCGGGCTGCCCGCCGCCCTGGCGGCTGGCAGGCCGGCGCTCGACGGGCCGGCGATTCCGCTTGACGCGGTGCGGCTGCTGCCGCCGCTCGCGCCGCCCACCGTCCGGGACTTCGTCGCGTTCGAGGAGCACGTCGACGGGCTGACCTCCGGCCACATCGCGCCGGAGTGGTACCAGGCGCCGACGTTCTACTTCACCAACCCGTACGCCCTGGTCGGCGCGCACGACGACGTGCCGGTGCCGCCCGGGTCGCGGCTGCTCGACTTCGAGCTCGAGGTGGCGGCTGTTGTCGGTAAGGATGGCGCCTCGCTGACGCCGGAGCAGGCGCGCGAGCACATCTTCGGCTACACGGTGCTCAACGACTGGTCGGCCAGGGACCTGCAGCGCCGCGAGATGAAGGTGCTGCTCGGCCCGGCCAAGGGCAAGGACTCGGCGACCACGCTCGGGCCCTGGCTGGTCACCGCCGACGAGCTCGAGCCGTACGTCGATGCCGACGGGTTCCTCGCACTCGACCTGCGCGCGTACGTCAACGGCGAGCTGATCGGGCAGGACCTGCTGTCCAACATGGGCTGGCCGTTCGAGGAGCTGATCAGCTACGCATCGCGCGGCACTGTCGTGCGGGCAGGCGACGTGCTCGGCTCTGGCACCTGCGGCAACGGCGGCTGCCTGGCCGAGCTGTGGGGGCGCAGCGGGCGGAACGAGCCGCCGCCGCTCCGGCCCGGCGACGTGGTGGAACTGGCCGTGGAGGGCATCGGCAGCGTGCGCAACCGGATCGTCACCGGGCTCAGCCTGCCGCCGGTGCGCGAAGCACGAACCCGTTCCGTACCTCGGGTGAGGAAGCGGGCGGACTAGCAGCCTTACCGCGGCCGCAACCCGCGCTCCGCCGCATTTGACTCTGGGCGCTCTTGACTTCGAAAGGAAACAGGTAACGGTGTTCGAGTACTTTCCAGGCAATTACGTGTGGAACCTGTCGGTGGTGGCCACGCTGAACAGCGGCGGGCTGATCGACGAGGTGGACCGGGCCTGCCGGCCGATCCGGGACGCCGCCGCGCGCGGCGAGGACGCGGGCACCGGGGACTTCCTCGCGGCCTGGACGGCGCTCACCGACCAGCTCTGCGGCGCGGCGGAGGCCGCACTCGCCGCCGGCCACACCGCAACCGCAGGCGACCTGTACTTCCGCGCCACCAACTACCTGTGCCAGGCGGAACGGATGCAGAGCGCGTCCGCACCGGGCCGCGTCGCCGTCTACCGGCGAGTGCTCGAACTGGCGGAGCTGTCATTCACGTACCGGGACCCGCAGGTGTCCCGGGTGGCGATCCCGTACGAGGGCACCACGCTGCCCGCGTACTTCAGCCCCGCCCACTCCAGCACTGCGCCGGCCACCGCTTCCGGGCCGGCTCCGGTGATCATCCTGTGGAACGGGCTCGACTCCACCAAGGAGCACATGTACTCCTCCGCGCACTGGGCGGAACTCGCCGCGCGGGGCATCTCCTGCCTGATGGTGGACTGCCCGGGATCAGGCGAGGCGCTGCGGCTGCAGGGGCTGCCCGCACGGGTGGACACCGAGGCGTGGGCGTCGGCCTGCGTGGACTACCTGCTGACCAGGTCCGACGTGGACCCGGCCCGCATCGGGCTGGCCGGCTGGTCGCTCGGCGGGTACTACGCGCCGCGCGCCGCCGCGTTCGAGAAGCGGCTCGCGCTCGTCGTCGCCTGGGGCGCCAACCACAACTGGGGCGCGGTGCAGCGGCGGCGGCTCGAGCGCGAGGGCGAGCGCCCGGTGCCGCACTACTGGGAGCACGTGCTGTGGGTGTGGGGGCAGCCGGATCTGGACACGTTCATCAAGTTCGCCGACCAGATCCACCTGGACGGCGTGGTGTCGCAGATTTCCGTGCCGTTCCTGATCTGCCACGGCGCCAACGACAGGCAGATACCTCTTGAGTATGCGCACCAGTCGTACGAGCAGGCGACCGCCAGCCCGCGGCGCGAGCTGAGGATCTTCACGCCGGACGAGGGCGGCGCCGAGCACATCGGGCTCGACAACCTGCCGTACGTGTCCACGTACATCGCGGACTGGGTAAGCGACGTGTTCCGGTCGGTCTAAGGCGTTTCGCGGTGGGCGGGGCCGCGCGGCGGGTGCGCCGCGCGGCCCTTTTGCCTGCGGTGCTTACCTCTTGACGGACACCGAACCGCCGGCGGCCGCGTAGTCCGGCGCGGTCACCGAGATCTGGTAGCCGCCGGTCTTGGCGGACGCGGACAGTGCGACCGACACCTGGCCCTTGGCGTTGGTCTTGAGCGTCTTGCCAGCGAACTTCACGGTGGCGCCCGCGACCGGGTCGCCGGCGTCGGTCACCGTGATCTTGACGGTCACGCCCTTGCTGCCCAGGTGCACCGTGCCGGGGAAGGACAGGCTCAGCCCGGCGAGCACCTGAGTGACGAACTGCTCCTGCTTGGCCGCGCTGTTCACGCAGGACAGGCCGACGTCAAGCTTGGCGAGCGGGCTGCCGCCGAGGCCGAGCAGGCCGTCCTCGATGCACGCCGTGGCGTAGCTGCGCACCGCGCCGAACCTGGTCGCCGCCTTGTTGGTGCGGGTGACGAACACCTTGTTGGACTGCTTGTTGTACCAGGCCACCCAGATGCGCCCGCCAGGCCCCTGGGCCAGGGTGGCGCCCAGGGCGTTGGCTGAGGAAGGCACCGCCATCGCCTTGGCCGCGCCCACCTTCCACAGTTCGAGTCGCGGGCACGGCGACTTGTTGGCGCAGTAGGCCAGGTAGGCGCCGCCGCCCTTGGCGTTCCTGTTCACAGTGGGGAGCGTGCCGAACACCGGGAAGTCGGTGCTCGACGACGCGGTGCCGGAGCCCGGTGCCTTGCGGATCACGCTATTGGCGGTGACGTCCTTGACGTAGATGCCGTCCGCGCTGCCCGGCGTGGAGAAGATCCGCGTCCATGCCACGTAGAAATGGTGGTTGCCCGCCTGGTCGTTGACCACGCCGGCCTGTCCCGCGGTGGCCTTGCTCAGCGCGATGTGCTGGTCAGCGGGCACCGCGGGGATGACGGTTGACAGCCCGATCCGGTACAGGACGCCGTTGCCGCCGGGAAAGCCGCCCGGCCAGGCGGCGGCGAGCACGTTCGCGTTCGCGTTGGACTCGGCGGCCGCGGCCACCGGGTTGACGCAGTTGGCGGACAGCGACCACGACTCGAGCGCCCACTTCGCCGTGCCGCCGCCGAGGGCGCCATAGACGCAGCCGCGGTTGTAGACGCCGGCGGCGATCGACTCGCCGGAGAAGACAAGCAGCGGCTTGCCGGCGTCGCCGAGCAGCGTGGCGGGGAACTCAAGCGAGCCCCAATGGGCGGCGAAGATGTCGGCGGGGGCTTTGACGACCTTGCCAGCGGTGCCGACCTGGGTCGCCTCGTAGGTGAAGACGTTGGGCGAGATCTGGCGGGGGAAGACGTCCCAGCCGACGCCGTTCGGCGCGACCCAGAGGGCGGGGGCCGGCGCCTCGGTTGTCATGCCCGCGCTGAGCGCGGTCCAGATGCCGGACTTGGGCAGTGCCGCGGTTTTATGGGCGGCCATGGCTTTAGCGGCCGACGGCACGGTGTGCGCCGCCGTGGCGGCGGTGGCGGCGGCGGTGGGGAGCGCGATGGCAAGGGCGAGGCCCCCAGCGACGGGCGCCAGCGCCAGGAAACGGGAGCGGCCGCCGAGGCGGCCGATGCTAGGGAGTTTTCGCACAAGAACCGAACGCGACATGGGACACCTGTTCCCCTCACGAACCGATATGTGCGCTTAGTGTGCTCTTAAAGATCAGAAATATCTATAGGTACCCGGCATCGCCGGGCGGGAACCAAGATCACTCAGCGAATGCCCTTTTCATTACCGGGACCATGACCCCGGTAATGAAAAGGGCAACGGTGGAGCGGCCCCTCGCCGCCGTGGCGCTTGCCCGCGTGCGGGTGCTTGACCACGGTCCGCGTCGTGCCGGCGCCCGGATGCATCGCGCCGGAGCCTCCGTGGTGGGTCGCCCCGGCCGCCGGGGCGACGGCGCAGGCAGCCAGCAGGCTGGCTGCCTAGAGCGCACCAAGGAAACCAATAGACCTGACTGTGAACACGACGCGCCTTCCCTTTTGCCCCCGCCCGGGGCGGTCGATCCCGTCTTGCACCGACTCAGAGAGCCGCAAATCGCCCTCGGGTTGTGCCGCCTTGTACGGCGCCTATTACGGGAGCACAAGCGCGCAGGCCGGGGGTCTGGGGCCCGGGGCGAGCCGGTTCCGCGGCCCTTTTTCCCGGCCCGTCCGGTGCCTAGGATCGGTCGTGTGCAGGGACGAGATCTCGGCCTGCCCGGCTTCGACCTCGACGAGCCCGGCACGATCGAATTCACCGCGGAGCGGGCGCTGCGCGGGCAGGCGCTCAACCGGTTCGCGCTGAGCCTGCGGTCGCCAGGCAACCGCGCTCCTGGCTGCCGTACGTGTCCCGCAGCACCGATGGCGCCTGGCCGGTCACCGTCACCCCGATCGCGGTGAACATGGTCCGCCAGCCGCTGCCGGCCGCCAGCAGGCTCAGGTCGCTCGGCGCCGCGATCCGGGCCGGCGTCGAGGCCTTCCCCGCCATCACGGGGTGCGGCGAGCTGGTGATGGCCGAGCCCGGCGCGGTTGACGGCGCGGGCGTCCCTGACGACACAGGCACCCCTGACCACACAGGCACGACGTAGGAAGCAACGCACACGGAGGGGAACTCGTGAAGCTTGGCACCGTGGAGACGGACGGCACGCAGCGGGTCGCGGTCGCACTCGACGACACCCGCGCCGTGCTGCTCGCGCCGGGCACGACCGTGGCCGGCCTGATCGGCGACTGGGCGGCCGCACGGCCCGCGGTCGAGCTGGCCGCTCAGGCCGGCGCCGAGGAGGCCGTGCCCGTCGCCGGCCTGAGCTGGCTGCCGCCGCTGCCCCGCCCCGGCAAGATCATCTGCGTGGCGCTGAACAACAGCGCGAACGCCAGCCGGATCATCAGCGGGCCCGCGCATCCGGCCACGTTCGGCAAGCCGGCCAGCTCGCTGCTCGGCCACGGCCGGACGATCAGGCTGAAGAAGGAGTTCGGCCGCGTGCACCCCGAGCCGGAACTTGCCGTGGTCATCGGCACGCCACCGTCAAACAGGGGGCCGTCAAACAAGGGCGGGGCGGACATCCCGCTGCCGGAGGCCATGGACCACGTCTTCGGCTACACCATCATCAACGACCTTACCTCGCCCGACATGCGCACCGAGGACACGTTCCACTACCGGGCCATCCACCCGGCGAAAGACGCCCGTCCTGGTGAGCAGGGTGACGGCATCGAGTACGTCGACACCTGGGTCAGCTACTCCGGCAGGTACAAGGGGACCGACGGCTTCGGGCCGATCGGGCCGTGGATCGTGACCGCCGACGAGATACCCGACCCGCACGACCTCACCGTCACCTGCGTGCACCAGGGCCGGGTGATCACCGAGGACTCGACCGCTAACCTGACGCACAAGGTGGCCGGCGTGATCTCCTTCCTGTCCGGCTACCAGACGCTCGAGCCCGGCGACATCATCGCCATGGGCACCGCGCTCAAGGCGTCCGCGTCCGGCGGCGCCGCGGTGCAGAACGTCAACCTGACGCGGCTCGGCGGCCCCATCGAGGTCAGCATCTCCGGCATCGGCACCCTCAGCAACCCGGTGGAGGTGCCGTGACCGACGCCCTGCTCGCGGCCCTGGCGTGGCGGCGGGCGCTGCTGCGCACCGAGATCGACGCCGTGCTCGCGGACTGGGCCTGGCATCTCGACCACGGTGACTACGACGCGGTGGCCGCGCTCTTCACCGAGGACGCCCTGTTCATCACCGGCGCGGTCGAGCTGCGCGGCCGGGCGGCAATCAAAAGGCGGTACGCCGAACGGGTGGTGACGAGATCCACTAGGCACACCTACAGCGGCCTCCGGGTCAGCGAAGAGGGCGGCGACTCCGATCCGGACGGCCCCTCCGGCGGACGGTCCTGGCCGACCCGGGTCCGCGCCCGCTCCACCTGGGTCAACTACGCGGTCAACGAGCCCGCTCCCGTTGACGACGTGGGCGTCTACCTGGTCGCCGACTTCGACGACATGCTGACCTGGTGCGCGGACGACCGCTGGCGGATCAGCGAGCGGCGCATCGTTCCGGTGTTCCGCGACCCGGCGCGCGCCCCGGTCGCCGGGTGACCGCCGCGGGCGCGGACCCGAGCGTGGTGGCGGGCGTCTCAGGTGGCGGGCGGTTCCCGGTGCGGGTTCGGCGAGTCCGGCCTTCCCGTCGCCAACCGGGACCATGTGTCTGACCTGCTCGCGCTGCTCGACGCGCTCGCCGCCGACCGGGCCCACCTGGTCGGGCTGTCGCTCGGCGCGAACATCGCCCTGGCGGCCGCCGCGCTGCATCCGGACCGGGTGCGGACGATCACCCTCGCCTCCCCCGGGCTGCCCGGCTATCCGTGGCGCACGCCGCGGCCGCCAGATGAGGCCGCGACGGTGGCTGCGAACGAGGGCATCGAGGCGGCGAAGCGCTGGTGGCTTGGCCACGAGATCTTCCGTGCCACGCAGCGCTATCCCGCGGCCCGCGAGCAGCTGGCGGCGATGGTGGCGCTTGATGGAGGCACCGGTTCGGGAGCGAGGGGAACCAGGAACCCGTTCGGTATGACCTGATTTGTGCTGCGGCACGGCGGCACCGGGGAGGCGGCCGGCACCACAGTCCTTCCCTCCGTGGTTTCTCTGAGTAGGCGCACGGTAACTATAAGTCATGGCTTGGCAATCGGGCGGCTAATCGGGGGACGCTGTGCCACAACCAGTGCGGGACGACCAGAGATATCTGCCGGGACTGGACGGGCTGCGCGCCATCGCGGTTGCGGCGGTGGTCGCTTACCACCTGGGGTACGGCTGGGCACAGGGCGGACTGCTCGGGGTTGGCGTCTTCTTCACGCTCAGCGGCTATCTGATCACCGACATCCTGGTCGGCCAGTGGGCGTCGCGCGGGCGGATCAAGCTGGGCGACTTCTGGCTGCGGCGGGCGCGGCGGCTGCTGCCCGCGCTGTTCGTGATGCTGGCGGTGGTCACGGTCTGGGTGACGCTGTCGGCACGGACGTTCCTGCCCGGGTTCCGCGGCAACGTTGTCGCCTCCGTGTTCTACGTGAGCAACTGGTGGTACATCGGCCAGCACGCCTCGTACTACGCCCGGTTCGCGCCGCCGACCCCGCTTGACCACCTGTGGTCGCTCGCCGTCGAGGAGCAGTTCTACCTGATCTGGCCGTGGGTCGTGCTGCTGCTCGTGTTCCTGTTCGGGCACCGGGCACTCCGTTCGCGCAAGGCGCCGGCCGACCAGCTCGGCGGGCTCGCCGCGCCGGCGGCGGGCGCCTCCTACCTCAGCCGCGGCGCCCGGTGGTGCCTGGCCGGCGTGACGCTCGCGCTCGGGGCAGTCTCCGCGGTCCTGATGGCCCGGCTGTTCCACCCCGGCTACGACCCGACGCGGATCTACGAGGGGACAGACACCAGGGCCTTCGGCCTGCTGATCGGCGCGGCGCTCGCCATGGTGTATCCCACCCGCGGCATCGCACCGGGCACGGGGCGCACAGCATCCGTTCGCACCGTGCCAGCCGCCGCCCGGTGGGCGCTCGACCTGGCCGGCCTCGCCGGGCTCGCCGTCATCGCGCTGATGGTGTGGCGGACCAACCAGTACTCGGACTTCATGTTCCGCGGCGGTCTCGAGCTGCTCTCCGTGGCCACGGCGGCGGTGGTCGCCGCGGCGGTCACCCCGGGAAGCCTGATCGGGCGGGCGCTCGGCGTCGGGCCGCTGCGCTGGACCGGCGTCCGTTCCTACGGCATCTACCTGTGGCATTACCCGCTGATCGTGCTGACCGTCGCGGCCGGCGCGGCGGCGAACCCGGCGAGTCCGCTGCGGGCGGTGGCCGTGGCGGCCGGGACGGTCGCGGTGGCCGCGGCCTCCTGGACGCTCATCGAGGAGCCGATCAGGACCGGCTTCCGCAAGCGCAGGACTCCTAAGCACGGCATCGTGAAGGACGGCACCGTGCAGGAAAGCACTGGGCATGAGGGCAGTCCCGCGGGCAGCGGGACCGGCTCGGGCAGACGGGTCAGGCGGACCGGGCGGGCGTGGCTGCCCGAGTCGCCGCAGGCGGTCGCCGGGGTGTGCCTGCTCGCCGCGGCCGTGCTCGCCGCCGGCGTGAGCGCGTCAACCAGGCTCGTCGCCAACAGCACGCCGTCCGGCGGGCGGGTCAGCACCACTGCGGCGGGCGGGCCCTCGGGGGATCCTTCCGGCGGCGGGACGCCGACGGGCACGGCGGGCTCGGCGGCGAGCGCACAGCTCTCCAACACCGGGGGAGACAACGGGCAGGGCAAGCAGCCAGGTCAGGCCGTACCCGTGACCTCGGCCGGCGTTGACCCCGTCGCGGCGGGCGGTTCCGCGGCGATCGTGCCCGCGCTGCCGACGCCGCCGCCGATGACCTCCTGCACCGAGGTGGTGCACATCGGCGACTCGACGTCCGACGGACTCGTCTCCGCCGACTACGAGCCGAACCCGGCCAACAGGATCATGGCCCGCTACGCGGACGTCGGCATCAGGCACTCGATCATGAAGGTGGTCGGCGCGACCTCGATCGTCGAGTCGCTGCCGGGCACGCCGAACGCCTACGACCTGGCCAGCCAGGTGCTGAAGACCGGCTACCACGGCTGCTGGGTGCTCGCGCTCGGCACCAACGACACGGCGGACGTGTACGTGGGCTCGAACGTCGGCCGGGCCCAGCGGATCCAGAAGATGATGAAGCTCATCGGCAACCAGCCGGTCATGTGGGTCGAGGTGACATCGCTGCTGTCCTCCGGCCCGTACGCCGAGGCCAACATGCGGCTGTGGAACGACGCGCTCAAGCAGGAGCTGCCCAAGTACCCGAACATGCGGATCTACGACTGGCCCGCCGTCGCGCAGAAGGCCTGGTTCATCAACGACGGCATCCACTACACGTCGCTCGGCTACGCGCACCGCGCCACCGCGATCGCGGACGCCCTCGCCTACGCGTTCCCGGCCAACTGACGCTTACCGCCGGCCGGCCGGCGGCCGCGGACTGGCCCACGGCCGCAGCTGCCGCCGCCTGATGCTGTTATCAGCGATCTTCGGGACAGGGGACATTCGGGCACATCCGCGTGTGCCTGAATGTCCCCTGTCTTTGGCTGCGGCTGGCGGAGGCGAGGCGCGGCTAGGTGCGCGGGTGCCGGCGCGGTTAGGTGAGGCGGGAGGCGCGGGCTAGTTCCAGGCGGGGGGCGCCTGTTCCGCCGCCGCGGGCGCGGTCGAAGCGGACGCCGGCGGTGGCGCCGTTGTATTCGAGGACGGCGATCATGTTCTCGAACCACGGGCCCTCGGTGATCCGCCAGGTCATCTTCGGGATGTGCGCGCCGGCTAGCGAGGAGATGACGGTGCCGATAATGCCGCCGAGCCGGCTGCTCGCGATCTTCTGCGCGGTGATCATCTTGGGCGGCATGGCCTGGTGGAAGGGCGAGCAGACCGCCTCGTAGACGGCGCTGCGGGCGCCGGCTCCCCCGGTGCCCGCCGGCGGGGCGCCCGCGATGCGCTTGGGCAGGTGCACGGCGGCCAGGTAGCTGTGGTGGATGTCGCCGGAGATGATCGTCACCGACGCGGGCGGGCGGCCCGCCGGGCTGCGCTGGCCGGTGGCGATCTCGCCGAGCAGCCGCTCCAGCCTGATGAACGACTCGCCGAACGCGGGCCAGTGCTCCAGGTCGAGCGCCTGCCGCTGCCGCTCGCCGAAGCGCGCCGCCCTGCTCCCCCAGGCACCGCCGCTGACCCGCTCGTTCCAAGCCTCAAGGGCGTGGATGCCGCGCGGCAGCAGCGGCGGCACGGAGGTGGCGAGCACGACGTGCTCCCAGTCGCCCGCCACTGCCTCGGTGCACCACTGCCACTCCGCGTCGTCGACGATCAGCCGGGTGCCGTCCACCACCCGGCGGCCGCGCGAGTCGAGCATGATCACCCGGACCCGGTCCCCGCCGAACGTGCGGGCGAAGGAGAAGCGGACACCCGGCGCCCGCTCGTCGGCGCGGCGGGCCAGGTCGGCCAGCACCGGCGCCGCGTCGCCCTGCTG
>Ga0335085_10007410_pt1 | contig 17036 bp, 14 predicted proteins | sample Lox_Sample_45_FD_206712 | JGI IMG/M metagenome (GOLD analysis project Ga0335085, IMG submission 206712) | Soil microbial communities from Loxahatchee National Wildlife Refuge, Florida, United States - Lox_Sample_4.5 | ecosystem: Environmental > Terrestrial > Soil > Wetlands | place: USA...
GAAGCGGTCGAGCGATTGGCTGAAATTCTGATACCAAAAGATGCCAAAACCGCTGTTCCGGCGAACTCGGGCAAGTGGATTCAGTAGGTTAGAGGAGATGGTTTGGGGTGAGCGATGGGATTTGAACTTATCGCCCACCAAATCCACGGCCATAAGTCCCGTTGAATGTGCTGCCCTTACTGGCCCGCACTCTCTGAAAAGGGCTAAATCGAGGGGTTATGGAACCCGATTTTGCGCCCAAGTTGCGCCCAAATCTATCGTGTTGGTCACCCCAGAAACGGCCAAGTTTGCGATGCGGCGTCCGTAGTTTTGTTCAGATGCTCCGAACCAATTTTACCAGCGAGATTGAGCGCGATCCGCGGGGATTCAGGATGCGTCTTTTACGCTTACTGCGATTTGCTTTCCCGGTCAAGAATGGGCGGCCTCGAATGGAAACGGTGACACGCGCGACAGAGATGCGACGACAGGGAAAGAGCTGGCGCGAAGTGTATGCGGCCTGCATCGCGGCGGGTAAAGTTGGAGACTCACTTAGCGTCGCGCAATGCCGGCTTCGTAGCGCCGTCCGCGCTAGACAGCGAACACGAAGGCACAAAGCTTCACGGCTAAAGGACGCCAAATCATTGTAAACTTAACCTTAACGTGTCCAGAGGCGGCGTAGGCCGATTCGCCAGCGGATGCCCTCAGTGTTTTCTAGCTGGCAGCGTTTCACAAAATGACCAAATCGCTGATCTCCATGCTTCCTAACGCCGCTTCGGTTCTGGCCTTGGAAACAGAAGAACTCGCAGGTGTGCTTCTCGAATACTTCAATTCCATGACTGCTCATGAACAATTTCAACTCAACCGGCACAACTTCCTTATGAGCCAAGAGGTTTTCGCGTATGGAAGGGATTCGAACGATACTCTTTCGCGAGTGTTTGCCGAGGCATGGGCATGGTTAGAACGAGAATGCTTGATCGCCTTAAAGCCGAACGCAGGCGGGAGCTATAGCTATTTCATTACGCGGCGCGGCCAGAAGCTGATTGACCGTAATGCTTATGAGGCGTATCGGCGCGCAACCCTTCTGCCGCGGTCACTTCTTCACCCGCGCATCGAAAGTCGCGTTTATCCTTCATTTTTACGTGGAGCGTACGACACCGCCGTTTTCGAGGCGCTCCGAGAGGTGGAAGTCGCAGTTCGTGACGCCGCTGGCTTCGGTCCTGAAAAATACGGAGAGCCGATGATGCGGGATGCATTCAAACCAGCTAACGGACCGTTGATCGATAAGACCGGATTGAAATCAGAACAGGAAGCTATGGCGAATCTATTTGCCGGGGCAATCGGCCTCTATAAGAATTCGTCGAGTCATCGTACAGAAACAGTACGGGACCCAGCCGTGGCCGTCGAGGTGATCGTGTTAGCGAATCACCTGCTGCGGCTTGTCGAGGAAAGAAAAGCCGCAGTAGCCTCTGGTTCGACGTAAGCTAGTCAAGCAATTGAAGGTAAAATGCGGTCCTGAAGCGCCTAGCTTTTTCCGAAATACTGAATTTCAATCTTTCCTGCTGCCGCCACCGTCGCATCAAGCGCAGCACCGTGCGGATCAAATGTGAATTGCGCTTCACCTATGGGGCTCAGATCAGTGGAACAAATAGTTCCCTTGCGCCCAGGGCCAGGGATGATGCGCACCTGACTGCCCACAGATGGCGGTGCCGCCGACCAGGCCACGCTGACGAAATGATTGTTGTGACTCCACGGTCGTGGATATTCGGCATGTGACGGATACGATGTATGCGCCCAGAGCGTGAACATATCTTCCGTTTCCCAGAAATCAGGATCGGAAAGCAATGCATGGTGCAAAGCCAGCCAGGTACGCAACCCATTCATGTCAGTAAACGCCGCACCTAATGCATGAGTAACCCATACAGCTGCCACACGCGATGAAAGGCCCATTTGGCATAGCAATGCTGCAGGAATTGAAGGTACTCCATAGGTGAGCGCAAAGGCGGGACCGTCGCCGAGTTCGCTACTTCGGGCGTGATTGGTGGATACCGCCTGAACCCTCACAGCCTCGGCAGCCCATACAAGATGGAATACGACTCCTTCCTGAATGAAAACCTGAGTGCGATGGGCGTCTTTTGCTCCTCGATCTTTTAGCATCTGCGAAAACGCGGTGCCACTTATCCATCGGCGCAATATTTCTTCCCACCCCTCGGGCAGACGCCTCACTGCAAAGAAAGGTTCCTTCATTACCTCACTGTACAGCGCCACAGCTGCAGCCCCGCCGGCATCCTGATCGTCCGACGCCACGGCACCTTGGAAACCGCAGAGAATGTCAACAAGCTTATCGAGTTGTTCATGAAGAAATAGACCAGGTTTCCGCCCAAGGCCCGAAGAGAAGCACGCACGACGCTGATCTGCGGTCGTGCTACCCCACAGCCATTCGGCGCGGGATCGCAACAATTCGCGTTCAATATTCCTTGTAACTTCATCTTCCCGCGCCAGAGTGCGTTTCCACAACGAATCCTTTAATGCTTCATCAAGCATGGTGGCTACTTCAGAGACTTCGGTATCGAGTGGTTCGATGAGCGACAGAAGTGCCACGTCCAGGTCCGCAATTTGCTTCTCCAGCTGGTTCTCGCTGTCCTCCTGTTCATCCTCTTGGTCAGGCGTGGCAAGTCGCGCATCAGCCCAAAGATCGCGTTGATTCAGCACGTATTCCAACACGGCCTCCTGCTTCGTCCCTAGTTTCTGCGCAAGACGAAGACCGATGTGCCAGACTAGCCTCGCGAGGCCGCTGAGAAGGCGCTGTCCTTTTGAATCCTTGATGAGCTGGGAGAAAACGGCGTGTTCTTGTTCACGTTTAGCCGCATCGAAATTCGGCAGCACCGCAATGCCATCAAGATCGACGAACGCCCGTCCAGCGCGACCGACTACATTAGAGAATTCCGCCGCCTGAATGGGTACCCATTGGCCGCTCTCATATCGTTTCAGTGATCGAAAAATCAAAACACTGCAGGCAAGATCGATCCCTTGCGCCAATGTGGGCGATGCGACCACGACTGAAAGCCGTCGCGCATCGAGTAACTCCTCCACCGCGTTTAAGAATGGTCTTGGCAATGCACCGTGGTGAGTCCCGACGCCGACTTCGAGGGCCTTTACTGCTGCGTGCTCAACTCCCAGCCATTCGCGGCCAATAGCCAGCGCGACCCTGAGATGCTCAGCGAGCGGAGCCTTTACGTTAGATAGGTAGCCTTGATCTCGCATGTGACGAAACTCGCGTGCTACAGGTTCTACTTGGCTCTTTTGCGGTGAATACACCAAGACCGTGTGACCGTCGCGAGCAAATGCATTTGCTGCACAGATACAAAACTCCACGTCATTGATTGGAAATGGTTTCTTCCTCTTTTTCAGTGGGGCCCTCTGTTCGACGAATCGAGGCACGAAAGGCTTCTCATCATCTAGAAAGTAAAGCCACCCAGCCCTATCTCGTTCACGCCAGTCGAGCGTCGCGAGGCGCTGACGTGTAGGCCTCCACTGCACATTGATAGCTTCCCCCGGTATATCGCTACGAAGCCAATCTTCGAAGTCCTTGAAGTACGGGTCGTCAGGATTGAACATCGCTGAAAGGCAAACAATGCGCCTCCCAGCGGCATCGCCACGACGCAACAGGCGCTGTATCAATACCTCGTAGCGGATTTCACGGCTATCGGTGCCTATCATGTGCCCCTCATCGAAGACAATCAGGCCGACATCGTTGAGGACGTTCGGATCCTGCCGCAGTGCAAAATCCAATTTTTCGGGTGTAGCGACCACGATGGAAGCGCTTGCGAGCGTCTTGGCGTCCACCATCGTTGCACCGCTTGCCCCATAAAGAGAGGTGACCGTTGCTTCGAGAGGAACAAATGTTTTCGCCAATACGCGTTCGACTTGTGCCGACAAAGCTCGAAGGGGAGTTACGTAGATGATTCGCTTGCCGTCCGCTAAGGCTCGAAGTATGCAAAATTCCGCGATGCGTGTCTTACCTGCACTAGTTGGCAAGGCAATTACCAAGTCATCGGTCGGGTCCACGGCACGTGCAGCGGCTGCAATTTGGGAGGGCCACAAGTCTATTTGCGGCGGTTTTCTTGTACCAAGTTGCGCAATAAAGTCGCGTCGGAGTTCATTCCAGCGGGAGGGCATGTCGGAACCCGAAGGCAATCGGACGAAGAGACTGTGATCCCAAAGATCACGGATTAGGTGAACTGTGAGTGTTGCCACCCACCAGGTTGGGACGTTTCCGATTTGTGCTGATGATGCAATCACTGATTGAATCACAGCAATCGCAGCATTGAACATTTCGCGGTTACCAAAAAGAAGCGCCGTGTCGGTCATACCCAACCCGCGGAAATAGGAAGTCGTCAATCCTAAAATTGCAGCATCCTCAGGCCCGAATTCGTCGTCCGGATTTAATAGACGCGCTGCCATCGCGTCGTCGTTGTGTCTGCCGTCGCTATGCCATTGCAGTATCTCCTCGCGGAGCAGTGCAAGGTCTCTGCGGAGCAGACATGCCAGAGCCCGTTCTGAAGATGCAAGATTTTTGGAGAGCGCCGAAATAGGAAGCATCGAAAAAGAACGAGCCGCAAATCCGGCGAGGTGAAACGCGGCCGCGGTCACTACCAAATGCCGACCTTGATCTCGATCGAGTGAGCTGCCTCGCCGGACAGCAGACTCGATGGCCTCTGCTGAAACACGAAAAGCATCGCCTGTACTAAATTGCTCCTTCGCCGTGCGCTCCCGGTTGGCATCACGAAGTTCCAAAGCAAGCGCCAAAATGCCATACCCAAAATCGAGAAGGTCTGGTGTCAATGTCGAAGAGAAATGCGGCGCATCGTCGGGCAGAACACCTTCTCGCCACACCATCCCACGTGCCAGGCCTTGCGCCAACAAACGTCCTCGCGCTTGCGGTTGAACTAGTGTCGTCAACGTTTGGCTGATAAGCTCAGGATCCTGCGCCATGTGTTTTGTACACCTCAGCGACAAAAGCTCCGTGATCGTTTACTACGATAGCGGCGCTCTCGCGCTTAATTCCAAAGTGCTCCGAATTCACTTGCTTCGCCAAATGCGGACAAGGATCGCTGCCAGCCAGCACGAAGATTAGATGACTCAGATTCTTCGCTGAAAATGCTCCTTCGCATTGCAGATCCTGAAAGACCTTAGCTTCAATATCCCGCTTTTCCTCATAGAGCCGTTTGGTAATGAAAGCCAGCGTCGAGGGGTTCGGTCTGCCATTGTGCATGTTCAAGGCCACTACTGCTTCCTCAACGGCCGCCTCACTAAAAGCTGCCCGGCTCTTACATTCGCCCTTCACGACCCGGACCGGTTTCGCCTTGCTATCAACACCGATCACATCGTTTCCATGCATGGGCGTTTCGCGATCGCTTTTCCATCTGAGCTTCTTGATCGGAACCACGAAAGATGTTTCCGAATTCAAGTATTCGGTCGCCAATAACTCCCCGAGATCTCCCGAGCGCGTGCGCTTATTAATAGGCAAGCTGTTCTCAATGATCGCAGCGGATTTCGAAAAACCGCCCGCCTGCAGAATGGTTTCTTCGCCCACGAAGTGCTCACAAAGAAGCTTCTTTAACACGCTCAAGCCTAGTACACGAGCACCGGGTCGTTCCGTATATAGGGTGATGCCGGCATGTGATTTTGCGGCCGCTGTTTCGAGCCACTTTGTAAACAAGTCGCTGCCCACGACCTCTGCCCCGGAGTCTTAGGGAATTGAAAAACGCGAGCCGATTTCAACTCAGTGCGCAGATATGAGAACTGTGCAGTTTCGTGGCCCACTTGAAGAAACCGCCACATTGCTCTTTAACGCGGCATGGTAAACAATCGCTTAAGTAGATGTTTTTCCAGTCGGAGATAGATTTTCGGGCGAACTTCCAAAGCGACCTTCGAAGTACACAGAGCTGATGGTTGTAAATCGATACGTTCATGCCCCGTGTCGATAGAAGTTCCACGGCGGATTCCAACTGGCTTTGGTAATCGTAAGGATCGATCCAAAGCGCACCCATGTTACGAGGGGCGTATCCGATATTTTCGAGACCCATCAAGGCGATGTGTTCGACAAATGTAAGATTTCGATAGATATATTCTGCAAGTTCCACGAGCCGCGGAACCGTGATCGCGTGCAGTACCACTCGCACTTCGACCCGAAGCCCATATCGGGCGAGTTGATGGAGACCAAGAATCGTCTGGTCAAAGGCTCCCTTTGCCTGTACGACGTAATCATGGGTTGCTGCGTCGTTCGAATAAACCGGAATCCCAAGCATGAAGTCCGGATGTCTCAGCTTGGCAAACTCGGCCGTAAAAGCACGCCACGCAAAAATCCTGCCATTGGTGAGCATATGTACATAAGTTTCTGGCATGATGTCCCGCAACGCGGTAATAATCTTGAATAGATGCTTGCCCAGAAGGGTAGGCTCCCCTCCTGTGATAACCAGCCGCTTCGGCGGAGGATCGATTATCTCTATCAGCTGAAGGTTCCTCTCCGTCAGGGCCTCAATATCGTCTCGATCTTGCGGGGGCTGGGAGCACATTAAGCAGTTGCTGTTACAGCGTTCCGTCGCAAAAATAACGTTGTGGTCGGAGTCTGGCCTATAAAGTGTTCGGATGAAACCGTTGTTGGGTTCTATCACCACGATGTCATTCGTTCGCAGGTGGTCGATTTCGCTAACCGAAGATACGGACGGAACCGGTATAGCTTGAGTAGCCAGCTTGGTCCTTGTTAGGAAGCCACCATATCCATTGAGTTCGCTCAATTTTTCTGGGACGCGTTCTGAAACCAGTATTCTCAAGGTGCGTTCAGCGATCGGAAGAGGATCGGTCGTCACTTTGCCGATGATTGATTTCTGCAGCGCCGAATTTGGTAGCCCAGAAGTTGTAAGTCTCAAGCGGGTCCGACCTCTGAAATTTGACGAAGACTTGAATTTTGAATCCACGCCCAAAATATCCTCATTGTCTCGCTGTCGTGCTTCAATATCTGGGCAAATAGCTCCTTGATGATCGTCATGTTGCGACGGCAGAAATCACTTGTTGGTCGATGACCGAAGATATCACCCTGAGTCGCATGGTTAAAGATAGGATCGGAACCGCAGTATGATTGGAATGCGCAATCCGAGCATCCGGCAAGGGCTTGATTGCATGAGGCCGCCATGAGTTTCACAAATGCGTCGCCCGTGAAAATATCCTTATGAGAATGCTGGTGAACGTTGCCTAATCGAAAACTGAAGTCGCCCATCTCGGCCAGCATTCGAGATTCATCGGTAGCATAAACATCACCATCATAGTTGTATACCAAGACGTTTATCCCCGCGCCCGCAGGAGATTGCAAATCAACGAATCCGGTTCCATAAGGGGTCAGGATCTTAGTAAGAAGAATTTTCGCGTAAACTTCTGCGAGACTGTATCCGCTCCGATTGATGTTCAGGATGTGGCCGAGCCCGATCCGGTAGAACTGTAGGAATTCTTTCAACCGGTATCCAGTCTTCTTTGCTGATTTGATGGCGAATCCATAAGGGCTAATTGGACGGAGAAAGACCGAGTGGAACCCTAGTCTCACGTACTCATCAATGATCTCGGTTGGATGCTGCAGTGAGAGCTGGGTGGTTGTCATCAATGCTGAGACCCTTTGGGGACCAAGGATGTTCCGTGCTCGTTCGATGTTCTGTACCGCGAGCTCATAACTATCGTTTCCCGGGCGAGGGCGGTTGGCGTTATGAATAAAGGCAGGACCATCCAGAGAGGTCGAAACCATTACGCCCTCGTCTCTAAAATAGCGCAACATATCGTCGGTGGCGTTTGCCAGATTCGTAGTGACGACGATATCCATGCTCTTTTTGAAGGCGGTGGCTCGCTTTTTGGCGAGGGGAACCATAAGTTGAATCAAATCAAAGGCAAGCAGAGGTTCGCCACCCTGCAACTCCATGGTTACATGGCTAGCAGGGCTCATCATCATCAGTTCGATGGATTTCTCTGCCGTCTGAATGCTCATGTCGTATGCAGCCTTGTCAGCGGTTTGTCGAGAGACTTGGCAATAGTGGCAGGAGTGATCGCAGCGGAGAGTCACAACAAAAATGTGAAGCTTCGTGAAGCCGTGAATGAAGTCGAATTTGGTTCTGAACTTAGTCGCCAGTATGTCCAACAGAGGCGACGAGCTGCTATCAGCTAGGAAATGCTTTGATTTCAGAACGGAGTACAGAGGGGAGCTACGGGGGAGTTGTTTCCCGACGAATGAGGCAACGGTGCCCGTCGGAGCCAAAATGTATTCGCCGACTTCATTGACCAGCAATTCATTGGCGTCGTCTAGGCGAATGAAACGAAACGGCAGCAGCTGATATCCAGTGTCGGTTCCAACATAGTTTTCCGCGGGATAAAACACCCTCGCCATCAAACAACTCCACTATGTTTACTGATTCGAAGGTCTGCTCGGCGCGATGATTTGAACCAGCGAGGTCGGCTTTTGAAGTTCAACCGGGTCGACAAACGTGCCCGGCGGCTCGTCCTCGAGCACACCCGATTCCGAGAAGGCCTTGGCTAAAATGAGTTCTCGCACCTTGGAAGTTTCAGCTTCGATCTGTCTCCTGAGCTCGAAATCCATTAACGAATTGCAGAATTCCTTCAAGAACTCCTGGATACTGATCGGTTTGGGATCTGACAGCGTTGGGACCTTCTGTTTAAGCTCCACTTCGACAACAAACCGACCGTCGTGTGACTCGGGAATTCTTACATAGGCTGCTCCGGAGGCCCAGTAAGAAGCCTTTAGCACCGCTTCTCGACTGAAAATCCGAGGGTCTAGATAGACCGTCGCAGAGAACTCCGAAGTAGGGCCCGAGGAAATGGCCTCTAGGTCGTCGTTCATGCATATCCGCCTGAGGAATGAGACGAATGTGAGGAGTGCGACGAGTGAGACGAGTGCGAATCGTGCGAAGAGTGGGAAGAATGAGAATCATGCGAAGAGTGTGAATCGTGAGACGAGTGCTGCTGGATCAATGTAACGCCCATTTGAGTTTGCCTCAGCACCAGCTTCTCTGGGAGTGGTTTGGCAAACGAGCCGGGAACCTCGATTTTCGCCTCACCGGCAGCAACCTCCGGAAATACTGGAGGCTCGAGGGTCGAAGTGCCGTTTAAGATAGCCAACCCACTACCCAACAGCACGGCTAGGTCACCCGTGAGTCGCGAAAGGAAACTCTTGCTCTGAGTTTTTTTATCGGATTTTTCGCTCATGACAGCCTCCTGGGTAAGCCTATCATGTGTCACGGACGACGACTTTAACTATTGCGAGTACATATGTCAATAGTTACTATCTGAATCTGCGCGATGTCAACCAGGCGGCCATCAGCGAAGAGTCCCCAATGTGATGAGCAGAATTCCGAGCCATCTGTCCTAGTTCGAAAGTTTGGATCGCTACTTGCAAATTTCGCTCGGGATCGGGACAAACCAATCCTTGATGTTGCTTGCGGTGCAGGGCGTAATGCTTTTTTTCTTTCACAACTTGGCGGCACTGTGATTTGTATCGACAGGGACTTAACCGGACTAAAAAGCGCCACTAGATTTAGAAACGGCACGGAGTCGGAGCTACAAGGGTCACTCAAGATGTGCCAGCTCGATCTAGCCGCGGAAACATGGCCTTTCGGAGAATCCAGCGTCGGTGGAATTGTTAACGTTCACTTCTTCCTGCCTTCTCTGTTTTCCCATTTCTGCAGGTCATTGTCAGCAGGTGGGTATTTGATTTTCGAGTCCGTCCCGGGGCACGGCGGAAACTACTTGGAGCTTCCGACGAGTGGTTATGTGCTGTCACTGCTAACCAACTGCTTCGAAATCGAATTCTACAAAGAGCGAACGGCGGGACCGCTCGTAATGAACAGGGCAGTCACTAAAGTGGTGGCCAAGCGTAGGTAGCGAGCGGACGAGAGGTCACTCGCAACTGACACAATCACACAATTACCGCGAACTCAACGGAACGCACCGTGTTCCGTACGGCGCCTGAGCCACCCATAATGAATCACTCGCGTTGCGAGAGGATTTTGTTCGAGTTTGCATACCAGAATCGTAAACAAAACCTACCTTCAATTCTTGGCGCGAAAAAATGATCTTCGCTTCCTTCGTCTTGAGCGCTCAGCTCAAAGCCGTTTACCATCGGCCTGTGTCAAGGGCTCTTACTCGCAGGCAACTCGAAAGTCGCAAGGAAAGGGCCGCGCGGTTTGTGCGCGACATTCTTGGCGACCCTGAGCGGGCCGACGAGATCGATGAGGAAAATGCCGACGACTACGCCAAGTAGCAAAAAATCACAATCGGAAACCCAAGGAGAAAAAGCATGGCTTCTAAAGAGGAATTGCAGGAACGAATTCGTGAGCTTGAGGAAGAGAACGACGATTTGCAAGACCAACTTGACCAAATCGCTGACATTGCTGCACCGATCGAGGGCGAGGAGGGCAATGAGCGCGCACAACCTACTGTGGCGAATCCCCGGCGTCGATCGGTGACCGCGCGCCCCGGTTTCGCGCGCAGAAATATGCAAAGGTAAACCTGGACATTTGCGTATTTCATGGCTCAGCTTTTAAGGGTCGAAGTGGATCACGTTGGCGGGAACGAGCATAACAACGTACTCGGCAATTATGGCATGGGGCTTGCCGGTGCTACAAAACGCAGATAAGCATTGTCATCAATTTGGGTCTTCGAGATGCACAAACCGCTTACGCAATGGGCATCGCAAGTACAGCCTTAGTGAAAGCGAATCGACCGCGCCGGAGCCGCCGGCAGTTAATCCAAGTGATCCACCCGGCCGCGCAAACGAGACGACCCGGATCTGCTCGGAGAATCTGGCGCATTTGATCCGCATGAAGACCGGCACGAGGTAAACGCGGAATGTCCACTTTGCCACCCGACTTGCTGCGCGATTTGTCGCGGTTTTCGCAAGTATTTTGCGCCCTTTCCCTTATCTGTCGCGGAATGCGCCGCATTCATCGCGTTCCACTCCTGTCGTACTGCCCCGCCTTCCATGCGTGAATTGCTCACAGCGAGCCATGCCGCCGAAATACTCGGCGTCGACAAGCGCAGTGTCCTGCGATTTGTCCGCGATGGCAGGCTCCGCTCTTATCGCACGCCCGGAGGACAGCACCGATTCAGGCGCGAGGATCTTGAGCGGCTTACGGCGGGAAACGTCAGTTCGTCTCACGCGGCAGTCTCGACCATCCAGAACAAACGGGATGAAATTGAAGCGCTGAACCTGGAGGTACAGGCGCGAAGAGCAAAACGAGAACTCGATCGTATCGAGGCAGAGGATGCTGAATGTGAGCGCGAGCAGGTCGAAGCGCGCCGCCAGGCTGAGAGGGAAGCAGCGCATGCTGAGTTGGAATGTAAGGAAAAGAAACGACAAGAGCGCGCGGAGCGAAAAGAACGTGCCGCTCGGGAATCGCTCGCGAAACAGCGTCGAGCTTGGGAGAACGAGCAAATTGAGTTTGCGCTTAGATCACTACCGCGTAGTGATTTTTCGCAGGCGAAGCAGGCAGTTGTCCACGCTATTCGCGATGCCCTAAAAGGCATCGAGCCGAACGATCCAGCCAGCACAATATCTTGCGCGGTGGACAGCGCTGTGCAGAGCGTTCTTGCACCCATCCGGCGCGAACAAGCAATTGAGCGCGCGATTATGGAGTCCTTTGGCGAGTTGCCATTCGAGATTCGTAAAATCCGTCTATTCTCCCTCTCCGATGCGCCGCTCACAGAGTGGGAAGCTCGGGCCTTTCGACAGGCGCGTGAGGCTATTAGCGGCTTATCACTCAATGCCACAGCTGTTGAAATTCGAGCAGCAGCAAGCCAGGGCGTAAAGCGCGTGGCCCAACAATATGCAAATGAAAAGAATGAGAGTTCCCATCGAAGGGCGATCGAATCAATGTTGAACAGGGTGAATGGCGATAAGGAAAAAATCGCTGTGCGCGAGGCCCTCGACCGATTACCCGTCGGTTGCGCAAGTGTCGAGTTGCAACGCGCATTTGATGCTGTCCTAACACCGATTCGCGAACGGGCTAAAGCAGCCGAGGAAACTAAGCGCAAAGAAATGAAAGCGGAGTGGGATGCAGAACGCTGCCTTTGGCGCGTGCGTGAGTACATCGAAGAACTCGCGCGGGATGGTGATTGCAATCTGAATTTTTGGGATCGTTTTCAGCTTGCCGAGAAGATTAAAAACCGAATCCGCCCGAGACTCATTCAGCATGTCTTGCGCGGCGAGGCGGACGACGGTTTCGCGCGAGAGCTGATCGAGGAAGCTGTAGATGCAGAGCTTTGAGCCCCGTAGATGCTATCAGCCTGCCTGACCGTTGAAATCACGTGAGCTAACCAGTCGTCGTGACTCTTTCCCAGGGGACCAAAATAATCGGCAATTGAAACGCGTTTACGGTTTGTTTCTTCAATTGTCGCCTGTGCCCACTCTCGCACTTGGAGGAACTGTCGCCACCACAATTCAAGCACGCAATCAGTGCGTGGCAGCTTTTCAGGGAATGGGTGGCGTCGTTTGTAGCTGTTGTATAGACCTCGCACCGTATGTACCTGGTCAAGAAAATCGCGCCCGCGCGACGTGCGTCGTGGTCTGCCGCGATTGGACGGGCGCAGCCGCGCCTCAACCGATGGATACTTGGCAATCTCTCGGCAAGCTTCCAAGTTAGACGTTCCTGAGATTTCAAGCAGTCGAACGGCAGCATATATGCGTGCCGTAAAGTCCGATCCCCTCTGTCCTTTTGATTTCGCGTAGCTAGTGAAAGGCCCCGTCATTTGGGCCTCCTGGTGTCCGCTCTTCGCTGCGGAACGTTGTGCAACCGTATCGAACATGAAACAGAGAAAAAACCGGACGTCTTGCTCCGGTGGACTGCCAATCCAATCCTTCGTCGGAACAGCGATATTTCTTACTGGACTATAGATACCGTGACGTTGGCCGTCTGCAGCGCAGAACGCGCCAACACATCTGTATCGTCGGCCTTCAATCTGTAGTGTGGTAGATGGCTTGCGCATGGCGCTTAATTTACACGGGACAGATTGAAGATGTTAGCACTACGCTGCAAAATCCGTCCATGCCATCGATACAGATCAAGGAAGAATTGAAGCGAGCAGGTCTAACGCAACGAGCGCTTGCGAAGGCGCTTGGAATTTCAGAATTCAGAATTTCGCGCGTGCTAGGGGGACGATTTCTGGCGCGCCCGCGCGAGCGACGACGCATCGCTGGATTGCTGGGTGTTCCGGTCAGCAAACTCTTTCGTCGTCAACGACGCGCGTAGAGGAGAAATGGCTTAAGGAGAGGACGCGGGCTGCGATGCCTTTGGAGAGGGACGCAAGCCCACGCCCACGATTTATCGAATGTCAGACACAGTATCGCAGGAACCCAACTCAGTTTCAAATCTGAAAATCCACATCACTTTACGGGCGGCGTCCAAGCCGGGATCGGTCAAAGCCCATGCAGACGTGCGAATCCAATTCACCCAGTCGGTTCTTGAAATCTTCGGGCTATCAATCGTTCAGCACGATCCAGAAAAGCCCGCCTGGGTCTCATATCCGCAGCGTGCGGCCAAGAACGGCAAGTATTACTCGCACGCGCGGGCGAGCGGAAAACTTCACGAAAGAATTTGCGCGGCTGTGCTGAGCGAATTCGAGCGAATAGCGAAGCCGGGACCGGGACCGGAGCGAGCAGCGATCCCGTGCGAGCCGGCCGAGGACGGCGATATCCCGTTCTGATTTTCTGCGCGGGGCCACGGACGCAAAGTGCGGGCGCTGAAGGACTGACAGACCATTCATCCCGTGACTTACACGGCACGTGGTCCCGCTCCATTTTGCGCGGATGCCGGAAAGGATTCAAAGCGTCTGTCCCGCCGAAGCGAGCAACGCGAGCGAAGGCGGAACTTTCGCAGCAGATGATACCGCCATCCGCATGGGCGTTCGCGAAGGGAGCGAGTTGCCCATCCTTGTAACACGGAGTGTGTCTAGTTGGCGTTGGCAGATCACGCGCGCAATCAGGACTGGTGGGCCAAACGACGTCGGAAACGCGCCGCGCTACCGGAGGCCTTCGGCAATTTCCTTGCGGGTCTTGTGCTGTGGTCTTGGTTCATCACGATCAGTTTTCGCGACGGTTGGCGGAATGAACATCGGCCAAAGGATCGTCCGAGTCCGCGTTCTGGCCCGCCCTGCCCAGACGAGGGCCTTGCTTACATTGCCGAGTGGCTGGCGGACATTCAGGCCGATGCACTGCCGAACACAGTAGGTTGGCTCATCGCGGAGGAGTTCGGACGCCTAGGAGGCCGTTGGCATTGCCACGGGCTGATTTGCGGAGTGGCGCATTTGAATCGTGAGTTTTGGTGGAAGGAAGCGTTCCGACGCTTTGGCCGCACGCGGATCGAGCCTTTCGATCCAGAGCGTGCCGCGTGTTTTTACGCTGCGAAATATGCGGCGAAAACGTTAGGCGAAATTCACCTCGGCGGAACGTTCGCCGGCGTCCAATTGAGCCGCATGATGCACAAGCACGGGCGACGGATTTGGGACGATTCCTTAGCCGTGAGCTCCGCGCCCACCCACACGCACGGTATCGTCGTACCGTCTGCAACTATGGAGAGAAAGTTTTTCCGTCCACTGAGGCGCTGGCATCGGTGAGCGCACCGATTGCTCGAATTGAGAAAACCTTGCACGCCACTGCAAGCGCGCCTATGATCGCGCGCGAAGGGCAGCCGTTCGACGGGCCAGGAGAATCGATGGCACGTCGGCGGTATCAGAAGGGATGGGTGCTGTTACGTGGAAGAAATCCCGTTTGGGTGGGACGGTGGCGAGAATACGTGATTGGCTCGGATGGAGAACCGGAATGCATTACGCGTTCGGTTGTCCTCGGGTCGAAGTCTGAGATTCCAACCATGCGTCTCGCTCTTCGGCGTTTGGAAGCATATTTGTGGAAGATCAATTCGTTGGACTATCGGCCGGGTCGCATTGCAACCGTGGCTGAATTCGGTGTGCGATGGACGGAAACGGTGCTTTCACAGTACAAGGCGAGCAGTCAGAAAGCCGCCTTGTCCCATCTGCAGTGCCACATCTTGCCGCAGCTCGGGAGTGCGCGTCTCGATCAGGTCGGCAGGGAAACGCTGCAGGTGTTTGTCACGCGGCTTTCACGCTCCATTTCCCGCAAGACGATCTTCAACGTGGTTGGCACACTTTCAGCCATGCTGAGGAAGGCGAAGGAATGGGGTTATCTTTGCGAGTGCGTGGACTTCAGAGCGTTGAAATTTCCGGAATGTTCGGTCAGGCCAGAGCCTCGATTCTTTACGGCAAAACAGGTTCAGCAGATTGTCGAGGCGGCGAAAGAACCTTTTCGTACGATGTTTTTAGTTCTGGCGATGACCGGGATTCGCTCCGGAGAGCTTCTCGCGCTCCAAGTATGCGACCTCGATTTCGAGCGCAAGCTCGTTTTTATTCGCCGGTCGGCGTGGTACGGGAAAATCCAAACGACAAAGAGCCGGGCAAGCACCAAACCGTTGCCGATGCCCGGCGCGCTTTCAGAGACCCTGCGGAGCTATTTGCAAAGCTGGAAGCCCAACTCGATGGGGTTGCTTTTTGCCAATCAGGTAGGGCATCCATGCAGTGCGAACAAGATAGTACAGCGGAAACTCTGGCCGATTTTGGATTCGCTCGGACTTCCACGCTGCGGGCTCCATGCGTTCCGGCACACTCATTCGAGTTTGCTAATCGATTCGGGAGCATCACCTACGGTCGCGCAAGAGCAGTTGCGGCACTCCGACCCGCGCGTCACTTTGGCAATCTATTCGCACGTGATCGGAGATTCGCAGAGGAATGCAGTCGAGAAAGTGGCGGAGTTGTTGCGCCCAAATGCGCCTAAATCGGAGGGTGCAGGCCAGTATATTCAGTAGGATGGCTGGGGTGAGCGATGGGATTTGAACCCACGACCCTCGGTGCCACAGACCGATGCTCTACCAGCTGAGCTACGCTCACCTCAGTATGGTTAGAATACCACGGGTCGTGTGCGTGTTTGAATGCCGCGATAGGTCGCTTCGCAGAGTCTCCGCGTGGTTGGCGGCCACGGGTTCGTGCGGATTGAAATCCGTTTAGTTGTAAATTCCTTCACCGCTCAGGCGCTCAGTCGCCAGGCTTGGCTTTCTGCATTTTTTGAGCGCGCTTCATTGCTCGGCGCTGGCGAGCGGTAAGATTCGCCGTTCCATTTCCGCCCGGCGGAATTGTTGGGACCGCTGGCGCCTCCGGTTCTGTCGCTGGCTCGCACTCCTGGATCGCTTCTGCAACTGGCATCGGGGGAGTCGCGGTCACTTGCTGCGTGTCTATGGGAGTGGTCATCCCCTCGACCAGGCGCTCAACCGCCCTATCTACGGCGTTTCTCAGCTCCGAATCGATGAATTCACGAATGCGAACCAACTCTTCCGCTACCGCTTCTGCCGTTAACATCCTCACCATATCCACAACCGCCGCCGGACGACGTTCCGCGACCGCCGAGGAATCTGCGCGGGCAAATGGCTGAGTTTCCTCCGGCAGGGGAAGCGTCTCGGTGATTCGTCCCGTGGAGATCTGACCGTTCATCTGCGTTTGAGCGGCGACGTCGGAACTTTCCACATCCGCCACCGATGCACGCAGGACGAACTGCTTCGGATTCGCGAGAATCTCTTCGCTCGAAGCCGGAATCACGAGGTCTTCGTCTTCGGGACACGGAAACCAATCCTCGGGCGGCAGGGCAATATCCCAGACGTTGCCGGGAACCTCGAATTCGATTCCCACATGATAGTGCGGGCGATAATGCTGAGGCCGCTGCACCCAAATAACGCGCCCTGGAACGACTCGCGGAGGCCGCCGCGGATTTCCATTACGAATCTCCAACATGATCGCGGAGCTGGGAGCAGGATAGCGGGCGCCCTGATATAAGCAGCCGAAGCAATTCACCATCACGGTTTTCGTGGATTCTCGAAACGCGCGCCCGAGCGCATCGGTGCCTTTCACTGTTATCGATGCCGCGTGCAACACGCGCGTACTGCGCC
>Ga0335085_10007411_pt1 | contig 17036 bp, 15 predicted proteins | sample Lox_Sample_45_FD_206712 | JGI IMG/M metagenome (GOLD analysis project Ga0335085, IMG submission 206712) | Soil microbial communities from Loxahatchee National Wildlife Refuge, Florida, United States - Lox_Sample_4.5 | ecosystem: Environmental > Terrestrial > Soil > Wetlands | place: USA...
CGCTCCAGTGCCCGTGCACCGCGGGGTCGAACGTCGCGCCCGCGGGCACCGTGTCCGACGACAGAAAGTGCATGCCCGGGCGGAAGACGCGCGTGCTGCCGTCGCGCAGGCCGATCAGCATCTCGCCCTGGAGGATGAACACCCACTGCGGCGTGCCGGTGCAGTGCCAGTCGCTGCGAAAGCCCACGGGACTGCGCCGCAGCTGGTAGCCGGGCGACGGGTAAACTGCCGACAGCCTGCTCTGGGGCGTGCCCTCGGCGAGCGGGACCTCCTCGTCGCGGAAGCGGGCGAGGCCATCGCGGTCGGTGAAGAGGACGGTCTTGAGGAAGGTTTCCATGGCGGGTCTCGCGTGAAGGTCTGCGTCTACGGCGCCGGGGCCGTCGGCGGTCATTTTGCCGCACAGCTCGCGGCGACGGGCCACGAGGTGGCGGTCGTCACGCGCGGCGCGCACCTGGCGGCGATCCGCGAGCGGGGGCTCGTTCTGATCAAGGGCGAGCGCCGCATTGCGGGCAGGGTCCGCGCCAGCGAGCGCGCCGCGGACATCGGCCCGGCCGACGTGGTGCTCGTGACGCTGAAGGCCACCGCGCCCGCGGCGCTCGCCGCGGGCCTGCCGCCGCTGCTCGGCCCGCGCACGCTCGTCGTCTTCGCGCAGAACGGCATTCCGTGGTGGTACGCGCAGGGCCTCGGGCCGGGGCGCATCGCGCCGCCCGAGCTCGCCGAGCTCGATCCGGGCGGGGCGCTTGCGCGCGCGGTGCCCGCGTCGAGCGTGGTCGGGGCGGTGATCTATTCGGCCAACGAGGTCGTCGAGCCGGGCGTGGTGAGAAACGACGCGCCGCAGCGCAACATGCTTGTGCTCGGCGAGCCCGCGGGCGGGCCGGGTGAGCGGCTGCGGCAGCTCTCGGCAGCGCTCGAGGCGGGCGAGATCCGCTCGCCGATCGAGACCGACATCCGGCGCTCGATCTGGGCGAAGCTGATCATCAACCTGGGCGGGTCGGCGCTCGGCCTGATCACGGGCGAGACGCTGCGCGACACCTTCGCCGACCCGGCGCTGCAGGCGCAACGCCAGCGTGTGGCCGAGGAGGGCGCGGCGATCGCGCGCGCCTGCGGGGTGGACGTGGCGGGTGCGCCGCAGCCCGCGCCGCACGTGCCCGGCGGCCCGGCGCACAAGACCTCGATGCTGCAGGACTACGAGCGCGGCCGCCCGATGGAGCTCGACGCGATCCTGCGCGCGCCGCTCTGGTTCGCCCGGGCCGCGGGCCTCGCCACCCCCGCCCTGGACGCGATCATCTCGCTGGCGCTCCACAAGGCAAAAAAATAAAAGGGGGTCAGATCAACATTTCCCTGGGCTGGCGACGCGCTTTCGCCGCAGCCGGGGGAAATGTTGATCTGACCCCCTTATTTGGTGGGCCGGAGGCCCACCCTACCGCCGAATTACATCGGCTTGATGTTGGTCGCCTGGTCGCCCTTGGGGCCGGTGGTGATGTCGAAGGAGACCTTCTGGCCATCCTTCAGGCTCTTGAAGCCCGCACCCTGGATCGCCGAGAAATGCGCGAAGAGATCCTTGCCGCCGCCATCCGGGGTGATGAAGCCGTAGCCCTTCGCGTCGTTGAACCACTTGACCGTACCTGTTGCCATGTTCAGTTGCCTTTCGGATAAATTGATAAAGCGGGCGCTCGCCCTGTTGCCGGAACACCAAGTAGAAGACGCGGGGACTTCGTAACCTGCGGAACTGCTTGAGGAAACCAGCGGCGCGGATTATTGCATGAGTGAGGCGGAAGTCAAACGGGGGGTAGACTGATGCGGTGAGCACCCTTGGCAAGCCGGTCGTCCTCGCGGTCGACGACGCGGAAGATCTCCTCGGCCTCATCGGCAAGGCGCTCGCTACCGAATACGAGGTGAAGCTCGCGCGCGACGGGGGAGAGGCGCTGACCGCGGCCTACGGCGACCCGCAGCCCGACCTCATCCTGCTCGACGTCGACCTGCCCGGCGCCTCGGGCTTCGAGATCTGCCAGGTGCTCAAGGACGACCCGACGACCTCCCAGATCCCGGTCGTCTTCCTCACGGGCAAGACCGAGCCCGGCGAGCAGCTCGAGGGCCTGGACCTCGGAGCGGTCGACTACATCACCAAGCCCGTCAACGCGCGGCTGCTGCTCGCGCGCGTGCGCAACCACCTCGCGCTCGCCAACCGGCAACAGGAGCTCGAGCGCCAGGTGCGCGAGCGCACGGCGCTGCTCGAGGACGCGCGCGCCCAGCTGATCCGGCGGCTCGCGCGGGCGATGGAGTTCCACGAGAGCGCGGCCTCGGGCAACAAGGCGCTGCGCGTGGCCGAGTACGTGAGGCTGCTCGCGCTCGCCGCGGGCGCGAGGCCCGAGGTCGCCGACCTCATGCACAAGGCCGCCCCGCTCTACGACATCGGCAAGATGGGCGTGCCTTCCGACGTGCTGCGCAAGCCCGGCAAGCCCTCGGCGCCGGACTGGGAGCGCATCTGGCGCCACCCCGCGCTCGGCGCCGAGATCATCGGCGAGCACAAGGACCCGCTGCTCGCGCTCGCGCGCAGCCTCGCGCTCACGCACCACGAGCGCTGGGACGGCACGGGCTACCCGAAGAAGCTGAAGGCGGGCGACATCCCCTGGCCGGGCCGGGTCATGGCGATCGTCGACGCGTTCGAGGCGATGACCACGACCCAGTTCTACCGCCAGAAGCCGTTCACCGAGGAAGAGGCCGCGAAGCAGATCGTGCAGGGCTTCGGCAAGGCCTACGATCCGGGCCTGAAGGACGCGTTCCTGAAGGCGCTGCCGGCGATGAAGCAGGTGCGGCTGGCGCACTCCGACGCGCTGAGCGACCTCATCAACCTCGACTTCAGCCCCGGCCGCACGAAGGCCTCGTAGGGCGGGCCGGTGGCCCACCCTACCGGCGTGTCCCCATTCATTCCTGCAGCCGGTAGCCGACGCCGACCTCGGTCAGCAGGTGCCGCGGACGCTCGGCGTCGGCCTCGAGCTTCTCGCGCAGCTGCCGCATGTACACGCGCAGGTAGTGCGTGTTCTCGACCTGGGATGGGCCCCAGACGTCCTTCAGCAGCTGCCGGTGCGTGACCACGAGCCCCAGGCTGCGCGCGAGCCGGGCGAGCAGCCGGAACTCGATCGCGGTGAGGCGCACTTCGCGCCCGGCGCGGGTCACGCGCCGGCGCTCGAGGTCGGCCTCGACCTCGCCGAAGCGCACGACCGTGGCGCCGTGCTCCGCAGTGCGCGCCGCGTGGCGCAGCGCGACGCGCACGCGCGCGAGGAGCTCGTCCACGCCGAAGGGCTTGGTCACGTAGTCGTCGGCGCCCGCGTCGAGCGCCTGGACCTTGGCCGACTCCTGCGCGCGCGCCGACAGCACGAGCAGCGGCATCGCCGACCACGCGCGAATGCGCCGGATCAGCTCGACGCCGTCGATGTCCGGCAGCCCGAGGTCGACGATCGCGAGGTCGGGCTTGTGCGTGCCGGCGTCGATCGCGCCGCGCGCGCCGGTCTCGGCCTCGACCACGCGGTAGCCCTCCGCGCCGAGCGCCGAGCGCAGGAAGCGCCGGATCTCGGGCTCGTCCTCGACCACCAGGATCGTCGCGCGCAGATCGCTCAAGGCGCTTCCGCCGGCACGCCCGGGGCAGGCTCGAGCGGCAGCGTGAAGCGGAACGCCGCGCCGCCGTGCGGGCGGCGCTCGGCCCAGATGCGCCCGCCGTGCAGCCGCACGATCGCACGGCAGATCGCGAGCCCCAGGCCCACGCCGCTCACCGCGCCCTCGGCGGCGCCGCGCTCGAACTTGGCGAAAAGCTGCTCCGGGTCGCCCGGCGGCAGCCCGGGCCCCTCGTCCTCGACCGAGACCACGAGCGCGTCGCGCTCGACCGCCGCGCGCAGGGCGACCGGCGTGCCGGCGGGCGTGTACTTCGCCGCGTTCTCGAGCAGGTTCGCGAGCACCTGCTCGAGCAGCGTCGCGTCCACGCGCACGAGCGGGAGGTCGGCGGGCAGCTCGAGCCGCACCGGGTGCGCGGCGAGCCGCTCGGCGAGCCGCCGCAGGACGGCGGCCGCGATCTCCCCCAGCGCGTGCCAGTCGCGCGCGGGCGCGATGCCGCCCGACTCCAGCCGCGTCATCTCGAGCACCTTGCCCACGAGCTCGCCCATCTGCCGCGCCTGCGCGTAGATGCTGCGCGCGAGCGCCGTGCGCTCGGCCGGCGGCATCCGCTCGCCGCGCTCGGCGAGGCCCGAGGACGCGCCGGCGATCACGGCAAGCGGCGTGCGCAGGTCGTGCGAGATCGAGGCGAGCAGCGCGTTGCGCAGCCCCTCGGTCTGCGCGTCGAGCATCGCGTGCTCGGCGCGCGCCGCGAGCTGCGCGCGCTCCAGCGCAAGCGCGACCTGCGCGGCGAAGGTCTCGAGCAGGTGGAACTGCTCGGGCAGCGTCACGCGCCGCGCGTTGGCCGGCAGCACCGCGAGCACGCCGAGCACGGACTGGGCGCCCTGCAGCGGCAGGTAGAGCGCCTCGGCGCCGGGCAGGCTGTCGGTGCCCAGTCCCGCCGCCTTGCCGTGATCGAGCACCCACTGCGCGATGCCGAGGTCGGCCGCGTGCAGCGACCCGGCCACGCTCTCGGCGCGCGGGTAGCGAACACGGCCGTCGGCGCCGGGCAGCAGCAGCACGACCTGGCTGTCGAACACCTCGCTCACGTGGCGCACCGCGACGCCGGCCATCGCCTCGACGCCGCGCGTCGCCGCGAGCTCGCGGCTCATGGCGTACAGCAGCGCCGTGCGCCGCTCGCGGTGGCCGGCGACGCGCGCCTGCAGCCGCACGCTCGCGGTCAGGCTGGAGATGATCAGGGCGACCACCAGCATGATCGCGAACGTGATCAGGTACTGCACGTCGCTCACCGCGAACGTGAGCTGCGGCGGCACGAAGAAGAAGTCGAACGCCGCGACGCCGAGCACCGAGTTCAGCACCGCCGGCCCGCGCCCGTAGCGCGCCGCGATCACCGCGGTGGCGAGCAGGTACACCATCGCGATGTTGACCAGCTCGAACGCCGGCGACATCGCCATGCCGAGCAGCGTGCTCGCGGCGCAGGCGCCGGCGGCCCAGGCGTAGCCGGGCCAGCGCAGCTTGCCGCTCGGCAGCGCGGCGCCGAGGTAGGCCTGGCTGCGCGCGAGGAACGGGTTGCGCGAGGCCGCGAGCTCGTCGGCGCCGCCGACCACGTGCAGGTCGATGCCGGTCGTCTTCGCCAGCAGCTCGCCGTAGGTGGAGGGCCGGAACAGCCGGCGCCAGAGCGCGCGCCGCGGGCGGCCGAGCAGGATGCGCGTGACGTTGCGCGTCGCCGCGTAGTTGGCGATTTCCTCGCCCGCCGAGGAGCCGCCGAGCGTCACGGCCTCCGCGCCGAGCGACTCGGCGAGGCGCAGCAGCGCGATGCGGCGGTTCCTCTCGGCCTCGGGCAGGCGCAGCAGGCCCGGCGTCTCCACGTAGACCACGATCCAGGGCGCGTGCAGCGCGGCGGCCATGCGCCTGCCGGCGCGCACCAGCCGCTCGGCGTCCTCGTAGGGGCCGACCGCGACCAGCAGCCGCTCGCCCGCGGCCCAGGTGGCGCGGATCGCGTGGCCTTCCTTGTACTCCTGCATCGCCGCGTCGACGCGCTCGGCGGTGGTCCTCAGCGCGAGCTCGCGCAGCGCGATCAGGTTGCCGCGGCGAAAGAAGCTGTCCAGCGCACGCCGCGCCTGCTCGGGCACGTAGACCTTGCCCAGGTGCAGCCGCTCGAGCAGCTCGTCGGGCGGCGTGTCGACCAGCTCGACCTCGTGCGCGCCCTCGAACACCAGGTCGGGCACCGTTTCCTGCATGCGCACGCCGGTGATGCCGGCGACGACGTCGTTCAGGCTCTCGACGTGCTGCACGTTGACCGTGGTGAAGACGTCGATGCCCGCGTCGAGCAGCTCCTCGACGTCCTGCCAGCGCTTGGCGTGGCGCGGCGCGGGCGCGCCCTCGACCGGGTTGGAATGCGCGAGCTCGTCGACGAGGAGCACCGCGGGTCGGCGCGCGAGCGCCGCGTCGAGGTCGAACTCGCGCAGCGTCGCGCCGCGGTAGGCGACCTGCAGGAACGGCAGCTGCTCGAGGCCCTCGAGCAGCCGCTCGGTCTCGGCGCGCCCGTGCGGCTCGACGTAGCCGACGACCACGTCGATGCCGCGCGCCTTCAGCACGCGCGCCTCCTCCAGCATCTGGTAGGTCTTGCCGACGCCGGCGGTGGCGCCGAAGAAGATCTTGAGCTTGCCGCGTTTGGCCTTGGCTTCCTCGCGCTGCACGCGCGCGAGCAGGGCGTCGGGGTCGGGTCGCGGCTCGCTCATGCGCGCAATCTAACGCATCGCGCGGCCGTGTGGCGCCCGCCGCGGTTTGCCGGCCTCCCCTTAGAACGATTTGCTGACCGAGAGCACGACCGTGCCCTTGCCGAGGTCCTTGACGTCGCCCGCTGCGTCGGTCGCCATCGTGTAGAACGGATCGTTGGCGTCCGTGTCGACGTACGTCAGGCCCAGCGCCCAGCCGTTCAGGTCATAGGACAGGCCGAGCTTGTAGTCCGTGTAGTCCAGGTTGGAGTAATTCTTGACCTTCTGCTGCCCGACGTGCCCGACCAGCGTGAGCTTCGGCGCGACTTCTACGCTCGCTGTGAGATCGAGGTATCCCGAGCCCTTGGAATCGGCACCCGGGGCGGTGACGCCGAACCAGTCGGTGATGGTCGAGGAGTACTTCAGCGTGAACCACTTCCAGCTGGCCGCGGCGTAGATCTCCTGCGTGTCGTACTTCACGCCGTTCAATTTGGCGTTCGGGTAGTAGTACTGCAGAAAGCCCACGTCCAGCCCGACGGGACCCGCGCCGAAACGGAATCCGCCGTAAAAGTCCATCTCGAGCGAACCGTCGACGAAGCTGATGCCGCTCACGTTGGAGTCCCAGTTCCCCAGGTAAAAGCCGCTGCTGTGGGTATAGTCGATCCCGCCCTGGATGGCGGGCTGCACGAAAGTCTGCGAGATCCCGCGGAACCGGTAGTCGCTGACGATCGCCATGTTGCCGGTTAGCGTGTGGGGCGAAGTCGCCTGCGCGTGTACGAGGCCGGGAGCGGCTGCGGCGGCGCCAACCGCGGCGGCAAGAAGCGTGTTGCGGATCATGGGGGTCTCCTTGGTGGGAACGGTCGCGCGCGGGGCCTCAGAACAGGCGCTCGGCGAGCCGCGCGAGGCGCAGGGCGCCTTCCTCGGGCGTGGCCGGCGTCGCGGCGCGGCCGACTTGCACGGCGTGGGCAATGGCGTGCGGCGCCACCAGTGTGACCTCGATGCCCGGCAGGGCCATCAGCGCGGTGGCGAGCGAGAGCGCGATCGCGCCGCGCGAGCAGATGCACACGTGCGGGTGCGCCGATTCGCCGGCGATGCTGCGGCTGAGCGCGCTCACCCCTGCCGCTCCCGCCGGAAAGCGGGTCGCAGCCTTGCCGCCGGATGGCCGGGCAGCGACCACCAGCGCGCCGTCGGCAGCGATATCCACGCCGTAGTAGCGCTCCGCGGCGCACGCGGCGCCGGTGATCATCGCGGGCTTCATCGCAGCTCCTTTCGCGGCCTGAGGGTGCCGCGTCGCAGCCAATATAGACGCCGCCCCATCAGGATTGCGTATATTCGCGGCCCGCAGCCGTAAAGGCGCCGTAAAGAGTCGTTGTCGCCCTAGCGCGCCGCGGCATCAAGGGCCAGGTTGAGGCCCTTGACGTTGACGCGCGGCTCGCCGAGCAGGCCGAGCGTGCGGCCCTCGGTATTCGCGGCGACCAGCTGGCGCACCCGGCCCTCGTCGAGCTTGCGCACGCGCGCCACGCGCGCCACCTGGTACTCGGCGGCCTGCGGCGAGATGTCCGGGTCGAGGCCGCTCGCCGAGGCGGTGACGAGGTCGGCGGGCACCGGTTGCGTGTTGCCCGGATCGGCCTCGCGCAGCGCCTTGATCCGGTCGGCGACGGCGTCGGCGAGCGCCTTGTTCGTCGGCCCGAGGTTCGAGCCCGAGGAGGACGCGCCGTTGTAGGGCATCGGCGCGGTGGCGGACGGGCGGCTCCAGAAGTACTTCGGGTCGCTGAACGGCTGCCCGATCAGCGTCGGGTCGCCCTGCGCCTGGCGCGGAAACAGCTGCGCGAAGGCAGTGACCGCGAGCGGGTAGAGCACGCCCGTGACGACGGTGAGGGCGAGGAAGACGAGCAGCGCGGGGCGGAGTTCCTTGAGCATGGCGGTATCCTCAGGCGAGGCCGAGCGCGACGAGGATCATGTCGATCAGCTTGATGCCGATGAACGGCACGACGATGCCCCCCAGGCCGTAGATGAGCAGGTTGCGGCGCAGCAGCGCCAGCGCGCCGACCGCGCGGTACGACACGCCCTTCAGCGCGAGCGGGATGAGCGCTATGATGATCAGCGCGTTGAAGATCACCGCCGAGAGGATCGCCGACGACGGCGTCGCGAGCCGCATCACGTTGAGCGCGGCGAGCTGCGGGTAGGTGCCGGCGAACGCGGCCGGGATGATGGCGAAGTACTTGGCGATGTCGTTCGCGATCGAGAACGTGGTCAGCGAGCCGCGCGTGATGAGCAATTGCTTGCCGATCTCCACCACCTCGATGAGCTTCGTGGGGTTGGAGTCGAGGTCGACCATGTTGCCGGCCTCCTTCGCCGCCTGCGTGCCGGCGTTCATCGCCACCGCGACGTCGGCCTGCGCGAGCGCCGGCGCGTCGTTGGTGCCGTCGCCGCACATGGCGACCAGCCGCCCGCCCTCCTGGTGCCCGCGGATGAGCTTGAGCTTCGCCTCCGGCGTCGCCTCGGCGAGGAAGTCGTCGACGCCGGACTCGGCGGCGATCGCGGCCGCGGTCAGCCGGTTGTCGCCGGTGATCATCACGGTGCGGATGCCCATGCGCCGCAGCTCGGCGAAGCGCTCCTTGATGCCGCCCTTGACGATGTCCTTCAGCTCGATCACGCCGAGCACGCGCGCGCGGCCGCCGTTGCGCTCGGCGACCACGAGCGGCGTCGCGCCGCGGCGCGACACCGTGTCGACCAGCTGCTGCACCTCGTCGACGTAGTAGCCGCCGTTCGCCTGCACCCAGGCGCGCATCGCGTCGGGCGCGCCCTTGCGGATCTGGCGCGCGCCGAGGTCGACCCCGCTCATGCGCGTGTGCGCCGAGAACGGCACCAGCCGCGCGCCAAGCGCCTTCAGGTCGCGCTCGCGCAGGTTGAACTTCTGCTTGGCGAGCACCACGATCGAGCGGCCTTCGGGCGTCTCGTCGGCGAGCGAGGAGAGCTGCGCCGCGTCGGCCAGCTCCTCGGTCTTGACGTTCGAGGCGTGCAGGAAGGCGTCGGCCTGGCGGTTGCCGAGCGTAATCGTGCCGGTCTTGTCCAGCAGCAGCACGTCGACGTCGCCCGCGGCCTCGACCGCGCGGCCCGAGGTCGCGATGACGTTGGCGCGGATCAGGCGGTCCATGCCCGCGATGCCGATCGCCGAGAGCAGCCCGCCGATCGTGGTCGGGATCAGGCACACGAGCAGCGCGACCAGCGCCGTGATCGAGACGACCTGGCCCTGGCCCGCGGCCTTCACCGCGTAGGCGGAGAACGGCAGCAGCGTCGCGCAGGCGAGCAGGAAGATCAGCGTGAACTTCGAGAGCAGCACCGAGAGCGCGATCTCGTTGGGCGTGCGCTGGCGCTTGGCGCCCTCCACGAGCGCGATCATGCGGTCGAGGAACGTCTCGCCCGGGTTGGCGGTGACGCGCACCACCAGCCAGTCGGAGAGCACGGTCGTGCCGCCGGTGAGCGAGGACCGGTCGCCGCCCGCCTCGCGCACCACGGGCGCGGACTCGCCGGTGACCGCCGCCTCGTTGACCGTCGCCGCGCCCTCGATCACCTCGCCGTCGGCGGGGACGACGTCGCCCGCCTCGACCAGGACCAGGTCGCCCTTGCGCAACGTCGAGCCGGCGACCTTCGCCCAGGCGTCGCGCTTCGCCGGGTCGTCGAGCTTCTTCGCGATGACGTCGCGGCGCGTGCCGCGCAGCGCCGCGGCCTGCGCCTTGCCGCGCCCTTCCGCGACGCTCTCGGCGAAGTTGGCGAACAGCACCGTGAACCACAGCCACAGCGTCACGTGCAGGATGAAGCCCGCGGACTCCCTGCCGGTGGCGCCGAACAAGGCGTTCTGCAGCCACAGCAGCGTGGTCAGCACACTGCCGACCAGCACCACGAACATCACCGGGTTCTTCCATTGCACGCGCGGACTGAGCTTGGCGAACGAATCCAGCACGGCACGCTTGAGGATCGGCGCGCTGAAGGTCTTCAGGGCGTGGGTCGGGGAGGCCATGTCACTTGCTCCAGATTTGCAGGTGCTCGACGATCGGGCCGAGCGCGAGCCCCGGCACGAAGGTGAGCGCGCCGAGCACGAGGATCGTGCCGATCAGGAAGCCGACGAACAGCGGCGTGTGCGTCGGCAGCGTGCCCTCGCTCGCCGGCACCAGCTTCTTCGCCGCCAGGCTGCCGGCGATGGCGAGCACCGGCACGATGAGCCAGTAGCGCGAGGTCCACATGGCGATGCCGAGCGCCGCGTTGTAGAAGGGCGTGTTGGCGTTCAGGCCGGCGAACGCGCTGCCGTTGTTGTTGCTGGCCGAGGAGAACGCGTACAGCACCTCGGAAAAGCCGTGCGCGCCGGGGTTCGCCATGCTCGAGACCCCCGGCTCAACGACGACCGCCACCGCGGTCCCGATCAGCGCCGCCGCGAACGGGAACAGCACCGCGAGCGAGGCCATCTTCATCTCGAAGGCCTCGATCTTCTTGCCGGCGTACTCCGGCGTGCGCCCGACCATCAGGCCGGCGACGAACACCGCGACGATGACGAACACCAGCATGCCGTACAGGCCCGAGCCGACGCCGCCGAAGATGATCTCGCCGAGCTGCATCAGCACCATCGGCACCAGGCCGCCGAGCGGCATGAACGAGTCGTGCATCGAGTTGACCGAGCCGTTCGAGGCGGCGGTGGTGGCCGTCGCCCAGAGCGCGGAGTTGGCCACGCCGAAGCGCACTTCCTTGCCTTCCATGTTGCCGAGCGGCTGCTCGACGCCGAGCTTGGCGAGGATCGGGTTGCCGGGCGCCTCGGACAGGTAGCACACCGCGAGGAAGCCCACGAGCACCACGGTCATCGCCGCGAGCAGCGCCCAGCCCTGGCGCGCGTCGCCGATCATGTGGCCGAACGTCACGCACAGCGCGCCGGAGATGACGAGGATCGCCAGCACCTCGAGAAAGTTCGAGAGCGGCGTCGGGTTCTCGAACGGATGCGCCGAGTTGACGTTGAAGAAGCCGCCGCCGTTGGTGCCGAGCTGCTTGATCGCGATCTGCGAGGCCGCGGGCCCGACGGCGAGGGTCTGCTCCTTCACCGTCACCTTCTCCATCACGGGCTTGCCGTCCTTGTCGGTGACCGGCTTGCCGTCCGCGGCGAGCTTCGGCTGTTCGTAGTCCACCGGCTGCACGAGCGGCACGGCCTTGTACGGCTGGAAGGTCTGCACCACGCCCTGCGTCACGAGCGCGCCGGCCAGCAGCAGCGCCAGCGGCAGCAGGATGTAGAGCGTCGAGCGCGTGACGTCGGCCCAGAAGTTGCCGATGCCGGCCGCCTGCCGGCGCGCGAAGCCGCGCGCGATCGCGGCGAACACCGCGAGGCCGGTCGCGGCCGAGAGGAAGTTCTGCACCGACAGCCCCAGCATCTGCGTGAGGTAGCTCATCGTCGTCTCGCCGCCGTAGCCCTGCCAGTTGGTGTTGGTGGCGAAGCTGACCGCGGTGTTGAACGAGGAGTCGGCCGACACGGCCGCCATCTTCATCGGGTTGAGCGGCAGCAGGTCCTGCAGCCGCTGCAGCGCGTACACCGCGCCGAAGCCGATGAAGTTGAACCAGAGCACGCCCCAGAGGTAGCGCTTCCAGCCCATGTCCTCGGCGGGCTTCACGCCGCACAGGCGGTAGACGAGGTTCTCGAGCGGCGCGAGCCAGCGCGCGCGGCCCTCGAACACGCTCGCCATGTAGGCGCCGAGCGGCTTCGCCAGCGCGAGCAGCACGACGAGGTAGAAGGCGATCTGCAGGAACGCGTTCATCTAGAAGTCCTCCGCGTTGAGCAGCGCGTAGACGAGATAGGCGGCGAGGCCGACCACCAGCGCGAGCCCGAGCCACTCGAAGCCGGTCATGTCTTCTTCTCCATCAGGCGCACGCACAGCAGCCCCAGGCCGAAGGTGAGCGCGACGAGCGCGGCGGCGAGCAACAGGTAGGTCAGGTCCATCGGATCCTCCGCAGGCAGGGGACTAGCGGACTGTGGGCGCGCGCCGGGCGGGCATATTGACGTGCATCAATGGCCGTCCCGGCGCCGCTTGAGCCGCGCCAGCAGGAAGCCGACGCCCAGGGCGCCGGCGAGGAAGAGTACGAGCACGTCCATGGCCGGCAATGTAGGGACGCGCGCGTAAAGACGGCGTCAAATTTGCGTTTTCCCTTACGCCAGAGTAGCTTGCGCGCGGTCGTGGCGACCCCAAAGACCTCCACCGCCAGGCTGGCGCTGCTTGCGCTGGGCGTGGTGTACGGCGACATCGGCACCAGCCCGCTGTACGCCGTGAAAGAGACGTTCAACCCCTCCCACGGCATCCCGCTTACGGCCGACGCGATCCTGGGCGGACTGTCGACGATCTTCTGGGCGCTGATGGTCGTCGTGTCGCTGAAGTACGTCGGGCTCGTGATGCGCGCCGACAACCGCGGCGAGGGCGGCATCATGGCGCTGCTCGCGCTCGCGGGCCGCGCGGTGGGCGAGCGCGGGCGCTGGCGCACGGCGGTGGTGTTGACGGGCATCTTCGGCGCGTCGCTGTTCTACGGCGACGCGGTGCTCACGCCCGCGATCTCGGTGCTCTCGGCGGTCGAAGGGCTGGAAGTCGGCACCTCGGCGCTCAAGCCCTACGTGGTTCCGATCTCGGTCGGCGTGCTGGTCGCGCTGTTCCTGCTCCAGCGCCACGGCACCGGCGTGGTCGGCGCGCTCTTCGGCCCGGTGTGCCTGCTGTGGTTCGCGGCCCTCGCCGCGGCGGGCGTCTGGAACATCGCGCACCACCCGCAGATTCTCGCCGCGCTCGACCCGCGCCACGCGCTCGGCTTCGTCACCGGGCACGGCTTCGCCTCGTTCGTGGTGCTGGGCGCGGTGCTGCTCGCCTTCACCGGCGCGGAGGCGCTGTACGCCGACATGGGGCACTTCGGCCGGCGCGCGGTGCGCCTCGCCTGGTTCGGGCTGGTCGCGCCCGCGCTCGTGCTCAACTATTTCGGCCAGGGCGCGCTGCTAATCGCCGACCCCGGGGCGCTGAAGAACCCGTTCTACCTCGCGTTCCCGGGCTGGGCGCTGTTCCCGATGGTCGTGCTCGCGACCGCGGCGACCGTGATCGCGTCGCAGGCGACGATCTCGGGCGCCTACTCGATCACGCAGCAGGCGGTGCAGCTCGGGTTCCTGCCGCGCGTGCGCGTGCAGCACACCTCGGAGCACACCGAGGGCCAGATCTACGTGCCGGTCGTGAACTGGATCCTGCTCGCGGCGGTGCTCGGGGCGGTCGTCGGCTTCGGCTCGTCCTCGGGGCTGGCCAACGCCTACGGGGTCGCGGTGATGGGCACGATGCTCGCCACCACCTTCCTCACGTTCTTCGTCATCCGCTTCGGCTGGGGCTACCCGCTCTGGCTGTGCCTGCTCGCGACCGGCTTCTTCATGGTGGTCGACCTGGTGTTCTTCTCGGCCGCGCTGCTCAAGATCGCCGACGGCGGCTGGTTCCCGCTCGCGATCGGCACGCTCGTGTTCGTGGTGATGATGGTCTGGCGCCGCGGGCGGCGCGCCGTGCTCACGCGCATGGCCGAGACGTCGATCCCGCTCGAGCGCATGATCGAGTCGCTGATGCGCGAGCCGCCGCCGCGCGTGCCGGGCACCGCGGTGTTCCTGTCCTCGACGCCCGACGCGACGCCGCACGCGCTGCTGCACAACCTGAGCCACAACAAGGTGCTGCACGAGCGCGTGGTGTTCCTCACCGTCGAGGTGGGCGGCGAGCCGACCGTGCCGGAGGAGCGCCGCGTCGAGCTCGAGCGGCTCGAGCACGGCTTCTGGCGGCTGAAGCTGCGCTACGGCTTCATGCAGCGGCCCGACATCGCGCACGCGCTCGGCGTCACCTGCCGGCGCATCCTCGACTTCGACATGATGTCGACCTCGTTCTTCGTCAACCGCCAGATCGTCGTGCCGCACAGCCGCGCGCGCGGCGCGACGCGCTGGTCCGAGCGCCTGTTCGCCGCGATGGCGCGCAACGCCGGCAACGCGGCCGACTACTTCAACCTGCCCCCCAACCGCGTCATCGAGCTCGGCACCATGGTGCAGCTGTAATTGGGGACAGGCACCTTTCGTTTGCCGCGCAAACGAAAGGTGCCTGTCCCCAATTACTCGTGCTGCTACCATAGCGGCCTCAGCCTCAGGAGGAGACCGGAAAATGAAAGCGATCCGTATCGCGCTCGCCGGCGCGGCCCTCGCGCTGGCGGTGCCCGCCGCGCGGGCGCAGACCGTGCTGACCATGTCGAACTGGGTGCCGCCGACGCACCCGATCGTGCTCTACATCATGAAGCCCTGGGCCGACCAGGTCGCCAAGGCCACCAACGGCCGCGTGCGCATCCAGATGCTGCCCAAGCCGATCGCCGCGCCGAACCAGCACTACGACGCGCTGATCAACGGCCAGGTCGACGTCGCCTGGTCGACCTACGGCTACCAGCCCGAGCGCTTCCAGCCCTACCTGATCGCGGAGCTGCCGCAGCTCGGCGACACCGCGGTCGACAACGGCGTCGCGCTCTGGCGCACGCACAAGAAGTTCTTCGAGCAATCGGGGATTCACAAGGACGTGCAGCTGCTCGGCGTGATGACGCACGGGCCGGGCATGTTCCACCACCACTCGAAGTTCATCCTCAAGCCCGCGGACCTCGAGGGCCAGAAGATCCGCGTCGGCGGCGACGTGCCGAAGCGCATCGTCGAGGCCTTCGGCGGCGTCGTGATCACGCAGCCCGCGCCGAAATCCTACGAGATCCTCTCGGCCGGCATCGCCGACGGCATCATGTTCCCGACCGAGTCGCTGAAGAGCTTCAAGATCGCCGACCTGGTGAAGTACACGACCTACGTCAAGGGCGGCCTGTACAGCTCCTCGTTCTGGTTCGCGATGAACAAGAAGAAGTTCGAGTCGATCTCGAAGGCCGACCAGGACGCGATCATGAAGATCTCGGGCGAGAAGTTCGCGCGCCTCGCCGGCGCCGGCTGGGACCGAGCCGACAAGGAAGGCCGCGTCGCGATCAAGGAGGCGGGCGGGCAGATCAAGGAATGCTCGCCCGAGCTGGTGAAGGCGCTGTCCGACCTCACGCGCCAGATCGAGCGCGACTACGGCGCGAAGATGGACGCGATGGGCATCGACGGTGCCGGCGCGATCAAGTACCTGCGCGCCGAGGTGGCGCTGGTCGCCGCCGGGAAGTAGCGCAAGCTGTCGGACGCACTGCACGAGGCGCCCCGGGAGGACTCGCTCTTCCCGGGACGCGCCGGCACCTGGGCGGCCTGGGTGCTCGGCACGATCGCCGCGGCGGACCTCGCGGCGATGATGCTGCTCACCTTCCTCGACGTCTCGGGCCGCAAGCTCTTCACCGCGCCGATCTACGGCGCGTACGAGGTCACCGAGTTCATGATGGGCGTGCTGATCTTCAGCGCGCTGCCGCTCGTCACCGCGCGCGAGAACCACGTCGCGATCGACGTGCTCGACCCGTTCGTCCCGCCGGCGATCGGCGTCTGGCAGCGCGCTGTGATCAACGTCGTCTCCTCGGTCGTGCTCGCGTTCCTCGGCGAGCGCCTGTGGGTGGTCGGCGAGAGCAACCTGCGCACCAACGAGGTGACGATGACGCTGCACATCCCGCTCGGTCCGTTCGCGCTCGCGTTCGCGGTGCTGGCGCTGCTGGCCGCGGTGGCCGCGCTCGTCGTCGCGCTCGGGCACCTGCGCCGCGCGACGGGCCGCGCAACCGAATGACCGAGACGCTGGTCGCGCTCGCCGTGCTGCTCGCGCTCGCGTTCGCGCGCGTGCCGATCGCGTTCGCGATGCTGGTCATCGGCGCGGCGGGCTTCGCGCACATGCGCGGCTGGCACGCGGCCTTCGACCAGGTGGCGCAGACCACGTTCGGCGCGGGCATCGATTACGAGCTGTCGGTGGTGCCGCTGTTCATCCTGATGGGCAACTTCGTCTCGCGCGCCGGCATGTCGAGGGAGCTGTTCCGCGCCGCGTACGCCTTCATCGGCCACTGGAAGGGCGGGCTCGCGATGTCGACGATCGTCGCCTGCGCCGGGTTCGGCTCGATCTGCGGTTCCTCGATCGCGACCGCGGCGACCATGTCGCGCGTCGCCTACCCGCCGATGAAGGAGCTGGGCTACTCCGACCGGCTCGCCGCCGGCTCGGTGGCGGCCGGCGGCACGCTCGGCATCCTGATCCCGCCGTCGACGATCATGGTGATCTACGGCATCATCACCGAGACCAACATCGGGCGGCTGTTCGCCGCGGGGATCGTTCCGGGAATCCTCGCCGTGGCGCTGCTGTGCGTCGCGGTGCGCTACGTGGTCTGGCGCGATCCGAAGGCGGGCCCCGCGGGCGGGCGCTCCAGCTGGCGCGAGCGCTTCACCGCGCTCAAGGGCATCTGGGGCGTGGCGCTGTTGTTCCTGGTCTCGATCGGCGGCATCTACGCCGGCATCTTCACCGCGACCGAGGGCGCCGGCATCGGCGCGTTCGGCGCGTTCCTGTTCGCGCTGTTCCGGCGCGCGCTGACCTGGCGAGTGCTGCGCGACATCCTGCTCGAGTCCGCGCGCACGACGAGCATGCTGTTCATGATCCTGATCGGGGCGCTGGTCTTCGCCAACTACATCAACTTCACGACGCTGCCCACCGACCTGATGGGCTTCGTCGAGCGGTTCAGCCTGCATCCGATGCTGGTGGTGATGTCGAT
>Ga0335085_10007412_pt1 | contig 17035 bp, 18 predicted proteins | sample Lox_Sample_45_FD_206712 | JGI IMG/M metagenome (GOLD analysis project Ga0335085, IMG submission 206712) | Soil microbial communities from Loxahatchee National Wildlife Refuge, Florida, United States - Lox_Sample_4.5 | ecosystem: Environmental > Terrestrial > Soil > Wetlands | place: USA...
CGACGCCCGGCTCATCGTCCGGCTGGCCCGCCAGCCGGCCTGGCTGCTGGGCATCGCCGCCATGATCGGCGGGTTCGTGTTCCAGCTGACCGCCCTGCGGTTCGGTGACCTGGCCCTGGTCCAGCCCTCCTGGCGGCCGAGTTGCTGTTCGTGTTCGGCTACCTGGCCGTGGCCGGGTCGCGACGGCCGAGGCTGCGTGACTGGCTGGCCGCGGCGGCCATGTCCGCCGGGATCGGCGTGTTCCTCCGGCTGGCCGCCCCATCCGGCGGGCGGCTGCACGCGCCCGGCTCCTCCTGGCTGCTGGCCGGCCTGGTCACCGCCGGCGCCGTGCTGGCCGCCCTGGCCGTGGCCTTCGGGCTGCGCGGCCGGCTCGGCCCGTCCCGGTCCCGCCGGGCCGCGGTGCTCGGTGCGGCCACCGGGATCTCGTGGGGATTCATGGCCGCGGTGATCAAGGAGTTCAGCTCGCACCTCGGTGACGGCATCGGCGCCATCGTTTCCGCCTGGTCGCTGTACCTGCTCCTGGTGGCCGGGGCGGGGACCATGCGGCTGCCCTGGCCGGCGAGGCGCTGGCGCTGGCCGTGGTCATCGGGGGCGCCACCACCCTGAGCCGCAGCGCCCTGCTCGACGGCGACAACCCGAGGCCGCCCCGCCCGGCTCCCCGCGCCCTGGCTGGTGCGCGTCAGACCGTCACGGGCTGATCGCATTCCGGGCATCGGAACGGCCGGCGCCTGGCCATGGCACGGGTTACGGCGAAATAGATGAACGGAAACCCCATCTCGGGGATCTGCCTGGCCGCGTCAACGGTTCCGTGCGCCTGACACCGTCCAGTCCGCGTCTCAACCTCTTGTGCCATGACGACATTCCTTTCTCGAGTCAGTTCGCTGCCTGCTCAGCGGGTGAGCGGCGCCCAGCTGAATCTCCACAGTGCGATGGCAAAGCCACCGGCACCCCACAACGCGACTACGAGCAGGTCGACACCGGCAAAACCAGCGCCGGTCGTGTGCGGGTTGTAAGCGGTCAGCAGCGCCGCGGCCAGGTGGCGGACAGGGAAAACGTCGGCGACGTCGACCAGCCAGCGCGGCAGCGCCGAGACGGCTATGAACACGCCGGAAATGAAGTAAAGGGGCAGCATCGTCGCCTGGGTGATGGGCTGGGCGGAATCCTGATTGCGAATTACCGAGGCCAGGGCGAAACCCAGGCAACAGAACGCGAGCGCCCCGACGATGACGGTAATCGCCAGGGCAGGGGCGGTGCGGCCGGGAACAGCTGCCCGGAAGAACAGCCAGCCGATGGCCAGCAGCAGCGCAGTGATGCCCAGTGCGACGACGACGGAAGTCAGGGCCCGCCCGGCGATGATAGCCGCGGCCGGCACGGGTGTGGCCCTTCGGCGCTTCAGCGCCCCGGTTTCCCGCTGCGCGGTCACCGAAATCACCAGGTTCATGAACACGGCGGCGATGATTCCGAGGGTGATGATGCCCGGGACGTAGTAGACCGAGGTGTTGATCGTGCCCCCCGTGACCTTGACGGTGCTGGCGTGGAACACGGAGGCGAAGATCACCAGGAACAGCGCGGGCAGGACCAGGGTGAAAAAGCGGGACTGGCGGTTGCGGAAGAACGCGCGCAGATCGAAGCGGAACTGGTGCAGGGAAAGGCGGACCAGCAGGCCGGCCCCGGGTTGCTGGGCGGCGCGGAGGGAACCAGCGTGGGCGGTCATCGGCTACCGTCCGTCTTGGTGGCGGTGAGCGACAGGTAGATGTCTTCGAGACTCGGCCGGCGCACGTCCAGGTCGGCCAGGTCGCTACCGCGAGTTTCGGCCCACCGGATCAGCGGCCCCAGCACCGGGACGATGGAGCTAGCGCGTACCAGCATCCGGTCTCCATCGGTACCTGCGAGGGCGCACCGGACTGGTTCAGGCAACTCACCGGCCGTGGTACCCGGTGGCAGAGTGAAGCGAATCCCGGCGGCGGCGTGGTGGCGGCCAGCCAGGGTAGCCGGAGTGCCCTCCGCCACGATCCGGCCCTCGGCGATCACCGCCACGCGATCAGCAAGCTGCTCGGCCTCGTCCATGTAATGCGTGGTCAGGAAGACCGTCACGCCGAGCGCGCGGAGCCCGGAGATCATCTCCCATGCCGCCCGCCGGGCTGACGGGTCAAAGCCGGTCGTGGGCTCGTCGAGGAACAGCAGTTCCGGGTCCCCGATCAGGGCTAGCGCTACGTCCAGGCGGCGACGCTGACCACCAGAGAGCCGGCTGGCGACGGAATCGGCCTCATCCGACAGCCCCACTACCTCCAGTGTCTCGCCGACATCCCTGGAGGCGGGGTAATAGCCCGCGTACAGTCGCAGGCACTCGGTCGCAGTCAGGTCCCGCTCGGGCTCGGACTCCTGCAGGACCACTCCTATGCGGGCCCGCCACGACGGCCCGCCGCGCCTGGGATCCTGGCCGAGGACGGTGACGGTGCCTCCGGTGCGCAGCCGGTAGCCCTCCAGGATCTCCACCGTCGTGGTCTTGCCGGCGCCGTTGGGGCCGAGGAAAGCGAACACCTCACCTCGCGTGACGTGCAGGTCTATGCCGCGGACAGCCTCGAAAGCGCCGTACCGCATCCGCAGGCCCGAGACATCGATCACCGGATCGTCGCTGGCACCTGTCCGGTCGGGACTGGTTGCCATCATCGCCGCCCCGCCGTGCCAGCCGCTGACGCTTGGTGAATAGTTACGCTTTCCTCGCTCGGACGCTGGCTCAGTACTTTCAGGGAATAGAAGTGGGCGACCAGCAGCAGCGGCACGTAAACCGTCGGGATGATGTAGGAAAGGCCGAAGTCGCCAGGGTCGCGAACAAGCGCGGGCCCCAGGACCATGGCCAGAAGCAAGTCGGCTGCGCCGACGATGTTGAAGACCCACACAGGAAACAGCAATGGCTTTTCGGCGGTGGAGCGCTGCAGCCCGATAAAGGCAATATATGCGAGCCCCAGGCTGATAAGATCGCCAAATGCCGCGGGATACGCAAATCCCGAAGGCAGCTTGTGTGATACGAGACCGACGATCAGAAGCGTTGTGGCGAAGTAGCGGAAGAAGCTGATCGCGGTGAGGATCTTCAGTTGCTGTATCTTTGGTTGCTGTTTCATCTTCGGCCAGGTAATTGTGGCAAAAATCGTCGCCCAGCCGATAATCCCCGCGGCCGCGCTACCGCCGAAGTAGATTAGGTCCATCATTAGTGCTCTCCCATCGGACAGCCCGGCCCTCGTGGCCCGGCTCTTCGGGGAACGGTATGAACTGCGGCCGCCGTTGGGCGTCACCAAAAGGTGGCTACCGGGTGGAATGTCGCGGCGCGGCGATCGCTCACCCGAAGGTGCTACCGGGCAGGCGGGGAGGCGATGTCAGGGGATCAGGCCGAGCTGCCTGGCCCGCGCGGCGGCCTCGGTCCGGTTGGCGGCGCCGAGCTTGGCCAGGACGTGGGTGACATGCTTCTTGACCGTGTCGAGCGCCACCACCAGGTCGTGGGCGATGCGCTGGTTGGACTTGCCCTCGGCGATGAGCCGCAGCACCTCTAGCTCGCGGTCGGTCAGCGGCTCGGCCAGGCCCGGCTGCGCGGTCGCGGCTCGCCTCGGCGGCGGCACGGCGTCCGCCTGGCCGCAGGCGTGCAGGAGCGCGGCCAGGTAGCCGGGGTCGATGCGGCGAGCCGCGTGCTGCTGGTCCGGCTGGGCCGCGGACAGCCGGGCCAGCAGGGCGTGCATTGGCGGGCCCTCGTCGGCAAAGACCCGGACGTAGCCGGGCCGGCGGGCGAGCGTGAGTGCCTCGGTCAGCGCGCCGAGGGCGCTGGCGTGATCGCCGCGGGCGGCCAGCGCGAGCGCCCGCAGCGCCTGGATCTCGATGATGCTGCCGACCCGGCCCTGGCTGGCCGCGACGTCGAGCAGCCGCTTCAGCAGCGTGAGTGCCGGGCCGGCGTCGTTCTGAGCGAGCAGCACCCGGGCCAGCACCAGATAGGCCGGTTCCCGCGGGTAATCTGGCTCGTCGCCTGGGCTGAGACCAGCCGCCGTTGTCCACTGGGCGGCCGCATGGACATCACCCTGGGCGAGCAGTAGCCGCGCCCGCTGCGATGGCACCGGATTGAGAAGGGTGATCACCTGCGGGCTCAGTTCGACCTGCCCGGCCTGGCCCATCGCCTCCAGAGCGGCGGCGGCATCACCGTGTGCCTGCCGGATCCGAGCCAGCGTGGCCAAGCCGATAGCCAGCGGCCAGGTAACGGCAAGCTGCCGGCACAGCGTGACCCCCTGGGTGGCGTGCTCAAGGGCGGCGGTCAGCTCGTTCCGCTCGTACAAGACCTGGGCCAGGCCCACGTGCACCAAGCCCGTTAGGCCCGTCCGGCTGCCCTCGTCGCCCGTGTCCAGCCCTTGGCGGTAGGTCGCCAGTGCCGCATCCAGGTGGCCCTGGGCGCGCTGCACCTCGCCCAGGTCGTAGCGGACGCGCATGGGGAGAAAGCCGGCGAAGTACTCCAGGGCCGCCCGCCGCCCGGCGAGCACCTCGGCCAGGCCGCGCTCGGCTGGGCCGAGCCGGCCGCCCAGCCAGTCCGTCACCGCCTGGTTCCAGCGCACGAAGGAGCACATCAACCAGTCTTCCTCGCCCAGTTGGGCCAGGGCCTCCCGGTTGTAGCCGGCGGCGAGGGCGGCATTACCGCGCAGCCGTGCGAGCGAGGCGCGCAGGAACGCGATCCCCGCGGGGACATTGGCCAGCACGCTCACCGCCCGTCCGTCGGGGTCCTCATACGGTTCGTCGCCGCTGACCGCAAAGGCACGTTCGGCGTCATCGAGCAGGGCCTCGAGTGCTTCAAGCTGGAAACCCTGGGCGGCGCCGTATGCCTGGGCCAGGCACAGGCGCGACCGGGCGCGGACCGAGTCCGCCGGCAGCGCCGAAAGCCAGCGGCGCACGGTCGCGCCCTCGCCGCGGCCGAGCCGTTCCTCGACGTGCCGCTCGACCAGCCGCGCCGCCCAGGCGGGGTCCCCGGCCGCCAGCGCGTGCCGGACCGCGTCATCGGCCAGGTCATGCTCCTGCGACCAGGCGGCGGCGGCCCGGTGCAGTGCCTGCGCCCGGCCGGGCTGCTCAGCCTGCAGCCGGGCGCGGAGCAGGTCGGCGAACAGGTGGTGGTAGCGCCACCAGCCGCGCACTTCATCCAGCGGCACCAGGAACAGGCCCGCCCGCTCGATGTCTTGCAGCATCGCCTGGCTGCCGGCCCGGCCGGTGATCGCATCACACAGTTCTCCCGACAAACGCTCCAGCACCGAGGTTTCCAGCAGGAACGCGCGTACCGGCCCGGTCTGGCCGTCCAGGACCTCGTCGGCCAGGTAGTCCAGCACGAAGCGGTGGCTGCCACCGAATGCCGCCGCGAACCCGGCCGCGTCGGCGCGCCCCCGCAGCGACAGTCCGGCCAGCTGCAGCCCCGCCGCCCACCCCTCCGTGCGGGCCACCAGCGCCGCCACCGCCGTGCCGGGCAGGCCCGGCCCCGCCGCCTCACCCAGCAGCGCCGCCGCCTCCTCGGGGGTGAAGCGCAGGTCGGCGGCGCGCAGCTCAGCCAGCTGGCCGCGGGCCCGCAGCCGCGCCAGCGGCAGCGGCGGGTCGGCCCGCCCGGACACCACCACCCGCAGGCCGGGCGGCAGATTCTCTAGCAAGAACGCCACCGACTCGTGCACCGGCCCGGAGTCAACCAGATGGTAATCATCCAGGACCAGCAGCAGCTCATCCGGGCCGGGATCGGCGGCCAGCTCATTGATCAGCGCCGTGGCCAGCGCCCCGAACGAACGCGAGGGCAGCGGGCCCACCCGCCCGGCCAGCCCCGGCCGGGCCCGGTCCAGCGCGGCCACCGCGTAGCGCCAGAACCGGGCCGGGTCGCTGTCGCCGCTGTCCAGGCCCAGCCACGCCACCGGCCGCCCGCCGCCGTCGGCCCAGTCGGCCAGCAATGCCGTCTTACCGAATCCGGCCGGAGCGCACACCAGTACCCGGCCCCTCGCCAGCCCGTCACCGAGCGCCCGCACTAGACGCGGCCGGGGCACGAAACCCGGCTGCGGCCGGGGCATATGCAGCTTGGTCGCCAGCAGGACATCATGCCCGGACATGGCAACCCCCGCCGGGGCCGCCGTAGACGGGTCAGACGTCGGTGACCTACCGCCCAGGCCAATAGGCTGATCGCGGGAAAACGCGCCGCTGTCCGTCATCTGGTGTCTCCACCCAGGCCGGCGGCGGCTTAGAACTCTGAGTCATCGTCAGGCCATCCGGCCACAAGTAGATTACCGCTCGCGAGGCTCACAGAGCCGCGCTGCCACTGCCTGTGCCGCGGGTCCATCCAGGCCACGTCTGTCCGTATGCAGGTAGCGTCCTCACGCATCTGGCCCGTAGAGCGAGGCAATGTCTTCGGAGCCGGCCCACCGGCTATAGGCGGGCGACTGCGGCCAGCCCTCGGGCGAGTCCTGCCACTCCTCCTGCCGTCCAAAGGGCAGCAGATCGATCAGCGCAAAGGAGTGACTGAGCTGCTCGGTGCCACGGCCGTTGGTATGCCAGGTGCGATACACCGTGTCGCCATCGCGCAAGAACACATTGACGGCGAATCCGCCGCCGGGCGGTGCGCCGACGTCGCTGCCGAATGGGCTGTTCGCCGTGGAGTACCAGGTCATCTGGTTCCCGACCCGCCGCTTGTACGCGAGTGCATCCTCGATTGGGCCCTGGGTGACGATGACGAACCGGGCGTCGTAGCTCTCCAGGAACTCCAGCCGCGTGAACTGCGAGGTGAATCCGGTGCAGCCCGGGCACTGCCACTGCTCGCTGGGGAACCACATGTGGTTGTAGACAATCAGCTGTGACTTGCCGCCGAAGACGTCGGCCAGCCGGATCGCTCCCTGCTCACCCTCCAGGGTGTAGTCAGGCATCTTGACCATCGGCAGTCGCCGACGTTGCGCGGCGATCGCGTCGAGTTCCCGGGTCGCGGCCTTCTCCCGGGCACGCAGTGCGTCGAGCTGGCGCTGCCAGGTGCCGGCGTCGACGACGGACGGTAGTGCGGCGGCGGTCATGGGGCCTCCTAACTGATGTCCACGGCTGCGGTCCGCAGTTATAGACCCTGGCCGGCCCGCTAACTCATCGGTGGCTCGCCACTGGGATTCAGAACACGATGCTCCATCCCTCGGCGGCGGCTTGGGCCTGGGTATAGGCGACGCCATCGACCTTCAGGCCGTCCGCGTTGAGCAGCGTGATCAGCCCGCCTTGGTTTCCGAGTTGCACCGGCGCCGCAACCTGGATACGGACGCTGTCGCCGGGGGCCAGCAATCCATTCTGGAGCATCATCTGGTGCTTGGCGCGGTCCAGGATCGACCAGCCCGTTAGGTCAACCTGTTGCGGGCTGGCGTTGAGCAGCGTGACCGTCTCGGCCTCTGGCGCCGGCCCCGTGGGGTTGACCAGTGCCGCGACGATCCGCACGATGTGGTCCGGTTCGGCGGGCCCAGGGCCTGGCCCTGGCGGCCCGGTGACGGCGTGCCCGGTCTGGTCGTCGGTGTGCCACGCCTGGGACTGAAACGCCAGGAAGACCCCGACCCATTGGTCCTGGGCCGGGTAGTGCAACAGCAGCCCGCCGTCCTGCCAGACGCCGTCGTCCTGGCGGAAGCGCTGACTGTTCCCCTGATTCATGTGGATGTCATGAACCCCGTTGCCGGGCCGGAAGCCAAAGATCTTGTCCGGAATCCCTTCGGGCCCCCAGCGCTGCCCGAAGGCATACAGGCGGGCAGCCGGGTCTGCGGCGGCGCGGCGCACGAAATGGTCCAGCTTGTCGGCCAGGTCATTGTCCGGCCCCGGCACGCTGGCCGGCTCCGGCTGCATCTGCTGCCGGTCGAACAGGTTCGCGCGGATAAAGTCCAGCGCCATCCCGCCGGGCTGGCTGGCTAGCGGGGTAAAGCCGTCCTGCAGGCCGGGCAGGCTCTGGGTCACGGGGTGGCGGAAGTTCTCGTCGGCCACGTACAGCAGTTCCGCGGGCTTCTCCTGGGACAGCACATTGACCGCCACCCGGAAGTCGGCCTCGCCGCCACGGACACGGATCTGGTAGTGCGGCGAATCCGCGCCACCCTCGGCGCGCTGATCGACCACCGCCCCGGCCAGTACCCCATAGCTTGCCAGTGGCATCTCGTCCCCCCTCGACATCAGCACCCAGTTACGGGCCACTCAGGGCATCACCGGTCTTCCGGGCGCTACCGGTCCGGAGGCACCTGCCGGACCGTCATCTGCTCGGCCTCCAGCGCCCGGCGCAGCAGGATGGCCTCGGCGGAATCGCCCTGCCGTTCCGCCTCCGCCCCCGCCAGCACGTCCCGGGCCACGAAGATCGGCGCGGGCACGAGCGCGACCAGGTTTAGCGCGTCGCTCGCCCGCGCGTCCACCAACTCCACGCCTGCCGCGCCTTCCACTTCCACGGTGGCGCAGCAGGCCGTCCCGCCGACGGGCACCGGCATCAGCCGGTCGATCCGCACCTGCCGGATCCGGCCGCCCAGGGCCTGCAGCAAGCCGGCGGCGAACTGCGGACTCATCGGCCGGGCGAACTCCACCCCGGTGAGCGTGCAGGACAAGTTGAACGCCTCGGTCTGGCCGATCTGGATCTGCAGGTGCCGGTCTTCCGACACCCCGTCCAGCACGACAACGCTGGAAATCTCGCCGTCCGCCGACCCGATCCCGACGACCTTACGGAGGCGCATCTCCACGAAACCAGTGTCCGTGACCGCGGGCAAGACGTCCCCCTTCCTCAGCTGCTCGACACCAAATTTGCTCGCGCGTCCCCGGCAGCAAACATGGCAGAATCCTCGGAATCTCCCGGGTTTCCCGGATCAGGCCGATGTGAGCTGCTCGTAGACGGTGACGCTCTCGACGTTCCAGGCCCGGCTGGCGTCGCGGGTGTAACTGCGCGGACCGCGGGCCGCGCTGGCGGCGGCGTCGCCCGAGGCGAAGACGACGATACCGATACCCTCGCACCCGTCGGGGCTGCGCAGCCACTGGCCGTTGACGAAGCCAGGCTGCTGACGGGCCCATCCGACGACGTCCTCGCGAAGATGGCGGGCGGCCTCTTCGGCCCGCGCGGGATCTATGGACATCCGTACCACCATCGTGTGCATGTGCTCCTCCTGTAGCCGGTCGGCGATGTGTTCATCACGCTAGGAGCGAGGCCCGAGCCGGGCCTATCCCAGCTTCCTGGGATTTCTGTCCGGTTCCGCCGCTGGTCACCGGCCGCTAACCTGCGACCATGGGGAGCTCCGCCGCCTACGCCAGGGCCCGCGAGACCATCCTGCGGATCTGCCGCGGCGAGGTCGACACGCGGACGCTCCGGCTGGAGGTGCTGGGCGCCATCCGGCGCGCGGCGGGTTTCGACGCCTACGCCTGGCTGCTCACCGACCCGGAGACCTCGGTGGGGTCCTCGCCGCTGGCCGATGTCCCGTGTCTGCCGCAGTTGCCCCAGCTGATCAGGCTGAAGTACCTGACCACCGTCAACCGGTGGACCGGACTGCCCTCCGCCGTCGCGTCGCTGTACCAGGCGACCGGCGGCGCCCTGTCGCAGAGCCTGATGTGGCGGGAGATGCTGTGCCGGTACGGGGTCACGGACATCGCCTCGTCCGTTTACCGGGACCGCTTCGGCTGCTGGGGATTCCTCGACCTATGGCGTACCGGGACGCCGCCTTTCTCCGCGGCGGATATCGAGTTCCTCGGTCAGATCGCCGGACCGGTCACCACGGCGCTGCGGCACGGCCTGGCCAGGACCTTCATCCCCGCCACCGGCGACCAGATGCCCGGCGGCCCCGTCGTGCTGCTGCTCTCTCCCGGGCTCGTGGTCCGGGCGCAGACTCCGCAGACGCAGCGCTACCTGCGGGTGCTCGTTCCCCCTGAGCCGGAAGACCAGGCGCCGGTGCCGGCCGGCGCGTACAACGTCGCCGCGCAACTGCTCGCCGCCGAGGCCGGCGTGGACGACAGCCCGCCGACGGCCCGCGTGCACCTGGCCGACGGCCGATGGCTGACGCTGCGCGCGGCCCGGATGGAGGACGTCGGCCAGGCACCGGAGGATCGCGACGTCGCGGTCAGCATCGAACCCTCCACCGCGGGCGACCGCGTATCGGTGTTCGCGCGGGCGTGCGGGCTGAGCCCGCGCGAGACGGAGTTGCTGCACCATCTGGCCGGCGGGGCCGGCACCCGCGACGTGGCCCGGCTGATGTTCGTTTCTGAGAACACCGTCCAGGACCACCTCAAGTCGATCTTCGACAAGAGCGCCGCCCGGAGCCGGCGAGCTCTGCTCGCCCGGGCACTTGGCACCTAGTACGCCGGTGACGCACACCAGCGTGACCGGCAACGCCGTGGAAGACTGCTGGCACGCGGGCGTCCGGCCCGCGGATGGCGATCCGGGAGGCAGGTAGTGAGCTGGGATTACGGACGACTGGTGGCCGAGGTTTACGAACTCGACAAGCCTGTCGGGTCATCCTTCCCGGGCCTGGAGTACTACACCCGCCAGCTAGCCGGAGTCACCGGGCGCATCCTGGAGCCGGCCACCGGGACGGGACGCGTCCTCGTCCCGCTGCTCGAGGCGGGCTTCGCGGTCGAGGGCCTGGACAGCTCGCCGGACATGCTGGCCGTCTGCCGCGAGCACTGCCGGGACCGCGGCCTGGATCCGGTCCTGCGCGAAGCCGACATGACCGTCTTCGCGGATCCAGCCGCCTACCAGGCGATCATCATCCCGGCGGCTTCGATCATGCTCCTCGGCGGTCGCGATGAGGTGCCGCGGGCACTGACCGCCTTCCGCGAGTCGCTCGTCCCCGGCGGGCGGCTGATCCTCGATGTCGAGCCGCCCAGCCTGATCACCGAGCCAGCGCCGGTACGCTACTGGCAGCGTGACCCGTACCTGTGGACGCTGCAGGTCATGCACACCGCCTACGACCGGGCGGCCAACCAGGCGACCAGCTTCCTGCGGTACGAGAAGTGGCGCGACGGCGGGCTGGTCGCGACCGAGTTGCAGCGGTTCCGGCTGCAGTACTGGAGCCTGCCGGAGTTCGGGCACCTGCTGACCGACGCGGGATTCACCGGCATCAGCGTGACCGCCAACTACCACGATGGGCGTCAGCCAGGACCGGACAGCCGCGTCTGGACCTTCCACGCCGTCCGGCCGCGTTAGCCGCGGTCCGGTTTCCGCGCCATTCAAGCGGTCTTCACCCGCGATATGCTGTACCGGTTCGGATGCGGCGGTCGATTAGGAGTTGCCATGTCACTTGCCGCACGCATACTCGTCGCCCGCGCCCAGGCCACCGGCCGCAGGGCCGCCCGCAAGCGGCGTAACGAACTCGAACGCGAGCTGGCCGGATACGCGACCGCGGCCGATCGCTGTGACCTCGAGGCGGCGCTCGACCGGTATCCGGACGGCGTCACCCACGAACTGCGGTCCATCCTCGCTCGTCAGTACATGACGTCCCAGGAAATGCGGTTTCCCGCCATCGGGCGCGACTAGCTCCTGGCTGTCTACCGACCGGCTGTCTACCGACCGGGGAGCGATCGCGGTAGCCCGAACCATGGGAGCACGCTGGTGTCGAAGCGGGTCATGGCGCAGATCCGGTCGCCGGTGAGGGTGAGGACGTACAGGCCGGTCCCGTGCCGGATACCGGCCTGGGCGCTCAGATAGGCCCCGAACGCCGGCTGGCCGTTAGCCCGGGTCGGCACGAGGTCGAACCTGCGGCCCGCGCCGAACAGGCCGGCGCAGAAGCGGACCACGACGTCCCGGCCCTCGTATCCGAAGGGCATCGGCGGCATCGAGATGAACACGTCGTCGGTCAGCAGGGCGACCAGCGCGCCGAGATCGGCGGACTCCCACGCGCGGACGAACTTCGCCACGATCGCATCCTCGGCGGTTGACTCGGGGGCGGGAGGCGGTTCGCGATCGGCGGCGGCCGGCTGGCGGCGCTGCAGGCTGGCACGGGCCCGCTTGAGGGCGCTGGTGACCGATTCGACGGTCGAGTCCAGCATGCCGGCCACTTCGCTGGCGTGGAATCCCAGGACATCGCGCAAGATGAGCACGGCGACCTGGCGGGGCGGCAGGGCCTGAAGGGCGGTCACGAAGGCCAGCGAGACGGATTCGGCCTGTTCGTAGCGGGCCTCCGGGCCGGGCGGCACGTCCATCGCACCCTCGAGGAGGGCGTCGGGAAACGGCTCGAGCCATACGACCTCGCCGAGCTGGGTCGGCTCGGGCGGCTCGACCCCCGGGATGTTCCATTCCGTGGCGGGCCGCCGGCTGGCCGAGCGGCGCGCGTTCAGGCACCGGTTGGTGGCGATCCGGTACAGCCAGGTGCGGAGCGAGGCGCGCCCCTCGAACCCTGCGATGCCCTGCCAGGCGGCCAGCAGCGTGTCCTGCAGGGCGTCCTCGGCGTCGGCGAAAGATCCGAGCATCCGGTAGCAGTGCACCTGCAGCTCCCGGCGGTGCGGCTCGGTCAGCTCCCGGAACGCGTCGCCGTCCCCCGCCCGCGCCCTTGAGATCAGGTCGGCTGTCACCACGCTCACCGTCGTGTCACCTTTCCTCCCGTATCGTGCCGCACATCCATCGGGATGGACACCGGTATCTGGATGGACACCGGCCGGGAGGCGAACTGGGCGGTTGGCCTACGACGCACGGTATGTTCAGGTGCGTTGACTTCGATGTCCGCCAGGGGTGCCTAGGTGAGTCCATGACCGTGCGCCGCCGGAAGCCAGCCAGCCCCGGCCAGGCGCAGCGTGGCGCGATGCCTGACGATACGGGGGATAAGGCAGCCGGGGACACCGCCGAGGAGACCGGCCTCGCGAGATTTGCCGCGGCGACCCGGGGCCGTGTGACGACGGTCCAGCGGTGGCTGGCGAGATACGAGGGTATTCCCGCTGTCGATGTCGTCCTGGGGACCTTCCGGAGGGACCGGCGGGCGGCGGGATCGGTGATGAGCAGTGCGCTCGCGTTCCGGCTCTTCGTTTTCTTCCTCCCGTTGCTGCTCCTGACGATCGGGGTGGCCGGCTTTGCCTCCGATGTGGTCGATGCGCGGTCGGCGAACCGGGCGGCGGGGATCTCCGGAGGCGTGGCGAAGCAGGTCAGCGCGGCATTTCACCAGCCCGGGCTCACCCGGTGGTTCGCGGTGCTGCTCGGCCTGTGGGGGGTGCTGGTGGCCGGACGGTCCCTGAGCAGAGTGCTTCATGCGGCAAGCGCGGCCGCGTGGGGGCTGCCGGCCGGCGACCGGGCCCGGCTGCGCGCGGTGGGCGCTGTCGCGGGTCTTGTCTGCACCATAGGCGTTATCGCGATTCTCATCGGCAGGGTCCGGGAGTCCTTCGGCCTTGGTCTTGCGAGCGCCTCTTTTGTCCCGGCGCTGCTCATCTACGCGGCCGCCTGGCTGGGCATCTTGATGTTGCTCCCGCGTGCTACCGAAGATCCCGGTGCGCTGCTGCCGGGGTGCGTGCTCGTCGCGCTCACCATTACCGTGATGCACGCGGTCAGCGAGCTCTACCTCCCCGATCGCATAGATCACGCCAGCCGGCTCTACGGAGCCTTCGGCGCGACGGTCGTGACACTCGGCTGGTTTTTCATCCTCGGGCGGGCCATCATCATCGCGATGGTGCTAAACGCAGCCATCTACGACCGCTTCGGGAGCATCTCCCAGGTTGTGTTCTCCTTGCCCGTGCTCCGGATCCTGGCCCGCCGCTCGCCCCGGCTACGCCGGTTCTTCGACCTCACGGACGAACCCGGCTGAACCCTGGGAGGATGGTGGGACCGCGCTGTCGCTGGAGGGATCGCTGGATGAGTCGGGTCGTTGTCATCGGGGCCACCGGGCACATCGGCACGTACCTGGTGCCGCGGCTGGTGCGCGGCGGGCACGAGGTGATCGCCATCAGCCGCGGTACACGGGATCCGTACCACGCGAGCCCGCAGTGGGAGTCCGTCACCAGCGTGACGGTGGACCGTGACGCGGAGGACGAGGCGGGGACGTTCGGCGGCCGGGTCGCCGCGCTGCGGCCGGATGTCGTCATCGACCTGATCTGCTTCACCGCCGTGTCGGCGCGCCAGCTCGCCGACGCGCTGCGCCCGTCCCGGCCGCTGCTCATCCACTGCGGAACCATCTGGGTCCACGGTCCCGCGCGGCGGGTTCCGGTTACCGAGGACGAGCCGCGGACGGCCTACGGTGAGTACGGCACCGGCAAGGCGGAGATCGAGGCCCTGCTGCACCGCGAGACGCTGGCCGGGGGCGTGCCCGCGGTAGTGCTGCACCCGGGCCACATCAGCGGGCCTGGCTGGCCGGTCATCACGCCGGCCGGCAACCTGGACCCGGCCGTGTGGACCAGGCTGGCCACCGGGCAGCCGCTCGCGCTGCCCGACAACGGTCTCGGCGTGCTGCACCACGTGCACGCGGACGACGTGGCGCAGGCCTTCGAGCGGGCGATGTCCCGGCCGGCCGCGATCGGGGCCAGCTTCCACGTGGTCGCCGAGCAGGCGATGACCCTGCGCGGGCTGGCGGCGGAGGTGGCGGGGTGGTTCGGCCGGGAGCCGGTGCTGGATTTCACCGGCTGGGCGGAGTTCGAGCAGAGCGCGGGCGCCGAGCACGCCGGGGCGACCCGCGAGCACACCATGCGCAGCATCACCGCGAGCATCGACCGGGCCAGGGAGGTGCTCGGGTACGCGCCGCGATTCAGCACACCGGACGCCTTGCACGAGGCGCTGGCCTGGCTGGTGGCCAACGGCCAGGCCGACGTGGGCGGCCAGGAGTTCTAGGGTCAGGTGCCCTGGGCCGTGGCGCTGGGCGGGCGGCTGATTCGCTGGACGCTATGAGGCTACGGCCATGCGCCTGGCAGCATGGCACGCATGATCGGACGACTGCACCACCTGGTAATCGACTGCCCCGACCCGCTGGCCCTGGCCGGTTTCTACTCCGGGCTTCTGGGCCAGCCGGTAACGTACCGCAGCGACGACTTCGTCGTGGTGTCGGCCGACGGCACGACGTCCGGGCTGGCCTTCCAGCTCGCGCCCGATCACCAGCCGCCGGCCTGGCCTGACCCGGCCCGGCCGCAGCAGATGCACCTGGACGTGATGGTGGAGGACATGGCCGCGGCCGGTCCTCGCGTGCTGGCGCTCGGCGCGACCAAGCTCGGCGGCCCCGGCGTCTACGCCGACCCGGCCGGCCATCCGTTCTGCCTGATCCCGCGGCCGAAGTGGGCACCGCCCATTCCGGGCTAGCCCCAGATATCGCTGCGCGCGACGCCGTACCGGGGTGAAAATAGCCGGCGGGACCGCCCGTGACGTCGTTGCTTCCATGGTCGCGGTTGAGGCCGCGGGCTAGCCTGACGCCGGGAGCCGGATTCCGAGGGGCCGTTGATTGTCGCTACCAGCACGCGGGTCAGTTTCCGCGCAGCCCCCGGCTCCCCGGGCGGTCCCGCCTCGCAGGCTAGCGCGGCAGTGCGCAGGCCGTCCAGGAAAGGAGAAGGAGGAGGTGGGAGGCCGGTGGAAGAGGTGACCGATGAGCCGCTGTACCGGGACCGGGTCTGCGGTATCGACATCGGCAAGGCGGAGATGCACGCCACGATCAGGGTCCCGTCGGATAAGAACCCGGCGCGGCGGGCGTCGGAGACGCGGAGCTTTGCCACCACGAAGCGGGGGGTGCTGGCGCTGGCGGACTGGCTGCGGTGCTGGCAGGTCCCCGCCGTGGTGATGGAGGCCACGTCCACCTACTGGATGGGGCCGTTCTTCCGGCTGGAGGCCGAGGGCCTGGAGTGCGTCCTCGCGGACGCCAAGCAGGTCAAGAACCTGCCCGGGCGGCCCAAGCGGGACCCGTCGGATTCCAGCTGGCTGGCGGCCTGCTTCGAGCGCGGCGCGGTCCGGCCGTGCTTCGTCGCCACGGAGGAGTTCCGCATCATCCGGCTGCACACCCGCTACCGCCGCGACCTGATCAACGAGCGGACCCGGGAGAAGAACCGGGCCGAGAAGCTCCTGGAAACCGCCGCGGTCAAGCTGTCATCGGTCATCACCGACCTGCACGGCGTCACCGGCCGGGACATCATGGATCACCTCATCGCCGGCCAGCGCGACCCGAAGGTCCTCGCGCAGCTGGCCCGCACCCGGGCCCGGGCCAAGATCACCGAGCTGGAGCACGCCCTGGAGGGCGCGGAGTTCTTCACCGCTCACCACGCCCGCCTGCTGAAGACCATGCTGGGCCGCATCGACCAGATCGACGCCCAGATCGACGAGCTCACCGCGGTGATCGAGGAACTCCTGGCCCCGTATGAGGAACAGCTGGCCCAGGCCGAGTCGATGCCCGGGTGGGGGCGGCGCTCCGCCGAGGACGCCGTCGCCGAGACCGGCGTCGACATGACCAGGTTCGCCACCGGGGGGCACCTGGTGTCCTGGGCCGGGCGCGCCCCGCTGGACAAGCAGTCCGGCAAGCGCAAAGGCCAGGCCCGGCACAAGAAGGGCAACACCTACCTGGGCGGCGTCCTCGGCGAGACCGCCATCTGCGCCGGCCGTACCCAGACCCGCGAGGGCGCCCGGTACCGCAAGCTCGCCCGCAGCCGCGGCAAGAACAAGGCCTGCGTCGCGGTCGGCAACACCCAGCTGAAGGTCTATCACAAGCTCCTGTCGAACCCCGGCATGCGGTACGAGGACCTCGGCCCGGACTACTACGAGCGCCAGGCCGCCACCCGCCGCAAGATCAGCCGGCTCGTCCGCGAGATCGAAGCCGAGGGCTTCGAAGTCACCCTCTGCCGCACCCCTGAACCCGGGGCCGGGCCCGCGGAAGACAACCCCGCAGGCACTCACCACGTTGCCTGACCCACACCGCGCCACGCAAACCTAAACGCGGCTGGCCAGGACCTGCCGCGCCCGCCAGCCCCCAGCCGACGGCTCCGCCGCCGGCTGCTGCCGCGCGCCCAGCTGAGGCTCTATTTTCGGGTCAGGAGCCTGCTGAAATAGGCCCTTCTGCGGGCCGCCCGCAAAGGGCCTCGGCGGCCGGTAACGCCCTGGCCTGGCCCATGCCCGTTGTCCGGTGGGTGG
>Ga0335085_10007413_pt1 | contig 17033 bp, 12 predicted proteins | sample Lox_Sample_45_FD_206712 | JGI IMG/M metagenome (GOLD analysis project Ga0335085, IMG submission 206712) | Soil microbial communities from Loxahatchee National Wildlife Refuge, Florida, United States - Lox_Sample_4.5 | ecosystem: Environmental > Terrestrial > Soil > Wetlands | place: USA...
GCCGGCTACGCGCCGTTTCTTGAGAACTTCAAATCGCTGACCACGCAGCGGGTGGAAGGGATGAGATATTTCTGCCCATCCCAAAGGCGAGTGGGGCACAAGTGCAGTCTGCTCTAACCGTCGGGATACCCAATGGCCTCAGCTTCCCATTCGCCTTGGGAATGTAGACGCGCCGTACCGCTCGAGGCTGGTAGGTCTTGGTGCGCAGGCACTCCTGCAACTCCTGCAGGAATCCCTTCACTCCGCCCGGGGACGCTTCGATCGCCGTGATCGTCACGCCATCCAGTCCGGGTGCTCCTCGGTTGGCTCGCACTTGAGCCCACGCTGCCTCCAGCGTGTCGCGCCGATAGATCCGGTCATACAAAGCGTAGAACCGGAACTTCGGTTCCTGCTTGGCCTTTTGACCCAACTTCTGTCTCAGAAGAGAGAGTTGTCCCGGCAGCGGGACTTGCCACTCACCTGGCCGCAGCGTCTCCGGCTGCCGTTCTCCCGTAGTGGGGTTCTTCTCCAAGCGGCCTTCTCCTCCTCTGACAGAAATTCACTTGCTGTAAGGCCCCTTCGCTCCACGGTCGTTACCCGCTTCCTCGCTACTATGGGCCTCTCCGACTCCCCATCGGAGCCGCGCCGGGGTTATGTCTTCCCCCTTCCGCTCGGGTCGAGTCGCCTCTTCCCTGCTCCGCTGGGTCTCCCAGGTTCCTCGGCTGACCTGTCCTCGCGCGCCCTCTCCTCTCACCCCGGAAGGCCCGACGGTTGCTTTCACCCGTTGCTTCACCGTCGGTGGCAGGCTTCACCTCTCTCAGGCGGGCTGGCCACCTTCACTCTGTGTAACGAGGCCGAATCGAGTTCGCTCCCGCTAGGGCTCACGAGTTCGCCTCGCAAGGCTTCGCCAGAGGGATTGCTCCCCCTCGCGCCTGCTCGGCTACTTGTTGAACGGGTAACTTACAAGGTGAACTCCTTTCAGTTCACAAGATCAGCCAGGCTTATCCTGGCGCTTCCTGAGGCCACAGAGCCTCCCTGAACTCCGTGTAGAGAGGGCTTCTCGGCACAGAGTTCACGAAAAAAAGCTCCATTGATTGCGGTGGACCCAGGCTGGGGTTTTCATCTTTGCGCCTTTGCGTGAGCCGCTCTGACTCTCGGAATTCCTTCACCTCTTCGCCAAGCTACGGATTCGGCGGAGGCGGGCCGCTTGGCGCTTGGCCGCCCCCGTATCCCTGACCGCCACGCCGAAATTGACCGCTCATGACGTGGGTGGCCGTAAACTGCCCGTTGTTTTCCTGGCCCAGCGCCATGACGGGGTCGCCCACTTTGAAGTCCTTCAAAGTCGCCGCCTGTCCATCCTTCATGATCTGGGCGTCGCTCGCCACCGTAATTACCCTCTCGCCCTGCCGGCTCTGTAAAGTCAACTGATTCCCGTCGATCGCCGTAATGCGGCCGAAGGCACGTGGGGCATTGAACGAGCCGCCGTTGTACGGGCCGCCTTGTCCCGCCGGGATCCGCGCGACGGACGCCGCCAGGATCGCCGCTGGAGCGGCATTAGCTCCGGGCGCGGCTCCAGGATTGGACGTCGCTCCCGCCGGCGGCGTGACGCCACTCGCTTCGTCCAAGGGAGCATGAGCGCGCACCGCAACGTGGTCGCCCGGCTTCAGGTCTTCCAGTTCGATAGGTTTGCCCTTATCTAAAAACTTCGTTTCGCTATTCACCTGAACGGTGGTGGTTTGGCCGTCCTGCCTCTTGATCACTAACTGATTGACGCCCACGGATACGATGGTCCCAAAGGCGCCGCCACGGCGCGGACCGCGGAACTGGCCCGGGGCTCCGGGAGGTCCAGTCTGGCCTTCCTGTTGAGTGTTCGGCTGCGCCTGTTGGGCATCCTGCGCCAAGAGGGGAACCGCGATCAGCACGCACCCCAATGTAATGCCCAATACGGCCGCTGTGTTCGTCAGTCTGATATCCATTGCTTCCTCCCACTTGATATTAGGACGGATTGCCGGCTTGCGGGTTACATTGAAACCTGGCCCGAGCGGCCCCCGTCAAAGTTCATGAGCAGGGCCGTCCCTTGGGCCGGCCTCTGGAGTTTGTACATTTACAGCATGGCCAAGATGGCCATGCCACGTGGCACGGGCTTCCAGCCCGTGCGCGGCACTGAGAGAGTGCCGCTGCAGGCCTCGCGCCGCCGGACTGACCGCACGGGAAGGTCCCGGGGCCTCCACATCTTTTGGAACTCCTGTGTGGGCGGCGCAGCAACAGAAGGATGAGGTTGGATCGTTGCGCTGAGTTTGCTCCCTCGAAGGGCGGGGCCTGAGCCCTGCTTCGTCTGGCTTCAGCCCCGCCCTCAATTTCGATGCGAGCACAATCGCGAGCCTTTGCAACTCAGAACGATGACTCGATGCGGCGTGGCGTCGGAGCGGCGAGGCAGTGGATAACTGCGAGAGAATTGAGCGTCTTGATGAGCGGTCGTGTACGTCCAAAAGTTCCTCATGATACCGCCTGTCGCGCGTTGCTTCCGTCGTCGTTGGCGTTCATTCTGGGCGCCCTTTTTGTTCTGACTTTTGCGGTGCACGCCTCGGCGCAATCAGCGGCTGCTCAGGGCGAGCAAGCGCCAGCTTCGCCGATTTCACAACAAGAGGCTCTGCCCGCTTCTCTGCCTCCGCCTTCAGCTTCCTCACCACGGTCTTTGAGCGATGTGTCGCCGGCACCAGCATCATCAGGCGAAACCGTCTCCGGGCACGTGCGCGGTCCCGGAGGCGTTTTCGTTCCTGGAGCGACGGTGTTGCTGGTGAATCCGCAAACCGGCGCGCGCAAAGAGACCTGGAGCGATGAGTCGGGCAACTACGCGTTCCGCAATGTGCCGCCCGGAACCTATCGGCTGGAAGTTTCGCTGGTGGGCTTCGGCACCGACGTTCGGGAGCCGGTGCCGGTCACAGCGGGGCAGCCGCTCGCCGTGAACGTGAAGCTGACTCTGGCGTCGAGCGCCCAAGGTGAAGTTCAGGCCAGCAACAGCACACAATCTGGCGGATATCGAATCCAGCGCGGCGCCAATGGTCAGCCGGACCTGAGCAACCTTCCGCCTGACGTTCGCGCGCGCATCGAAGCACGCATGGCCCAGCAGGGCGGGGAACTGGGCGGTGCGGAGACAAACGGCGGTGAGGCGTCCTTGAGGTTCTCCGAAAGCGGCCTTCAGGGCGCTAGCGGCGGGGATGAATCGGCCGGCGTCGGCGATCAGGCCAGCGCCAACAATTCCTTTCTGCTGAACGGCAGCACGGCTGAAGCTCCTGCGTTCGGCGCCAACGGCAGAATGATGATGATGACCGGCCAGTTTGGAGATTCCCAAGGCCCGCCTGGTCAACAGGGCGTTCCTGGCTTTGGCGCTGTTGGAGGGCAGGGAGGCGGTGGCGGATTCGGCGGTGGGGGTGGTGGAGGCGGCTTTGGAGGAGGGGGAGGTTTTGGCGGTGGAGGCGGACGTTTCGGCGGCGGTGGCGGGCAGAATGCTGTTGCTTTCTTCGCCGGTCAGGGCGGACGCCGGCCGCGGGTGAACCGGCTGCGCGGCAACTTCCTGCAGAGTTACACGAACTCCGTCTTGGACGCGCGTCCTTATCCCTTGAATGTCGCATCGTCGCCGCGCATCCCCGCTTACACCACGCAGACCGGGATCAGCATCGGAGGGCCGCTCGTCATTCCGCACATCGTCAGCAGCAAAGGCAACACAAACTTTTTCGTGAACTACAACTTGCAGCACAGCAAGAGCGCCGTTGACAGCTATTCGACGGTGCCGAGCGCGCTGGAAAGGGCGGGGAACTTTTCGGAGACGGTGATTCCGGCCGGCGCAGGTGCAGGCGGAACGCCGGCCATCTACGAGCCCCAAGCGGGTGCGCTGGGGCCGCGCACACCTTTTCCAAACAACACCATTCCCTCGTCGATGCTCAATCCGGCCGCCGTGGGCCTGCTTCAGTACATACCGCTGCCGAACGTGAACTCCACGGTTCAGAACTTCCACCTGCAAGAATCGCTGCCCAGGACGAATCAGCGGCTGATGGCCCGCATCGGGCACCAGATCGGAAAGAAAGACAGCTTGAGCGGGATGTACTACCTCAACTCCACTCACACGGACAGCGTCTCAAGCTTCCCCGAATTCACCAGCAACACCTCCGTGCGCCAGCAGAACTTCAACTTAAATGAGTCGCACACGTTCACGCCGCAGGTGGTGAACACGGTGCTGTTCAATTTCAATCGCTCGCGGACGTTTCTCTCCAATCCTTTCGCCAACACGGAAAACGTCGCCGCCGAGCTTGGCATTACCGGCATCTCCGAAGATCCGTTGAACTGGGGGGTGCCTGCCGTCAGCTTCACGAATTTCGGTGCACTCAACCTTGCCATTCCCAGCCTCACGCGAAATCAGACCATTCGCGCGGTTGACACCATGATGGTCAATCACGGCAAGAACAATTTCCGCTTTGGCGGCGAGGTGCGCCGCGTGCAGGTAAACACTCTCACCGATCCCGACGCCCGCGGCACCTTCACCTTCACCGGCTATACCACCAGCGACTATACCCTGACGGGTCAGCCGGTGGCCGGCACGGGGTTCGATTTCGCTGATTTTCTTTTGGGCCTGCCCTATTCCACTTCCGTGCGCTACGGAACCAGCGCCAATTATCTTCGCGCCTGGTACGGCGCGGGGTTCGCGCAGGATGACTGGCGGGTGAATTCGAAGTTCACCATCCTGGCCGGCCTGCGTTACGAATACTTTCAGCCTTTCACCGAAAAGTATGGGCACCTTTCCGACCTTGAATTGGGGCCGGACTTTTCCTCAGCCACCGTGGTAACCGGCCAGAACCCAAACGGATTGCCGCCCTCGCTCTTGCGCGGACAAAGCACCAACTTCACCCCGCGCGTCGGGATCGCTTACCGGCCCTGGACCAAAAGTCATTTCGTGATTCGCGCCGGCTACGGCATGTTCTACGATGAATCGATCTACCAGCGCCTGGCGACAGGCAACCTGGTTAGCCAACCGCCCTTTGCCACGTCATCGACCCTGGTAACCTCGCCGGCGCAGCCCCTGACGCTGCAAAATGGATTTCCGGCAGTCGGCCCGAACATCCTCACCAACTCTTACGCCGTCGATCCGGGCTACCACACCCCGTACGCTCAAACCTGGAACTTCACCTTGCAGAATGAAATCTTCCGCAACGTGATTCTGGATGTGAGCTACCTCGGTACGGTGGGCCGGCATCTCGATCTGCTGCTGGGTCCGAACCCGGCCGGCTCCAACAACACGCCCAACGCGCTCCAATATACTTACGAGACTGCGGGCGCGGACTCCAATTACAACGCGCTTCAAATCAGCCTCCGTCGCCAGTTTCACCGCGGCCTCTCGATTTGGGGACGCTATACCTACTCGAAGGCGCTCGATGACGCCAGCAGCATCGGCGGTGCGGGCAGTGTGGTGGCCCAGAATTACCTCGATCCTGTCGCCGATTACGGCCTTTCCAGCTTTGACCGTCGCCACCAGTTTCTGCTGAATTACAACGTCGAACTGCCTTTTGGCGACCGCAAGCGCTTCCTGAACCACGGCGGCCCGCTGGAGCATATATTCGGGAACTGGCAGTGGGGTGGCGTCGCCACCCTCGAGACCGGCACTCCCTCTACGGCGTACGTGCAAGGAAACGTGGCTTCCAACGGACGCACCGGCGCTTACTACTCACTCCGTGCCGACGCTTCGGGCCAGCTCGTGAGCTTGCCGGGATCCCAACGCACCACGCTGGAATATTTCAATACCGCGGCCTTTATGCTGCCGCCGGCAGGCGAACTCGGCAACGCCGGGGTGGACACAATTCCCGGCCCGCCGATGTACAACCTCAACATGTCGCTTGACCGTCAGATTGTGTTTAACCGCGAGAAGGGCATTAACGGTGATTTTCGCGTTGCGGCCAACAACGTGTTCAACACACCCAATTTTAGCGGCCTAGGGACCGTGGTGAATTCGGTCAATTTCGGACGGGTGACGGGTGTAGGGAGCATGCGATCGATAACGTTTTCGTTCAGGCTGAGGTTCTAACCGGCAATGACGACGGTGGAGAGGGCCAAACAAGCGTTGTGGAAGAGGTCAGGCTTGCCGCACGACGACAAAGGTTATGTCGACGACGCGAGCCTGAATCTGGTCTCCGGCGTGACGCCGGAAATGATCGCCGATGACTACCTTGAGGGAAGCGGGCGGGAATGGTCAGAGAAATTCAAGGCTATCCATTCTTCGGCAGCCTTGGCCGCAAATACCTTTGGTCGGTGGAAGAGCGACCCTTCCAAGCTCAAGATTTGGGATATGTCAGGCTTCACCGAACTGAAGCTTGAGGCCCAATGCCGGACGGGACTCCGAGGAACTCCCCCTAATCTCGATGCGCTGGTTCAGTCACCTGACGCCGTCATCGGAATCGAATCCAAGCTGCTGGAACCACTAAAACGCACCAAGCCGCACTTCTCGCCAAGCGATTCGCGAAACAGATTGCCACAGTGCGAAGAATGCTGGTGGAATCCCCTCGAGCAATTACGTGACTCTCAAGAAGAAGCGTATCTCGATGCAGCGCAATTGGTGAAGCACTATCTGGGACTCCGCAAGCAGTTCTCGGGTAGCCGGAAAATTTTCCTTGTGTACCTTTTCGCGGCGCCAACGGGCCCGCCGGCCTAGCCTAGGCTAGCGGAAGCCTAGCATACTTGACAACAGTTCTAGGCTTGTGTTAGGCTGACGGTCAGTGACTTCCGAGGTGTTCCCATGTCCTCTGAGCTGGCCGCTCATCATTGCCGCCGTTGGAATTGCCCAAGACGTTGTTGCGGGTGGGCTGGCCCGGCGGAAAACTCTTCCGCAGAGGGGCGGCTGCTTGACATTCATCTTGAATTATCCGGCGGACGAATCAGCCACCGGGCTCCGGGGTGAGGGAAGGCGATGCGCGACTGGCTTAGACAGATGACGGCGAGGGTCGAGTCCAGATTGGGGATGGGTGACCGCGGCAGGTTATTGAGCGCCTGGAACGGTGACGGAGGGGGTGCCAGGAGGAGTTATACAACTGGTAATCAGAGGGGCTCTGAAAAAAAAGATACTAGCCAAAGCCACGGGGCCCTTAAGAATGAGCATGTTAGTGGCTTTGGCGTCTGTGCCAAAGCCAAGAAAGTACGTGCAGTCAATAACTTGGTGGCTTTGTGTAAATTTTACACAAAGCCAAGAAGTCCTTTGGAATCAGCCAGAGCTTAGTATGTAAAATTTACACAAAGCCAGCGTTTGAGGCGCGATTTGTAAAGCGATATTTCGGGCTGGGCGTGATTGTGCCGGTGAACAAGCGAGATAAGAGAACACGAGCAATGCGACAGAGGGAGTTACCAAGGTGCCGGGCCACAACGAGTCTGCGCCTTCTGCCTTCTGGCATCCGGCTTCTGACTCCTGCCTTCTGGCTTCTGGCTTCTGCCTTCTGCCTCCTGCCGTCAATTACGCGAGCCCAGACCGCCCAATTGACACCACCGGCCACTTCGGCCGGTCAGGTCGCCCGGCAGGGCAACGGCTTTGTGCTGCGCGTGCAGACCAACGTGGTGCTGGTGGACGTCCGGGTTACAGACCGGCACGGCAATCCAGTGACGAATTTGACCCAGGACGACTTCCGCGTGTTCGAAGACGGCGTCGCGCAGAAGATCAGCTCTTTCAGCCTGGAGAACGTCGGCGAGCTCGCGAGCGCCACCGGCGAGAACGGTGCGCCAGCCATCGTCGATCTCAGCAAGCTGCCCACCATCGCGAGTCCGGCCCAGGTGCACCGTATGGTGCAAGACCATCGGCTGATCGTGCTCTTCTTTGATCTTTCCTCGATGCAAGTCGATGACCTTTTACGGGCGGTGAAGGCGGCCGAGAATTTCGAGCGCAAACAGATGACGCCTGCTGACCTGGTGGCGATTGCCACCTACAGTTCTGATCTGCGGGTGGTGCAGAACTTCACCAATGATCGCGACGAGCTGCACAAGGCGCTTGAGGGTATTCGGGTGGGCGAATCCGCGTCGCTGGCGGCGCAGGGAGAAATCGGCGCGGCCGGCGGCACGAATGCCAACGGCGAAGAAGTGGTGACGCAGGATACCTCTGAAGCTTTCACGCCGGACGAGACCGAATTCAACATCTTCAATACCGATGAAAAGCTGGCAGCCCTGGAATCGCTCGCCGATCTGTTACGCGGCATTCCGGGACGAAAATCCGTGATTCATTTTTCGAGCGGCGTACAGCGCACCGGAGTGGAGAATCAAGCGCAATTGCAAGCCACCACGGACGCGGCCAATCGTGCCAACGTGTCGTTCTATACCGTAGACGCCACCGGCCTGGTGGGATTGCCTCCTGGAGGCGATGCGACCAGCGCCAGCCCTAGCGGCACGGCGCTGTTCACGGGCTCTGCGGTTTCCTCGCAGTTCTCGAATCTGGAGGGCGGCCGGGAAACGCTGGCAGCGCTGGCGGCTGATACCGGCGGCCGCACGTTTTACGACATGAATGATTTCGCCCCGGCCTTCACCGACATTCAGGCGGACAATTCCACCTACTACCTGCTGGGCTACACTCCGTCGGATACGCGATCAGATGGGCGCTTCCGCCGCATCCGGGTGCAGGTGAACCGCCCTGGCGTTAAGGTGCAGGCGCGACCCGGCTACTACGCACCCAAGAATTTCCGGCAGTTCACCGCCGAAGACAAAGAGCTGCAGCTCGAGCAGGCGATGCAGCTCGACGAGCCCTTTGTGGACCTGCCCATGGCTGTGGAGACGGCCTATTTCCGGCGGCCTGGCCAGCAGTACTACGTGATGCTGGCCGCGAAGATCCCCGGCTCAGCCATCTCGTTTCTGAACAAGTCCACCAGCCACCAGACGGAGTTCGATTTTGCCTGGCGCGCCACCGACAATGCCGGCCACATTGCCGCGCAGTTGCGCGATACCTTGCCCGTGAAGTTGAGTCCGGACAATTACACGCAGGTATTGGGAAGCAACTTTCTTTACGAAGGCGGATTTGTGCTCCCACCGGGCGACTACAAGCTTAAAGCGGTGGTCCGCGAAAACCTGAGTGGCAAAATGGGAGCCTTTGAGGAGCCGCTGGTGCTGCCGCCCTTGAAGAGCCCGCTGCTGGCTGTGAGCTCGGTGGTGGTCTCGAACCAGGTTCAGAACTCGTCAACAAGTGTGACCTCCAAGGGCCGCAAGAATAGGGCGGCGCAGGCACCGGCCGGGCATCCCTTGCAAGTTGGCGATCAGAATGTGCTGCCCAGTGTCACTCGGGTGTTCCGGACTGATCAGAACCTCTACGCCTACTTGGAATCCTATGCGCCCACCGGCAGCGCGAAGTCCGGCGCCGCAAACTCAGGAAACACTGCGGCAGCATCCTCTTCCGCCCCTGGTGGTTCGCCGCCGTCGTCGGTCGCTCTGGTTTTCTTCCGGGGTAGCGCAAAGATTTCTGAGGCCGGTCCCTTTCCAGGCCAGCCAGAGAAGTCATCTGGCGGTGCCGTGCGCTATTTCGTGAAAATTCCGTTGGCAAAGTTTCCGTCGGGGCGCTACTGGATGCAGGTGAACGTGCTTGACCCGGCAGTGGACCAGGTAGCTTTTGCGCGCGTGCCGCTGGCGATCAGGAAGCTCGCACCGGCGGCGCCACCCGCGGGCCCGGCGCCATCGGGAAGGTGAGAAGTGCGAAACTTCACCGGGGTTGAGAATGACGCAGTCCGAAACGAAAGCGTTTCACGCTAAGGCGCAAAGACGCAAAGTCAGCGCGGCTGGCATAGGCCTTTGGCACACTGCGCGGATAAGAAGAGCCTCGAGGGTTTTAACTTTGCGTCTTGGCGCCTTTGCGTGAAACTGGCTTTTTTTCGCAGTTTGCGAACGATTCAAGGCAAAGTCGAGCGGCGTTGACCTTTCATTTGGAATGCCAGACGGGCTTGCGCTTTTCGAGAAACGCCGAGACGCCTTCACGGAAGTCAGGGGTGGAGCGGATGCCAGCGTTGGCTTCGATCGCCAGTTCCAGGCCGCGGTCGATATCATGTTGGCTCAGGTTAGTGAGCACTTGCTTGGTGAACGAGAGGCTCGTCGGGCTGTTTTCGAGAAGCTGGCCAGCCAACTCACGGGTCCGGTCCATCAGCCTCTCAGGCGTGACAATTTCGGAAGCCAGACCGAGGCGATAGGCCTCTTCGGCGTCGATGATGCGCCCGGTCAGCAGCAGGTCGCGCGCGCGCTTTTCGCCGATTTGGCGAATCAGGAACACCGAGACGATGGCGGGCACGAATCCAATGCGCACCTCGGTGTAACCAAACTTCGCTTCCGGCACCGCGAGAGTGAAATCACACAGCGTGGCGATGCCGCAACCGCCGGCGATAGCGGCGCCGTTGACAGCGGCGATCAGGGGTTTCGGAAAATCGTAAATGCGCCGAAACATGCGCGCCATCGTGCGCGAGCTTTCGAGAGCTAGCTCTGTAGGCTCCGTCATCGGGCTTAAGGGCGCCCGTTCCTCAACTTGGCCTTTGAGCACCCGAACCGCCACATCCATCAAACCTGCGGTGGCCGGCGCCTGCACCTCGGCTTCGGTGCTTACCGCAGTGTTGCGCGCCTGCGCGGCCAGATCCTTCAGCGCATCGAGGTCCATCCCTGAGCAGAAGGTCTTGCCGGCGCCCGTCAGTATCCCTACGCGCACCTGACTGTGCTCGATCTCATCTAGCGCCGTCAGCAATTCTACGATCATCTCCGGCGAGACAGCGTTACGTTTCTCGGGGCGATTGAAAGTGAGGATGGCAAGGTCGGCCTCGTATCGAACGGTGAGGGCAATGTAGGACACTGTTTATCTCCGCTGACTACAGACCTGACGGCACGCTCGAGCGGCAACGTCTTCTCTTTGAAAGGCGCGGCTCAAGCAGTCTTTACTGTCATCGGCGGTCACTCCTGCGCATACTTTTCCCGAAGCTGCTTCGTCGCCTTCACTGCGGAAAGCAGCGCCCAGGGCTCGATGCCAGTGTCCTCGCCCTTCGCGGACAGGGTCGAGACCACGATCTCAGTCGGGATGTTGCCCACCAGATCGTCACCGGCAAAGAGGCATCCGCCGAGTCCCGTAAGGGCGCAATCAAACCGGCGGCAGCCGGCCTCGTAAGCGGCGAGCACCTTCTCCGCTGCGCCTTCGGGACGGCTGTGCAGGTGGACGCCGAGTTCAAATTGAGGCACAGTGCTGGGAGCGGAACCGTATACGGAGTCCGCCACGGCTTGGTGAACAGCGCGGTAAAGATCGCCGACTTCCTGAGGCGATGCGGCGCCGATGGTATCCGCTAGCGAGACCTGCCGGACGCCTACTTTCTTGAGCCAGTCCACGGCCTCAATCACAATTTCCGGTCCCCAAGGCTCATTGTAATTGTTACCGAACGCCATGGAGATGTAGACCACAAGTTGGTGCACGGGCGCGTTCGTCGCGCTCACCGCGCTCTGCATCTTCTCGACCAACGCTTGCGACTCCGCCTTCGACATGTTGGCGTTCGCTCGCCGGAAATTGGCGGAAACGGAGTAGGGGTAACCCAGCGTGGTGACTCCACGCGCGCCCAAAGCGCGTTGAAGGCCGGCTTCATTCACGACGATGCCGATGATCTCGGGACACGACTCAAAGCGAGCCGCCTTCCCGTTCGGCTTCGGGACGAAGACTCCACTCTCGCGCAGGCCCGCCAGCACGTGTTCGCTATCGGCCATTTGTGGAACGTATTTGGGCGCGACAAAGCTGACGGCATCAAGGTGACGAAAGCCGGCCTCGATCAGCTTGCGCAGGTAGGCCACCTTGGCCTCGGTGGGAATAATGTGCGGCAGGCCTTGCCAAGCATCGCGGGGGCATTCCACAATTTTGACGGTTTGCATAGAGCGGCTAAGCAGTTAAAAAGTTGAAGAGTCGAAGAGTTCAAATGCTAACATGCTGGCCTTGGTCGCTCGACTTTCAAGCGAAGAGCGTGCAGCATTCGTGCGATCGCAGCGATCTCGTCGACGGTCTCAGCGAATGTCTTGGGTGCCAAAAATCCTAGGTCCCTGCTCAGCATGAGCAAGTACTCCGTTTCTGCCAGGGACGCCTCCGCAACGTTTAGAAACCTGGCGTATTCCGCACGGCTTTGCCTCTTTGAACCCTCGGCGATGTTGGTAGGCACGGACGCTACTGCACGACGCAGTTGTGAGATGAGGCCAAACCGCTCATCTGACGGAAATGCTGCGGTCAACTTGTAGAGTTTCAGTACCAACTGATGACTTCGCTGCCATACTGCCAAGTCGGTGAAGCGCTGCATACCTTGGGCCTCTAACTTTTGAACTCTTTAACCTTCGACTCTTCAACCTCTTCTTAAGTCTGCAACACTCCCGTCCTAAACTCCTTAACCTCCGGATTCAGCGCCGCGGCCCCCAGCGCCCAGGCGAGCGCCTGACGGGTTTCAGCAGGGTCGATGATGGCATCTACCCACAAGCGCGCCGCGCCGTAACGGGGGTCGGTCTGATGTTCGTAAGTGGCGCGTACGGACTCGTACAGTTCCTCCTTTTCCTGTTCGCTCAGCTTCTTGCCTTCACGCTCGAGCTGCTTGATCTTGATTTCCACCAGCGTTCCCGCCGCCGAGTCACCGCTCATCACCGCGTAGCGCGCAGTGGGCCAGGCGAAGATAAACCGGGGATCATACGCCTTGCCGCACATCGCATAGTGGCCGGCGCCGAAGCTGCCGCCGAAGATCACTGCGATCTTGGGCACCACGCTGTTGGAGACGGCGTTCACCATCTTGGCTCCGGCGCGGATAATGCCGCTCCATTCGGCTTCCTTGCCCACCATGAAGCCGTTGACGTCATGCAGGAAGATCAGCGGCACGCGGTTCTGATTGCAGTCCATGATGAACCGTGCAGCCTTCTCCGCCGATTCGGTGTAGATTACGCCGCCGAAGTGGATGCGCTTCGCACCCGACCCATGGGCGCTCACGGGCATATGTTTCTTCTGGTTGGCAACGATGCCCACCGCCCAGCCGTCGAGGCGCGCGTATCCGCACAACACCGTCTGGCCATACTCAGCGCGATACTCCTCGAATTCTGAGCGATCGACGATCCTGGCGATAATCTCGCGCATATCAAACTGCTTGGCCGGTTCACTGGAGAATATGCCGTAGATTTCCTCGGCGGCATAGCGCGGGGGCTCGGAAGGCTTGTGGTCAAAGGCCGCAGCCGGCGGAGGTCCCATTTTGTCAACTAGCGCGCGAACGCGCTCCAGGCAGCGAGAATCGTCGGGCTCCCGGAAGTCCACGGTGCCGCTCACCTGCGCGTGCATTTTAGCCCCGCCCAGGTCCTCGGCCGACGTCTTCTGTCCAATGGCTGCCTGCACCAGCGCCGGACCGGCCAGGAAGAGCCCGCTACCTTCGGTCATCAGGATGTGGTCGCACATTACGGGCAAATAGGCGCCGCCGGCCACGCACATGCCCATGATGGCGGTGATCTGCGGAATCCCCATGGCGCTCATCACGGCGTTATTGCGGAAGACACGACCGAAATCATCCGTGTCAGGAAACACGTCTTCCTGCAGCGGCAGGAAAACTCCGGCCGAGTCCACCAGATAGATAGTCGGGATGCGATTGTCAATGGCAATGTTCTGCGCCCGGATCACCTTTTTGGCGGTCATGGGGAAGAACGCTCCCGCCTTCACGGTGGCGTCGTTGGCGATCACCATCACCAGGCGGCCGCACACTTCGGCGAGTCCGGTCACCGTACCGGCCGCGGGAGCGCCTCCCCACTCTTCGTACATCTCCCAGGCCGCGTAAAGGCCGAGCTCAAAGAACTGGGTACCGGGGTCGATCAGCGCTGCGATTCGTTCGCGGGCAGTCAGTCGTCCTTTCTTGTGCTGGGATTCGATCGCTTTGGCTCCGCCGCCCTGCCGAATCCTCTCCTCCTGATTTTTGACGTCGCCCATCCGCTCGACCATCCGGCGGGTGTTTTCCTCGGACTCGGGAGAGCCCGGATCGACGCGGCTCTCAAGCTGGCTGGACAAAGCGGGCACCTCAGGCATGTCAGAATGGTGGATAACCGGACTGAGTTCGGGCCGGCTTCCTTAATTTAGCACGGCAACACGGCGGAGTCCTGATCCATCTTGAGCGATTCGCTGGGGAATGTTAAGCTGCAAGGGCAAGAAGCGGAGCGTCCCTGGCCTTACCATGTTGCGGCCAGACGCTTCAGGTCATCAACACGGATCTCAAAAATCCCTTTGTTGTGGTAGCCACGCTCCATCTCGAACCAGGCGGGGCGGCTCCCAGTAACAGCTAACTATGCCCAAAGACAAATTTGCTATCGGAATCGACTACGGCACTGAATCGGGCCGGGTTGTGGTGGTTCGTACCCGAGACGGCGAAATCGTCGGCCAGTCGGTTGTTCCTTATCCCGACGGCGTCATTGACGAGCGGCTTCCCGGGGGAGGACCCTTCCTCGAGCCCGATTGGGCTTTGCAGAATCCGCGCGATTATCTGGTGGTTGTGGAGAAGGCCGTGCCGCGCGCCCTCAAAGACGCTGGGGTTCGCGCCGAACAGGTCATTGGGATCGGCACGGACTTTACGGCTTCGTCGCCCATGCCTACCCTTCGCGACGGCACTCCACTGTGCTTTGTGCCCAAGTATCGGAAACAGCCTCACGCCTGGGTGAAGCTCTGGAAGCATCACGCTGCGCAGGCCGAAGCCAATCGCATCAACGAGGTGGGCCGCGGGCGCGACGAAGAGTTCATCCGCATTTACGGAGGCAAGTATTCCTCGGAGTGGTTCTTCTCGAAGCTGCTGCAGATTCTCAATGAAGCCCCCGCCGTGTATGAGGCCACCGAGCGCTTTATCGAGGCGGCCGACTGGATTGTGTGGCAACTGACGGGCGAAGAGAAGCGCAACACCTGCACAGCCGGCTACAAGGCAATGTGGGTGAAGGGCCCGGGCTTTCCCTCGCCGGAGTTTTTCCGGGCGGTGAAGCCGGGCTTTGAAACCGTGTTTGAGAAGGTGACCGACACTTATTATCCGCTCGGGGCCCGCGCCGCAGGGCTCACCCCTGAGTGGGCTCGCAAGAGCGGCTTGCAAGCCGGTACGCCCGTATCCATCGGCAACGTTGACGCTCACGTGGCGGTGCCGGCATGCACGGTTGTCGAGCCTGGGGCCTTGGTGATGATCATGGGCACGTCCATCTGTCATCTGCTGCTGGGAACCGAGCGGCAGATGGTGGAAGGCATGTGCGGAGTGGTGGACGGCGGCGTGGTTCCCGGCCTTTGGGGTTATGAGGCGGGACAGTCTGCCGTCGGCGATATCTTCGGCTGGTTCTTTGACAACGGCGTTCCAGACTACATCGGGCGCGAGGCGCGCAAGTTAAAATTGCCTGTTACCGAGGTGCTGGAAAAACGGGCGGCGGCTCTCAAGCCAGGCGCTTCGGGCCTGGTCGCGCTCGACTGGTGGAACGGCAACCGTTCCGTGCTGGTGGATGTTGACCTCACGGGTGTACTGCTGGGCATGACGCTGGCCACGCGCGCAGAAGAAATATACCGGGCGCTGATTGAGGCCACGGCTTACGGCACCCGCACCATCATTGAGGCTTTCAACTCCAAGGGTGTGCCGGTCAAGAGCCTCGTGGCCTGCGGGGGATTGCCGGAACGCAACCCACTCTTGATGCAGATTTACGCGGACGTGACAGGCCTTGAAATCAGACTTGCAGATCCCTTGATGACCTGCTCCGCCCTCGGAGCGGCCATGCACGGCGCCGTAGCGGCTGGCGCAGCGGCCGGCGGCTACGAGACGATCTTTGAGGCTGCGAAACGCATGGCTCACGTTCAGCGCAAGACGTATCGGCCCAACGCCCAGCGTCATGATATTTACAATGAGCTGTTCAAGGAATATCAGACACTGCATGATTACTTCGGCCGCGGAGCCAATGATGTGATGAAGCGGTTGAAGGAGTTGAAGCGACGGGTGGCGGTTGACGTGTGATCCGATCGAATATCCTCACAACTTGAGACGGAGCAGATGGGAAATCTCAAACAACTTCGCAAGCAAGTTTGGGAAGCGAACCACGGCATCTACCGCGCGGGTCTCGTAACCATGCACAGCGGCAACGCCAGTGGCATCGATCGCAAGCGCGGTCTCGTGTTCATCAAGCCGAGCGGCATGGACTACGACAAGATGAAGCCGGGGGACCTCGTCGCGACGAACCTCAACGGCAAGAAGGTGCGTGGGAAATGGAAGCCTTCGGTTGATCTGCCGCATCATCTCTTCATTTACAAGCACCGGCCGGACGTTGGCGGAATTATTCACACGCATTCGAACTACGCAACCAGCTTCGCCCTGCTCGAGCGCTCCATCCCTGCGTACCTTACCGCCATCGCCGACGAGTTCGGCGACGAGATTCCGTGCGCGCCTTACGTGGATAACGTCGGGGACCACATTGGCGAGGCTGTGATCGCCGCCGCTGGACGCTCGCCCGTGGTGTTGCTGGGGCATCACGGCGTGTTCGCCTTCGGGCCGACGGTTGCCGCCGCCTTCAAGGCCGCCGTAATGGTGGAAGACGTTGCCCGGACTTGTCTCCTGGCGCTGCAGCTCGGCGAGCCGAAGCCGCTGCCGCCCGCGGAAGTAAAGAAATGGTATGACCGCTACCACTCGACTTACGGACAAGCGTCCGTGGAGGCTAGAAAGCGAAGATGAAGTGGGCTAAGTATGGTGTTGAGAGATCGATTTTGGCCGTTTTTCCACTTCAGCGCGGCCGTCACCGTGGTAAGGGAGGGTTTTAACCGGTTTCGCGTGAGGGGTAGCGAGGCGTTGCGCAGAATCCAGCAGACCACCCAGCAGGGGTCAAAAATGAGGCACCCCCCCCGGGGTATGGCCTAAATGCAAAAACGAACCCGAGAAGTGTTTTATAATCAACGAAACCTCGAAAAAACGAACCTAAAACGAACCTAAAGAAAGCGCCGGGATAAACCGACCTGGAGTTGAGGATGAAAGAGCCTCACAGGAAAGGAGTAGCGATCCACCCTGACCCCGAGTCATGCGCCAGCAGCC